>JAABUK010000038.1_pt1 | contig 301463 bp, 295 predicted proteins | sample 5559141 | NCBI WGS metagenome assembly JAABUK01 (sample SAMN10711869, study PRJNA513367) | rock metagenome | isolation source: Antarctica rocks | place: Antarctica: Victoria Land, Pudding Butte nord | collected 2016-01-03 | reverse complement strand
GCCATCGCCTCCGTACCCGGGGAAAGGAGCCCAAGAGCGCCTAATCACTGCAGGGGTTCAATTTGAGATTTCCGCCAGGGGTTCAAATTGAGCGTTCCGTTACCATCGTCGAGCGGATCATCTTGGTCACGGCTGATTCTGACTTCATCCCAGCGATGAAACTGGCTCGTCGAGAGGGCGTTCAAGTTGCCCTCGCCTCACTTGCCAATGCCGCGAAGCCTGAACTCCTGCATCATGCAGACTTCTACAGAAATCCGGATTTGTCCAAAATCTAGCCGCCCTGGCCGTCAATCGCGCGCTCGATGCATGCTGGAAGTCTGGTTTTAGACGCGAGGCACCGCCATCAACGAGGCGACTTGTCCGCTTTGTCCGCTGGTCCGCTGATCGCAATCGCGCGTCTTCTCGCAAGCGCCACAGCCGCATCGCGCGCCTTGAGAATCGGCTGGCGGGTCCAAGGAGTCACAAACGCTACGAAGAGAGTCAAGGCGATTGCTACGACGACCGCCATCGCCGCGATCACAGACGCAGCGAGGATCCCCGGGAGAATCCCAACGACGACCGCGACGAATGCCACCACAGCTAGCACCGCGACGGCCGATGCCGGTGCGACGAGTCGGCGACGAGTCAGTGATCGAATCGGGCGGGTGAGATCGATCGTCGTTCGACGGTAGAGCCAGTTATATGCAAAGCGCCTTGGATTCGTGACCCATCCGGTCTCTTGAGGCATCTTCAGGCCAACGCGGTGCCGCCACCATCGCTTCCCGCCAGGCAAGCCGCTACGTCGAGCCGCAAACCGTTTCTGGAAGGACGGCTTCCGGACTCGGAACCTCAAGCGCACGAGGGCTTTCTCCGCTCAGCGAAGCCGAGCGATCGTAATTGCGGCGATTCTTGTCTCGTCGAGCAGATGCTGCCCTACAGCCCAGGCATTGCGCTGTCCCGGGATACGCCGGAGGTAGCCGACCACCTCACTCGGCGTTCCTGAGTCGTAGACGAGTCGCACGTAATGCCCTCGGTGCTCGTCGAGCTGCTCCACGATGTCCATGAGACGATCGTATCACGTCCGCGGGGTTTGCTCGCTTTGTCCGCAGGCCCGCTGTCCGCAAAGGGTGTGGGGGAGGCTCTGAAGGCGCCGTCGTTGCGTCCGGCGGGCTGACGCTCCGAAGATCTCTCGAGTACTTTCTATGAGACCGAGCGGAGTTAACCCGGGACCATCACTCGCTCGAGCTCCGGTAGCGTTTGCTCACCGGGATACACATAGCTGATCGACCACGACGTCGAGCGCGTGACCACGCCGTTCTCCCGAGTCTCGACGCTTTCTTCAGCCTTCATGGTCGCACCGTTCACCTTGGAATCCATTTCAGGGTTTGCGAAGACCGCAGAGACGAAGTCGAACGCGGCCCCGACGCTTTCGTCGAATTCGGCCAGCTTAGTCCTCAATTCGGTCTTCATTCCGCCTCCAGTGCGTCGGTAACGAGCTTTCCCAGCACTTCGTCTTCCCACATGTCTGCGTTCGCCAAGATCCGTTTACGAGCGAAAGCGATCATATCTTCGGGTCGAACACCCGATATCGGAGTCTTCGGCGTTGAGGGGCACGTTGGCCATCCCGTGGGGTGCTCGTGAAACCCCAATTCAGAGGAATCATCGAACCGGATCACGTGACCATGAACGCCCTTGATTTCGAGCTCGTACTGGATGCAGCACTCAGCGATCTTCGCTCCGTCACGGTCGTATTGGACTCGGATCGACCTTTGGACGTTGAGATTGCGGCTCGCAAGCCGGATGACAAACCCGAACTCGTATTCCTTGCGACTCATGCCCACTTCCAAGAAACGCGTGCGCCGGACCTTAGGTACCGGGGCACAATCTCATCTTCCAGCCGACTTACCGCTTCGGCGCTCGTCTCGTGGGCTTCTTCCGCTTTGTCCGCATGCCCGCTGTCCGCAACGAGTGTGGGGCAGGCGATCCGAGTGCCCGTCGCCGCCTCGGAAGCTGACGCTCAGAATCGGCCTAATCGGAGTTTCGCAGCTAGGTCAGCAACAAGCGGGCAGCAAGCGTTCGAAGCGCTCAAGGTCACGAGCTTTGAGCTGAGACGGTCTGGGAAAAATACTCCGTCCAGCGCTCAACCGAGCAAGCTTACGAAGCTCCGGGTGCTTCTTCGAAGCCCGGTGGAAGTGTGACGATTCGACAGCCAAGAGTTCACCGGTTGCCGAATCCAGCCGCATCAAAAAGTCTTCATCAGGGCCAAAGTACGAAATCCCGGGGCGGTTGGCCCGGAAAGTCAACGTCAAGACGTCGCCATAGCGATCAAGCGACAGAGTCGGCTTCAATGTCTGGTTTGCAATTAGGTGGCTAAGCTGCAAGCGACCAGACTCGAAACCTTCAGAATTGTCGGTAGGGGCTCCCATAAGTGGCAGTTGTGAGATCATTTCTGCCTCCATATTACCCTTTCGCTGGGCGGAATGCTGTAAGTGGCGTAAGCGGTGACGAGGACACCGTGTGGTGCCCATGGTCGCTTCTTCCATTCAACCACTGCTTTGACCATCTCGTTCGACGCCGCAAGCGGATTCGTCCATGGGCCGTCTCCATAGAAGCATTGTCGGTCGTCTCGGTCGGTGTCGACAGTCACCTCTACAGGCGATTCTATTGCCCTTTTAAGCGCTCTAATGTACAGGTGACCGGCCATTTCAGAATGACTGGTCACTATATGATCCATCCACCGACGTTCGTAGCAAACGACAACCCGGCCTCGATAATCCTTGATTTTGAAAAAGACAGGACCCCGGGCCAATCATGCCGCCTGCGTCGCATGTACGCTTGTTCGTCACCCGTTAGTCTTTCCGACGACGCCCTGGCCCTGCAATTCCGGCGGCCTGACGGCGAATCGCGTGCCAGCGAACGTGGGGCGGCGTGGGGCAGGTGTGGGGCAGACACGGCGCGTCTCGGTCGATCTAGGCGAGACGCCCCGCCCTTCGAGAGCGCGATTCGTGCTCAGGGCGGGTCTCGGTAGGTCGTCCCGGAACGACGTCTTCGCATTCAAATCCTGTCCCCGCAACCAACTTTGAACGTGGACCTGGCGGTCCACTTTTTTTTGCTTTTAACCGAGTTCGGGGGAAGGCTTGATCGAGCCGAGCGAACGACACCGTCCAACGTGATTCTGCGGAGACTGCGCTCGCTTCAGATTGGAATGACCGGCTCGAGCCGCGCCGGCGGTGGACTCGATCGATACTTCTTCGATCTGTTTCGCGCGCTCCCGGGAGCCGGTGTCGACCCGGTCGGGCTCGTCACAGGCGACCAGGCCGAGATCGACGCCTTTGACGGCGATCTTCGGCGCTTCGCCGCCGACGACGACTCGACGCTCGTTCGAGCGCGCCGGCTCCGTGCCGTCGCGCAGCCGATCGTCGCAGACAGCGACGTCGTCGCCTCGCACTTCGCAGCGTATGCGTTGCCGGTTCTCGACCAGCTTGCGAAGCGACCGCTCGCCATGCATTTTCATGGCCCGTGGGCGCTCGAGAGCGCGGTCGAGCGGGCGAATCCTCTGGTCGTCCGCATACGCAGCCTCGCCGAGCGGATCGTGTACGCACGCGCCGACGTGTTTATCGTCCTTTCGCGCGATGTGCGGGCCACGCTCCATCGCGAGTACGGCGTGCCGCTCGAGAAGATCCGCGTCGTCAAGCCCGGCGTCGATCTCCAGCGCTTCCACGACGTCGGGACGCGCGCCGACGCGCGCGAACGGCTCGGCTGGCCGCGCGACCGGCCGACGGTCGTGACCGTCCGGCGCTTGGTCAGCTCCAAGGGGCTCGAGAACCTGGTCAAGGCAACGGCGCTCGTCGCGCGCGACGTGCCGGACGTGCTCGTCAAGGTCGTCGGGACGGGGCCGCTCGCCGAAGCGCTCGCGGCCGCGATCGCGGAACGCGGCCTGCGCGATCACGTCGATCTCGTCGGCCACGTCGGCGACACCGAGCGCCTCTCGAGCATCTATGGAGCCGCCGACGTATCGATCGTTCCGAGCACCGTCAACGAGGGCTTCGGCCTCATCGTGTTCGAGTCGCTCGCATGCGGCACGCCGCCGCTCGTTACGCCGATCGGCGGGCTCCCCGAGACCGTCGAGGACCTCGACTCGACGCTCATCCTCGCAAGCCCGGAGCCGGCCGACCTCGCCCGCGGAATCACGCGGGCGTTGCTCGAGCCCGCGAGCCTTCCGACGAAGTCGCGCTGCCTCGAATTCGTCGGGCAGTTCACGTGGCGCTCGGCTGCCGCACGCATCGCCGAGGTCTATCGCGAGATCGCGTGAGGCCAAAGCGGCATGCGGGCGCGGCGCACCGGTTGGAGCCGCGTTGCCGGCGTAGCCGGCATGATCCCGCGATTCGGACGTGCCTGAGAGGACCTCGCAAAGCGATAGTCCGAATCGACCGGTCGTGCGATTGATACGACGCGACATGGGGGAAACGTGAACGATTCGTCGTTGGGTGACCGCATTCGGGCGTTCCGCTCGCAACGAGGCTGGTCGCAGAACGAACTCGCCTCACGGGCCGGCGTGAAGCAACCGACGCTTCAGCGCATCGAGGCTTCGAAACGGCAGGACCCGGGGTTCTCGATCGTCGCGCGAATCGCGTTCGCGCTCGGCGTGTCCCTCGACGCGCTCGCACCCGGTCATCCGACGCGCGACGGCAACGTCACCTATCTCGGCCAGCCGAACGAACGCGACGACGACGCGAGCGACCTGTTGACGCGCATCGAACGCCTCGAGCTCATTCTCGTCTCGCGCCCGGACGGCTCGATCGCCTGATTCTCCCGGCGCATTCACGCGGCGGCGCCGAGGATGAACGGGCGAACCCGTTCGAAGGCAAGCAGAGCGGCATCGAGATCGTCGCGTTCAAGCGCGGCCGAGATCTGCACGCGAATCCGCGCCGTGCCTTCGGGAACGACCGGGAAGCCGAAGCCCGTTACGAAGACCCCTTCGCGCAGGAGGCGATCGCTGCCGGCGATCGCGGCGGCCGTTTCGCCGACAATGATCGGGACGATGGCACTCGGCCCGGCGAGCGGTGCGTAGCCCAGTCGTTCGAGTCCGGCTCGAAAATAGGCGACGTTGGATCGCTGCTTCTCGACGAGCTCCGGGCGCGCGCGCAAGACCTCGATCGCGCGGAGCGCGCTCCCCGCGACCGTTGCGGGTAAGCCGTTGGAGAACAGCTGCGTTCGCGCGCGCTGGATCAGGGTGTCGACGAGCGCGGCACTGCCGGCGACGAAACCGCCCGCGGCACCGCCGAGCGCCTTCCCGAGCGTCCCCGTGACGACGTCGACGTGGCCGGCGAGCCCGAAGTGCTCGATCGTTCCGCGGCCGGTCGCGCCCATGACGCCCGTCCCGTGGCTGTCGTCGACGATCGTTACGGCACCGTAGCGTTCGGCGAGCACAACGATCTCGGGAAGCTTTGCGACCGAACCTTCCATCGAAAACACGCCGTCCGTCACGATGAACGCGGTGCCCTGGGCCGCGCGCAGCTTCGCCTCGAGATCGGCCATATCGGCGTGCCGGTACCGCACCTTCGTCGCGCCGGCGAGCCGGCAGCCGTCGATGATCGAAGCGTGATTGAGCTCGTCGGAGATCAGCGTGTTGCCCGTGGTCGCGATGGTCGGCAGCAGCCCCTCATTCGCGCTCCAGCACGACGGAAAGCTCAGCGCGGCCTCCGTGCCGAGGAAGTCCGCAATCGCGGACTCGAGCTCGCGGTGGATCTCGAAGGTGCCGCAGATAAAGCGCACGGAGGCAGTCCCGGCGCCGTACCGCTCGAGCGCCTCGCGCCCCGCCGCGACGACGCCCGGATCGTTCGCGAGCCCGAGATAATCGTTGCTCGAGAGAATGAGCACGTCGCCCGCCTCCGCCATGTGCGCATGCGGGCCCATGGGCGTCGTCAGGTGCCGCAGCTGCTTGTAGGTTCCGGCGGCGCGAGCGGTCGCGATACCGGTCGCGAGCGTGGCTTCGAACGCGGCGTTCATGCCGCACCCGCGATGTCGAGCACGACCTTCGCGGCCGATGCGTTCGCGACGAGGGCGAACGCGTTGGCGTGCTCGGCGAGCGGCAGGCGATGCGTGAGGATCGGCGCGAGATCGATCCGGCCGCCGAGCACGAGCGCCTCCGTCTGGTACCACGTCTCGTACATGCGGCGGCCGTTGATCCCGAGGACCGTGAGGCCCTTGAAGATGATCCGTTCCGCGAGCGCGAGCCGCACGTCGTCGGGCGGGATCCCGAGCAGCGCCGCGCGACCGCCGTTGCGCAGCATGCCGAGCCCCGCGTCGATCGCGGCCGCGCTGCCCGACATCTCGAGCAGCACGTCGATGCCCTCGCCGCCGCTGCGCGCGATGATCGCGGCGGGCGTCTCGGGATCGCGCGCGTCGAAGACGTCGTCGGCGCCGAGCCGGCGCGCGAGGTCGAGCTTCTCCGGGCTCACGTCGGTCGCGTAGACACGCGCCGCGCCCACGGCCCGAGCGACCGGGATCGCCATGAGGCCGATCGAGCCGACGCCCGTGACGGCGACCGTCTTCCCGCTGACGCCCGCCGCCATGACGGTATGGACCGCGTTCCCGAGCGGATCGAAGATCGCCGCCACGTGGTCGGGCACGCGCGGGTCGAGCCGCCAGACGTTGCCGGCCGGCACGCTGACGAACGACGCGAACGCGCCGTCGCGATCGACGCCGATGATCTTGACGTGGGCGCAGATGTGCGCGTCACCCGTGCGGCAGGCACGGCAACGGCCGCAGGCGACATGACCCTCGGCGCTCACGCGCTCGCCGAGGGCGAGCCCTTCGACGTTCTCGCCGAGCGCGGCGATTCGGCCGACGAACTCGTGGCCAAGCACGAGCGGCGGGCTGATCCTGCGCTGCGCCCAGCCGTCCCATGCCTCGATGTGGCGGTCGGTCCCGCAGACGCCCGCCAGCATCACCTCGATCAGCACGTCACCCGGCCCGACCGCAGGGATCGGAACCTCATCCAACGTTAGCCCGGGAGCGGCCGCCGACTTACGGAGGGCTCGCATCGTGCCGCCGAGCCGAACCGTCGAGCGCACGGAATGTTCCGAGATCATCGCGCCGACATTCGACGGCGGGAAGCGATTTCTAGCCGTAGCGTCCCGTGATGTAGTCCTCGGTCTGCTTGTCCCGGGGGTGCGTGAAGATGTCGGATGTCTTGCCCACCTCGACGAGATCGCCGAGCATGAAGAATGACGTGAAATCGGAGATCCGCGCGGCTTGCTGCATCGAGTGGGTCACGATGATGACCGTGTACTCTTTCTTGAGCGAGCCGATGAGATCTTCGATCTTCGAGGTCGCGATCGGATCGAGCGCCGAGGCCGGCTCGTCCATCAGGATGAGCTCGGGCTCGACGGCGAGGACGCGGGCGATGCAGAGGCGCTGTTGCTGGCCGCCGGAGAGCTCGAGCGCCGACTTGTTGAGCCGGTCCTTGGCCTCGTCCCAGAGCGCCGCGGCGCGCAGGCTCTTCTCCGCGATCTCCATGAGCCGCTTGCCGTTGCGCTCGCCGTGAATTTTCGGGCCGTAGACGACGTTCTCGAAGATCGACTTCGGAAACGGGTTGGGCCGCTGGAACACCATACCGATGCGATGGCGCACCGTCACGGGATCGATCGACGGCGCGTAGATGTCGTTGCCGTCGAGCAGCACCTTGCCCGTGACGCGGGCGCCGGGCGTGAGGTCGTGCATCCGGTTGAGCGCGCGCAGGAACGTCGACTTGCCGCAGCCCGACGGCCCGATGAGCGCCATGACGTGCCGGTCGGGCACGTCGAGGTTCGCGTGCTTCATCGCTTGGAAGCCGCCGTAATAGACGTTGAGGTCCTCGACCTTCATCTTGTCGTGGAGCTTGGGTTCGGTCGTTTCCATCAGGCCTTCCCAGTGAAGCGGACCGTGAGCGCGCGGCCGACGAAGCGAGCAGTAACGTTGAAGACCAGGACCATGACGAGCAGAACGAACGCGGACCCGTTCGCGATCTTATCGGCGTCGGGCACGATCGCCTCGCGGTGGATCGACCACAGGTGGACCGAGAGCGTCTCGGCCGTATGGAACGGATTGAGGCTGTAGGCGCCCTTGCCGTACGCAACCGAGGCGCCGGCGGTGAAGACGAGCGCCGCGGTCTCTCCGAAGATCCGGCCGGCGACGAGCACGATGCCCGTCGTCATCGGCCCGATCGCGCTCGGCAAAATCGCGCCCGTGATCGTTTGCCAGCGGGTGGCGCCGAGTCCCATCGAGGCCTCGGCGTACGTCCGCGGCACGCTCTCGAGTGCCTGCTGCGTCACGCGCATGAGCGCCGGCAAGTTCAGGAGCGTCAGCGTGAGCGCGCCGCCGAGTGCGGTGAAGTGCCACTTGAAGTACTGCACGAAGATCAGGAGCCCGAAGAGGCCCATGACGATCGAGGGTACCGTCGCGAGCGACTCGGCGCTGAATTCGACGATCGTCTTAAACCGTCCCGATCCCGAATATTCCTGAAGATAGATGCCGGCGCCGAGGGCGATCGGCAACGTGAAGATCAGCGTCAGGATCAGGATGTAGAACGAGTTGAAGATCTCGGGGCCGACGCCACCGCCCGCCGCCGCTGCCGCCGGCGGCGAGGTCAGGAAGTGCCAGCTCACGGAGCTCCAGCCGAGATAGGCGAGATAGGCGATGAAGAGCGCGAGCAGGAGCACGACGAAGCTCGCCGCGGCCCAGAGCGTCGCCGTCGCGAGCCCGTCGGCCGCGCGCCGCGTGCGCGCGCCGCGCTCGGGTCGGCGAACGGTATCGGTCGCCGCGAGGGCGGCCTGCGCCATCAGGCGCGTTTCCGAACGGCGATGCGAATGAGCACGATGAGTCCCATCGAGATGATGAGCAGGAGCAGGGCCATCGAGAACAGCGCGTGCTGCAGCGGCGAGCCGTCGGTCGCGTCGCCCATATCCATGATAATCTCGGAGGTGAGCGCAGACGCCGGCGTCAGCAGCGAGTGTGGCACGACCGCCGCGTTTCCGAGCACGAGTTGAACGGCGAGCGTCTCGCCGATCGCGCGCGCCACGCCGAGGATCACCGCGACGGCGAGGCCGCTCTTGGCGGCCGGGAGGATGACGCGCGAAATCGTCTCCCAGCGGGTGGCGCCGAGGGCGAGCGAGCCTTCGCGCAGCGCTCCCGGTACGACGCGCAATGCATCCTCGGAGAGCGAGACGACCGTCGGCAGGATCATGATCGAGAGGACGATGCCCGCGGCGAGTAGCCCATCGCCCTCGACGTGGAAGATCTTGGAGAGCGCCGGCACGAGCAACGTCAGACCGAGCCAGCCGTACACGACGGACGGAATGCCGACGAGGATCTCGATCGCGGGCTTCAGCGCCGAGGCGACGCGTGTGGGAGCGAGCTCGGCGAAGAAGATGCCGACCGCGACGCCGAGCGGGCCGCCGACGACGATCGCGAAGCCCGTCGCGATGAGCGAGCCGATGATGAACGGCGCCGCGCCGAACTTATTATTCCCCTCGTCGAAGTTCGTCGAGAAGAGGAACGTGGCGAGCGAGACGTGATCCTGCCAGAATAACTTCGTGCCGGTCACGCTGAGATACAATAAGATCGCGGCGATCGCGATGATGAAGATCAGCGCGCAGGTGGTGAGGAGAACGACGGCGATGCGCTCGTCGCGATGAGCTTTCGAGGCGCGAACGGCGATCAATGGTCGACCCTCCGGATGGCGCCGAGCCGTCCGCCGCGTGCAGCGAAGCGGCTCGACAGCACAGTCCTAGCGGTTGGTTTCCGAGACCTTCATGTCTTTGACGAGGATGTAACCCGTCTTCTTCATGAGGTCGCCGTCGTCGGCAACGAACTTGATGAAGTCGTCGACGGCGGCCGAGGGCTGGCCGTTCGTGTAGATGTGCTCGTAGGACCAAAACGGATACTTCCCGGACTCAACGGCCATCTCATCGGGACTCGCGCCGTCGATCTTGACTTCGACGATGCCGCTCTTGTTGTGCGTCCCGGAGAACGAGGCGTACGAGATGGCGCCAGCGGACTGAATGACCTTCTGGACGACCGTACCGGTCGCATCTTCCGTGAGCGTCGCCTTCGAGAGATCAGCGTCGCCCATGACGGTCTTCACGAAAACCGCGCGCGTGCCGGAGCTCGCAGGGCGGTTGATGACGGTGATCGCCTGGTCCTTGCCGCCGACGTCCTTAAAGTTCGTCGTCTTGCCCGAGAAGATGTCCTGGATCTGCTTCTTCGTAAGGCTGGTGACGCCCGACGCCGGGTTCACGACGACCGAGAATCCGATGACCGCGACCTTGTGGTCGACGAGATCCTTCGCATCCGCGGGCGCGAGGATGTCCGAATCGCCGAGGTCGACGGCTTTGCTTGCGACGAGCGAGAGGCCCGTCTTCGAGCCGCCGCCCGTGACGCTGATGTTCGTGCCGGCGTGCTTGGCCTGATACTCCTGCGCCGCGGCGGTCACGAGCGGCTGCAGGGCGGTCGAGCCGGCCGCGCTGATGTTCGTATCGGCAAACGCAACCGCGGGCAGCGCGAACGCGACGCCCGTGAGGGCGATCGCGCTGATGATCTTCGACATAAGAAAAGTTCCTTCTCGGATAACGATCCGAGCATGATGTGCTTGGTCGCTCGGCGCCGACAGGTTGACAGTTCGAGGCTATCGTCGGTTTAAACCGAGATTAAGAACCTCTTAACCTTTGCCAAGCAGCATCTTGCGACGCCGAGCGCTCAACGTATCTCGACTGTTGAAAGTTCGGCGCGAAGGCGCGCTCGAATGCCGCGCGAAATCGGCGGGATGCGAGCCCACGTCGCAATGAGAACGGAGGTCGTCGACGGCCTGCGAGGTCTCGCGATCGTTTTCGTCGTGTGCTATCACACGTGGCTCTTCTCGTGGTACACCCCGAGCGCGCGCGTCTTCGGCCACGAGCTCCCGGTCGACACCCTGCCGCGCGTCGGCTACCTCGGCGTCGATCTCTTCTTCGTCATCAGCGGCTTTTGCCTGACCGTCCCGCTCGCGCGTGCGATGGTCGACGGCACGCCGCGTCCCACGTGGCGCGACTTCTATCTCGCGCGCGCGCTCAAGATCGTCCCATCGTATCTCGTCGTGCTCGCGGCGACCGTCCCGCTCGCGCTCGAAGGCTCGCACGCTGGCTCACACGTCGCCTCCGCCCTGCTCGCGCATGTCGCGTTCGCGCAGACGTTCTGGACCGATCCGTTCGGCCGCGTGAACTCGGTGCTCTGGAGCATCGCGATCGAGGTGCAGTTCTACGCCGTCTTTCCGCTCGTCGCGTGCGCGTTCGTCCGCGCGCCGTGGATCACCGCGCTCGGCGGTATACTCCTCGCCGGCACCTATCGCGCGTACTTCGCCGCGTGCTGCCTGCAGGTAGAGACGGTGAGCCGTCAGCTTCCGGCGTTCGCCGATCTCTTCGCATGCGGCATGGCGGCGGCGTACGCGCTCCTCTGGTGCCGCCGCCGCGCGCCGTGGTTCGAACGAAACGCGTGGCCTGGAACGCTCGTCGCGGCGGGCGCGGCAGCGGTGGCATGGCGGCTCCTGCGCGCCGCCAATGCGGTGCAGTACGTTGCGGCGGGCCGCGAGTCGTGGGAGCTCCTCGGACGCACGTGGCTGGCACTCGATCTCGGCATCTTCATCGTCGCCGCGTCGCTGTCGGTGCGCGTCGTCCGCGCCGTGCTCGCTAACGGCGCGCTGGTGTTCCTCTCGCTCGTCTCGTACAATCTCTATCTCTGGCACACGCTGCTGCTGATCTGGCTCTGGCACCACAACGTGCTGCACGCCGCGACGCCCGATCCGCACAACGACAACGCGTGGAAGCTCCGGTACATCGCGATCGGCTGGTCGGCATGTCTCGCCGTTGCGACGGCGATCACCTACGTCTTCGAGCGGCCGCTCCTGTGCCTGCGGCGGCCGCACGCCTTCGCGCTGAACTGGCGCTCAATACTCGGCCGCGGCGTACGCCCGCCGCAGCGCGGGAAACGTGCACGTGAACGTCGCGCCTAATCCGAGCTCCGACGCCGCGTCGATGTCGCCGCCGTGCGCCTCGACGATCTGCTTGACGATCGAGAGCCCGAGCCCCGTGCCCGCGGAGTCGCGCGTGCGCGACCGGTCGACGACGTAGAAGCGCTCGAAGACGTGCGGGAGATCGTTGTACGGAATCCCGATGCCGGTATCGCGCACGACGAGCGCGGCCCCCGCGTGCGTCGGCTGTACGTCGAGCGTCACCGAACCGCCCGCCGGCGTGTGGCGTAGCGCGTTGTCGACGAGGTTCACGACGACTTGCGCGAGCCGGTCGGGGTCGCCGTCGATGCGCGTCTCCTCCGAACGCAGGCGAATCGCCACGCCGAGCTGCGCGGCCCGCGGCTCGAACGTCGTGAGGATGTTGCCGACGACGCTCGCGAGATCGACGTTTTCACGCCGCAGCCGCAGGCGCCCGCTCTCGGCGCGCGCGAGCTCGAGTAGATCTTCGACGAGCTGTACCATGCGATCGACCTCGCGCGCGACCTGCGGGAGGAAGAGATCGATCGCCTCGGCATCGTCCGTCTCGAGGACGGTCTCGATCATGAGCTTGATCGAGGAGAGCGGCGTCCGTAGCTCGTGCGAGACGCTCGAGATGAAGTCGCGCCGCGTCTGCTCGAGCTCCTGCAGCCGCGTCTCGTCGGTCGCGATGACGAGCGCGCCATCCGCGCCGTCGAGCGGGATGGTCGCGACGCTGAGGGCTCGACGGCCGGCGGGCCGCGAGAGCGAGATTCGGCCGCGTGACGGCGAGCCGGCGAGCGCCTCGCGCACGCGCCGGTCGAGCTCGAAGGATGGCACGACCTCGATGATCGCGCGGCCGGCGACGGGCCTCGAGCCGAGCTCGAAGATCGCACCCGCTGCGGCATTGACCGACTCGATCGTGCCGTCCTCGCCGATCATGACGATGCCGACCGTGATCGAGCGGAGCAACTGCTCGAAGCGCGCGTCGGGCGCGGGCGGCGCGTCGGCCGCGACGACGGCCGCGTGGTCGGCGCGCCGAGCGCGACCGAGTGCGAAGCCGAGCGCGAGGGCCGCGACGACGAGCGCGACGACGGCGACGATCATGGTTCAGTCCTTGAACATGTATCCGCGGCTGCGCACGGTGAGGATATGCTGCGGATTGTTCGGATCGGCCTCGACCTTTTCACGCAGCCAGCGGATGTGGACGCTGATCGTCTGGTGCTCGCCCTCGAAGTCATAGCCCCAGACCTTGTCCAGAAGCGTTTGGCGCGTGACGACGCGGCCGCGATTCTCCATCAGCACGTGGAGCAGGTTGAACTCCTTGGGCGCGAGCGCTACGGTCTTGTCCCGCACGACGAGCGACTGGCGCGATGGATCGAGCACGATCTCCCCGATGACGATCGCCTCGCTGCGGGCGGCCGTCTCGCCGCCGTGCTGACGCCGCAACCGCGCCTTCACGCGCGCGAGAAACTCGTGCAGCGAGAACGGCTTCGTGACGTAGTCGTCGGCGCCGAGCTCGAGCGCGAGGACCTTGTCGATCTCCTGATCGCGCGCGGTGAGCATGATGATCGGAACCCCGCTCGCCTTCCGGATCTCCTTGCACGCCTCGATACCGTCGAGGATCGGCAGCATGATGTCCATGATGATGAGATCGGGCTTCTCGGTCGCCGCAAGCGTGATCGCCGTCCGGCCGTCGCCCGCCGTCGCGACGATGTAACCGTTGCGCTCGAGATTGAAGCGTAGAGTCTGGAGAATTCCCGACTCGTCGTCGACGACGAGGATCTTTTTCGCCGGCGTCGCTTGCGTCATCGACGTCACCATAGCGCACCCTCGGGCGAGGGAGCAAGCGGTTCGGCGTCGATCGCAACGCGAGCCGGATCGAAGACGATGGCGACGCCGAGCGTGCGCTCGAGGAGGTCGGCCTTGAATCGCGCGCCGTCGAGCTCGGGCCCCGCGTCCTGCTCGGATTCGACGATGACGGTGAGGACCGAGCCGTTGCGCCGGACCTGCAGCGAGAGGGCGACCCCGAGGTGGCGGCGATCGAGACCCTCAGCGATCCGCAAGATCCCGCCGAGGATCCCGATGCGGCGCTGCGTCTCGGCGTCGGCCGCGAGCCATTCGGGATGGGTCGGCTTCGGGAGCGACTTGCGATGATAGCGCACGAGGGCCGCGACGAGCTCGACCTCGGTCGCCGTCCAGCCCGGCAGACCCGCTTCGCGCACGATGTAGGCACCGTGCTTGTGATGGCCGCTCTGCGCGACGATCCGGCCGACGTCGTGGAGCAGGCCGGCCGCGAAGAGCACCTCGCGGCCGGTGGCATCCAGCCCGTGCAGGTCGGTCGTGGCGTCGAAGAGCCGGACCGCGAGCGCCGCGACGCGATCGCCGTGCGCGCCGCCCTCGCCGAACCGTCGCGCGAGCGACTGAACGGCATCGAAGCGGCCGCGCCTCGCGTCGCCCACGCGCCGCGCGCCCTCCGTCGAGCGCTCGAGGAAGTCGGCGACGATCCCCTCGCGCAACGCCCGCTCGCAGACGACGAGCTCGGCCGCCCCGAGCGTGCGTACGATCGCGAGCACGATCGTCGCGCCCGCGGCGAGGATGTCGGCCCGTCGCGGATTCATCCCAGGGAGCTTCCGGCGCTCGGCCGGCAAGAGCGCGACGAGCTCGTCGCGCAGAGCCGCGAGCCGCTCCATCGGCAGGACGTAGCCGTGCACGCGTTCGGGCGGCCTCCCGCGCCGTGCGGCGTCGAGCGTCGCGAGGCCCATGACGGTCCCCGACGTCCCAATCACGAGCTCGTACCGGTACTCCGCGATGCGCCGGCCGAGGGGCTCGAGCCGCTCGCGCAGATAGGCATCGAGACCCGCCCAGTCCGGGCCGCCCGGCCGGTCGTCGCGCGCGAACCGCTCGTACAGCCGCAGGCTACCGATCGCCTCGCTGTGCAGGAAGTGTGGTCGCTCGGCGTCGCCGACGATGAACTCGGTCGACCCGCCGCCGATGTCGAAGATGCACGCATTGCGATCCCCGAGCGGGAAGCCGCGGCTCGCGCCGAGGTAAATCAGTCGCGCCTCGTCGATCGCCGCGAGTACCTCGATCCGCACGCCGCACGCCTCGTCGACGGCGGCAACGAACTCCGCGCCGTTGACGGCCTCGCGCACGGCGGACGTCGCGACCGCGCGGACCGCGCGGGCACCCGACTCGCGCGCGATCGCGGCGAACCGGGTGATCGCCTCGACGCCGCGCGCGATCGCCTTACGCCCGAGGCGCCCGGTCGCGAGCGCGTCTCCGCCGCCCAGGCGCACCATCTCGCGCGCCTTGCGTACCGTGCGCCACGTCCCGTAATCGGCGTCGAGTTCGACGACGACCAGGTGAATCGAGTTCGTCCCGACGTCGATCGCTCCGAGCAGCATCGCGCCGGAGCTACGCCCGGGTGCCGGAAGCTCCCTGGCGCGGCGGCGCGAGCGTCCCGCGCCAGCCCAGGTGGGCGCTGAGCTCGCGGGCCACGTCAAGCGCGGTTGGTGCGAGCCGGGCGACGCGGTCGCGCGTCATGCGATTGGAGGGCCCCGAGACCGAGAGCGCGCCGATGCACGCGTCACGGCGATCGAAGATTGGGACCGCGATGCAGCGCACGCCGTCCTCCATCTCCTCGTCGTCGATCGCGTAACCATGCCGTCGCACCCGACCGAGCTCGACCTCGAGCAGCTCGCGCGTGACGATCGTCTTCGCGGTCCGGCGCTCGAGCGACTCGCCCGGCTGCGTCGCGAGCCCAATGTCGTCCCGGAGCGCCAGAAAGATCTTCCCGATCCCGGAGCAATGCAACGGCGCCTTGAGTCCCGGCGGCGTCAGCATCTTGACGAGGTGCATGCTCGCGACGTGATCGAGGTACACGATCTCGCTGCGATCGCAGATCGCGAGGTTCGCGGTCTCGCCCGACGCACGCATCATTCGTTCCAGGAACGGCCGCGCGACCGTGCGCAGATCGAGGTGCCGTTCAGCCGCTGCGGCGAGCGGAAAGACACGCGCTGCCAAATGATAGCGGGCGGTGCCCGGCTCTTGGCGGACGTAGCCGCGCTCGACGAGGGTCGCGAGCAGCCGGTGAGCGGTGCTGACGTGAAGCCCAACGGCCACGGCGAGCTCGCTGATGCCGCTCGGGTCCGAACGCGCGGCAAGCGCCTCGAGGAGGTCGAGCGTGCGGTCGACGGACTGGACGGTCGGTCGCTTCGCCATGCGCTCCCGTTCGGCGGCCGGCGGAGGTCGCCCCCGTTCGCACGAACGCCCCTCGGGTGCTCGCTCGAGTCTCGGCGTTCGTCCGTCTCACACGGCCGACGTTCCTGGCCGGCGGCTTCGTCGGCGGCGCGTTCGGTACGGCGCTCGCCGCGGCACGCGGCCGTAGCGTCTCGCCGCGCCGCTACGCGCTGGCGCAGGCGGCCATCACGGCGTTCCACCTCATGACGCATTACGCAAACGACTACTTCGATCGCGCGGGTGACGTCGGCGCGCGCCGCACGCCGTTCTCCGGCGGCAGCGGGGCACTCGTCGACGGCTCACTGCCGCCGCGCGTAGCGCTCGTCGCGGCAGGGACGTGCGCGGCGTGCGGATTGCTCGCGGCCGGGGCGCTCGCCACCCGGCGGCCGGTGGCGGGGGCGACGGCGGCCGTCCTCGGGACGCTCGCCTGGTGCTATTCGGCGCCGCCGGTCCGGCTGCTCGGGCGGGGGCTCGGCGAGCTCGACACCGCCGTCGTCGTCAGCGTCCTCGTTCCGCTCTGCGCCTTCGCCGCGCAGGGCGGCCGGATCGACGGCCGGGCGGCCGCCGCGACGTTGCCGGGCGCGGCCGCCATGTTCGCGATGATGATCGCGGTGGAATATCCCGACGCGGCCGTCGACGCCGCCTCGGGCAAGCGTAATCTCGTCGTCCGCCTTGGGGTCCGGGACGCCTGCCGGCTGGGCCGGGTCGCCGTCGTCGTCTCCGTCGCCGCCGTGGCGCTCGCCGTCGGCACGGGTGCGCCACCCACGCTCGCCGCCTTCGAACTCCTCGCGCTCGCACCGGGCGCCGCGCTCGCGGCAGGTTTCGCCGAGGCCCCGGGCATCGACGGGACGTCGCTCGCGGGCCGCGGCGTCGTCTTCTTCTTTCTCGTCACGTTTCTCGCGACGCTCGCGAACGCGGCGGAACCGCTCGGGTGACGCTTGCGGAGCGCGTCGACGCGGCGCTCGAGGAGATTCGGCCGATGATCCGGCGCGACGGCGGCGACGTCTGGCTCATCCGCGTCGACGGGGACGTCGCCTACGTGCAGCTGGTCGGCGCATGCGGCGGCTGCTCGATGGTCGAGACGACGCTCAAGGGCGGGATCGAGACGATCGTCCGCGAGCGCTGCCCGGAGATCGTCCGAGTCTACGCGCTGTAGGCCTGCCTCGAAGCCGCTGTGCCAGCCATGTGGCACCCGCCAGTGATGAACTGGTTGGGAGGTGACCCGCATGAACATCTTCGTTTGCCCCGAGTGCCACGTCGAGCACCATGAACCGTTCGAGGCGATGTTCGTCCTGCGCGTGATCTGCGTCGACTGCTCGGAGGCGATTGCGTACGACGCGTATGTCTTCGAACGTGCCGTCCAGCCGAGAGCCGCATGATTCGGCTGATGCGTTGGCGACCGAACGCATCAGCCGTCGCACGTCCCCTTAGCCGACGACCGTCGTCCGCGCTCGAGCAGTTGGTTTGCCATCGCCTCGCTGAAGGCGATGATGCCGGCCTTGGTCGTCGCGTAATCGACGAGCGTCGCGAGGGATCGTAGCCCTGCTCCGATGCCGTGTTGATGAGCGAGGCACCCGGCTTGAGGTGCGGTAGGGCCGCCTTCGTAATCCAGAAGAGCGCGTAGAGATTCGTCTTGAGCGTCGCGTCGAATTGCTCGCTCGAGATCTCGTCGATTGACGGCGTCGAGACGCGCTTGCCGGCGTTCACGACGAGGATATCGAGCCCGCCGAGCGCCTCACGGACATCCGCGACGAGCTTCACGCACGCCGCTTCCGTCGTGATGTCGGCGGGAAGCCGAAGCCCTTGACGCCCGATCGCTCAATGTAGTCGATCACGTCGCGCGCGTCGGAGCCTTCGGTCGGCAGATAGGCGATGGCGACGTCAGCGCCTTCGCGAGCGACACGACCGGCCGTGCGATGGCCTCCATTGTCCAAACAACGCGACACGGGAACGATGGTCACGTGAAGACGACTCGACGCAACGCGATCGCCGATCATGCCGTGGTCGGCGACCTCTACACGGTCGCGCTGATCGGGCTCGACGCGACGATCGATTTCATGTGCATGCCGCGGCTCGATGGTCCGAGCGTCTTCGCGTCGCTGCTCGATCCGGGCGCGGGCCACTTCGCGATCGACACGAACCTCGATGCGCCGCGCCTCCTGCAGATGTATCTGAGCGATACGAACGTCGTCGTCACGCGCATGCTCGACGGCGAGCGGATCTGCGAGGTGACCGACTTCATGGTGATCGGGCGCGACGCGAACGATCCGGTGCTCGTCCGGATCGTGCGCTCGCTGCGCGGGACCGTTCGCGCGCGCGCGATTTGCGCGCCGCGTTTCGACTACGCCCGCGCCGAGCATACGACACGCCTCGCGGACGATGCGATCACGTTTCGTCCCGACGACGCAGGCCTTGCGGTGCGGCTCGTCGCGAGCGTCGCGTTGCACGCGGAAGAGGGCGCCGCGGTCGCCGACGTCGAGCTCGCGCCCGGAGAATCGTGCGCGTTCGTCCTCGGCGTGCCGAACGACGGGGTGCCGCCGCTCGCGCGGGCGGATGTCGGCGCGTACGTCGACGAAGCGCTTGCGTCGACCGTCGACTTCTGGCGCACGTGGTCAAAGCGCTCGACGTACCGCGGCCGGTTCCGCGATCTCGTGATGCGCTCCGCGCTCACGCTCAAGTTGATGGTCTCGAAAGAGTACGGCTCGATCGCGGCGGCCGCGACGTTCGGATTGCCCGAGAAGCTCGGCGGCGACCGTAATTGGGACTATCGCTTCAGCTGGATTCGCGACGCGTCGTTCGCCGTGTACGCGTTCATCCGGCTCGGCTACGTCGAGGAAGCGATCGCGTTCATGGGTTGGCTCGGAACGGCGTTGCGCGAGCGCGGCACGAACGATCCGCTTCCGCCGGTCTATCGCCTCGACGGCTCGGACCATCTCGAGGAGACGGAGCTCGCTCACCTCGCGGGCTACGCGAACTCGAAACCGGTCCGCATCGGAAACGCCGCCGACGGGCAGCTCCAGCTCGACGTCTACGGTGCGTTGCTCGATGCGGTCTATCTCACGAGCAAATACGGCGGCGCGATGTCCTTCGACGCTTGGGCGGCCGTGACGCGGCACGTCGAATGGATCTGCACGCATTGGCACGAGAAGGACGAGGGCATCTGGGAATCGCGCAACGGCCGCAAGGCGTACCTGCATTCGCGGCTGATGTGCTGGGTGACGGTCGACCGCGCGACGCGACTGGTGGCGAAGCGGTCGCTACCCGCGCCGATCGAGAGCTGGAACGACGCGCGCTCCAAGATCCACCAGTCGATCCTCGACGACTTCTGGAACGAGGAGCTCGGCGCGTTCGTGCGGTCGAAGGGCAGCGACGAGGTCGATGCCTCCGCGCTGATGATGCCGCTGGTTCGCTTCATCAGCGCGACCGATCCGCGCTGGCGTTCGACGCAGAAACGGATCGAGTCGGAGCTCGTCGATGACGCGCTCGTGTACCGGTACCGCCCGGGCGCGGGCATCGACGGCATGGCAAGCGACGAGGGAGCGTTCGCGACGTGCTCGTTCTGGCTCGCCGAATGTCTCGCGCGGCAGGGCGACGTCGTGCGGGCGCTCGCGATCTTCGAAAAGGCCGTGGGCTTCGGGAATCAGGTCGGGCTTTTCTCGGAAGAGTTCGCGAAGGACGGGTCGCAGCTCGGCAACTTTCCGCAGACGCTCACGCACCTCGCGCTCATCAGCGCCGCGACCGCGATCGATCGCGCGGAATCCAACCGGACGACGCCCTGGGCGAACTGATCGCGCCGCCGTCGGATGGCTGACGTGAGACGGGTGGTCATCGTCGGGATCGGGCCCGTGCAGGAGCTCGACGTCATTGGTCCGCTCACCGTGTTTACCGTCGCAAACGAAATCATCCGCGCGGAGCGGACACCATCGGCCGTATGCGCCCGAAGTCGTCTCCGGCGGTTCGAGCCGAGCGATCGAGGGCCAGAGCGGGATCGGACTCGCGGCCGCGCGTTGCTACGATGAGGTGCGCGATGCGATCGACACGCTGCTCGTCTCGGGCGCGCTCGCGAACATCGAGCCGGCGTTTCGCGCATGGTTCGTCGAGCGGGCGCGCGAGGTGCGTCGCCTCGGGTCCGTCTGTACCGGCGCATTCGTCCTCGCGGACGCGGGTCTGCTGCGAGGTCGCCGCGCGGCGATACATTGGGCGTTTGCCGAAGAGCAGGCGAGACGTCACCGGGACGTCGCCGTCGATCCCGCGCCGATCTGGATCGAAGACGGTAACGTCACGTCGCCCGCGCGTTCACGCGCGATGTCGGCGTGAGTCCGAGCCGCTTCGTCGAGCGAGCACGTCACGAGTACGCGCGGACGTGCCTCGAAACGTCGGACGCGAATCTCGACCGGATCGCGGAACGCTGCCGGCTTCGGAAGTGCCGACGTACTGCGCCGCACGTTCCTGAGGCTCAGCGGCATGACGCCGAAGCAGTACCGCGAGCGATTCTACGTGCGTGCCGCCGACTGAGGGCTACGTCGAAGCGACGCGGGAGGGGCCCGGCGGCACGACGACCTCGACGACGCCCGTCGCCGTGTCGCAGACGAGACCGGAGAGCAACCACGCATCGGGCAACCCCCCGGCCGCACGGAGTGCGGCGACATCGATCGCAACCGCCTTTCGTGGAATCGGCGACCGCCTTGACGCGCACCACATCGTCGTCGTCGGTGCCAAAGTATGGCCCGAGCATTTCGGGGTCGTCGACCAGTCGCGTGATCCAACAGTCGGTATGGTGCAGCTCGATGGCGTTGAATTCACCGCCGCCGCTGGGTGTCTCACCGGCGACTTCCCCCGATTTGGCCGAGCAACGCCAACTGCTCGCCGAGCCCCGGCCGCGTGCAACGGTCTCGGCAGCTGCAGCCGGTCCGATCGTTTAGAACGAGATGGCGCTGGCATACCCGGTGAGCTCGACATAGCCGACGCCGAGCGGTGCGCCGGAGCGCGTGTCGCGCACGTCGACGGCCCCTTCCCAGTACGAGATGCGCGTGGTCGGATCGGCGAGCTCCTGATCGAGCACGGTCGGCGTGAGAATCGCGTCGATCCCGGCGCTCGGAATGCGCACGTGCCAGCCGCTGGGATACGTGCCGCTCGTGTACGGACTCTTCCACGTGCCAAGCGCCGTCTCGGAGAAGGCGGCGAGCGGCAGATGCCGCACCGTGCCGTTCGGCGCGACGAGGCTGCCGCTGGATTGCGGGGTCGTCGAGCCGTTCTTCTCGCGCAAATCGTAGAGCATGACCTCGCGACGATCGTCGAGCTGCAGCGAGAACCAATCCCAGCCCGCCTGGTCGGTCTTGAGTTGGCCCGAGCCGTACTCGCGATCCATCCACGAGATACCGTCGACCGCATAGGTCGTGCCGGCATAGGCGATCGTCCCGCGCGTCGCTAAACGAGTGAACGAATAATAGTGCGACGCGCACGACGGACACGACGACTTCACGGAAATGCCGTCCGTGCCGTGCACCGCGGGCGGCTTCTCGGGCATGACGATAAGGTCGAGCGCCTGGCGTCCAGCGGCTGAGTTCGCGCTCGCGCGCAGCGTCATCCGTTCGAGATCGGGTCTCCCGGCGGGCCGGCCCTCGAGGGACCACGGGCCGTTCGCGACGGCCAGCGTCGTCGATGATGCGGAGCCCATGCCGAGCGCCTCGCGTGCGAAGCGCTCCGTGTGGAAGAACGTCTTGCCGCGCTCGTCCGTGATGGCGAAGTGCGCGGGATAGAGCTCGTGACCCCACCACGCGCTCTGCTTCGGCCCGGGCTTCGGGTCACCCGGGCGCATGCCGACGCGAAAGAACGTGAGCTCGAAGCCGAAGCGCCGGCCGTCCTTCGCGCGCAGGTGTCCCGTGAAGTACCACCACTCGGACTCATACGCCGGATGCGCGGCGAAATCGCGCGGCCAGCGGTACGCGTACGGCGCGGTCGAGACCGCGAAGCCGTCCTTCCTGAAGAGGCGCGCACGGCCGCCGTCCGTGTCGCGCGCCGCGGCATCGGGTGCGGGACTCGCGGCGTCGGCCGCGCTGCCGGGCGCGGGTTGCGACGGGGCGTGCGCCTGCGGGGCCCGCGTCGACGCGACGCCCGCGAGCGGCGACGCGGCGAGCGCCGCCGCGCACGTCAGCGACGCGACGATCCGAGCGAGCTGCGAGATGAGGCCATGCGTCATTCGGTCCGAACCGCTTCCGAGGTTTTCATGCGAGCGGCGACGCGGGCGGGATAGATCCCCGCGACGAGCGCCGCGACGACGACGAGCACGATCGCCTCGCCGAGAAAATCCCACGGCATGTGCAGCTCGATCAGCCAGCCGAACGCCTGACGGTTGATCACGTAGATCAGCAACAACGCGAGCACGATCCCAATCACAACGCCGATCACGCCGCCGAGCCCGCCGACGTACGCCGCTTCGTAGAAGACCATCTGCCGGATCTCGGCCGCCGTTGCGCCGAGATAGCGCAGCAACCCGATCTCCCGCCGCCGTTCGAGGACGAGCGCGAAGAGCGTGCTGACGACTCCGAGCACCGCGATCGTGATCGAGATGACGTAGAGCGCGTACGTGATCGCGAACGTCCGGTTGAAGATCTCGATCACGAGCCGGCGCAACTCGCGCGTCGTCTGCACGTCGATGCGCAGCGGCAGCACGGAACGCACGACGGCCGAGCGCAGGTCGCCGAGATCGACCCCGGGCTTTGCGTACACGGCGATCGAATTCACGCCGTTATCGTGAAAGAGGCGCGCGAACGTGCGCTTATCGACGAGCACGATGCCCGAGTCCGTCGAGTAGTCGTTGTAGATCGCGACGACGTGAAACGCGGTCGGTCCGCTCGGCGTGGGGAGCACGACCGTGTCGCCGACGCCCTCGCCGAAATGCGTCGCGAACGGCTCGCTGATCGCCACGCCGTCGGTACCCGGCAAATCGCGCGCCATCGCGCGCGTATCGACCCGGCCGAGGAAACGCAGGTGATTGCGCTCGGCGACGCTCTTGAAGTCCACGGCCGCGAGCGTGGTGAGCGTACCGCGAAACGGGAGCGAGACCGCACGGAACGTATCGACCGCGGCGACGCCCGGTACGCGCCGGATCTTCTCCGCGACGCTCGGCGAGAAGCGCGCGTCATAGCTCGCGTCTTGCAGCCCGAGCGGCCGCACGAAAAGATCGGCGCGCAGCGTCTCATCGGCCCACGCGACGACGGTCGTCCGGAAACTGCCGATGAGGATCGCGACGCTCACCATCATCGCGATTGCGACCATGAGCGACGCGACCGCGACGCTGTTGCGGCGCAGCGACGCGCCGAGGTTCGAGACGCCGAGCAGTGCTGCGGGCGAGAGCCGCGTCTCGAAGCGGCGCACGCCGCCCGCGAGCGCGGCGATCGCGATCGGAACGCAGAGCGAGCCGCCGAAGATGATCGCGAGTCCGGATGCGTAGCCCGCGAGCGGGATGCCGCCGATCGGCGGGACGAGCGTGAGCAAGTACGCGGCGAGAAAGAAGCCGAGGCCGACGAGCGCGAGCCCGACGCCCGGCCGCGCGCGGCGTCGCTCGAAGCCCTGCGTTCGAATGGTGAGCGCGGGCAGCGTGGAGGCCGCCTCGAGCGCCGGAAAGAGCGCGGAGAGCGCCGAGAAAACCGTTCCGACGACGAAGGCCTTCACGAATGGAAACGGCGTGAGAATCACGTGGTCGGCGTGCGAGGCGACATAGAGCGTATCGACGGTACGTGAGACGGCGCCGACCGAGAGCTGCGCGAGCCCCGTGCCGATCGCGAGGCCAAGCAGCGAGCCGACCGCGCCGAACATCGCGCCCTCGAGCAGGAACGTCCGGAAGATCTCGGCCTTCGTCGCGCCGAGCGCGCGCAGCGTGCCGACCTCGGGCCGGCGCTGCACGACCGAGATCGCGACCGTGTTGTAGATCAGGTACATCCCAACGAGCATCGCCACGTACGAGAGCGCGGCGAGATTGAGCTGGAAGCTCCCGAGCATGCGCGTGATCTCGGAGGTGCGCACCTTGGGCTCGATCGCGCGCGCACCACCCGGCAGCACGCGCTGCACGGCAGCGCGGATCGCGGGGAGCCGCGCGGGATCGACTTCGAGATCGAGCCGGTCGAGCAGCCCGAGCTTTTGGAAGACGACCTGCGCCGTCGCGAGATCGACGAACGCGACGCTCGAGTCGATGCCTGGGATGCCCTCGGGCAGGATGACCGCGACGCGGAAGCGCTCGGGCCGGTCGCCCGCGAGCGCCATCAACGTGCTGCCCACCCTGAGGTGATCGCGCAGCGCGACGCGGTGCGAGACGACGATGCCGCGCTCACCGACGAACACCCACGGATCGAGCCCAGCCGCCGAGGCACCGAAGGAGCCCGGCGTCGCGGCGGCCGCGGCATCGGCCGCGCCGCGCGGCAGCGGCCGCAGCAGATCGACGCCGAGCACGCGCAGGATCTCGCCCGAGAACGGGTCGCTCGCCTGCGCGCCGACGACGATTGAGTCTTCGATGGTCGGTGCGGCGCTCGCGACGCCGGGAATCGCGAGGATCTTCGGATAGGCGCGCTCGTCGAACCCGCGGCCGACGCCGAGCACCTGCAGATTGACGTGGCTCGAGATGACGTTGACGCTCGAGGCGAACGACGCGATCGCCGTGCTGTTCGCCAGGTCGATCGCGAGGGCGATTGCGACGCCGAACCCGACGGCCACGAGCGTGACGAGCGAGCGCAGCCGCTCGCGGCGGATATGGCCGAGCACGAGCGCCCGAAAGATGGCGCCCACCTTAACTGACGATCCGGCCGTCCTGCATCCGCACGATGCGGTCGCAGAGCGCGGCGGCGTCGAGCGAGTGCGTCGCCATGAGGATCGCCTGGCCCGCCTGCGCCGTCTCGCGCAGCAACGCGAGCACGCTCGCACCGCTCTGCGAATCGAGGTTACCGGTCGGTTCGTCCGCGAGCACGATCGCGGGCGCGTGAATCGTCGCGCGCGCGACGGCGGCGCGCTGCATTTGGCCGCCCGAGATCTGCGAGGGGAACGCGTCGATCTTCTCGGCGATTCCGACGCGCTCGAGCGCGGCGCGCACGCGCGCACGGATCGTCGTCCGATCGCGGCGCTGCAGCACGAGCGGCAACGCCACGTTCTCACCGACCGTCATCGCGGGCAATAAGTTAAAGAACTGAAAGACCGTCCCGATCCGTTCGCGCCGCAGCCGCGTGAGCGCGTCGTCGTCGAGCGACGAGGTGGCGCGGCCGTCGACCTCGATCGTTCCGCGCGTCGGGAGGTCGACGCAGCCGACGAGGTTGAGCAGCGTGCTCTTACCGCAGCCGCTTGGCCCGACGAGCGCGACCATCTCGCCCGGCCGAACGTCGAGCGAGACGCCGGCGAGCGCATGGACGACCGTCGTGCCGTCGGCGTAGGATTTCTCGGCGTCGCGCACGCGGACGGCGACAGCCGCGTCGACGCGCGGCGGCGCGACCTGGGTGAAGGGCATCGTCAGTCTTCGACGCCGCGAAACACGAGCGCGGCGTTGATCCCGCCGAACCCGGTCGCGTTGGAGAGTACGATCCGCGGCGCGAGCGCGCGCGGCGTCGCGACATAGTCCAGGTCGCACTCGGGATCGGCGTGCTCGAGGTTGACCGTGTGCGGAATCTTGGCGTCGTGGATCGCGAGCAGCGAGATCGCGGCCTCCCACGCACCCGTCGCGCCGAGCGCATGGCCATGCTGACCCTTCGTGCCGACGATCGGCACCGCGTGCGCCGCCTCGCCGAGGGCCGTCTTGAACGCCAGGGTCTCCGTCATGTCGTTGAGCCGCGAGGACGAGCCGTGCGCGTCGACGAGCTCGAGCTCGTCCGGGCCGACGGCGGCCTCGGCCATCGCGCGCCGCATCGCGACCGAGGAGTTGCGACCCTCCGGCTGCGGCGAGGTCATGTGATAAGCGTCGGCCGTGAGCCCGTATCCGACGATCTCGCCATAGATTCGCGCACCGCGCGCCGTGGCGTCCGCGAGCCGCTCGAGGACGAGCATGCCCGAACCCTCCGCCATGACGAAGCCGTCGCGATCGCGATCGAACGGCCGGCTCGCGTGCGCCGGATCGTCGTTGCGCTCCGACATCGCGCCGATGGTGTCGAAGGCGCCGAAGATCAGCGGCGAGAGCGGCGCTTCCGCCCCGCCCGCGAGCGCGGCGCGGACGTCGCCGCGCGCGACCGCGCGGAACGCCTCGCCGATCGCGACGGCGCCCGCCGCACACGAGTTCGCGTTGCTCACGCCCGGGCCGCGGATGTCGAAGGCGAGCGCGACGTTCGCCGTGGCCGCAGCGCCGAAGACCGAGATCGCGAGCAGCGGGCGCACGGCGCGCGACCCGCGCTCCCGGAACGCGTCGTGCTGCTCTTCGGCGAACGCTAGCCCGCCGAGCGCCGAGCCGATCCAGATCCCGATGTCGTCGCGATAGCCGTGGATCGCGAGCGCGGCGTCGTCGAGAGCCATCCGCGACGCGACGATCGCGAACTGCGAGAAGCGTTCGGTGCGCGCGAGTTGCTTCCGGTCGACGTAGCGCTCGGGCTCGAACCCGCGCACCTCCGCCGCGACGCGTGAGCCGAACGGCGCGGCATCGAACCGCCCGATCGCATCGACGCCGACGCGGCCACCGAGCACGCCCGACCAAAAGTCGCCGACGCCGATGCCGATGGGCGAGACGATGCCGATGCCCGTGACGACGACGCGCTCGGCGGTCACGCCGCGGCCTCGGCGAGCGCCTTCATCCGCGCGAGCGTCAGGCCCGCGACGTAGTGCACGAAGTAGCCGCCGACGACGTGCTCGCCGAGCCAGTCCGCCGCGATCGGAAAGCGGAAAGCGAGCCGGTGCTCGATCGTCACGCGCGCGCCGCCCGGGATCGCCGCAAACCGCCAAACGACGTCCATGCCGCGCGTCCAGCCCCGGACGTGCCGAAACCGGATCTCGGGCGTCGCGGCGTCGTCGGTCTGCTCCGCGACCCACGAGATCGGAATCGCGTCCCTCATCGCCTTCATCGACAGCGTGCGCGTTGCGCCCGCTGTCGCGAGCACGGTGACCGAACGGTAGTGCGGCAGGATCGCAGGCCAGCGTTCGGTGTTAGCGGCGAGCGCGTAGATCGCGGCCACCGGCGCCGCGATGTCGATCGCGTTGACGGTCTCGGTCACAGCAGCAGCTTTGCGAGGTTGGGCAGCGCGAGCGCGCGTTCGACGGGCACCGTGCCGCCGAGCGCACCGACGAACGCGGCGCCGAGCGCCGGCCGGCGGCGCAGGCGCTCGGCGCCGCGGCGCGCGAGAAGCGGCACGTCGACGAGCGCCGAGACGACCGACGTCAGCCGCCGCCGAAGGCGAAAATCGTCGGCGCGCTGCGCGGCGTAGGCCGCGAGCGCAGGCGCGGGATCGCCCGCGCCCAACCCGGCGAGGACCGCCGCCGCGGCGCTCCGGGCGCCGGAGAGCGCGAGATAGACCCCCTGGCCGGTGAACGGGTTGAGGAAGCCGGCCGCGTCGCCGACGAGCAGCGCGCTACCGAGTGCCGCCGTCCGGACGTCGAAGGCGAGCGGCCCGACGGCGACGCGCGGACCGATCCGGCGCGCGGCGCCAAGATCGCGCCTTCCACCCCCGAGTTCGGCTGCCCGGCCCGTCATTCCGGCGTCCACCGCGCCCGACCACGCCTTGAGATCGCCCTCGCGGACGACGACCATGACGTTGACGCGGTCGCCCGGCAGCGGGTTGAGCGCGAAGTAGGCGCCCGTGCCGACGAACATTTCGACGAAACCGTCGAAGGCGCCGAGTTCGGCGTAGTGGCCACCCAGCGCGAATCGCGCAGGGCCGCGCGCGGGCCGCACGAGTCCGAGCTTGCGCGCGACGAGCGAGCCTGCGCCGTCCGCGCCGACCACGACGCGCGCGGCGATCCGCCGCGTCTCGCCCGCCTCGTCGCGCACGACGATCCCGGCCGCGCGGCCCTCGTCGAAAAGCACCTCTTCGGCGCGAGCGCGGACGACCGTCACGCCGGCATCGAGCGCGGCCCGTAGAATGAGCTCGTCGAGCGTCGCGCGCTCGCAGGCGAGCGCCCGGCTCGGAAACGGGATCTCGACGGGCGCGCTGCCCGGCGGCACGAGCCGCATGCCGCGCAGCGGCGCCGCGACGGCCGCGACCGCGTCGCCGAGTCCGAGCGCGCCGAGCGCACCGACCGCGCCGCCGTTGAGATACTCGCCGCAGACTTTCCGGCGCGGGAACGCGGCGCGCTCGACGAGGGTCACGGCGACGCCCGCGCGAGCGAGGGCGAGCGCGGTTGCCGAGCCCGCCGGCCCGCCGCCGACGACGACCGCATCAGCCACGATCGGTAACGCGGTGCCGGAAGAACGGCGTCGCCTCGACGCGCGGCGCGCGCCAGCCGGCCCGCGTCGCAAGGTCGAGAACTTCGTTTCGGTCGTACGCGCGGAGCACGGAAAGAGGCGCATCGTGCCGCGTGAGCCGATTGCGCGCGAGCACGCGCGCAAATGCGAGCGCCGCGACGTGCCCGACGCGCGACCGGGCGAGGTCGTTCACGAGCGGCGTGATCCGCGAGACGCGGCGGAGCTCGCGCAGCATCGCCACGGCCGCCGGCGGTTCGAAGTGATGGAGCGCCAAATTACACATTGCGACGTCGAAGGCGCCGTCCGCGTACGGGAGCGCCGTGCCGTCGCCGACCGCGAACTCAATATTCGTCTCGTTCAGCGAGCGCGCGCGCGCGACGGCAACGATGCGCGGGCTCAGATCGAGGGCGACGATAGCCATCGGCATCGCGCGCCGCCACGCCGCCGCGCTGAGCGCACGGTCGACGTCCGCACTGCCGCAACCGACGTCGAGGACGGTTCGCGCGCCGCAGGCGATCACGGCGTCGACCGACGGGGCAAGGCCGCCGAAGTAGCGGTTGGCGCGCTCAATGTCGTCGAAGTTCCCGGCGAGCTCCGCGTCGTCGACGTCGAGATCGTCGAGCAGCTCCCGGGCGATGACGCGGCGCATCCCGTCAGTCTCGCAGCGACGCCGAGCGCGCGACGTCAGTCCTTGAAGTAGTCGGCGTTAATCGCGATGTAGTTCGTCCACTTTTCGGGGACGTCGGAGTCGGCGTAGATCGCCTCGACCGGACACGCGGAAACGCAGGCGCCGCAATCGATGCAGACCTCGGGATCGATGAAGAGCATCTTCTCGTCGTCGTTGCCGTGAATGCAGTCGACCGGGCACACATCGACGCACGACTTGTCCTTCGTGCCGATACAGGGTTCGGTGATGATATAGGCCATGGCGTGGTTCGGGACCCTTTCGAACGGGGGAACGGAAGATTCGAGTTAGTGGGACTGCGCGAGCGATCCTTGCGTCGCATGAACGCCCGACTCCCTCGCGAAGGCGTAAAGTATGGTATCGGGTTCGAGCGGCGGATTGATGGCGGGCACCTGTGCGACGTGCGGGGTGCGGCCGGCGACGGTCCGCGATTTCAAGCTGCAAGGCGGTGCTTGGACGGAGACGCCGATCTGCGAGCTCTGCCTGCGCCGCAAGCGCACGCTCGTGCCGTTGCTGGGCTCCGCGCTCGCCGCGGTCGCGCTCGCCGTCGGCACGACGTTCGCGATCGACCGCGCGGTGCGCGGTAGCTCGGGCGACGACTCGGCCGCCGACTGGACCCGGCGGCTGCGGCCCGGCGGCGCGCCGACGCTCGCGGCCTTCTCGCGCGATCTCACCGCCGCGGCGAGAGCGGGCGAGCTCGATCCGGTGATCGGCCGGTCGGCCGAGATCGAGCGGACGATCGCGATCCTCGCCCGGCGCTCAAAGAACAACCCCGTGCTCGTCGGCGAGCCGGGCGTCGGCAAGACAGCGATCGTCGAGGGACTCGCGCAACGCATCGCCGCAGGCGACGTCCCGGAGGCGCTGCGCGGGAAGCGCGTCGTCGCGCTCGCGCTCGGACCGCTCGTCGCGGGAACGAAGTATCGCGGTGAGTTCGAGGGCCGCGTCAAGCGGATCGTCGAGGAGATCAAGCGCTCAGCGCGCGAGATCATCCTCTTCGTCGACGAGCTGCACGCCCTCGTCGGCGCGGGCGCGGCCGAGGGATCGCTCGACCTCTCCTCGATGCTCAAGCCCGAGCTGGCGCGCGGCGAGTTGCAGTGCGTCGGCGCGACGACGTTCGACGAATATCGGAAGTACGTCGAGGCGGACGCGGCGCTCGAGCGCCGCTTCCAGCCCGTCACCGTCGCCGAACCCACCGTCCCCGAGACCGTCGGGATCCTCGGCGGCCTGCGCGCGAAGTACGCGGCGCACCACAAGGTCACGATCGGCGACGACGCGCTCGAGGCGGCGGCGGCGCTCTCGGCGCGCTATATCGTCGACCGCTTCCTGCCCGACAAGGCGATCGATCTCATGGACGAGGCCGCGTCGTCCGCGTCGCTCGCGGGCCGCGCGGCGGTCGGCGAGGCGGATGTCGCGGCGGTCGTCGCGCGCTGGACGGCGATCCCGGTCGGCGTCATCGGCCGCGATGCGGCGCAAGGGCTGCTCGATCTCGAGACGGCGCTCGGCAAGCGGGTCGTCGGTCAGGACCGCGCAATCTCGGCGGTCGCCCACGCGATTCGGCGCGGCCGCGCGGGGCTCAAGGACCCGCGCAAGCCCGTCGGCGGCTTCCTCTTCGTCGGCCCGAGCGGCGTCGGGAAGACCGAGCTCGCCCGCGCACTCGCGAGCGAGCTCTTCGGCAGCGAGTCGGCGCTCGTCCGGATCGACCTCACGGAGTACACGGAGTCGCACACCGTCTCGCGGCTCCTCGGCGCGCCGCCGGGCTACGCGGGCCACGACGAGCCGGGCCAACTCACGGAGCCCGTGCGCCGCAAGCCGTCGTGCGTCGTCCTCTTCGATGAGTTCGAGAAGGCGCACGCCGACGTGGCCGCGATTCTGCTGCAGATCCTCGACGACGGCCGGCTCACGGACGCCAAGGGCCGGCTCGTCGATTTCCGGCACGCGCTCGTCGTCCTCACGAGCAACGCCGATCCCGACAGCCTCGAGTTCTTCCTGCGGCCCGAGTTGCTCAACCGAATCGACGACGTCATCACCTTCGATGCGCTCGGCCTGCTCGACATCGAGCGGATCGTCACGATGCAGATGGCCGCGGTCGGCGACCGGCTCGGCGAGCGCAGCGTCGGCATCACCGTCGATGACGACGCGAAGCGCTTCCTCGCGCAGGAGAGCGTCGCCGCCGGGAGCGGCGCCCGCTACGTCGCGCGGACGATCGCGCGCCTCGTCACGAATCCGCTCTCGATCGCGATCCTGCGCGGCGAGATTCCGGCCGGTGGCGTCGCGCGGATCGTCCTCGTCGATCGCGACCGGATCGAGGTGCTCGCGGCTTAGCCGAGCGCGCCTTCAACGCTAAAGAAGAGAACGACGGTCACGACGGGCCGTATTGCCTCGACAACGGCTCGGCCCCACGTTGAAGCGTTTCTTGAGTCGTGCTCGTGATCGTGGTCTCGGGCTCACCGCGTCGACAACGGCGCGGACCCGTTGATGCACAAGGAAGACCCGCCCGTCATGCTTCGGTTTTCGCAACGACGTACGCAACGACATCGCGCAGCTCGCCCGTTCGTTTGAAGACCTCGCGCTGTCGCTTCGCGCCCGTGCCGCCCTCCAGCACGTCGCGCTCCAGCGCGGCGACATCATCGCAATCTCCCGCCTCTTCGAGCGCGTCGCTCAGCTCTCCGAGCAGCGCCCCGACGACCTGTCGCGCGGGCGCGCGCTGGCCGGTTCGCGCATCGACCAGTTCGCCGTCGAGCCCGTATCGGGCAGCGTGCCAATGAGCCGCGCGGACGACTTCGTCCCGCGCCGCCGGAACCGCCTAGCCGCGGTGCCTACGAGGTAGACGCTTCGCGCGAGCGCGCGGGCGAGGCCGGCGAGCAAGACCGCGCTTCGATCTCGCGATACCGCGGCTTGTCGGTAATCGTCTGCTCGCGCCAGTCGGAAAACGGATGCGTGCCCCTTGGCGGCGATGCGCGACCCGCGCTCGCGCGCTGCGGAGACGACTCGCGTACGCGCCCGCTCGAGTTCGCGGCGGACGCCCGCGAGCGTCGAACAGATGTGCGTCGCGACCTCGATCGTCGGTTGCTGGAACTCGGGCGCGACCGCGCTACCGAGCTCGCGTTCCGCGCGCGGCAGGACGTCCGCCTGGCGGCCGGCGAGCGCGGGCGTCGTGCCGTCGACGATCCGATACTCTTCTTCGACGCCGAGCGTGAAGCGTTCGATTGGTCGTGCATGACGAGGCTTCACCCGAGACATCGGTGACGACCTCCGGCCCGGGCATGCGGTCGCGCCGCTTCGCTCCGCGGAGCGGCGCGAGCGCGGCTCGAGGTGCCGTCGGCCTCGACTAATGCCCCGCCGGCTTTGCGGCGGCCGCTGCCTTCGGCCCGAGTCGCGGACCACCCACCGGCGGCGGACGGCGCGTTTTGAAGGGCCCGGTCGGCCGCGCCGCATGCGGTCGGGCGGGCAGCTTTGCGTGCGGTCGGGTCGGGCGAGCCGGCATCGGTTCGGGCGTCGCCAGCATCAGCCTGCCGTGAATCGTTCCGCCGGGCTTCGTCGAGAGCTGCGCGCCGACGGGCGCCGTCGCGAGCGTGAGGCACGCGGCAGCGAGCACGGCGACGCGTGGGTAATGGAACATCACCGCTCGATCTTCCGCAGCGCGGCCGAGATCTCCGCGGGCGACATCGCCCCGAGACGATACGTGCTGATGCGGCCGTCGCGGCCGATGAAGACGTTGAGCGGTAAGCCGATAGCATCGAAGGCGTGCGCCGCGTCGCCGTCGTCGTCGAGCGCGATCGGGAACGGCAAGCCGTACCGTCGCGCGAACGCGAGCCCTTTGGCACGGTCCTCGAGCTCATCGACGCCGACGACCGTCACGCCCCGCGCCGCGGCCTCGCGACCGAGCCGCGCGACGCTCGGTGCCTCCTCGTTGCACGGGCCGCACCACGTCGCGAAGAAATTCAGATACACGGGCCTGCCGCGCAGCGCGGCGAGCACGAACGGCACGCGGCGGACCGTCGAGAGCACGATTGCGGGCGCCGGATCGCCCACGTGGCTCGCCGCTCCCGCCGGCGCGCCCCCCGTGACCAGCACGAATCCGAGTGCGAGCGCAACGCCACGACGGACGATCACGATGCGCTCGCCGCAGCCATGGCGGCCGACTCGGCCCGGCCGGCGGTGGCGGTCGCGAACGACGGGAAACGCGCGTGCTCGGCGTCGCGGGCCATCTGCGCGACCAGCTCGTCGACCGACGCGAACGTCAGCTGGCCGCGCACGAAGGCGAAGTCACGCAACGCGAGCTCCTCGCCGTAGATCGTGCCTTCGAAGTCGAGCAGCCAGACTTCGACGGTCCGCCGCGTCCCGGCGAACGTTGGATTGGTTCCGATCGAGACGAGCGCTCGGCGGTCGCGCCCGTCGTAGCGGCCGACCGCGGCATACACGCCGTCGGCCGGCAGCGTCTTCTCCGCCGGGACCTCGAGGTTGGCGGTCGGGAAGCCGAGATCGTGGCCGCGCCCGAAGCCGAGCGAGACGCGGCCACGTAGCGCATACGGCGCGCCGAGTAGCCGATTCGCGGTCGTCAGGTCGCCTGAGAGGAGCGCGGCGCGGACGCGCGTGCTCGAGACACGTTCGCCGTCGTCGAGCAGGGGCGGGACCGCGACCACGGCGGCGCCCAGCGGTTCGAGCACCGACCGCGCGAGCGCCACGTCGCCCGTCCGGCCGCGGCCGAACCGGAAGTTCTCGCCGATGACGAGCGTTTCGACACCGAGGGTACCGACCAGCGACTCGAGCAGGAACGCCCGGGCTTCCCGCTCGGCGAACGCCGCGTCGAACGGCACGAGGTACAGCTCGTCGAGTCCGCAGCCGGCGAGCAGATTGACGCGTTCCTCGAGCGTCGCGATCAGCGGTGGCACGGAGCCCGGCCGGACGAGCGTCGCCGGATGCGTGGGAAACGTGAGCGCCGCGGCGATCGCTCCGGGCCGGCGCCGGGCCATCGTTTCGCGGACGATCGCCCGGTGCCCGCGATGCAGCCCGTCGAAGAAGCCGACCGCGAGGGCGATCGGGCGGCCCGACGCGGGCGGCTCGAGCACATGGTGAACCTTCAAACGAAGACCCGCCGCGGTGCCAGCAGCGAGCCGAGCGGCTCGCCGACCCCAACGAGCACGCGGCTACCGTCGCGCACGAACACCGCCTTCGCCGCCGACCCCTCCGGAAACGGGACGACCCGGCCCGCGCGAAAATCGGCCGCGCCGCGGCCGTCGAGCACGACCGTCGGGATCGGGATCACGCGATCGGGCACGACGAGCGCGGCGAGCGGATCCGCGTCGATTTCCTCAGGCAGTAGCGCGTCCGCGAGCGCGAAGGGGCCTGCCCCATCGCGCAGGAGCGCGCCCATGTGGCCGACCGTCCCGATCGTCCGGGCGAGGTCCTCACAGAGCGTCCGAACGTACGTGCCCTCGGAGCACGCGACCCGAAGCCGCGCAACGCCGGCTGCGACGCCGAGGAGCTCGAGCGCGTAGATCGTCACCCGGCGCGGCGGCCGCTCGACCGTCTCGCCGCGGCGCGCGATCACATAGAGCCGCTCGCCGTTGTGATGGAGCGCGCTGACCATCGGCGGGACCTGGAGCATTGGGCCGATCGCGTCGCTCGCCGCCTGGGCGAGGCGCTCGGCCGCAGCGCGCGGCACGGGCGCGCGCTCGATCGTCGCGCCGGTCGCGTCGCCCGATGCCGTCGCCGAGCCCAGGACGAGCGTGAAGACGTACGACTTGCGGCGGTCTTCGATGAGCGGCAGGAGCCGCGTCGCCTTTCCGATTGCGAGCGGCAGCACGCCCGCCGCCATCGGATCGAGCGTCCCGAGATGGCCGATCGGCGGCACTTCGCCCGTGACGCGCGCAAACGCGCGCCGGACGCGCGCGCCGACCTGCACCGACGTCGGCCCGGCCGGCTTGAACGCGTTCACGAACCCGAGTATCATACGCGCGGCGTTACAGACCCTCGGCGATGAGCGCCGCCCGGACCGCGTCGACCGCCTCCAACACGCTGCCGTCGAAGCTGAAGCCGGCGGCGCGGAAATGGCCGCCGCCGCCGAGCCGGGCCGCGACTGCCTGGACGTTGATGCGACCGCGGCTACGCAGACTGCCCCGCAGCGAGCCGTCGAAGTCCTTGAGCAGCAGCGCCGCCTCGGCACCGTCGACCGCCCCGAGCTGGCCGACGATCTCCTCGGTATCTTCGCCGTCGGCGCCATAGCGCGCGAGCATCGCCTCGTCGACGACGGACCAGCAGAAGCGCCCCCCGGACTCGAGCCGCGCGTCGGCGAGCGCCGCGCCAACGACCCGCAACTGGCCGAAGCGCTTGTTCGCGAAGATGCGCTCGGTGATCTCGCGCTGATCGGCGCCCGCTTCGATGAGCCGCGCCGACGCGCGGAGCACGCTCGCGTTCGTATTCGAATGCAGGTAGCCGCCCGTGTCGGTCATGATCGTCGTGAGCAGACAGGTCGCGATCGCGGGCGTGATCGTCGCGTGCATCGCATCGAGAAGCCGCAGCACGCACGATCCGGTCGAACACTCCGTCTCGAGCACGTAGTTCCACGTCCCGAAGCGGCTGTTCGCGAGATGGTGATCGACGTTGAGCACGTTCTCGCGCCGCAGATCCGGCAGGCGGTCGCCCGCCCGCGACGCGTCGCTCATGTCGCAGAACACCCAGAGCGTATCGTCGGGAAGATTCTGCGGAACGATTGCCGTCACACGCTCGGCCCCGGGCATGAAGCGCAGGTTGCGCGGGACGACGTCCTGCTGCAGGTAGTGCACGCGCCGGCCTTCAGCCTCGAGCGCGTGGCCGAGCGCGAGCCCGGCCCCGAGCGTGTCGCCGTCGGGCTTCATGTGGCTCACGAAAACGAACGTCGAACGCCGCCGAAGCTCGGCGACCACATCGCTCGCGCGCGAGAGATCGCGCGGCGCGCGCTCAGTGAGAATCATCGGTCGCCTCGGGTGTCGTCGCAGGCTCGGCCGCCGCGGCCGGTTCGGTCACCTCGGCCGCGGGGGTCGCAGCCGCTCGCGACTCGGCGAGCACGCGGCTCAGCGCAATCGCCTTCTCCGTCGAGCGGTCCTCGACGAAGACGAGCTCGGGCGTATGCCGGAGCACGACCGCGCTCCCGACAGAACCGCGCAGGAAACCACGAGCCGATTCGAGCGCCATCATGCTCTGCTTGGCAACGTGGCGATCCCCGATGATCGAGACGTAGACTTTCGCGACCTGGAGGTCGCTCGAGATCTCCACGCGGGTGACCGTGACGAACCCGAGGCGCGGATCCTTGAGCTCCGTCGAGATCAGCATCGCGAGTTCGCGCTGGAGCTCGTGATCGATCCGACCCATCCGTTCACGCTTCATTTCCGTCGCCTTCGACGCCGGCCGGGCGGCGTCCGCGCCCCCTGCGGCTCGTCCGATATGCGGCGCGAGGGCTCCGCCGCCGCGTTGCCCGGCTCATCCGCCGGCGGTGCCGCGAGGTCCGACCGCGGCTGCGTGACCTTGAGGTAGGCGAAGGCCACGATGCCGAGCATCGCGGCCGACGTGATCGCGCTCGTGAGATCGTTCGTGCGAAACGACGGCGGCCGGTCGCCGTCCTGCGCGAGGTCGCGCAGCGCGAACGCGAAGAGCGCGGTGATCAGAACCCCGCACACGACGAAGAAGATGGCGAGCGGCGAGCGGCGCCGAGACCCGGCGCGCATCATGCGCCGCGTGCGAGCCGCCGCGCGGCGAGGACGTTGACGCCGCAGGCAATCGCGAAATAGACGGCAACGCCCGCCGCGAACCACGCGTCCACGTCGAGACCGACGGTCGCGAGCCGATACGCGCAGAGCCCGACCGCGGCAACGATGCCGACCGCGTTCGTCCGGATACCAATCTGGAGCGTTCGCGCGCGAGGCGCGACGCCCGGAGCGCCCGGCACGCCGCCGAAAACGCTTTTCCCGAAGCGACGGCTCACTGGCGCGGGATGCCGTCGTGATAGGGAGCGTAGAACTTGATCACCCACGTGACGAGGCCGGCGTATGCCAGGCCGAGGAGGCAGAGCGCGATCCCGACGACCGTCCAAGGAGCCGTGCGCTGAAAGAGCCCGAAAACGCCGATGCCGATTGCGCACGCCGCCTGCAGGACGTAAAGCGGCGGCACCCAGTCCAGCAGGCGGGACCACCCGGTCGCCGCCCGCTCGCTCGATCCCAAGTGCTAGTTCGCGACGAGTTCGGGCGCGACAAGCTCCGAGGTGTAGGCTTCGATCACATCACCGTCCTTGAGGTCGGAGAACTTCGCAATCTGGACGCCGCACTCGTAGTTCTCGGCAACCTCCTTGACGTCGTCCTTGAACCGCCGCAGCGATTCGAGCTCCGACTCGAAGACGACCGCCGAATCGCGGAGGATCCGAACCTTGGCGTTGCGCGTGAGCTTGCCGCTCTGGACGTAGCAGCCGGCGATCGTACCGACCTTGCTGACCTTGAAGACCTCGCGGACCTCGGCGCGGCCGAGGATGATCTCGCGGAACTTCGGCGCGAGCATGCCGATGAGCGCCTTTTTGAGGTCGTTCTCCACGTCGTAGATGACCGTATAGAACCGCAGGTCGACCTGCTCGTTCTCCGCGAGCCGCTTGACCGTCTCGTCGGGTCGAATGTTGAACCCGATGAGCACGCCGTTGCTCGCGCTCGCGAGGTTGACGTCGTTCGGCGTGATGGCGCCCACGCCGGCGAGGATGACGCGAATGTCGGCCTCGGCGTTCGAGAGTCCCTCGACCCGACCGCGGAGCGCCTCGACTGCACCCTGGCCGTCGGCCTTGAGGATGAGGTTGAGGGACTTGCGGCCGCCGTCAACGCCCGTCGCCATGAACGACTCGAGCGAGACGCGCGGACCCGAGGTCGCCGCGATCGCAACGTCCTTGCGCCGCGTCGAGCGCTTCGCCGCCGCCTCACGCGCCACGCGCTCGTCGGAGACGACCATGAGGCTGTCACCGGCACTCGGAACTTCCGAGAGGCCCATGATCTCGACCGGGATCGACGGCCCGGCCTTCTTCACTTGCTTGCCCTTGTCGTCGACGAGCGCGCGGATCTTGCCGAACGCCGAACCGACGACGACGACGTCGCCCGTGCGCAGCGTGCCGTTCTGAACGAGAACGGTCGCGACCGCACCGCGCCCCTTGTCGAGCGCCGACTCGATGACGACACCCTGCGCGCGGCGCGTCTTGTTCGCCTTGAGATCGCGCAGCTCGGCCTCGAGCAGGACGGTCTCGAGCAGCAGGTCGATGCCGTCGCCCGTGCGCGCCGAGACGGGAACCATCTCGACCTTGCCGCCCCAGTCGACCGGCTGCAGACCCTGTTCCGAGAGCTGCGACTTCACGCGATCCGGTGACGCGTCCTCACGGTCCATCTTGTTGATCGCGACGACGATCGGGACGCCCGCCGCCTTGATGTGCGAGATTGCCTCGAGCGTCTGCGGCATCACGCCGTCGTCCGCCGCCACGACGAGGATCGCGACGTCCGTGACCTTCGCGCCGCGGGCCCGCATGGCGGTGAACGCCTCGTGACCCGGCGTGTCGATGAAGGTGACCATCTGATCGTTGCGCTCGACCGTGTAGGCGCCGATGCGCTGCGTGATGCCGCCCGCCTCGCCGCTCGCGACGTTGGCCGAACGGATTCTATCCAGGAGCGACGTCTTGCCATGATCGACGTGGCCGAGCACCGTGACGACCGGCGGCCGCGACGTGAGGAGCTCCGGCCGATCCTCTTCCTGCTCGACGACGACTTCCTCGCCCGCCTCCTTGATGACGGCGTTGAAGCCGAACTTCTTCGCGACGTTCTGGGCGGTCGTGGCCGGAATGTTCTGATTGATCGTCGCCATGGTGCCCATCTTGATGAGCTCCTTGATGACGTCTTTGGCCGGGACGATCATCGAGGTCGCGAGCTCCTGAACCGTCAGGACGTCCGGGATCTCGATCGTCTCGAGCGTGCTCGTTGCGACCGGGACGCGGTCGCCGCCGTTCTTCTTGCGACGGCGCTCCTTTTCCAGGAGCATCTCCGTCTCACGGTCCCGCTTCCCGCCGGAATGGTCGCCACCGCGGCCGCGGGGCTGCGGGCCGCGCGGACCGCCCGAGCTCGGCGACGGGCCGCCGGAACCGGGCGCTCCGGGGGCCGCCGGCGTTCCCGGCGGACGGGGCGTGAAGGGCCGCGGCCCGACCGGGGGCATGCCCCCGGCCGGCGGCGCGAGCGGCCGGAACGGGCCGTTCCCGACGGGACGGCGGCCGGGGATCGGGGCACCCGGGCGCACGGGCGCGCCAGGCTGACCGGGACGGAACGGCTGGCCCGGCGCGGCGAGCTGGCCCGGCGGCGGCGCAACGCCGGGCCGGCCGGCTTGAGCACCGGCATCGGCCGCCGCGACGTCGCCATCCTGGGCTGCCGGCCGCGGTGCGGCGATCGAGGATTGTCCCTGCGGCACGGGCCGCAACGTCGGAATTGGGCCGTCGACGCCCGCCGCCGGACGCGCGCGAACCGGCTGGGCGCCCGGCGCGAGGCGCGGCGCCGGGCTACCGACGAGGCGCGGTGCGGGGCCGCCGACGAGCCGCGGCGCGGGCGACCCGACGAGGCGCGGGGCCGGGCCGCCGACGGTCCGGGGCGCGGGGCCGACGGGCGGTGTGCCGGTCGAACCGGTGCCATCGGCCGGCGGCTTTGGGTCCGCCTCGTCGGCGACGGGAAGCGCGACCACGACGGGCGGCGGGGCCGAGGTCGCCGCCGCGGGCGGGGCGGCGGAAGCGGCGGCCGGCCGCGGCGGCGCGAGACGAGGCGCAGGCGTCGAAAAGCGAACGGGCGTGGGCCCGGCCGCCGGAGCCTCGGCGGGCGAGGTCTGCAGGCCCGGCGTTCCGGCCGGCGTGCCGTTCGCGGCGGCGGGGGCACTCGGCGCCGGTGCGGCGATCGCCTGCGGCTGCTCCGGCGTCGGCGCAGCGGCCGCGACGCCGTTCGAGCCGTCCGCGGTCGGCGCGGCGGCGACGGACTCGGCCTTCGCGGGCGCGGCGGGTGCCAACTCGGGCGCGGCCGCGGGCGCGGGCGCAGAGTCGGCCGCCGAGGGCGGCGGCGCGACGGCGATGCCCCCCGATGCGCCGCTCGCGACGGCGGGTGCCGCCTTCGGCGCGCCCTTCGAGCCGCCACCAAGCAGAACGCCGCGCACGAGGTCGGCGACCTTATCGTCAACGACGCTGAGCTGGTTCTTCGCCTCGAGACCGAGCCGCTCGAAGAGGCCGATTAATTCTTTCGACGAGAGACCAAGTTCTTTGGCCAGCTCGAAGATACGTACTTTCCCGGATGCCATATCGTCCTTTTCACAACCCGGCTGCCGCGCGAGCGGCTGCACCGAAAACCATTAGTTCATTCATTTGCTCCGAGTCGCCGTCCGCACCGATCCGGCACGTTCGTGACCCTTCGACGTCTCCGCGCTCGATCGCGGGAGGACGCTCGTATCATACACGGCCTGCGCACCGGCGCAAAGCATCGGCCAGTCGACGGTCGCCGCCGCCTGGCCGAGCCCGGGGTAGCGTTTATTGCGAACGCACCGCGCCGCGCATGCCGCCGAGCACAGGTAAACGCCGCGACCGGGCGACCGGCGGCTCGGCGCATCGCGTCGCCAGCCCGCGCCGTCGCGCACGAAGCGCACGAGCGCGCGCTGCACGGCGCGCCGCCGACACCCGACGCACGTCCGCTCCGGCTCATGCCCTATGCTCCGCCCTCGCGGCTCGCGGGGTCGAACATCTGGCGCCGGAACTCCTCGAGCTTCCGGAGCATCTCCGGGTCGATGCCCGGCGTCTCCTCGCCCTCGGTCTCACCGTCGACCCCGTCCTCGGCTTCCGCCTCGGCCGCTGCGGCCGCCCGCTCCTCGCGCTCGGCAACATACTGCGCGCGCGTCGCTTCGGCGTCGGTCTCGCTCGTGATGTCGAGCCGCCAACCCGTGAGTCGCGCGGCGAGCCGCACGTTCTGCCCCTCGCGACCAATCGCGAGCGAAAGCTGGTAGTCGGGAACCGTCACGAGCCCGACGCCCTCGTCCTCGAAGAGCTCGACGCCGATGACCTTGGCCGGTGCGAGCGCGTTTTGAATGAAGCCGACCGAGTCGCCCGACCAGCGGATGATGTCGATCTTTTCGCCGCGCAACTCGTCGGAGACCGCAGCGATGCGGCTGGATTTGGGGCCCAGGCACGCCCCGACCGGATCGACGTCGGCGCGATGCGAGTTGACGGCGACCTTCGAGCGACTGCCCGGCTCGCGCGCGATCGCCATGATCTCGACGACGTTGTCCTCGATCTCGGGCACCTCACGCTCGAGCAGCCGCTGCACGAGCCCCTCGGCGGCGCGCGAAAGCACGATCTGCGGGCCCTTGCTCGTCTTGCGAACGTCGAGGACGAAGGCGAGCAGCCGGTCGTTGATCCGGAAGTTCTCGCGCGGCACCTGCTCCGAGAGCGGCAGCAGCGCTTCGATCTTGCCGAGATCGACGAACATGTTGCGCTGCTCGTAGCGCTGAACCATGCCGTTAACGAGCCCGTGCAGCTTCGCGCTGAATTCGTTGTAGATCGTGTCGCGCTCGGCCTCGCGGATACGCTGCACGATGACCTGTTTCGCGGTCTGCGCGGCGATGCGGCCGAAGTTCTTCGGCGCGACCTCCTCGTCGAAGTAGTCGCCGGGTTCGTACTTCGCCCCGGCCTCCTTCTTCGTCACCTCGAGCTTGGGATCGGCGACCTCGTTGACGACGAGCCGCCGGTGATAGACCTTGTACTCGCCCGTATCGCGATCGATCGCGACGATCGCATTCGCTTCACCACCGTAGTTTCGCTTATACGCCGAGATGAGCGCCGCCTCGAGCGCCTCGAGCAGCATGTCGAAGGGGATCGCGCGCTCACCCTGCAGCAGGCGCAGCGCGTCGCGCAGCGTCGGTTCGTCGGGAGCGGGCTTAACGGTTTTTGCGGGCATCTCTTCTCTCTCGTTTGGCGCGCGACAGATCCGCGCGGACGTCGAAATCGACGTTGGCGGAGGCGATGGCGTCGAGGGGAATCGCGAACTGGCCGCCCTCGGTCTCGAGGATCACGCCCGCGCCGCGCAGGCCGCGCAGCATGCCACGATGCGTCTTCGCGCCGGCGAGCAGTTCGGTCGTCATGATCTTGACCGCGCGGCCTGCGAAGCGGTCGAAGTCCTCGGGCCGCACGAGCGGCCGGTCCAGGCCCGCCGACATAACCGCGAGCGTGTAGGGGTCCTCGTAGGCGTCGAGGCCGCGATTGATCCAGGCCGCAACGCGCTCGCACGTCGCGAGATCGATGCCGCCCTCGCGATCGAGCAGCAACGTGATCTCCCGCGACCGGCCTTGCCGCACGACCTTCGACGTAACGACCTCGACGTCCGAGAACGCGCGCTCGCTCTGAATCGCGGCGACGAGCGACGCATAGGCGTCGTCGAGTCCCGCACCCGTCGTGCCGACCGCTCCTGACGAACTCTCGATGACCGCGCGCTACCCCGTACAACGACGAAGCGCGGGACCAGCCCACGCTTCATATATCTGTGCCCATCATACCACCCCGACACCCGGCCGCGCAACGTCGCCGTCGCGAGGCCACGGATCCTCGAGCGACAAGCGCGGCACGTCCGCGGGATATCGACCGGTCGGGTGACGCGCGTGCCAGGCCCGGTAGCGGACGACGAGATACTCGAAGTTTTGATATTGCGTCGCCCCGCGCCGACGACGCATGCTGGCGATCGCCGGCCCGAGCAGCTTCCAGCTGCGGTCGACGAGTCGGCCGAAGAGCTCGTTGAAGGCGTTCTCGTCGACGAGGCCGTTCTTCACGAGCGTCCCGGCGCTGTCGAACCAGTTACAGACCTCCATCTCCGGATGGCAGACCGGTTCGATGAAGCCGAGCGCCTCGAGCTCGGCGCGGTACGCGGGCTCGCGCAGCCGTTGCTCGAGCGCTCGCGACGTTCGGCGAGCGCGCGCTGCAGGACCGGCCGGTGGAAGTCGTGCTGCATCGCCATGAGCGCTTGGATCTCGTTGTTCGCGCGCACGTGCCGGAGCTGGCGTAGCGCAGCGATTGCCGTCGCCGCGAACACGAGCAGCGAGCAGAACGTCCACAGGGCACTCCAGAACTCGACCGACACGCCCGGAACTTTGCTCCTTTTGTCGCATCGCGACGCGCGCGAGAATATCGCGCGATTCCCGGAGGACCACCGCCGCTCCCACGCGCAAACCGCCTGCGACCATGTTCTCGCCAGCGTTCAAACGCACGAAAATCGTCGCGACGGTCGGCCCGGCCTCGCGCGCTCCCGACACACTGCGCGCGCTCGTCCGGGCCGGCCTCAACGTCGTCCGGCTCAACTTCTCGCACGGCAGCTATGCCGAGCACACCGCTGTCATCGCCGACGTCCGGGCGATCTCGACGGAGCTCGGCATCCCGATCGCGATTCTCCAGGATCTGCCGGGCCCGAAGGTCCGAACCGGCCTGTACGCGCCCGGCGTCGAGTCGGTGACGCTCGTCAACGGCGCAAGCTTCGATCTGCACGTCGAGCCGCACGTCGGTGACGCCGCAGGCGTCTTCGTGAGCTACCCCGGGCTCTGCCGCGACGTCGAGGTCGGCAAGCGGGTGTACCTCGCGGACGGCGCGGTCGCGTTGCGCGTCGTCGCCATCGAGGCGACCGTCGCGCACACGATCGTCGAGGTCGGCGGCGAGCTGCGCGCGCGTCAGGGCATCAATTACCCCGACGGGACGCTGCAGATCGAAGCCGTCACGGAGAAAGACCTCGAGTACCTGGCATTCGGTCTCGAGCAGGGCGTCGACTGGGTCGCGGTCTCATTCGTGCGCTCGGCGAGCGATATTCGGCTCGTCAAGGCGTTCATCGCCGAGCGCGGCCACGACACGCCCGTCATCGCAAAGATCGAGAAGCACGAGGCGCTCGAGAACATCGACGAGATCCTCGAGATCGTCGACGCGCTCATGGTCGCTCGCGGCGATCTCGGCATCGAGATCCCGCTCGAGCAGGTCCCCCTCGTCCAGAAGGACCTCATCGCGCGGGCGAACTGCGCCTCCAAGCCCGTCATCACGGCGACGCAGATGCTCGAATCGATGATTACCTCGCCGCGCCCGACGCGTGCCGAGGCGGCCGACGTCGCCAACGCCATCCTCGACGGCACGGACGCGATCATGCTTTCGGGCGAGACCGCGCGCGGCGCCTATCCGGTCGAGGCGGTCACCGTCATGGCCACGATCGCCCGGGAGGTCGAGGCGACGTACCCGCACGCGCTCCTACGCGATCGGCGCAAGGCCCGCTCGATCGCGACGGTCGAGACCTCGATCGCGGAGTCGGCCGCGGTGATCGCCGAGAAGCTCTCGCTCGAGACGATCGTCACCGGAACCTCGACGGGGAACACCGCTCGCCACATCGCGTCGTTCAAACCGCGCGCGAGCATCATCGCGATGACGCAGGTGCCCGAGGTCGCGCGCCGGCTCGCACTTTGCTGGGGCGTCGAGGCGCTCGTCGTCGAGTCGTATCGCTACTTCGAGACGCTCATCGACATCGTCGAGGCCCGGATGCTGCGCGAGAATCTCGGCCGGTCGGGCGAGACGATCGTCATCACGTCGGGGATGCCCGTCGGGCGCGGCGGCACGAACATCATCAAGATTCACCAGCTGCCGTAGCGACCTGGTCGTAGACGGCGGCGTAAGCGCGCGCCACCGCCGGCCGGCCGTAGGTCGCGACGGCGCGCGAGCGGTCGGCCGCCGCCGCGTCCCACGCCGCGTCGATCTCGCCCCACGCCGTCGCGATGCCGAGCGCGAAGCCCGCCGGATCGTCGTCGACGAGCCAGCCGGTTCGCGCGTCGCGTAGCGCGTCCGTGAGCGCGCCGCGGTCCGTCGCGATCACGGGCACGCCGGCGAGGAGCGCCGCGAGCGGCGCGACCGGCTGCGCGTCGCCCGAGAGCGGTACGACGAGCGCGTCGATCGACGCGAAGAGCTCCGGCTGCGGAACGTTCCCGCGAAAGACGACGCGATTGGCGTGCTTGGACTGCCGGACGTGCGCCCGGACGAACTGGCGCGCGAGACCGGTGCCCGCGAGGTGCAGCCGCGCATCGGGAAATCGGTCCGCGATCTCGCCGAACCCGTCGATCGCGATCTCCCACGACCGATCCGCCGCGAGCGAGCCGAACCAGCCGACGATCGGACCCGGCCGCCCCTCCGGCCGCCGCAGCGGCGCGGGATCGGGCTCCTCGACGCCGTGTGGGATCACGGCGAACGTCTCCGGTGGGAGCCCGAGCCGCTTGCCGAGCGAGGCCGCGAGCGTCGGATAGGTCACGATCGCGGCGCCCGCCCGGCTCAAATACGCGGCGAAGCGCGTGTCGACGAGCTTACGCGGTAGCTCCTTCGCGCGCTGCGGCTCGTGAAACGTTACGACCGTCCGGCGCGCGAGCGGCCGGGGGAACGTGCCGAGGGCGAGGGCGATCGCCGGGAAGCCGTGCGCGTGGACGAGCGCGGGGGCATGCCGCTCGACGGAGCGCCGCAGCTCCTTCACACTGTTGGTCATCCCGAAATATCCGGCCGGCCGCCATTTCCGGGCCGGAATGCCCGCCGCACGATACAGCGCCAGATCGGCCTTCGGGCAGAGCACCAGCACCGGCCGCTCGGGTGCGAACGTCACCGCGAGCTCGAAGGCCTCGCGCCGCATCGCGTCGCCGTCGGGCGAGACGAGGACCAGCAGCGCCCCGCTCATGCCGAGCGCCGAGCGGACGGTCGGTCGGCCTTCGCGCCCCGGGCCGAGCGCAGCAGCGCGCCTGCGTGATCGAGGGCGACGCGGCTGCCGTCGCCGGAGAGCATGCGCGCGAGCTCCTCGAGGACCGCCTGCGGTGTCCGGAGCGCGACGAGCTCGACGACGGTCGCGCCCGCGGTCTCCCGCTTGCGCAGCGCGTAGTGGCCGTCGGCGAAGGCGGCGAGCTGGGCGAGATGGGTCACGCAGAGCACCTGACCGCGCGTCGCAAGCGCGCCGATGCGCGTCCCGACCGCGGTCGCCGTCGCGCCGCCGATCCCGGCGTCGATCTCGTCGAAGACGACCGCGCCCGGCGGCCGCGTCGCCGCGAGCGCCACCGCGAGCGCAAGAAGCACCCGCGAGAGCTCGCCGCCCGAGGCCGCGCGGCCGAGCGGCCGCAGCGGTTCGCCCGGGTTCGGCGAGAGCGCGAAGACCGCGCGTTCCGCGCCGCCCGCCGTCGCCTCCGCGAGCGGTTCGAGGCCGATCGCGAAGCGCGCGGCCGGCATCGCGAGCGCCGCGAGCTCGGCCGCGATGCGTGCCTCGAGGTCGCGCGCGGCGGCCGCGCGGAGCGCCGACAGCGCGGCGGCGGCGCCCGCGAGCGTGGCGCCGGCGGCGTCACTCGCCGTCCGTGCGGCGGCGGCCCGGGCCTCACGCGTCGCGTCGCCGTCGATCGTCACCTGCGCCGCGGCACGCGCGGCGGCGACCGCCTCGAGCGACCCGCCGTAGCGCCGCCGCAGCCGATCGAGCGCGTCGAGCCGGGCCCCGGCCGCCTCGAGCTCGGCTGGATCGAACTCGGCGCCGTCGAGCGCACGGGCGACCGCGACCGCGGCGTCCTGGGCGTCGCCCTGGAGCGCGCGGAGCCGCTCGCGAAGGGCCCGGAGCGCCGGCGCGAGCCCGGCCACGGGCTCGAGCGCCGCTGCCGCATCGCCGAGGGTCTCCAGCGCCGCGCCTTCGCCACCGAGGGCGTCGCGGGCGCTCGCGAGCGCCGACGCGATGCGCTCGCCGCTCGCGAGGTAGTCGCGCCGCTCGCGCAGCGCAACGTCCTCCGTGGGCTCCGGGGCGATTGCGTCGATCTCGGCGAGCACGAACGCCGCGTCCCCGATCGCCCGCCGGTCTCCGGCCGCACCGCCCGAAAGCGCCGCGAGCTCGGCCGCACGCGCCGTCCGCTCGGCGTGCGCCGCGGCGACGCGGTCGCGGGCGGCCGCGGCCGGCGGTCCGGCAAACGCATCGAGGGCACCGAGGGCATAGTCGGCGGCGAGCAGCCGTTGCTGCTCGTGCTGCCCGATCCGTTCGACGACCGCATCGCCGAGCGCGCGCAGGGCCGCCGCCGTTGCGAGCCGGCCGTTGATGCGCGCAGTCGATTTTCCGCCCGGGCCGAGTTCGCGCGCGAGCGAGGCCGTTTCGCCCGCCTCGAGCTCGAAACCCTCGTCGGCGAAGCGCGCGCGCAGCGCCTCGTCCGTCTCGAGCGCGAGGGTCACGCGCGCGCGTTCCGCGCCGCCTCGGATCGCGTCGGCGCCAATCCGGTCGCCGAGCGCGACCCCAAGGGCCCCGAGGAGCATCGTCTTTCCGCTCCCGGTCTCGCCCGAGCAGACGGTGAGGCCGTCCGAAAACGCCAGCTCCGCGCGCGCGATCAGACCGAAGTCCTCGATCTCGAGGGCGACGAGCCGGACGCGTTCAGCGCTTGACGGGGGCATTCCAACGCAGCTTTCCTTCCAGGACGGCAAAGAAGTCGACGGGGCCGCGCCGCGCGAAGCGAACGGGCATGGGGTAGCGTTCGACGTGCACGCGATCGCCCGGTCCGAGCGCCCCGATTTCGACGCCGTCGGCCTCAAGCGCGACGCCCGTCGTCTCGTCGTCGCACACGATCTCGATCGTCGAGCTCGACGGCACGACGAGCGGCCGCGAGAAGAGCGTGTGCGGCAGCAGCGCATTGAGGATGAAGGCGTCCACCGCCGGCGTGAGGATCGGACCGCCCGCCGAGAGCGAGTACGCGGTCGAACCGGTCGGCGTCGCGATCACGATGCCGTCGGCGGGCACGTGCGCGGCCTCGCGACCGTCGACGTAGAGCCCGAACGGCGTCATGTGCGGCCGCGTGCGCGTGACGACGACATCGTTGAGCGCGAAGCGCCGGAGCTCGCCGACCGCGAGCCCCAGCGCCGTGCGCTCGTCGACGGTAACGCCCGCCCGCACCATCGCGAGCAGCGCGGCGGGCGTTCCGGGATCCGCCCCCTCGAGCTCGGTGAGAAACCCGAGGTGCCCCGTGTTGATCCCGAGCAGCGGGATCCCGCGCGGGACCGCGATCTGCGCCGCGCGGAGCAGCGTTCCGTCGCCGCCAACCGTGACCAGCAGCTCCGCCGCGTCGAGCGCGGCGCCGTCGGTGGCGATCCCGAGCGCGTAGTCCTGATCCTCGCAGAGCGCGATCGCGTAGCCGGCTTCGCGGAACGTCGCCGCGACGGCCGACGCCACGGTGCGGGCGTGCTCGCGAAAGAGATCGACGTAGATCGCGAGCGTCGCCGTACCGACCGTCACGCTCACGCCGGCTCTCCGGCGAGCGCGGCCGCAATCGCGGCATCTCCGAATGGTTCTCCCACGGCGCGCACGAGCGCGAAGTACTCGACGTTGCCGGCGGGGCCGCGCAGCGGACTCGTGCCGAGCGCGACCGGCACGACGCCGAGCCCGAGCAGCCCAGCCCGGACCTCGTGCAGGATCGCTTCGCGGACCGCCGGATCGCGCACGACGCCGCCGCCGCCGAGCCGCTCGCGGCCCGCCTCGAACTGCGGCTTGATGAGCGCGACGATCGCGCCGCCGGGAGCGAGGAAGGCGCGCGCGCGATCGACGATCGTGACGACCGAGATGAACGACGCGTCGATCGTGACGACGTGGAACGGCGCGCCGAGCGAACCCGCCGCGACGAGCCGGAAATTCGTGCGCTCGATTACCATGACGCGCGGATCGTCGCGCAGCGAGAGCGCGAGCTGGCCGTACCCGACGTCGAGTGCCGTGACGTGCACGGCGCCGTGGCGCAGCAGGCAATCCGTGAAGCCGCCCGTCGAGGCGCCGACATCGAGCGCGCGCGCGCCCGTGACGTCGAGGGCGAAGGTGCGCAGCGCCCCCTCGAGCTTCTCGCCGCCGCGGCTCACGTACGTCCGCGGGCGCTCGATGGCCACCGTCGCGCGGGTGGCGACGTTGCTGCCCGCCTTCGTCGCCGGCCGGCCGTCGACGCGCACGCGGCCGGCGAGGATCAGCGCGCGCGCGCGCGAGCGCGTGACGCCGGAGACTTCGGCGACCACCTCGTCGAGGCGCCGTGAACTAGAGGTCGGGATCGGCGTCTTCGCTGTCGAGGGCATCGAACGCCGGCTGACGGACCGAACGCGGCGGGAGCGCCGCGGGGGCGGGGCTCGCCGCGACCGCGACGGCGTCGCCCGCGACACCCGACTCGATCGCGCGCTGCGCGTCGCGCAGGAGTGTCTCGCACCGCTCGGCGAGTGTCTTGCCCTCACGAAAGAGCTTCACCGACTCCTCGAGACCGACGGTCGCGTCGCGCTCGAGGCGCTGGACGATCTCGTCGAGCCGCTTGAGTGCACCCTCGAATTCACCCGCCTCGTTCGTCGCCATCGCCACCCGTCCGTTCGACGCGCGCCGCGAGCGTTCCGCGAGCGAGCTTCGCGTCGATGCGTGCGCCCGTCGGAACGGCCGCCGCATCGACGACGATCGCGCCGCCATACGACACGATCGCGTAGCCGCGCGCGAGGATCGCCTCGGGATCCGCCGCCCGCAGCCGCGCCGCAAGCAGCTCGCTCGCCGCGGTCGCACGCGCAGCCCGCCGCTCGAACGCGCCCGCGAGCCGGGCCGCGAGCTCCGCACACGCCGCGCTGCGACGCTCGTCGCCGCGGCGCGCGGCGTCGACGAGGCGCCGCCGCAGCAGCGCCATCTGTCCGGCACGTTCGGCGAGCCGCGTCTCGGGTGCGCGGGCCTCGAGCCGGCGCGCGAGCGCCTCGCTGACGCCCCGCGCGGCACGCAGTCGGCCGTCGACCCCACGGCCGAGCGCGTCGCCGAGATCGGAGACCCGCTGCACGCGCGACCCGAGAGCGCGCGTGGAATCGGCGAGGACCGAGCGCGCGACGATCCGGTCGCGGCGCACCCGCTCGCGCTCGAGCCGCGCGGCGGCCGCGCCCCCGAGCCGTCGGCGCGCGTCAAGCAGCCGGCCGTCGAGCGCCGCGAGCGCCGTCCCGAGCGCCTCGACCGCCGCGCTCGGCGTCTCGACGTGGAGGTCGGCCGCGAGGTCGGCGAGCTGCTGGTCCGCCGCGTGGCCGATCGCCGAGACGACGGGATACTTGGCGCGGGCGATCGCGCGCACGACGAGCTCGTCGCTGAAGCAGAACATGTCCTCGAACGAGCCGCCGCCGCGCGTCACGACGATCGCGTCGACGTCGGCGCGCGACGCGCGATCGAGCGCTGCCGCGATCTGCTCGGGCGCGGCCGCGCCCTGGACCGCCGTCTCGCACCACACGACGGCGACGTGCGGCGAGCGCTTCGCGAGGAGCCGCGTAAAGTCGATCGCGCCGTTGGCCCCGCGCGACGAGACGAGCGCGACGCGGAACGGGTGGCGCGGCAACGGCCGCTTGCGGCTCGCCTCGAAGAGCCCGAGCGCCGCGAACCGGCGCTTGCGCTCCTCGAAGAGCACGTGGATCTCACCAAGCCCGTCGAGATCGAGGTCGACGACGTCGAGCTGGAACTGGCCGCGGCCCTCGTAGACGCCGACGCGGCCGCGCGCGACAACGTTGCTGCCGTTGACGAACGCCGGGAAGCGCGCGGCGTCGCGCTGCCAGGCGAAGCAACGCAGCAGTGCCGTTCGCTCCTTGAGGTCGAAATTGAGGTGACCCGCCGTCGACGGGCGAAAGTTCGTCACCTCGCCGCGGATTGCAACCTGGACGAGATTCCGGTCGGCGCCGATCTTGCGCTTGAGATAATCGACGAGACGCGCCACGCCGACGACGCCGGAGCCCGCCTCCGGCCGGGCGCTCATCGGGCGGAGATCAGCGGGCGCCCCGAGCCCGACCAGCCGGCGTACGCGCAACCCGGCGGCTGCGTTCCCTCGACGAAGTAGTAGTACGTCTTCGCCTGGCCGCACGCCGCGGCTTTTCGGACCTCACTCGCGGGATACGGAAAATCATGCTTTGGGACGCGCGCGAGCGCGGCGTGCATGAAACGCGCCCAGATGCGCGCCGGGACGTTGCCGCCGAACGATTCGTTCATGCGCGCGTAATCGTCGTTGCCGATCCAGACGGCCGTCACGAGATCGGGCGTGTAGCCGACGAACCACGCGTCGCGGAAGTCCGAGGTCGTCCCGGTCTTGCCCGCGGCGGGTCGGCCGATGTCGGCGTTGGGATAGCCCGTGCCGTGCTTGATGACGTCCTCGAGCATCGTCGTGACGACGTAGGCGGTCCCGGCGCCGACGGCCTCGGACTCGACGGGGACGCGGCTGTCGACGAGCGTCGATCCGAACGAGTCACGCACGAGCCGCAGCGGCGTCGGGTCGACGTGGATTCCGGCGTCGGCGAGCGTCGCGTAGCCCGCCGCCTGATCGAGCGGCGAGACGACGGAGGTCCCGAGCGCGAGCGACAGATTGGCCTCGAGCGGCGCGCGGACGCCCATGCGATGGGCGTACGCGATCACGCGATCGATGCCGACCTTCTCCGCGAGCCGGACCGCGACGACGTTGCGCGACTGGGCGAGGGCGTACTGCAGCGTCATCGGACCGTAGAAGCGAAAGTCGTCGTCCATCGGCGACCACGTCGACCCGTCGCCCATCGGATAGGAAACCTTGCTGTCGTCGAGTTCGCTCGTCGGCGTGAAGCCGTTGTCGATCGCGGCGGTGTAGACGTACGGCTTGAACGACGAGCCCGGCTGGCGTTGCGCCTGCCACGCGCGGTTGAACTCACTGCGCAGCGTGAAGCCGGTGCCGCCGATCATCGCGACGATCTCACCCGTGCTCGGCCGGATCGCGACGAGCGCCGCCTCGTGCGCGTTGATGCCGCCCGCGCGTGCCTGCGCCACGCCCCACTTCACGGCATCCTGACCGAGCCGCTGCAGCTTCGGATCGAGCGTCGTGTCGACGTCGAGCCCGCCCTCGAGCACCGCGCGCGTCCCGAACGTCTGCTCGAGCACGTGCTGCGCGTACGTCGTGAAATACGGATAGCGGAAGCCCTGCAGGCCCACGGCGTGCAGGCCCGCGAGGCCGATCGGCGCCGACTCCGCGGCGTGCGCCTGATACGGCTTGATGTAGTTGCTCGCAACCATGCGCTCGAGCACGTGCCGCTGCCGCTCGCGCGCGCGATCGAGGCTCACGTACGGCGAATAATCCGACGGCGCCGCGGGCAGCCCCGCGAGCAGCGCCGCCTGGCCGAGCGTCAGATTCTTGACGTCGGTTCCGAAGTACGTATGCGCCGCCGCCTGCACGCCGTACGCGCCGGATCCGAAGTAGATGAAGTTGAGATAGCGCTCGAGGATCTCGTCCTTGGTATAGTACCGTTCGATCTCCATCGCGAGCAGCGCTTCCTGAATCTTGCGCGAGATCGAGACCTGATCGGAGAGGAACAGCGCGCGGGCGAGCTGCTGCGTGATCGTCGAGGCGCCCTGGAATTGCTCGTGCCGGTAATCGGCGAGCGCCGCGCGCGCGATGCCGGCGAAATCTACGCCGTGGTGGACGTAGAAATTGTGGTCCTCGTTGGCAATGAACGCATGGCGCACGACCTGCGGGATCCCCGCGATTGATACGTGGATCCGATTTTGCTTGTAGAGCGTCGCGAGCAGCGTATTATCTCGCGCGTAAATGCGCGTCGACCGCGACGGCTGGAAATCCGCCATCCGGCTGATGTCCGGCAGATGCCGCGAATAGCTGTAGACGATACCCGCGACGAGCCCGCCCGCGACGAGCACCGCGAGAAAGACGATCGAGGAGACCGCGAAGACGAACCGCCCGAAGAGCGAGAACCGCTTGGGCCGGCGACGGCGCGGAGCCATCAGCCGCTCGCGCGCGCCGGGCTCGCGGCGGCGAGCACGCCGTTGACGAAGCGCGCCGCGTCCTCGGTCGAGAACTTCTTCGCGAGCTCGACGGCCTCGTCGAGCACGACCGCGCGGGGCGTCGCCGTGCGGTCGAGCTCGAACATTGCCATGCGGAGCACGATCCGGTCGACCGTCGCGAGGCGGTCGAGCGTCCAGCCCTCGAGCAGCGGCCCGACGATGGAATCGGCCGCCTCCGAGAACTCGAGGGTCCCGAAGACGAGCTCGCGCACGAACGTTCGGCCCTCCGCATCGCCCGCGGCGACGTCGCCCATCGTCTGGCCGAGCGCGACGTCGGGCTCGTTGTGGCCGATCTCGACGTTGTAGAGCGTCTGCAGCGCGAGCTCGCGCGCGAAGCGGCGCGTCATCGCGGCGCGAGCTCGCGCGCCATGAACGCGGGCAGGAAGTCGATCCCGAAGCCGCCCTTGCGGAACGTCGGGTCGGCGACGATTGCGCGGCAGACGCCGACGGTCGTGGCGACGCCCGTGACGTGCGTATCGCGGAGCGCCGCCACCATCCGGTCGATCGCCTCGTCGCGCGTCTCGCCGCGCGTCACGATCTTCGCGAGCAGCGAATCGTAGAACGGTGGGACCGCGAGCCCCGCGTACGCCTGCGAGTCGACCCGGACGCCATAGCCGCCCGGCAGCGCGACGGACGTGAGCGTGCCCGCCGCCGGCGCGAAATCGACGCCCTCGGCGTTGATGCGGCATTCCAGCGCGTGGCCGCGTGGCACGAGATCGCTCTGCCGGAACGAGAGCCGTTCGCCCGCCGCGAGGCGGATCTGCTCGCGCACGAGATCGACGCCGTACAGCATCTCCGTGACGGGATGCTCGACCTGGATCCGCGTGTTCATCTCCATGAAGAACACGTCGTTGCCGGTCACGAGGAACTCGAGGGTCCCCGCCGTGCGATACCCGACGGCCTTGGCCGCGGCGATCGCCGTGGCGTGCAGCCGCTTGCGCACTGCGGGCGCGAGATCGGGCGCAGGCGCCTCCTCGATGAGTTTCTGGTGCGAGGGCTTCTGGACGGAGCAGTCGCGCTCGCCGACGTGAACGATCGAGCCGAACGCGTCGCCGAGTACCTGCACCTCGACGTGGCGCGGCCGCTCGACGAGCCGCTCCATGTACAACCGGCCGTCCTTGAAGTTCGCCTCGGCCTCGGCTTGCGCGGTGACGAACTGCGCTTCGAGTTCCGAGGCGTCGCGGGCCGCGCGCATCCCCTTGCCGCCGCCGCCCGCGGTCGCCTTGATCATCAGCGGATAGCCGACCGTCTCGGCTGCCCGCAGCGCGTCGGCGACGGTCGGCACGATGTCCGTTCCCGGGGTCGTCGGTACTTTGGCGTCGCGCATGATCTGGCGCGCGGACGCCTTGTCGCCCATCTTCGCGATCGTGTCGGGCGAGGGCCCGATGAACGCGAGCCCGTGATCGGAGCAGATCTCCGCGAAGCGAGCGTTCTCGGCGAGCAGCCCGTAGCCCGGATGGACGGCGTCGGCGCCCGAAATGAGCGCCGCCGAGATGATGTTCGGGATGTTGAGATACGACCGGGCGACGGGGCCCGGGCCGACGCAAAACGAGCGGTCGGCGTTGCGGACGTGCAGCGACGCGCGGTCGGCCTCGGAGAACACGGCGACCGTCTCGATCCCAAGCTCATGGGCGGCGCGGTTGATTCGCAGCGCGATCTCGCCGCGATTGGCGATGAGGATCTTCTTGAACACGGGGGTCAGCCTTCGAGCGAGAGCAGCGCTTGGCCGTACTCGACCGCGTCGCCGTCGGCGACGAAGACCTCGGCGACGCGGCCCGCGCCGCCCGATCGCACCGGATTGCGGATCCCGAGCGCCTCGACGTAGGCGACCTCGCGGTCGCCGTCGAGATCGCTGCCGACCATCGCGATCGGGCGCGTGAATCGCACGATGCCGACGAACTCCGCGCGCAGCACGCGGGCGGGTGGCTCGACGGGGACCGGCGGCTCGTCGTAGCCCGCAGCCACGTAGCCGTTGCTCGACGCGTCGCCGAGGCCGGTCGCGGAGGGGCGGCGGGGCCGCGGCGAGCGCCGCACGTCGATCGCGACGTCGGGCGTCGCGTGCCGGAAGCGCGCGAGGTTGCCCTCCGCGCAGAACGCGGCGGCCGCGCGCACGCGCTCGAGATCGTCTGGGGTCACGTCTTCGAAGTTCGACCCTCCGGAAACGGTATCCGCCACACGTCGCAATCGGCCGGTCCGAGCGCGTCGCGCGCGGCCGCGAACGCGGGCTCGATCTCCGCGAGCGGCACGAGGACGAAGGCGCGCTCGAGGAGGCGCGGGTGTGGTAGCGCGAGCGCGGGCGTCGCAAGGCTGAGGGCGTCGTAGGCGAGCAGGTCGAGGTCGAGCGCGCGCGGACCGTATCGAACGCCCGGGACGCGGCCGAAGCGCCGTTCGAGCGCCTGCAGCGCGCGCAGAAGCGGCAGCGGCGCGAGGGCCGTTTCGAGCAACGCGGCAGCGTTGACGAAATCTGGCTGAGCGACGCCGCCCCAGGGCGTGCTGCCGTACAGCGCGGAGCGGGCCCGCACGGACCCGAGCTCACCGAGCGCGTCGCTCGCCGCGCGGACGGTCGCGGCCGCGTCGCCGAGATTGGCGCCGAGCCCAATCCGCGCGAGCGCCATGTCAGTCGCGCCCGGCGCGCACGACGACGCGCGGGGTCGCCCCCGCAAGCAGGCGGGGCTTCGCGATCGCGACCTCGACCGCGCGAACGCGCGCGTCGGCGAGCACGGCGCGCGCGATCGCGTCCGCGAGGCGTTCGAGCAGCACGTCGGAGCGCGAGGCGACAAGCGCGACGATGCGCGCGTGCAGCGCGGCGTAGTCCAGCGTATCCGCGAGCGCATCGCTGCGCCGCGCGACGCCCAGATCGAGCTCGACCCGCACGTCGAGATCGAGCGCCTGTGCGACGTCGCGCTCGCTCGCATTCGCGCCATGGCGGCCGTAGGCGCGGATGCCGGTGAGCTCGATCGCGTCGCTCACCCGCCGGGCCGCGCGATCGCGTCCGCCACGCGCACGGTGTCGACCGCGCGCGCGACGTCGTGCACGCGGACGACGTCGATGCCCGCCGCGCAGGCGAGCGCCACGACCGCCGCCGTGGCCGCGTCACGGTCGCCTGCCGGCCGGCCCGTCAGTACGCCCAGGGTCGCCTTGCGCGAGACGCCGAGCAGCGTCGGATAGCCGAGGCCGACGAGCCGGTCGAGCGCCCCGAGCAGCGCGACGTTCTCGGCCGGTCCCTTCCCGAAGCCGATCCCGGGATCGAGGAACACCAGCTCGCGGGCAATCCCGGCGCGCTGCGCGGCATCGCCCATCGTCCGCAGCGCCCGCAGGACTCCCCGGACCGGACCGCCGGCCGCGCCGGCGGCGCTCCCGGCGTGCATCGCGACGACCGGCACCCCGAGCCGCAGCGCCGTCGCAATCATCATCGCGTCGAGGCCGCGCACCGAGTTGAAGAGCGTGCCGCCGAGGGCATGCGCTGCCGCGAAGACCTCGGGCTTATACGTATCGATCGAGAGCGGCATGGCCGGGAGTGCTGCGCGCAGCGCGACGACGACGGGCAGCAGGCGCGCGAGCTCGACGTCGGCCTCGACCGGGAGCGCGCCCGGGCGCGTCGATTCGGCGCCGACGTCGAGCAGATCGGCGCCCGCCGCCGCGAGCGCGACGCCGTGCGCGACGGCCGCCGCGACGTTCGGCCTCCCGTCACCCGAGAACGAGTCGGGCGTCGCGTTGACGATGCCCATGACGAGCGTCCGGCCCCCGAGTGGGAGCGGCAGCCCCGCGTTCGCGCTAGCGCCGGCCGACGGCGACGTTGTCGAGCCACCATTCGCGCAGCGATCCGACGAGGAACGTAGAGCCCGTCACGACGACGACGTCGTCGCCCGACGTCTGGCGTCGTGCGATGCCCAGTGCCTCGATCGGATCGCCGATCGCGCGCGCACTGCGGCCGGACCGCTCGACCATGTTCGCGAGCCGCAGCGGGCGTTCGCTCGTGCGGCCCACCGTTTCGAAGGTGGTGCAGACGAACGAGCTCGGCAACGCGAGCAACGGCGCGAGGACGCCGAAGGCGTCCTTGGATTCCGAGATCGCGACGACGAACGTGAAGTGCCGGTCGGGGAACGTCTCGCTGAGCGCCTCCGCGAGCGACGCCGACTTATCGGGATTGTGCGCAATGTCGAAGACGATGCTCGGATAGCCCGGCACGAACTCCATCCGGCCAGCCATGACGACGCTCGCGAAGCCGCGCTCGACGGCCTCGATCGGCGGCCGCAACCGGTCCGGCAGGCGCTCGAGCACGGCAATCGCGGTCGCCGCGTTGCGTTCCTGGAAGCGCCCGAGCACCGGCAGCGCGAGCTCATAAGTTCCGCGCTCCGTCCGCACGCCGAAGGTGCGGCCATACCGCTCGCCCGGCCGCTCGAGGACGGCCGTGACATCGCCGACCGACACGACGGTCGCGCCGCGCGCCGTCGCCTCGGCCTCGATGACGGAGCGCGCGGGCTCGCGCGCGTCGGTCACGAGCGGCACGCCCGGCTTCGCGATTCCCGCCTTGTCCGCCGCGATGAGCTCGACCGTCTCGCCGAGGACCTCGGTGTGATCGAGGCCGACGTTCGTGATCGCGGCGACCTCGGGGACGATGAGGTTGGTCCCGTCGAGTTTTCCGCCGAGGCCGACCTCGATGACCGCGACGTCGACCGGCGCGCGCGCGAAGTCCACGAATGCGAGCGCGAGCAGGGTCTCGAAATACGACGGCCGGCCCTCTTCGAGCGTCACCGCATCGATCGCGCCGCGCATGTCGCCGAGGATCTCGCCGAAGCGCTCCTCGGTGATCGGGACGCCGTCGATGCGCGCCCGCTCGGTCATCGAGACGAGATGCGGCTTCGCGTGAAGGCCCGTGCGGCGGCCGTCCGCAGTGAGCGCCGCCGCGATCATGGTCGCGGTCGAGCCCTTGCCGGCGGTCCCGCCGACGTGGATCGTCGGATACGCGCGATGCGGATTGCCGAGGGCGCTCAAGAGCGCCCCCATCCGGTCGAGCCGATAGGGATCGCTTCGCGAGCGCGTCTCGTTCACGGTGCCGAGGAGATAGGCCGAAGCCGCCGCGTACGTCATCCCTCAGCCGTCCGTCACGCCGCCGGCGAGCAGGTCGAGCGCGTGCGGCAGAGCGGGGAGCAGGATCGCGATCGTCTCGGCGACGGCCGTGGGGCTTCCGGGCAGGTTCACGATCAGTGTTTTCCCGCGAACGCCGGCGATCGCGCGCGAGAGCATCGCAGTTTTCACGAAAGCGGCCGACCCGGCGCGCATCGCCTCGCCGATCCCGGGGATCTCGTAGTCCAGGATCGCGGCGGTTGCGGCCGGCGTACGATCGCGCGGCCCGAGGCCCGTCCCGCCGCTCGTAAGCACGAGGGGCACGGCCACACGGTCGGCAAGCTCGATGAGCTCGGCCTGAAGCGCCGCTGGATCGTCCGGCAGCACGACCGAATGCGCGAGCGACCAGCCGTCGCCGAGCGCGAGCCGAGCCGCCTCGACGCAGCCGTCAGGCCGCTCGCCCGACGCCGCGCGATCGGAGAGCACCACGAACGCGACGTCGCGGACGCTCACGACGCGGCGTGCTCCGCCGCGCGCCACGTCCCGCTCTTCCCGCCCCGCTTCTCCAGCAGCCGAACCGATTCGATCGCGATTCCCTTCTCGAGCGATTTCGTCATGTCGTAGATGGTCAGCGCCGCGATCGACGCCGCTACCATCGCCTCCATTTCGACGCCGGTCTGCGCCGTCGTGTACGCAACGGCGTCGATCTGCAGCAGCCCGGGCTCCGGCCACGCGAAGGCGACGTCGACGCTCGAGAGCGGCAGCGGATGCGCGAGCGGAATGAGCGCCGCCGTCTGCTTCGCGGCAAAAACGCCCGCGATCTGCGCCGTCGTAAACGCGTCGCCCTTGGCGAGCGTCGCCGCGCGCAACGCCTCGGCGGCGGCGATGCCGAGCCGGACGAGCGCGCGCGCGTGGGCCGAGCGGCGCGTGACCGCCTTGGCACCGACATCGACCATCGCCACGCCGCCACTCGGAGTTAGATGCGAGGGGAGGGGGAGGTCGCTCGCCGTGTCAGCGCACTCCGGTCGGCGTGGTGGTATTGCCCTGGAAGCGCGCCCAGATGAGCGCGAGGATCCCGAGCACGGCGAAGAGCACGGCGTGTGAGAAGTGGCGGCCGTGATGGCTCGAGCCGAACTGCAGGATCCCGAACGCGTACAGTACGGCGATCACGAAGAAAACGACGGCGAGGACGAGCGCGAGAGACTTCACGTGATGACCTTTGCGAGCGAGAGACCGAGACAGATCGATCCGAACACCAGACAATACCAGCCGAACGGCCGCAAGTCATGCCCGTCGAACCAGCGCACGAGGAAGCTCACCGACGCGTAGGCGGTCAGCGCGGCCAGCACGCCGCCGACGGCCGCCTGCTCGAGCACCGTTGTCGAGCCGACCGCGAAGAGCTGCGGCAGCTCCAACACCGAGGCCGCGAAGATGACGGGCGTGGCGAGCAGGAACGAATAACGCGCGGCGTCCTCGTGATCGAGCCGGAGCAGCAATCCGGCGACGATCGACGAGCCCGAGCGTGAGATACCCGGCAGGAGGGCCAGCGACTGTGCAAGGCCGATGCCGGCGCCATCGCGCCACGGCAGCTTCGCGAGCGGCCGCATGGCCGTCCCGCCCGTCGCCGAGCGGCGCTTGAGCGCCTCGCCCGCGAACATCACGAAGGCGTTGAGGATCAGGAAGCCCGCCACGAGCGCGGTCGAGCCGAAGAACTCGCGCACCGGCTTTTCGAAGAAGAGCCCGAGGATGGCGACCGGGATCGTTCCGACGATCAGCAGCCAGCCGACGTGCTCGTCGCGATCGCTCGAGAGCGAGCCGCGCGCGACGCTCGCGACGAGCGCGCGCACGATCCGCACCCAATCCCGCCAGTAATACACGATGAGCGCGATCGCCGTCCCCAAGTGGAGTGCGACGACGAACGCGAGGAAGGTCGGGTCACTGCGGTCGATGCGCCAGTGCAGGAGCGCCGGGACGAGCACCGTGTGCCCGAGGCTCGAGATCGGAAAGAGCTCGCTCGCCCCCTGGAGCACGGCGAGCACCATTGCCTGCAGCCAGGTCACGAGCGAGTCACGCTATTGGCCGGTGAAATCGGCCTGGTACAGGTATGACCCTGCCGTCGGCACACAGTTGACGGTTTCCGCGATGTACGCCGTCTGCTTCGCGGACTTGATGGCGGCCTGATCGAGCGCCGCGTTTCCGGCGCTCTTCTGGATCGTCGCGGCTTGGACGCTGCCGCCTGGCGAGAGCGTTACCTTGACGATCGCCGTGCCGACCGCACCCTGCTCGCGGGCGATCTCCGGATACTCGAGCTCCGCTGCCGTGCCCTTAATGGCGGCCGGGGCGTTGGGGTTGGCGCACGCCGGCTTCGGCGTGGGCGTTGGCGTTGGGATCGGCGTCGGTGCGAGCGTCGGCGCAGGCTTCGAGGTAGTCGCGGGCCCGGCCGTCGGTGCGGGTGCGCCGGTGGCCGCGTTGCCGTTGGGGTTGCCGTTCTCATCACCCTTGGGCGGGACGACATACTTTGGCTGGGTCGGTCCCGTCGGTGATTTCGCCGTCGTCTTCGGTGGATGGACGACGAGCTTCTTGACCAGCGGCGGCGGATTCGTCGCCTTGACCGGCGGCGGCGTTTTTTTCGGCGGCGGCGGCGTCGGCGTCGGCTTCGGCGTGGGCGGCGGCGTCGGCGGCGGCTTGATGATCGTCTTTTTCCTGATCTCGACGATCTGCTTATCGGCTTTCTGCTCTTCTTGCGCTTTGATGCGCAAGAAGGGCGCCGCGATGAGGTGGATGACGACGGAGAGGACGAACGCCCAGCCAATAAACGAGCGTACGCGGGCGGCCGGCGACTTCTGCGGCGCCGGAGGTTGCGCGGGGGTCGTGCTCATGTTACGGACTCGCTGGAGCGGAGCCGGATCCCTGAATCTTGTTCGCGAGACCGAAGTTCGTGAGGTTGACCTTCTTCGCGGCGTCCATCACCTGGAGGACGGTCCCGTAGCTTGCCTTGGGATCGGCCTTGATGATGACGTCGTTGTAGTTATTATTCGTCTGCGCCTGAAGCGCTTGGAAGACCTCGGGGGCGCCCGCGATATTCGTGACGGTCGAGCCGATCTGGATCTGGTTCTTGGCATCGATGTACACGAGCACTTGCGAGGGATGCACCTTCACGCTGTTGTGCGCGAGCGGCAACGGCGGCTCTTTCGTAATCGAGGCGAGGATGATGAAGATGATGAGCAGGACCAGCAACACGTCCGTAAAGGGCGTGATGTTGATCGTCGACATGACGTCGTCGTCACCGCTGCTCGTTGATACCGCCACTACGAGGTCACGAATCCGACGTCTTCGAGGTTCGCCTCTGCGGCGGCGTCGAGGATGCGGATGATGACGCCGTAGGGTGCCTTCGCATCCGCCGTGATCGAGACGTGCGTCTTGGCGCCGCGCGTCCGAGCCGCAGTCGCCATCGCCGCGTAGACGCCGTTCTCATCGGTACGCGCATTGTCCACGAAGATCACGCCGCGATTATTTACTTCGACGTCGATGTCTTTCTTGTTGTTCTGTTGCGCGTTGTTTGGCGTATTATTATTCGGCAGCTCTTTCTGGAAGCCGGGCGGCGTGGCCACGGCTGCGAGGATCATGAAGATGATGAGCAGGACGAGGAGCACGTCCGTGAACGGCGTGATGTTGATCTCGGACATCACGGCATCGTCCTGCTGCGCCGAGAGCAACGACATGAAGCGGGTCTACTTCGCGCCGCGCGTGGCGACGGGCTGGTAGAGATCGGTCGGGATCGGCTCGCCGATGTTATGGAAGTGAAGCATCTCGGCGAGCTGATTCGCCGCGACGATCATGTCTTGATTGAACGACTTGATCGTCGTCTTGAAGTAGTTGAAGAACACGACCGAGATGACCGCGACGAAGAGGCCGGCAGCCGTCGTGACGAGCGCTTCACCGACGCCGGCAGCGACCACCGCGGGGCTCGAGTTGCCCTTGGTCGCGATGTCCTGGAAGGCGTGGATGATGCCGAGCACCGTGCCGAAGAGGCCGACGAACGGCGCAATGACGGCGATCGTGCCGATGATGCCCAGGTTGCGCTCGAGCAGGTTGAGGTTTTCCATCAGCGCGATCGAGAGCGCGTCCGTGATGTCAGCGCGGTTCTTCGTGCCGCGCAGCAGACCGAACTCGAGGATCCGCGGCAGCATGCCCTTGCTCTCCTGGCAGTGCTTGACCGCACCCGAGATATCGTCGCGCGCGATGCGCTGACCAAGCGACCGGAGCAAGCCTTTCGTGTCACCGCGCTCACCCGCGAAGAACACCAGCCGCTCGATCACGATCGCGACGGCGATGACCGACAAGATGATCAGGACGATGATGTCCGGACCGCCCTGGCGGATCAGTTCTGCTACACCATTGAACACGTTGCTGTGAAGCCTCCTGGAAGCCGATGAAGGTCGCTGCGGCGGGCTCCGTATTGTCCCCGCCCGGGTGGGAATCCTCGGCGCGCCGTTACTTGGCGGTGCCGAGCTGTTTTATTACGTTCTCGATCGCGGCGGTCAGTTTCGGATCGGTCCCCGCTTTGGCCGAAGCGTCGGCCTTTTGGAGATAGACGAGCGCGTCTTTGTCCTTGCCGGGCGTATTCGCGAGCGCGACGCCGGCGGCGTAATTCGCGACGGCGCTGTCGGGCTTGAGCGCGAGCGCCTTCTGCGCGTCGACCGAGGCCTTGGCGTTATTGGCGGGCTTCAGGTTGAGATAGGCGATCGCGGCCTCGCCGTAGAGGTCTGCCGCGCTCGACGGCGCCATCGCCGCGGCCTGCTCGTAGGCCGCAGCCGCCGCGTCGCCCTTGCCGGCGGCGGCCGCCGTCTGCGCTTCCATAATATAGTAGTTTGCGAAGACGTTCGCGGAGGTCGTCTCGCTCGGATCGATCTTCGACGCCTCGTCCGCGACGGTCTTCGCCTTGTCGACCTGGCCCGCCGCGAGATACGCGGACACCAGGTTTCCGTCGATGAGCGCGCGATCGTGCGGGGTTTGCTTCGCGTCGCTCGCGCCGAGCGACCGGGCCTTCTCGAGCGAGGTGACGGCGCTCGCCGCGTCACCGGTGTTGAGCTGCGCTAGGCCGAGCGAGTTGTAATTTGAAACGCTCGGCGCCACGGCGACGGCCTTCTGCGCGTAGGTGGTCGCGCGCGCATAATCTTTCGCACGCAGCGCGGACGAGGCCGCCTCGGCGTATGCCTTCGCGGCGACCGGCGCGTACTCGGCCGACACTGGCGCTTTTGAGAACGCGTCGGCCGCGCCGTTGTAATCGCCGAGGAACGTGTCGGCGACCGCGAGCTGGGTCTGCGCCTGCGCATCGTCGGGGTGCGCTCCGACATACGTCGCGAGCCCGGCCTTCGCGCCGGCATAGTTGGCCGCGCGAATCATGCGCGTGTATTTGGCGACGTCGCCGCTGGCACCGCCGGTGTCGCTGCTCTGCGCCGCGCCACCGCCGGCGGTGAATTTCAGCGTGTAATCATAGTACGCGGTCACGGCCTTCGTGCCGCGCGTCGCCGGCTTGTAGGTCGAGGCCTTCGCTACCTCGAGCGCGGCCGCGTCGTCGGAGTGATTGGTCGAGCGCACGACGCGGCTGACCTTGAACGTCCCGTCGGCGTTGACGAGCACCTGCACGACGACCGTGCCCCCGCCTGGCACGGCCGAGCTCAGCACGCCGTGTCTCACCAGCGTCGGCGGCGTGTAGTACTCCGGCGCGGCGAGCGCGGCGAGCGGGCCCGCGGCGACGAGGGCGGTCGCGGCGGCGGTAACGTACGGGCGGAGCTTCACGGAGAGAACCTCGAGTCGGCGGGCGGGGTCGCGACGCGGGCCGCCGCGTCGGCGGCGGTCGCGAACAGCGGTTCGAGACGGTCGACCGCGCCCGAGTCCAGGGCGGCGGCGAGTTCCAGCAATACGTTCGCCATCGCCCGGACCTCCTGCGCCACGCCCGGGGCGTTCGCCGCGAGGATCGGCCGCCATGTCGGCCATGGCGAGCCCGCAAGGCGCAGCATCGAGCCGATGCCGGGGCCGCAGAGCTCGGCGACGGCGTCGTCGGGCAGCGCGGCCGCGAGCCGCGCGCCGAGCGCGCTCGAGAGCAGCTGGGGGAGGTGCGAGGTCAGCGCGACGATCGCGTCGTGCCGCGCCGCGGCGACCGCGAGCGGCCGCGCGCCGAGCGCCGCGAGGAAGGTCCGCGCCGCCGCGCGCGGGCCGAGCCGCGCGGTCGGCTCGTACGTCCAGGTCCGCCCGGCAAAGAGATCGGCGCGGGCGGCCATGGGCCCGCTGCGCTCAGAGCCCGCGAGCGGATGGGTCGCGACGAACCCGGCCACGGCCTCGCCCGCAGCGACGACCGGCACCTTCACCGAGGCTACGTCGAGCACCAGGGGGGCGTGCGGCAACCCAGCCCCGAGTGCCGCGAGCTGCGCAAGGACGGCTCCCAGCGGCCCGGCGAGCACGAGCGTGTCGCACGCCGCGGCGACGGCCGCGAAATCCGGCCTCACGCCGGTGAGGGCGCCGCGTCGGAGGGCGGCCGCAACGTGGCGCGCGTCGGGATCCCAGCCGACGACATCGCAGCCGAGCTCGCGGGCGCGCAGAGCAATCGAGCCGCCGATGAGCCCGACGCCCGCGATGCCAACGACGTGCGGTGCGGGCCCGGTCAGCGGACGGCGGCCGCCTGCGGCAGCGAGCGGCCGACCGCCGCCGCCACGGGACCAAGGCGCTCCATGAGATCCGCGAATCCAGGCAGCGTGAGGGACTGCGGCCCATCCGAGAAGGCCGCCGCGGGGTTGGGATGGACCTCGACGATGAGACCGTCGGCCCCGCCCGCGACCGCGGCGAGACTCATCGGCAGGACGAGATCGCGCACGCCCGTGCCGTGCGAGGGATCCGCGATCACCGGCAGATGCGTGAGCCCGCGCGCGACGGCGACCGCCGCGAGGTCGAGCACGTTGCGCGTCGTCGGGTCGAAGCTGCGGATGCCGCGCTCGCAGAGGATCACGTCGTGATTGCCGGCGACGACGACGTATTCGGCGGCCATGAGCCACTCGTCGATCGTCGCCGCGAGGCCGCGCTTGAGCAGCACGGGCTTCGTCGCGCGGCCGACTTCCTTGAGCAGCGAGAAGTTCTGCATGTTCCGCGCGCCGATCTGCAGCACGTCCGCGTAGCGCGCGACGAGCTCGACGTCGCGCGGATCGAGCACCTCGGTGACGACCGCGAGGTCGTGGCGGTCGGCGGCCTCGCGCAGATACTTGAGCCCGTTCTCGCCGAGCCCCTGAAAGGCGTACGGCGACGTGCGCGGCTTGAACGCTCCGCCGCGCAGCACCGTCGCCCCCGCGCGGGCGACCGCAGCGGCCGTCGCGTCGAGCTGTTCGGCCGATTCGACGCTGCACGGGCCCGCGCAGACGACGAGCCGCTCGCCGCCGAAGGCGACGCCGCCGCGGATGCGGATAACCGACCGGCCCGGCCGCGCCTCGCTGCTGACGAGCTTGAAGCTCTTGGAGATCGCGACGACCGACTCGACGCCGGGTGAGCCCGCGAAGCGCGCGAGCAGCGTCTCCTTGTCGGCGGGCGCGCCGACGACGCCGACGACCGTCCGCTCCGCCCCGCGGCTGACGTGCGCGCCCAGGCGCAACGCGTCGATGACGGCAGTGAGCGCCTCGACGTCGGCGAGCGTGGCATCGGGCTTCATGACGACGATCATTGCGGCGTGGTGCTCCGGGAGACGAGATCGGGCCGCAGCGACACGGCCTGGCGTAGGTAGACGTGGACCATCTGCACTTGCGTTCGGTCGGTGTTGACGTGGACGAGCATTCGGATGCAACGCGGCAGGCGCCCCGGCACGTCGATCTCGATGAAGTTGAGCAGCGGCACATTCGTCCAGCCCATCCGCCGGGCGGCGGCCGCGGGAAACTCCGCGCGCAGGTCGGGCGTCACGGTGAAGAGCGCCGACGCCACGTCGGCGGGATCGAGGGCGTTCGCGGCGACGATCTCGCGCACGAGTTCCTCGGTCGCTGCGAGGATGGCTTCGGCGTCGTCGCGATCGGCGGTCGTCGCGCCACGGATCCCCCGCACCATCAGCCCTCGTCCTCTTCGGCGCGCAGGGCGTCCGCCTCGGCGCCCTCGCGCTCGAGGGCTTCGAGCGCCTCCAGCTCCTTCTCCGACGCGTCGCGCCAGTTGCCGACCTTGAGGTCGCCGAGCGAGAGCGGCCCGAAACGTAACCGTACGAGCGAGAGCACCGGATGATCCGTGGCCTCGAACATGCGCCGGACCTGACGGTTGCGACCCTCGTGAATCGTGATGTCGAGCTCGGTCGCGGCGGGCCCCGCGCGGATGACGCGGACCTTGGCTGGATCGCTGCGGCCATCGTCGAGCCGGACGCCTTCGATCAGCTTGCGCACGTCGTCGCCCTGTAGCCGGCCGCCGACGACGGCGCGGTACGTCTTATCGACGCCGTAGCGCGGATGCGTGAGGACGTGGGCGAGCTCGCCATCGTCCGTGAGCAGGAGCACACCCGACGTATCATAATCGAGCCGGCCAACCGGCACGACGCGCCCCGGCCCGTGCGGCACGAGCGAGGCGACGGTGCGGCGCCCCTCGGGGTCGCGCATCGTCGTCATCACCTTGGCCGGCTTGTTGAGCACGAGGTAGCGCTTGCGGTCGGCGACCTCGACGAGCCGACTGCCGAACTCGACGCGGTCGCCCGGAGCCACCGACGTGCCGAGCTCACGCACGACGGCGCCGTTGACGCGCACGTGACCCGCGACGATGAGCTCCTCCGCCTTACGGCGCGACGCGACGCCGGCATGGGCGAGATATTTCTGGAGGCGCACTCCGCGCTCACTTCGCCGCGGGCGACGCGACCGCTTCCCCCGCGGGACTGAGCCGGGCGGGACCGCTGAGGTAGCGGCTAGCGCGCTCGTAGAAGCGCAGCGGCCGGTCGGCCTCGCGCGAAAGGCCGATTCGTACGCTCGTGCCGATCTCGGGCGGCGGGCCGGTCCGCGCGAGGAGCCGCAGCGGCCCGGGCGCGAGGAGATCGAGGCCATCGCTCGCGCGGTCGATGGCGAGCGCGGCCGTCAGGCGGCCGGGGCCGCGGCAGAGATCGCGGAGGGGCGCATTTCGGCGGCGAGCCGCCATCGCCGCAAGGCCGCGCGAGGGCTCGAGCGCGCGGATCAGCACCGCGGCCCCGACGCCGGCGGGCTCGCTCGAGACGTTGAGGCAGAACGCGGTCCCGTAGATGAAGTACACGTACGCGTGACCGGGGCGCAGGAACATCGACCGGTTTCGGACGGTCTCGCCGCGATACGCGTGCGAGGCCGCGTCCCCCGGCACGTAGGCCTCCGTCTCGACGATGCGGCCCGCAACGCCGTCCTGCGCCCCGAGCTCGAGCTCGCACCCGATGAGCGCGCGCGCGAGCGCGACCGTCTCTGTCGGCACGTCCGGCCAGCCGAGATATCGACCGCTCATGCCCGCCACCGCCGCCGCGCAACGAGTTCCGCGTAGAGCGCGAGCACGCGCGCGGCGCTGAGGCCGCCCTCGAAGCCACGCGCGATGGCCCGGCCCGCGGCGGGATCCGGCGGCCGCGCGAGCGTCTCGCGGAGCGCGCGAGCGAAGGCCTCGGGCCGGCCCGCCGCGAGTCGACCCGCCCCCCCGAGGATCTCGCGGGTGACGGGGCCATCGACGGCCACGACCGCGAGGCCGGCCGCGAGGGCTTCGGCGAGCACGAGCCCCTGCGTCTCGCTCACGCTCGCGAATGCGAAGACGTCGGCCGAGGCGTAGAGGTCGGGCAGCGCGGCGCGTTCGACCGAAGGCGCGAACGTCGTCCGCTCGGTGACGCCGAGCCGCCGCGCCAGCCGCCGGAGCGCGCCGCCGTGGGTTCCGTCGCCGACGATCGCGAGCCGGGCCGCCGGCAGCGCGAGCGCTGCGAACGCCCGCAGGACGAGCTCGAGATTCTTTTCCCGACCGAGCCGGCCGACCGCGAGCACGAGCGGGACGTCACCCGCCGCCCCGAGCCGGGCGCGGACGAACGAGCGGCGGCGCCCCGCCTCGAACGCCGCGACGTCGATGCCGCTCGGGATCACGACGATGCGCCGGCCGACGCCGAGGGTACGCAGCCGCGCCCGCGTGGCGAGGGTCGGGACGACGATCACGTCCGCGGCGCTCGCGAACCGGCGCGTGAGGGCCGCCGCGAGCGCCCGCGTGAGCCGCGGCGCAAGCGGGACGTAGTGCGCGTAGGCCTCGAGCCGGGTGTGATACGTGAAGACGAGCGGCACGCGCCGTCGCCGCGCTCCGCGCACAGCGAGCGCTCCCGTGAGGAAGAGCGAGTGTGCGTGGAGCACGTCGAGCTCGACTGGCGGCCCGCCCGAGAGCGCGAGCCGGTATCCCGTTCGCGTGGGGAGCGGGAGCGACGGCAGCCGGACGACATCGGGATCGGGATCGACGAAGCCGGGCGTCGCAGGTGCGACCACGTGCACGACGTGCCCGCCCGCACGCGCGGCGAGGACCAGCGATTCGATTGAGGTGACGATTCCATTGCGAACGGGCCGAAAGCATTCGGTATACAGCCCGATTCGGAGCGGAGCGGCCCGGTTCGGGCCGTTTGTAAGGAAAATCTGATACCTCGCTTGTGCCTGGACCCGACCAACTGATTTGACCGTGCCCGATCCGTGTGGTAACGTCCCCACCGTTGCGTGGCCGTGCGCTGATCGGCCACCGAAACGTTCCTTTCGGAACGCTCGTCCGCGACTTTGTTAGCCGGTGGACTTCGCCGTGTTCCGTGCGCCCTTCGAGCGCGCGCCGCGTGTGTGCTGGCCGCCAGCCAAAGAAAGGAGTGGCGTTGATCGTTCATCATACGAAAAACGGACTCACCACAGCCCTAGCCCTGGCGCTCGCCTTCGTCGCCTCACCCGCCGTCGCCGGCGGTCTCGCCGCCTCGACCACGATCGATCACGCCGCCGCGCCGGCAGCACCACCCCTCCTCTTCGTCACCCTCGACGCCGACGGCGCGCAACTGACGTCACCGACGCAGGCCGCGACCGTTCGTGAGTTGCTCTCCGAGCGTGGCCTCACGCTCGACCAGGCCGACTACGTCTCGGCCGCTCCGGACGACCGCCTGGTCGATGGCGAGATCGTCGTCTATCGGCGCGCCGTTCCCGTCACGCTCGCCGTCGGCGCCTCACGGCGGACCTTGCGCAGCGCGGCCGGCACAGTCGGCGAGTTCCTCGCACGAACCGGCCGGCCGCTCCGGGACGGCGAACGGGTGATCCCATCGCTCGATACCGCGCTCGGAGCCGGCGACCTCGTGCGCATCGAGCGCAGTTGGACGTCCCACGTGACGGTCGCGATCGCGCCGCAGACGACCGTTCGGTACACCTCACGGCTCCCGCGCGGCGCGACGAGCGTGCTGCGCAGCGGTCGGCCGGGCCTTCGCGTCGAGACCGTGCGGATCGACGAGCGTCCCGGCGGCCCCGAGCGGACCGAGATCGCCAGCCGGACGGCGCGGCCCGCGCGGCCCGAGGTGGTTCTGCGCGGCACGGGCGGCGCGATGGCGACCGCCGGGCGGCTCGCCCTCGGCGGAATTGCCGGCGCCGAGCGCTTCGCCGGAGCCGCAATCCACGTTCTCGCGACCGCCTACACCGCGAGCTGCTACGGCTGCTCGGGCATCACCGCCAGCGGCGCACGCGCCGGGCACGGCGTCATCGCCGTCGATCCCAGCGTCATCCCGCTCGGAACGCACCTCTTCATCCCAGGATACGGCCGTGCCGTCGCGGGCGATACGGGCGGCGCGATCGTCGGTCATCGCATCGATCTCGGTTTCGACGCGAGCTATGAAGCGCTCGGCTTCGGATCCCGGATGATGACGATCTACATCGTGAAGTAGCGGGTGACTCCGCGCGCGCTCCTCGCCGCGCGCGGGCTGCACCCGAAGAAGCGCTTTGGTCAGAACTTCCTCGTCGACGCCGGCACCGCGCGGAAGATCGCTGCGCTCTGCGTCGAGGCGCCCGGCGAGCCGATCGTGGAGGTCGGCGCGGGCACCGGGGCGCTCACGCGCGAGCTGCTCGCCCTCGGCGCCGACGTCACCGCAATCGAGATCGACGAGGATCTCGTGGCGGTGTTGCGCGAGCGCGACGATCTGCCGGGTCTCCGGCTCGTGGCGGGCGACGCGCTCGCCGTCGATTACGGCGCGCTCGCCGCGGCCCGGCCGTGGTCCGCGTGCGGCAACCTCCCATACAACGTGGCGACGCCGCTCATCCTCGGCTGGATTGGCCTCGTGCATCCGCCGGATCGTATCGTCGCGATGGTCCAACGGGACGTGGCCGATCGCTTCGTCGCCGCCGCCGGATCCGCGGCATACGGGAGCTTGAGCCTCTACGTGCAGTACGCGATGGAGGTGCGCCGGGCGTTCGTGCTCGGCCCGAGCGCCTTCTATCCACGACCAAAGGTCGATTCGGCCGTCGTCGTGATGCGACGCCGCGCACAACCGCCCGTCGCCGTACGCGACCCGGCGTTCCTGCTGCAGGTCGTCCGCGCGGGATTCGCGTACCGCCGGAAAACACTCGCCAACAGCCTGTCGCTCGCACTCGGAATCGACCGCGCGCGAACCACGTCGGCGCTCGCGACGCTACTCATCGATTCGGAGATCCGTGCGGAACAAATCGACCTGGGCGGGTTCGCCGCCCTCGCCGACGCGCTGGGCCCCTGACGCCTGGAGCATCCCGCTCTCGGTGCTCGTCGCCGTCGGCGTCGCTGCGTGCATGCTGCTGCCGGCCATCGCCTACATCCTCGTCGTTCACGCGCTCGGACAGTTCGATCCGCGCCACGGAACGGGCCAGCTGCTCGTCGCGCAGCTCATCACCTACGTCCCGTGGGCGCTGTTCCTCGTGGCGGTGCTGCCCCGGCTCGGGCGCACGACCCCAGACGAGCTCGGGTTCCGCTTCCTCACGGCCCGCGACGTCGGTATCGCCGCGTTGGGCCTCGTCGCCATGTGGCTCGGGACGACGGTCGTCGGCTCGCTGATGGTGCAGCTCACGCACGCGCACGACACGGAGGCCGCGATCGCGTTGCTGCACGATCTGCACACGCCGCTCGAACGCGGGCTCTACGTCGCGATCGCCGTGCTCTTCGCGCCGATGCTTGAGGAGCTGACCTTCCGGGTCTTCCTCTTCAACGCATTCACGCGCTACACGACCGTGCCGCTCGCCGCGCTCGCGAGCAGCATTCTCTTCGGGCTCGTGCACATCTCGCCGACATCGGCGAGCGACATTGCCTCGCAGCTGCTGACGATCTCGGTGCCGCTCGTGATCGGCGGGCTCGTGCTCGCCTATGTCTATGCGACGACGCGCTGCTATTGGGCGAGCGTGCTGACCCACGGGTGCTTCAACGCCGTCACCGTCATCGCGGTGCTCGGCTTCCATGCCTCCTGACCGGATCCGGGTCGCGGTCGACGCCGGCGCCCTGGTGCGCGACCGGCGCGGAATGGGGAACGTGGCGCGCGGCGCGGTCGCCGCGATGCTCGCCGACCCGAGCGTCGCCGTAACGCTCGTCGCGCGGCGCCGCGAACGCACGGCGCTGCGCGACGCCTTCCCGGGCGTCGCGAGCGCCGGTTCGCGCGCGCTCCGGCAACGGGGCCGCTTCGACGTCGTCTGGTTCCCGTTTAACGGCATGCGCACGGTGCCGGCCGCACCCGCCGCCGTGACGATCCACGACGCATTCGCCTTCACGGAGCCCGCGGGCGAGCGGATCGCGCGGGCGCGCGAGCAGGGCCCGATCCGCCGCGCCGCGCGACACGCCGCAGGGATTGCGACGCAATCGCAATGGAGCCGTGCCGAGCTCGCGCGCGAGCTGCGGCTCGACCCGGCCGCGATCGAGGTCATTGCACCCGAACCCGCGCCGTTCTTCGGCCCGGGACTCATCGGGAAGCTGCCGACGCCGCTGCAGACCCGGCGCTACGTGCTCGTCGTCGGCGTGCGCGAAGCGCGCAAAAACGCGCGGCTAGCGATCGAGGCAGCCGCCCGGGCGCTGGGACCGGACGAACACCTCGTCGTCGTGGGCGAGCTCGGCGCCGCCGACCGCGCGTTCGCCGCGGCGCGCCTGCCGGGGCGCGCGGGGGAGATCGCGGCGAGCGACGCCATGCTGCGTGCGCTCTATCGCGGCGCGGGGGCCGTGCTCGTGCCCTCGCTCGCCGAGGGGTTCGGGCTCGTTGTCGCCGAGGCGCTCGCGTGCGGCGCCCCCGTGATCGCCGCGGACACGAGCGCGCTGCCCGAGGCCGCACGCGGCAGCGCCCTGCTGCTCGATCCGCGCGATCCGGACGCGTGGGCGCAGACGATCCGCGCGATCCTCGACGACCCGGCGGTCGTGACGGCGTCATCCGAGCTCGGCAGGGCCGCCTATCCGCTCGACGGCCGCGGACGTCACGCTCGCGAGACGCTCGCGTTCTTGCGCGCGACGGCCGAGCTCGGCGTCCACCGCCACGCGTGATCCAAGCGCGCGCACCTCATCGACCACCGCGCCGAACCGCGCCGCGAAACACGCGGGCGAGAAGCGCTCCGCGTGCGCCCGCATGATCGTCGGGTCGTAACGGTTGGGGTCGAATGCGCAGAGCGCCGCGGCGAGCGACTCGGCCGTCGGCTCCAAAAACCACGTCCCCGTCTCGGCGACGATCGTCTCGAGCGCCCCGCCGCGACCATAGGCGATCGCCGGCCGGCCCGACGCGGCCGCCTCGAGCGGCACAAGGCCGAAATCTTCCTCGCCCGGCAAGATGACGGCGCGGGCGCGCGCCATCAGCGAGCGGAGCGCGTCGTCGCCGACCGCGCCGAGAAATTCCGTTCGCGAGCCTACGGCGCGGCGCTCGAGCGCCGCCCGCGCTGGGCCTTCTCCGACGACCGCGAGCCGGGCGCCCGCGAGCCGGCACGCGTCGATCGCGAGATCGACCCGCTTGTACCCGAGCAGCCGCGAGACGACGAGATAGCGATCGCCGACCTCGGCGAGCGGCGCGGGTGCGAAACGCTCGACGTCGACGGGACACGGCACCACGAACGCTTCACGACCGTAGTATCGGCGTACGCGCGCGGCGACGTTGGCGCTGTTGGCGACGAACGCCGTCGGGCGCTCGGCGGCGCGCCGGTCCCAGTGGACGAGTCGGGCGACGAGCGGGCGCGCGAGCGTCGCGAGTCCGAAGCCGCCGACGTAGCGGTCATAGTCGAACGCGAACCGGCTGACGGTGTGGATGTACGAAACGTGCACCGCGCCGTCGCGGAAGCGCACGCCCTTCGCCCATGACGTCGTCGTGCTCACGATCGTATCGTACGCCGCGAGGTCGAAGCGCTCGAACGCCCACGGATAGAGCGGCGCGAGCGCACGAAAGAAACGTCGCGAACCCGGGATGCGGTCGAGCGGCGAGACGTGCACGCGGTCGGGGGCGACGAGATCCCCCGTCACGGCGCGATCGAAGAGCGACGTGTAGACCGGGGCGTCCGGATAGAGATCGGCAACATGGCGGAACACGCGTTCGGCTCCGCCGCGCTGATTGAGGTAGTCGTGCACGAGCGCGACCCGCGGCGCGCCCGTGCCCGTGCCCATGGCGCTAATGCGAGGAGGGATTCGCCGTGGACCTCGGTCCGGGAATCGGCATGAGCCGGATCGGTGCCGGCGTTGCGGCTGCGGCGGGCGTCTCACGCGGCAGTACGAGCGCGACGATATACCGCCCGAGATAGGCCGCCGCCGTCCGCTTGACGTCGGCTGCGGTCGTGTTCCGGATCTCGTCGAGCACGACGTTGAGGCCATTGGGGCCGAGGCCGCCCGAAGCGAACGTCCCAAGGCGATACGAGCGGTCCGCGAGCGTCGTCGAATCCAGGACGAACCGGCCGGTCGCGGCCGTCTTGAAGGCCGCGAGTTCGCTCGCCGTGAGCGGCCGTTTTCCGAGCGAATCGGAGACGGCGAGGAGCTCCCGGATCGCGACGGACGGGTCGACGAGGGTACCGTTGACGTACAGGACCATCGTCGCCGGCCGCGTGTCGTAGAGGTATTCGGTCCCGACGGAACGCTCGACGAATCCGAGCGACGTCGTGCTATGGCGCTCGAAGGAGTCCGAAAGGAGCGCCTGCAGCACGAGCATCGGCCCGAAGTCGGCGCTGTCGGGGCTCGGCGCGCCGAAGCCGACGACGATCCACGGCGCGCCGACGTCGCGGTGCGAGATGATCCGGGGCGCCTCGACCGGGAGTGGCTTCGGCGACGACGTCGGCACCGCCGCATCCGCCGGGCGATCGGGCAACCCGGTCGCGACTCCGCCGAGGGCGGTCGAGAGCGCCGGTGGGGCCGCGCCGACGACGCTCGCGGTCACGGCCGAGCGCACGTAGTTTGCGGTGTGAAAAGCCCGGACGGCCGCTGGATCGAGCGCCGCGAGCGAGGCGGCGGAGCCAGCGGCCGGTAGCCGCGAGCCGTCGGTGAAATAGGCTTGGCGGAACATCTGGATGCCGGAATCGAGAGCGTTGGCGTCGTCGCGCGCGATCCGCGCATTGAGCGTCACCCGCCCGGCGTCGACGGTGACGGGCGAGAAGTCCGGCGCGGCGAGCGCGCGGCCGAACAGCGTAACGACCGCGGGCAGGTTGGCCGACCGCGCTTCGAGGTAGTAGCGCGCGGTCCGGCCATCGATCGCGTACGAGATCGAGCCGCCGCGTGCAGCGACGGCCGCGGCGAGCGGCATGCCGTCGACGCGCGTCCGCAGCACCGATTCCGCGACGAGCGCGGCGACGCCGTTCTGGACCTCGCGCTCGCGCGAGAGGCCGGCTGCGACGAAGATCTGCGTGCCGCTAATCGCCGCGCTCGGATCCGACTCGACCGCGAGCTTGAGTGCCCCGACGTCGGCCGCGGTGCCGACGGGATAGCCGCCCGCCGCCTGCTCGAGGCCTGGGACGGCCGCCATCGCCGCGGTTGCAGTGAACGCGAAGGCGGCCAGCCCGAGCGTGGTACGAACGAATGCGTTCATCGGGGTGCCTTCGAGCTCGGTTCGAGCGTCACGACCACGGGCGGTTTCCCGAGATACTTCGCCGCGATCGACGCGACGAAGTCGGGCGTCAGCGACGCGGCGGCATCGAAGTATGAGTTCCTGACGCCCTCGACGCCCGGCGCGTACGCGGGTGCGCCCTCAACCGCGTACCAGCCGAGGTTATCGGCCTTGGCGACTGGGGTCTGCAGATCGCTCAGAAGATGGTATTCAAACGCGCCGCGCGCCGCATCGAATGCCGCGCGGGCCAGCGGCTTGCGCATCGCAGCGATCCCGTCGCGCACGAGCGAGGCGATCGGCGCCGTGTGCCGGCTCGAGTAGGCGACGAAGAGCACGCCCGGATCGTGAAGCGTGACGAACTGGCCGACGAGCAACGCCTGCGGATCCGACGCGATCGCCTGCTTCCACACCACCCCCGTCTCGGGCCGGAACATGTAGTCGGCGAGGAAGTCCATTGCCGTCGCCTCACGCTCGCTCGCGATCGCGGGCCCCGCCCAGCCGAGGCCGCCCGATGGCTCGACGAACGAGCCGACGAACGGTGCCGGTGCCGCGGCGAGCGCGTCGGCCGCGGCGGCCTCCCGGTGCGGGCTACCGTCGCCTCGGCCGCCGGAAGCCGACGCGACGACGGCGGGCTCAACGTCGCCGCTGGAGACCAGGAATGCGTTCTGCGCGCGGAACGCGCGGGTCGCGAACGAGCGAGCGTCACCCTCGGTGAGCCGCCGGAGCGATTCGGGATCACCAAGGGCGGGGTAATGCTGCGGGCCCGACGTGAAAAGCTGCGCGAAGACCGCGTCGCGGACGACGGTCTCGACGTCGAAGCTCGTGAAGATCGCCTGCTGCCGGATCTCCCGCACGGCTGTCTGGAAGCCGTCCGCCGTCAGGATGGGCGAGAAGTACGCCGTCGTCAGCGCTTTCACGACGTCGGCTGCGTGGATCGACGGGACGATCGCCGTCACGTTGACCGAATCGCTGTAGGCGGTGACGTCGAGGCGGCCGCCGAGCGACCGGATATACCCCCCGAGCGGCATCCCAGCGAGCGGCTTGGAAGCCGCCACCGCCTGCGCGCTCACCCAGGCGACCGATGGCTGCGGCGTTCCAAACCCCGTCGACGGTGCGCGGAACCAGAGCTCGACGGCAGCGACGGGAGCGCCGGCGGCCGGCCGCACGATCGCGACCGATCCCGACGGCAGCTGCGTCACCGCGACGCTCGGCCCGAGGTCGGGGAGCGGCGCCGGCGCTGCTCCGGCAGTTCCGAGGAAAAGGACGGCTCCGAGCGCGGTCGCTCGGAGCCGGTGATCGAAGCTCATAGGGGCCTCTCCTGAGGCTGGAGCGCTATGCCGGCTCCGGTGTAACCGACGGTGGGAAGCGCTTCGGCTTCTCCGTCCGGTTTGACTCGGGCGTCATCGTCGGCGTACGCGGAACCGAAACGTCCGACTTTGGCGAGTGCGGCAGATCGTTGAGGATCGCGACGACCTCGTCGGTATCGACCGTCTCATGCTCGAGCAGCGAGGCGACCATCCGCTCGACCTTGCGCCAATTATCCTTCAGCAACTGCGTCGCGTCCGAATAACAGGTTTCGATAATGCGACGGACCTCGGCATCGATCTTACCGGCGATCTCCTCAGAGTAATTCCGGTCTTCACCGAAATCGCGACCTAGAAATACCTGGTGATTGCCGCGGCCGTACTGGATCGGACCAAGGCTATCGCTCATGCCGTACTGCGTTACCATCCGGCGCGCGAGTTCGGTCGCCTTTTCGAAGTCGTTGGATGCGCCGGTTGTGACGTCGCCGAACTTGATTTCTTCCGAAATGCGGCCGGAGAGCGCCATCGTGATCTGCGCGAGCAACTCGAGCTTCGTGCGCGAGTGGCGGTCCTCGTCGGGCAGCGACCACGTGATGCCGAGCGCCATGCCGCGCGGGATGATCGTAACCTTATGAACGGGATCGGCCATCGGGAGCAAGCCACCGACGATCGCGTGGCCTGACTCGTGGTAGGCCGTCGTCTCCTTCTCCTTCGTGGACATGACGAGCGACTTGCGCTCGGGGCCGGCCACGACGCGATCGATCGCTTCCTCACAATCGATCATCTCGATGATCGCCTTGTTGCGGCGCGCCGCGAGCAGTGCCGCTTCGTTGAGGAGATTCTCGAGATCGGCACCCGAGAAGCCGGGCGTGCGCTTCGCGAGGGTCTCGAGCGAGATCTCCTTGGAAAGCGGCTTGTTTTTGGAGTGCACGCCGAGGATGGCGCGGCGGCCCTTGACGTCGGCGCGGTCGACGACGATCTGCCGGTCGAAGCGGCCGGGGCGAAGGAGCGCCGGGTCGAGCACGTCTGGACGATTGGTCGCGGCGATCAGGATGACGCCGGCATTCTGATCGAACCCATCCATCTCGACGAGGAGCTGGTTGAGCGTCTGCTCGCGCTCATCGTGCCCACCACCGAGGCCCGCGCCGCGCTGGCGCCCGACCGCGTCGATCTCGTCGATAAAGATGATGCAGGGCGCGCTCTTCTTGGCCTGTTCGAAAAGGTCGCGGACGCGGCTCGCGCCGACGCCGACGAACATCTCGACGAAGTCCGAACCCGAGATCGAGAAGAACGGCACGCCCGCCTCGCCCGCGATCGCGCGGGCGAGGAGCGTCTTGCCCGAGCCCGGCGGCCCTAGCAGCAACACGCCCTTGGGAATCCGAGCGCCGAGCGCCTGGAACTTCTTCGGAAACTTCAGGAACTCGACGACCTCGCCCAGCTCCTCCTTCGCCTCCTCGACGCCCGCGACGTCGGCGAACGTCACCTTGGTACGGTTCTCCGACTGCAGCTTGGCGCGGGAGCGGCCGAACGACATCGCCTGGCTCCCGCCGCTCTGCGCCTGGCGCAGAATGAACAGCAGCAGCAGACCCATGATCGCGAACGGCACGATCTGAACGAGCATCTGCAGGAACGATCCAGACTGCGGATTGTCGACGGTCGTCGCGACCTTGTGCAGCCGCAGCTGCGCATCGACGTACTGCTCGTCGAGGATCGTCGTCGTGAACTTCGTATCGCTCGACGTCGTGACCGACGGAATCGAGTGCTTGAGATCGCCCGAGACATCGTGGCCTGCGACGACGACCTTCGAGATGTTGTCGCTCTGCAGCGCATCGAGGAACTGCGAATACGAAAGCTTCGAAGCCGGGGCTTGATTGAGGACCAGCTTATCGACGACGAAGATCACGGCGATGAAGATGGCGAGGACGATGACGATCGACCGGACGTGCTTGCCCAACGGTAGTATCCTATTCCCTTCGGAGGCCGCCGATGACGTCGTCTCGGAGCCGCGCGAGGTAGGGGAGATTTCGGTATTTTTCTTGGTAGTCGAGGCCGTACCCTACGACGAATGAATCGGGTGCGGTGAGGCCAACGTGGTCGACGCGGATTTGGACGCGCCGCCGATACGGTTTATTCAGGAGAACGCAGGTCCGAAGCGATGCCGGGCGACGGCCGGCCAGGAGTCTCAGGAGATACGTGAGGGTGAGGCCCTCGTCGACGATATCCTCGACGACCAGGATGTGTTTCCCCTCGACGCTTTCGCTCGCGTCTTTGAGAAGTCGAACCTCACCACTAGATTGTTTGGCGTCGCCGTAGCTCGCGACGGCGATCGTATCGATCCGCACGTCGAGCTCGGCGGGCAGCGCCCGGGCGAGATCGGCCGTGAAGAACAGTGCGCCTTTCAACACCCCGAGCAACGTAATCGGTTCACCGACGTTCTCACTCGCGATCGCCGCTGCGAGCCGCGCCACGGTCCGGCCGATCTCCGCCGCGTCAAAGACGACGGACTCGATCGCGGGCGGTAGCGCTTCGGTGCGGCTCATTCGACGACGAGTTCGACGCCGCGGCGCAGAAAGATGCGCCGCGCACCGCGCGCGATCGCCTTCGTCGCGGCGTCGAGCCGCTCCGAGCCGACGTCGCGGGCGTCGTCGCCGAGCAGCGCTCGCAACTCCCGGCGCACGGCCGCGTGACGGTCGTTCGCGTCCTCGCTCGCGGCGATCGCGGCCGCGCGCGCGACAGCGGCGTCGAGCCCGGGGAAGGACGGCCGCAGATCCGCGAGCGCCGAGCGCACGGCGTTACGGCGGTAAGCCGGGTCCGCGTTGCTCGGATCGCGCGCGACGGGTAGCCCGCGACCCGCGACGATCGCCGCGAGGGCGTCCGGCTCGATTGCGAGCAGCGGTCGCTCGAGCGAGACGCCCGGCGCGAGCGTGCGGCGCGCGGCCATACCGGCGAGCCCTCTCGGCCCCGTGCCGCGAAAGAGCGCGAGGAGCACGGTCTCCGTCTGATCCCGCGCATGGTGCGCCGTCGCGATCCGCCCGGCGCCGCACGCGTGCGCGATCTCGACGAGTGCGGCGTAGCGCTCGTCGCGCAACCGAGCCTCATCCGCGGGACCGGGCGGCAACGACCGCGCAACGGCGCGGACCCCGAGCCGAGCCGCGACCGCGTACGTGACGGCCTCGTCCTGCCACGCGCTCGGCCGGAGCGCGTGATTGACGTGCGCGAGCACGACCGTCGCGTGCGCCGCCTCGGCCGCCGCCGCCGCGAGGACGGCCAGCGCAACGCTATCCGAGCCGCCCGAGACCGCGCAGACGAGCGTCTCACCCGGCCGGAGTGCAAGCTCGGACGCCACGTGCGCCGCGACGGCAAGCCCGGGCCGAGCGCCCCTCATCGCCGGACGGCCCGCGCCATCTCGCGCTCGACGTCCCGATCCTTCTCCTCCTTCTTCTTGTCCCAGAGCTTCTTGCCGCGCGCGAGCGCGATCTCGACCTTCGCCATGCCGCGCGTGAAGTAGAGCCGCGTCGGCACGAGCGTGAGCCCCTTCTCGGAAACGCGATCCTTGAGCCGCTCGATATCCTTGCGGTGCAGCAGCAGCTTGCGCGGTCGGTTCGGCTCGTGGTTCGAGAAACTGCCCTGCTTGAGCGGCGGCACGTGCATCGAGAGCAGCCAGACTTCGTTGTCGCGGATGCGCGCATACGCTTGCGCGATGCTGCTCTGGCCCTCGCGCAAGCTCTTGATCTCGGTCCCCGTGAGCACGATGCCCGCCTCGAGCTTCTCGAGAAACTCGTACTCGAAGCGCGCGCGGCGGTTGTCCATCGTCGGCGTCGGCGCAGGCGGCTTCCGAGCCGACGGCCCGGGATCGACCGTCGTCGGCTTCGCGCGGCCCCTAGCCATGGTCGGCCACGCCCGCTGCGAGCCGGTCGCCCGGCTCGACGGAACCGCATGCCACGAACCGGCCCTCGCCCCGGGCGAGCAACCGCTCGACGCCGGCGGCGAGGCCGAAGACGTCGGCTGCGACGCCGAGCACACCGCGCCGCGCCCAGAGCACGCGGCCGCGCACGGCGAGCGGCACCTCCGTCGGCACGGGGTCTCGGAAACGCAGCGTCAGTTCGGCCGTGACGCCGCGGACCCCGCGCGAACCGGCGGCGTAGGCCATCGCCTCGTCGAGCAGCATCGCGACGATGCCGCCGTGCGCGATGCCGCGCCAGCCGGCGAAGCGTGCCGGGAGCGCGAGCCGCGCCTCGACGTCGCCGTCCGGGCGCGCCGCGAAGCGCATGCCGAGCCCGCCCTCGGCATCGGGACCGCACGCGATGCAGCGGCCGTCATCCACGGGCTCGATCATGGCGCCGCCGTCGCGCCGGGCGCGGGGAGCCCGGCGAGTAGCGTCCGGGCGTACGCCGCGTCGGCGCCCTCGGCAACCGCGCGCTCGAGCGTCGCGCGGGCGTCGGCGTAGCGGTGCTGCGCGATCTCGATCTTCGCGACGAGCGCGGGACCGTGACGGCCCGCCTCGCCGACGCGCGCCGAATCGAGCGCGATCCCGCGCTCGAGATACGTCAGCGCCGCGGCGCCCTGGCCGAGATCGGCGAGCATCGCCCCGAGGTGGAAGTCGATGTCGGCGTAGCCCGGCACGAGGTTCGGGATCGCGATCGCGCAGGCGATGCCGCGCGCGGGATCGTGGAGGTCGGTCTGATACACGTCGGCGAGGTATTCCCGCGCGAGCACGTCGTCGCCACGTTCGCGCAGCGCCGCGAGGAACTCGCGCTTCGCGCGGTCGGGCGAGCGCTCGTCGAAGCGCACGATCCCCAGCCCGACGTGGCCCGCCGCCGCCCGGCCGCCGAGCGCGGCGGCCGCTTCGAACGCCGCGCGGGCGCCGTCGAGCCGCGCGCGGCCGTCGAGACCGGGCACGAGATCGAGGAAGCCGAGCCGGAGCTCCGCGACGGCGTCGCGCGGCTGCGCCCGGACCGCGTCTTCCGCGGCGGCGAGCGTCGCCGCGAACCCGGCGGGATCGTGCGCGGCCGCCGCCGCCGAGAAGGCGAGCGGGAACGCATCGCCCGGATCGGCCGCCGCCGCGCGATCGAACGCGGCGCGCGCCGCCGGGAAGTCGGCCGCGTAGAATGCGCGCAGCCCGGCCGCGACGCTTGGGGCCGCGCGCGCTGCCGCCGCCGGAGGCGCGGGAGCGGCCGTCGCCGCCGGGCTCGGTTCGGGCGTCGCGACGACGGCCGCGAGCGCGGCGAGCGCGAGGCCGCGGATCACCGGCCGACCGCCAAGCGCGCGCCGCAGGCCGCGGGCAGCCCCGCCGCTACGATCTTCGCGCGGACCGTCGCGATCGCGTAGGGCACCCGCTGCCACGAGACCGTGCTCGACTGGCGATCGTAAAACGCGTAGGCCGCCTCGGGATTGCAGTCGCGCGGCTGACCGACGCTCCCCGGGTTCACGACGTACCGCCAGCCGGGCTCGAGGGCGAGGCCGCCGCCGGAGGCGCGCTCGCCGTGCTCGATCACGCCGTCCGGTCGCAGCGCGTAGTATTCAGCGAGGTGCGTGTGACCAACGAAGACGAGCGGCGCGTCGGTCGCCGCGAACGCCGCCTTGGCGTCGCCCTTGTCGAGCAGGTAGCGGAAGTAGTCCACCGGCATGCCGTGCACCATCAGATAGTCGGGCATTCGGATTTCGTATGCGAGCCCGTCGAGCCACGCAACGTGGCTCGGCTCGAGCGCGCGGCGCGTCCACTCCAGCGCCTCGCGGGCGACGGGGTTGAAGAGCTCGAGGCCGTAGCCGTCGATCGCGGCGACGTCGTGATTTCCGAGCACCGCCGCCTGTAGCCGCGGCCGCAGCGCGTCGATTGCGGCACCCGGATCGGGGCCGTAGCCGACGAGATCGCCGAGCGAGAGCAGCGGGACGTCCGTCGGGATCGCGGCGAGCACCGCCTCGAGCGCCTCGAGGTTCCCGTGCACGTCGGAGACGAGCCCGACCCTCACGCGAGCACCGCCTCAAACGCCGCCGCGAACGCGGCGCGCTCCGCGGGTGTGCCGACGGTGACGCGCACGTGGCCGTCGAGCGGCGGGGCGCCGGGCTTGCGGATGAAGATCCCGCGCCCGAGCAGATCGCGCACCGCGGCCTGCGCGCGCGCCGGCGACCCGAGGTCGAAGCACGTGAAATTCGTCTGCGAGGCGAGCGTGCGCAGGCCGAGCCGCTCGCCGAGCGCCGCGTAGTCCGCGCGGCCGGCGACCGTGGCGGCGACGACGCCCGCGAGGTGCGCGTCGTCGGCGAGCGCCGCGAGCGCCGCAGCCTGTGAGAGCCGACCGACGCCGAAGTGGAGCCGGATGCGGTCGAGCACGGCGCGCAGCTCGGGGACGCCGAGCGCATACGCGATGCGCGCGCCGGCGAGCCCGTATGCCTTCGAGAACGTTCGCAGCCGCGCGACGTTCGAGACGAGCGCAGCGCCGCGCAGCGCCGCGTCGTCCGCGAACTCCACGTACGCCTCGTCGAGGATCAGCAGCGTCTCCGGCGGCAGCTGTGCCGCGAAGGCGGCGACCGCCGCGTGGCCGGCCGAGGTGCCACTCGGGTTGTCGGGGTCGGCGAGATAGACGACGCGCGCCGCATGCCTCCGGGCGGCCGCCGCGAGCGCCGGGAGATCGACCGTGCCGTCGCCGCCGTAGTCGACGGTCTCCAGGCGCGCGCCGTAGCCGATGGCGTGGTAGGCGAAGGTCGGATACGAGCCGCGCGTCATTACCGCGACGTCGCCCGGCGCGAGCCAGCCGCGAACCAGCAGCCCGAGCAGGTCGTCGATGCCCGAGCCGAACGTCAGGTGCTCGGGCGCGCAGCCGAGCCGCTCGCCGAGCGCCGCGCGCAGTTCGGCCGCCTCGGGATCGCCGTACCAGGCGATGCGGTCGATCTCGCGCACGATCGCCGCACGCGCGCCCGGCGCCGGCCCGAACGCGCTCTCGTTCGCGCCGAGCCGAACGAGGCTCGAAAAGCCGGCCTCGCGCGCGAGCTCCTCGGGGCCGACGAAGGGCCGTGCGGCCGGGAGCCCCAGGGTCGCGGCGGCGGGTGCCGGCATCACGAGCCGACGGTCAGCCGGTCGACGACCTGACGGACGCCGCTCGTACCGCGCGCGGCCGAGACGAGGGTCTCGCGCAGCGCCGCGGACGTGACGCGGCCCGAGAGCGTGACCACGCCACCGCGCGCGAAGACGCCGATCCGAACGCCGTTGACGCCGGCCTGGCCGACGAGGTTCGCGCGCACCGCCGCGGTGAGGCCGAACCCGGCGACGTCGCGGCCGATGCGCGGCAGGTGCTGATCGATCTTGAGCTCGTCGCGCACCGCCGTCACGCCGGCGACCGTCTTCGCCGCCGCGACGAAGCGCTCGGCGAGCGCCGGTGTCCGCGCCTTGCCGTGCAGCGTCACCGTTCCGCCGTTCGCAGAGGCCGAGGTGTAGAGCGCGTCGGTCGCATCGACGCTCGCGAGCTTCGCCATCACCCTCGTCGCGAGGACGCCGTCATCGAAGATCGCGGGGGCGCGGCTCGAGACATCGTGCGACGCCGAGTTCAGCTGCTGCTGCGAGCACGCGGCGAGCATGCTCGCGAGGGCGACGGCAGCCGCGACGCGGCGAAACGCGGAAATCATGCGACCTCGAGCGGGGCGCCGCCCGCGGAGTACGGCTGGATGACGATCGGTTCGCCCGGCTCGACGCGCCACGGCGTCTCGCCAACGACGGCATAGCCGCTCGCGCGGGCGTGAAGGCTCGCGTGCGAGGAACGCAGCCGGAGCGGCGATGCGAGCAGCCGCCCTGCCTCGAGCCGGAGTCTCGCCGGGACGAACCACGTCCAGCCCGCACGGCCCACGAACGGCTCGGCCGCGATCGCCGGGTACGCGATGACCGGCGCCGTGTCGCCGACGAGCGCGAGCACGATCGGCCGCGCGATCGCCTCGAAGATCGCGTACGCCGCGGACGGGTTGCCGGGTAACCCGACGATCGGCACGTCACCCGCCGCCGCGAGCAGCGTCGGCTTGCCGGGCCTCACGCGGATGCCGTGGACGATCGGCCCCGGCACGAAGTCGGCGGCGATACGCGGCACGAGGTCGCGCTCGCCGACCGACGAGCCGCCCGTGAGCAGGACCGCATCCGCAGCGGCGACGGCCACGTGCAACTCGGCGCGCAGACCCTCCGGCGTATCGGGCGCGCGCGGCCGGTGGATCGGCTCGGCGCCGAGCGCCTGCAGCGCCGCGGCGAGCGCGAACCGGTTCGAGTCGCGCACCTGGCCGATCGCCGGTCGCTTGCCGGGATCGACGAGCTCGTCGCCCGTTGAGACGATCGCGACGCGCGGCCGGACGAACACCGGCACGTCGACGACGCCGAGCGTGGCGAGCAGCCCGAGCTCGGGGGCGCCGATGCGACGCCCAGCGCGCAGGACGGTCTCGCCGAGCGCGACGTCCTCGCCCGCCGGCGTCACGTTCGCGCCGGGCTCCGGGACCTCGTCGGGAACGACGCGCTCGCCGTCAAACGCGCAGTCCTCCTGCGGCCAGACGGCATCGGCGCCCGACGGCAGCGCGCCACCCGTCGGGATGCGGATCGCTTCGCCTGCAGCCACGCCGCGCTCGGCGGCCCGGCCCATCCTGATCTCGTCGACGACGCGCCGTGGCGCCGTGCCGTCCGCGCTCGCGAGCGCGTAGCCGTCCATCATCGAGCGCGCGTGGCTCGGCACGGCGTCGCCGGCAACGACATCGTCGGCGAGCACGCGGCCGAGCGCCGCCTCGAGTCGGACGGTCTCGCGGCCGCGCGGCCGCGGCGCGACCGCCGCGAAGAACGCGCGCAGCGCCTCGTCCGGCGCGCGCAGCCGGGCAACGTCGAAGGCGCCGACGGCGGGATCGAAGGCGGAGATCGAGGAGAGGGCGACCGGTTGAGTCCGCATAAGGTCGCCGCGGAGTTCTTTCCGGCGCTCGGGCGCACCCTTGGGTGCGGCGGGCGCTTCCCATTTGCGAGGCACGATGCTCGACCTGGCGCTCCTGCGACGCGATCCCGACGGCGTCCGGCGCGCCGCCGAGCGCCGCGGCAACGGCGCCGCGTTCGTCGACGACGTCCTCGCGCTCGATGCGGAGCTGCGCGCCGCGCGCACGGCATCCGAGCAGCTCAAAGCCGAGAAGAACCAGCTCAGCGCCGCGATCTCGAAATCGCCCGATCGCAGGCAAGCTGCGGAGCAGCTGCGGCCGCAGCTCCAGGAGCTCGACGGCCGCATCGCGGTCGCCCTCGCGCGCATCCCCGATCTCGAGTTCGCGATCGAGCGCACGCTCTCTGACGTCCCGAATCTCCTGGACGAGACGGTCCCGGACGGCACGAGCGAGGACGACAACGTCGTCGTGCGCACGGTCGGCGAGCCGACGCGCTTCGACTTCGCGCCGAAGTCGCACGACGCGCTCGGCGAGGCGCTCGGCATCATCGATTTCGAACGCGCGGCGAAGCTCTCCGGAAGCCGGTTCGCCGTGCTGCGCGGCGCGGGCGCGCGGTTGGCGCGCGGGATCGCGGCGTTCTTCCTCGCGCGCGCTGCCGAGCGCGGCTACGAGGAGATCGCGCCGCCGCTACTCGTCACGCGCGACACGATGTTCGCGACGGGCCAACTTTCGAAGTTCGCCGACGCGATGTTCCGCGACGACGACGCGGCTCTGTTCCTCATCCCGACCGCTGAGGTGCCGCTCACGGCGTTGCGGCGCGACGAGATCCTCGCCGGGCATGAGTTACCGGTGAAATACACGGCGTGGACGCCATGCTTTCGCAAGGAGGCGGGCGCCGCCGGGCGCGATACGCGCGGCCTCATCCGGCAGCATCAGTTCGAGAAGGTCGAACTCGTCTGGCTCGTCGCGCCCGAACGCTCGCCCGAGACGCTCGAGCGGCTCACGGCCGACGCCGAGGCGCTGCTGCAGGAGCTCGAGCTGCCGTACCGAGCGTTGCAGCTGTGCGCGGGCGACGTCGGCTTCAACGCGGCGATGACGTACGATCTCGAGGTGTGGCTGCCAAGCCAGGACCGCTACCGCGAGATCAGCTCGTGCTCGAATTGCACCGACTTCCAAGCGCGCCGCGCGAAGATCCGCTTCCGCCGCGATGCAACCGCGAAGCCCGAGTTCGTCCACACGCTCAACGGCTCGGGGCTCGCCGTCGGCCGCACGCTCGTCGCGATCCTCGAGAACTACCAGGAACCCGGCGGCGGCATCCGGATTCCCGCGGCGCTCGTCCCGTTCTGCGGCTTCTCGCGAATCGACCCGGGAGCCGGCGCGATCGTATAATTGTTTCGCACTCAACCCCTCGCCGTCGCTGCTTTAGACGCCGTGCAGAGCACGTCAAGGTGACTTCGTGTAACTTATAGTTGACTTTCTTAAAAAAGCGCATTATGATTGGAGCATCGAACGAGCGCACGAGGATTCACCTCGCCCGACACGTCGTGAACGTCGGCTATCCCGCCGGTATCTCGCCGAGATTTTCGGAGCCGTCGCCGTTTACGCCTTACTCCTTCATTTCTCGCTCGAGCTCTTACCGAGCGAAGCCGGCGCGCGACGCTTCGGAATCGCGCTCTTACCGATGCTCGGCGTTGCGGGCGTGCTAAGCGCGATCGTACGGATGACGCTGCGTTCCGACGAACTTAGGCGACAAGTCGTGATCAACGCCTCGGCGATCGCGTTCGGTGCGACCTTATTTATTACGATGACGCTCGGCTTTCTAGAAAACGCGGGTATTGCACGGCTCAATTGGGCATTCGTGTGGCCGATCGGGCTCTTCTCTTGGGTCGCTGCCGTCGCTATCTTGAACCGCTGGTATCGGTGAAGAATCGGTTGCGTGTTCTACGCGCGGAGCACCATCTCTCCCAAGCGGATCTCGCCGAACGCTTGGGGACCGCGCGCCAGACCGTTCACGCGATCGAGACCGGGAAGTTCGCACCGAGCCTCACGCTCGCATTCAAAATCGCGACCTTATTCGGTGCCGATATCAACGAGGTCTTCGCGCCGGATTCGGACGAAGTATTACCGCCCTTGCGAGACGCGAGTCTTGGGGGCGATGAAGCACCCGAACCGAGCTTCTCGGCATCGCGCCCGCTTGTCTTTTTCACCCCGAAGCGGGTGCGCGCAATGGAGTAGCGTTCAGAACCCCCGCTCGGCCGGAACGTGCTCTTCGCAGTGCCTGCAGCTAAAGTCTTGCGCGTGCGCGACCGACGCGTGTGAGATGGTGCACGATTCCGAGGAGTTCTACTTTGGCTATCTTCGGCGACTCGAGGACGGCCGCGTGCTCGGCCGGGTCGACTTCGATACAACCGACCACGCACAATTTCCGGAGGTCGAGCTCGGCCGCGTCGGCGTGGACGTCGACCTGCGCGCGCTACGCCTCGCGCTCGCCGACGGCTTCGCGGGATGGATCCGGCGCTCCGACTGGTCGCGGCTGCCGTCGCCTCGGCCGCCCGAGCTCGCGACGCCGGTCAACGTAACGCCGTGCCTCATTCCGGCTCGACTGCCACGCGAGCGGTGAGCACGGGCGGGTCACTCGTGCCGTCCTCCTTTGCGAGCCTTCGGGTCTTCGCGGCGAGCCGCCGAATCGAGTCGTCGACCGCATAGTGATCGAAGTCATCGAGGGCGATCCAGCGCACGGCGTGCGACTCGGCGTTGCCCGGCGGCGTCTCGGCGCGGTCGGCGAAGAACGCGAAACGCACGTCGTAGTGCTTGTGCGCGAGTTCGACTCCGCGCGCCGGGATCTCGTGCACGTCGACGTCGTAGACCGCCTCCATCGTCGGCACGAGCGACGCGAGGCCGGTCTCTTCGAGCGCCTCGCGCCACGCGACCGCATAGATGTCCGGGTCGCCGTCCGCGTGGCCGCCGGGCTGCAACCAACGATCGAGCTTCCGGTGATGCAGCAGCACCGCAGCCGTCGCACCCCGGTCGACGATCCACGCCGAACCCGTCACGTGACCCTCGAGCGTCGTCCGCGAGAACGGCTCCGCCGTACGACGTAAGAATGCGACCAGGTCGTCGCGCATGGACGCCTCGCGCGGATCGACCGGGCCGTAACGCGCGAGCGAGGCGGCGAGCGCATCGCCGATCAAAGACGACTTACCGCTTGCGAGCGAACGCGAGCCACCATTGGATCGCGAGTACGATCGTCTCGAGTAGTGCGATCTCCGTTTGTCGGCAGTTCGGATCGTGCAGATCGAATCTCCACAACATGGCGACGCCCGACGAGAAATACGAACACGTAACGCAGCGAGAGCTTCGGGTCGAGCCCGGTCAAACGATTCGTCGGAGATTCGCAGGCGCCGCCATCTTCGCTGCATTATACAGCCCCGGATCGCGCGCGCCAAGATTCGGAACGTCGAAAGCAAACTGCGTAGTCATGCAGCTACTGAACCTCGGTGGGACGGGCTTCGTCGGCCGCCACATCGTCGAGGCCGCGCTCGCTGACCGCCATCGCGTCACGCTCTTCGATGACGGCACGACCGACGCGGATCTGTTTGCGGGTCGCGCGACGCTCGAGTGCGGCGATCGCGACGTTTCGAGGCGACGTCGCTCGAATTGCGGTCGTCGACGTGTGCGGCTACACGTCAGATGCCGTGCGGGCGAGCGCGCTCGCGGTCCGCGACTCGGGCGCGCTATGCCTTCTTGAAGAAAGGGCCGAGCAAGCAGAGTATGCCGAGGACGATCGTCATGAGCGCCGCGGTCGTCATCTTCTCGCCGTTTCGTTGGTAAAGGGCAACTGCCCAAATCGCCGCGAGGTTTGATCCGAAGATGTACAGGCCGGTTCTATAAGAACTTGCGCAGTGCCGCCGCCATCTCAGGAAGAAATCCCGCTCACGGTTCACCTCGCCATCGTAGACCGAAGACCCGAGCATGCCAAGTATCGAGCGACCGCACGGCGGTCGAATAATGATTGTACCAAGTTATAGCTACAAATCGATATAGTTTGGGTAAAGTCGATACACTTTGGATCCTGACGCGAACCCGTATGGCCCCGGCGCTGGCACTCCGCCGCCCGAGCTCGCCGGCCGGCAAGAGCTTCTCACCGAGGCTCGGTCCGCTTGCGTCCGAATCAAGCGCGGCCTGCCGAACAAGAGCATCATCGTGGTCGGACTGCGAGGCGTCGGGAAGACGGTGCTGCTCAACCGCTTCGACGAGATCGCTCGCGATCTCGAGTATCTGACGGTCTTCGTAGAGCATACCGAAGAGAAGTCGCTACCGCACCTGCTCGTCCCGAAACTGCGCGAACTCTTGTACAGCCTCGATCGAATCGGTGCGCTTTCGGCGGCGGTCAAACGGAGCTTTCGAATACTGAAAAGCTTCACCGGATCTGTGAAGCTTACGCTTCCCGGCGACTTCGAGCTTGGACTCGACGTCGACCCGGAGCTCGGCACAGGCGATAGTGGCGATCTCGAGACCGATCTCACTGCGGTCTTCGTTTCAGTCGCCGAGGCAGCTCAGGACCGCGGTCGAGCGGTAGCTTTGATCATCGACGAATTGCAATATCTCGAGCGGGGGGAATTTAGCGCTCTGATCATGGCCGTTCACAAGATCAACCAGCGGAAGCTTCCACTACTTGCGTTCGGCGCAGGCTTACCGCAAATTATCGGGTTGGCCGGACGATCGAAGTCGTACGCCGAGCGCCTCTTCGACTTCCCTGCCGTCGGCGCACTATCGGAGACGGACGCACGGCTCGCGCTGAGCGAGCCGGCGCGGCGGGAAGGCGTTACCTTCGCAGCCGACGCGCTAAGCGAGATCGTGCGAGTGACCGAGGGCTACCCGTACTTCATTCAGGAGTGGGGCTACCAGGCGTGGCGGCAAGCGGCGACGTCACCGATCGCAATCGCGGACATACGAGTGGCGACGACGAAGGCGACGGCCGTCCTCGATCAGAGCTTCTTCCGCGTACGCTTCGACCGCCTCGCGCCGTCGGAGAAACGCTATCTTCGAGCGATGGCGGAACTCGGCGCGGGACCGCATCGCTCCGGCGATATCGCGGCGCGATACGGCAAGACGGTCATGAGCGCGGGGCCCGTCCGCTCGAAGCTTATCGCCAAAGGCATGATCTTTAGCCCGTCGCATGGCGATAACGAATTCACCGTACCGCTCTTCGATCGGTATCTCAAACGTGTTATGCCGGAATTAGAATGAGACCATGCATCTGCTGATTCTCGGCGGGACGAGCTTCGTCGGGCGCCACATCGTCGAGACCGCGCTTGCGGCGGGCCATCGCGTCACGCTCTTCAACCGTGCGACGACCGACGCGGACCTCTTCGCGGACCGCACGACGCTCCTGCGCGGCGATCGGGACATCTCGGGCGACGTCGCACGGATCGCGAACGCCGGTGCCGACGCGATCGTCGACGTGAGCGGCTACACGCCGGATGCCGCGCGCACGAGCGCGCTCGCCATTCGCGACTCGACAACGCGCTACGCGTTCGTGAGCACGATCGACGCTTTTGCGTATCCGATCGACGCACCCAACGAGGACTCGCCGACGAAACCGCTGCCCGACGGCGCGCAGACGGCGACGCAAGACCTCGAGCTCTACGGCGCGCACAAGGCACGCTGCGAGCACGATCTCGTCGAGCTGCTCGGACCCGACCGCGTTTTCGTCGCACGCTACGGCTTCGCCGTCGGGCCGCACGACGCGACCGATCGTTTCACGTACTGGCCGGCACGCGTGGCACGCGGCGGCGAGGTGCTCGCGCCGTGCGACCGTCGGATGCGCGTGCAGCTCATCGACGCGCGCGATGCCGCCGCGTTCGTCGTCTCGGCCCTCGAGCGCGAGCTCGCCGGCACCTACGACGTCGTCGGCGATCCGGGCGCACTCACGATCGGCGACGTCCTCTACGCCGCGCTCGAGGCGACCGGCTCGGACGCGCGCTTCACGTGGGTCTCGGAAGCCTTTCTCCTCGCGCAGGACGTCGGCGCGTGGGTCGAGCTGCCGCTCTGGTGCCCCGACGTGCCGGAAGCACACGATTTCCGCAACGTGAGCAACGCAAAGGCCAAGGCAGCCGGGCTCGTCCTTCGACCGCTCGCTGAGACCGTCCGCGACGTGCTCGCCGAGTACCGCGCGCGGCCCGCCTCGCGCACGCTGCGCGCCGGTCTCGCACCCGAGAACGAGGAGCGCCTCCTCGCCGCGTGGCGGCGCGAAGCCGGTATCGGCTAGACCTTCGGATAGCCGACGAGCGCGTAACTCGTGTTCTTGCTGCCGCCAGGATTGGCGCGCAGCACGCCCTTCGCGACCAAATCGGCGACGTCGCGCTGCGCTGTGTCGATGGAGGTCTTCGCGAGCGCAGCCCACTTCTTTGCCGTGAGATTGCCCTCGAAGGCGTGCAGCGTGCGGTCGAGGATGCGCCGCTGACGTTCGGAGAAGGCGATGCCGTCGTGAGTACGCCAGAACGCGTGCGCGCAGAACGCATCGGCCATGCTCGCGCTCGTCGTATCGATGGCACGGACGTACGTCGCGAGATACCATGCGAGCCACTCGGTAACGTCGAGATCGCCACGCTGCGCGGCTTCGATCGTGTCGTAATACCGCCGCTTCTCCGCGTTGATTTGCCGCGCCATACTGAAATAGCGGCGGCCCGACCGCGCATCGCGCGCGAGCGCCATGTCGGCGATCGCGCGTGCGATGCGCCCGTTGCCGTCGTCGTACGGATGGATCGTCACGAACCAGAGATGGGCGAGCGCGCTGCGCACGAGGCCATCGAGCGGGGTCGGTTCCTCGAACCAGGCGAGGAACGCGGCCATCTCAAGTGCGATGCGGTGCGCGGGCGGCGCCTCGAAGTGCACGACCGGCGCGTCGATGCGCCCGGAGACCACCTGCATGGGCCCGGTCGCATCGTCGCGCCAGGTGCCGATAGCCATCGAGCGTCGGCGCCCCGCGACGAGCGGGAAGAGTCGTGCATGCCAGCCGTCGATGCGCTCGCGCGTCAGCGGCGAGGCGTAGTCGACCGTGGCGTCGAGCGTGAGATCGACGACGCCCGGCGCGATGAGGGCGGCGGGAACGCCGCCACGATCGAGATCGAGCCGGCGCGCGATCGACGATCGAACGTCGGCGCGACTGACGGGCTCGCCCTCGATCTCCGTCGTTTCGACGGCCTCGTCCGTCCGCGCGTCGAGCTCGATACGACGCCGATCGTCGAAGCCGAGGCTCGCGATCCGTGCATCGAGCTCGCCCTGCGCGCGCCGCGCCGTCCCGAGCGGCACGAGGAGCCGGGTCGCGTCGAACTCCCACGCCGGCCATTTCGGACGCTCCCAGATATAAGTTCGCCGCGCCATCTGCGGCGAATGATAGCACGATTCACCGCAATCCCGAAAGGTCGCGTTGTCGTCAGGTCGATCGAGCGCTACGCGGCGGCGGCCATGCGCTCGTCGATTCGGTCGCGACTCTCCGCCGCGCGTCCGTCAGCGCGCCGCCGAACCAATCGGTGTGGCCGCTGGCGCGATAGGCGCGTTGACCACGATTGGCTTCTCGTGTGCGTCGTGTTCAAGAACGTAAGCCGGTTTCGACTACCTGCATTGCCGCGGACGCAACGTCCGGCCGCTCTTCCGGAAATCTGACGAGCGGTCGCTCACGCGAAGATCGAAAGCGGCAAGAACGCCGCAACCACCCAGTGCGGCGCGTCGACGATCTCACAAATCTTGAGGTCGACGGCGACGCTGCAGAGCATGTACGCATCCGCGCGCGCGAGACCATAGGTTCGTTCGAGGTGCGCGATCACGTTGCGGATAGCGCTTCGCGAGGCGCCCATGAGGTCGGGACCGATACCGTCGGTTGCATAGAAACCCACGGTATTGGTGCGAGCATCGAGCGGGCCCGGGGTCTGGAATTGAGGCTCGGCAACGGGACGGTCGGCGTGCACCGTGAGCCGCACGCTCGCCCGCACGGGCGTTTCGATAGCCGTGCCGCAGACTTCGCCGTCACCTTGCGCCGCATGACCGTCACCGAGCGAGAAGAGCGCGCCCGGCGCTTCGATCGGCACGTACACGCGCGAACCGACGGTGATGTGCTTGGTATCCATGTTGCCGCCGTGACGGTAGGGCGGAATCGTCGAGAGCGCGCCCGGCGCGCCGGGCGCGAGGCCGATCTCACCGCAGAACGGCGCCAGTGGAATGCGAATGCCGGGCGCAAACGTGGCGTGACCGTTCGCGCCGCCGTCGAGCGTCCAGATTTTTAATCTGGGCTCGTCAAATTCATCGGCGAGCAAGCCGAACCCCGGAATGATTGCCGTCCAACCCCAGTCGGCGGGTTCGATTGCGATAAATTCGATTTCGAGCGTGTCACCCGGCCGCGCGCCCGCAACGGCGATCGGGCCGTTGACCTGATCGACGCGCGCGAAATCGAGCGTGCGGATCGTGTCGGCGGTACTCGTCCGATCGATCTGACCGCACGACGCGTCGAGGAGATCGAAGGTTACCGTGTCACCCGACGCGATCGTCGCGATCGTCGCGAGCGGCAGGATCGCGTTATCCCACGCCAGGTGGAAGCGGTCGAGCGACGTGGATGGTACGCGCGGTCATCGGTGCGCCGCTTAGGTCGCGCGTACGACGCTTCCTCGTCTTCGAAGACGCGCCACCCGTGTGCGCAACGTGCGCGGCGATCACTACACACGAAACGCGGACGCGTCGCCGTGCTCAAAAAGCGGGATTCTAGCGATCGAGCGCAGGGTCCATCGAGCGCCACCCGTTCACAGCTACGCGAAGTGCACTCATCGGGCAGGAGGCCTCATCCTGTTTCCGGCGGTGGCCGCAACCATGTTCGAACCGTCTAGAATGCCCTTCGTCTCGGGCTCAAAAAGCCAAGCCAAACGACTGCACGTCGATTATTGGCTCGCGGAGCGAGCGCGAGGGCGCCCGGCGACGAGAGCACGGCCGGTGGTGTCGTGAGGCGTGCGGTGCGCTTTGCGAGGTCAGGTGGCAGCCGGTGACACGAACGTTGAGATAACCCTCGCTGCGGTCGTCGTTTCTTGCTCAAAAGCACTATTGAGCGTACCGGGTCATTGCCGCGCTGCAAAACCAGGGCCTCATCGAAGCTATTTAAGCTTTTGGCCATTCAATGACTCGTTGGCGAGCCGTAGCGCGAACGCGGCTGCCGCAAGTCCCAGACTGCCCGCCGCGATGACAAGCGCGAAGCGGTATGAGCCGGTGACGAGCGCGACATGTGTCGCAACGAGCGGACCGATTATTTGACCCACGCCGTAGAGTACGGTTAGCAGCCCGATTGTTGCGTTGCCATTGGCCGGGCGCAGAGCACGGCCAAGCGCGGTCCCGAGCGACGAAATCCCGATGAACGTGGCGCCAAGCCCCACGGCGAGGGCGACCGCGCCGCCGGCTCCCGGCAAGACGAACGTCGCAAGCATCGCGATCGCTTGGGCCACGCATGCTGCGAGGAGAGCGCGTGGAAGCCCCCAACGCCTTGCGGCGGCGCTCCACCAAATCGTCGACGGCGCGGTGACCGCGCCAACGAGCACCCACATTGCCGTACCGTAACGCGCAATCGACGGCGTTTCAGACACCATCGCAACCAGGAACGTGGCCGGCACAATATACGCCGCACCCTCGACGCCGTAGAGGACGGCGAGCCAGCCAAAGATTGCGACCTTGCGGTCGATCTGCGTCTTGTGATTCGCTTCAGGCGTTTTGCACGACGCCGGCAAGAAAGGTAACGCAAAGGCGAGCGCGACGGCGCTGACGGCGGCAAGTCCGAGCCACGCGGCGCGCGATCCACCGAGCGACGCGAACGGTGGTACCAGTAGGCCGGCGGTTGCGATGCCAATGCCGACGCCTGAGAACATCACGGCCAAGCCGTGCCGCGAGTCGATTTCCGCGACGAGGTCGAGCAACAGGCTCACGGTTAGGACGAACACGAGTCCGCTCGCGACGCCCGTCGTGCATCGCGCCGCAAGCCATGCCGCCGGCGGAAGCGCCATCATTGCCGTCGTAACGACGACAAGGATCGCTCCGACTCGCACGAGTGAGGTACGGTTCGCTCTCGCGAATGGATGCATCGCGAGCAGCGCCCCGGCGAGATATCCGGCAAGGTTCGCGGAGGCGAGAATGCCGGCGAATCGGACCGTAAGTCCAGCGTCACCTTGCATGACGACGAGCAACGGTGTGTAGGCGAAGCGCCCAACGCCCATTGCAACTGCGAGCACCACCGCTGCCGCAACGAACGGATACAACGCCAGACGTGAACTCTTGTCGTCCGTTTTACGTATGGAGTCGGCAGGTTCTGCTACACTGGATCGCTTCACGTTCGCGTTGCTTCAATTCGATCCTCAACCTCACCCTAGGACGCGGCCAATCGGCAGATCGTGAGGCGATCAAAGAGGAGCTGCCTTCAGGGGCTCGCGCGTCGTACCCGGCCCAGATGGCCGCTGGTGCCGCGTAGTGCGGAGATCTGCGTGGCCAACGTCACCATCAAAAAAGCCCGTAACCAATAGGATTTTCGCAAGGAGAGAGTGGGATTCGAACCCACGGAACCGTCGCCGGTTCTGCGGTTTTCAAGACCGCCGCATTCGACCGCTCTGCCATCTCTCCGATGGGGGTCGTGACCGGCGCGATTCGACGCCTCCGAACCGCCGCCTTGCGCCGTGCGCGGGCTCACCGGCCCGGGCGTTACTGAATACCGACGTGCGGCCGATAGTCTCATCATGGAATCCCAGGTGCGCGATCCGATCTCCGGCTCGTTCGCGCCGACGCCGAGTAACCGCGCATGCTGACGGCCGTAGCGGCGTGGGCGACGCAACACCCGTGGATCTTCCCGGTGCTCCTCGTCGTCGTGAACCTCATCTTCTTCTACGGCGGGAAGGCGATCGCGCGAACCCACGGCGATATTCGTGAGCACCCCGAGTGGTCAAAGGTCCTCGAGATGGCCGAGTCCTACGCGAAGGCGGGCGACGAAGAGGCGGAGCCCGCCGTTAGCGCGCCGACCGCGCGTGGAAACGCGAAGATCGAACGGCTCGCACTCCCCGGGCGAGCGACCGCCACGCTGAGCTATCCGCTCGCGGTCCCGCACGACGGAGGCTCGGGGGAGCTCGTGAGCATGGAAAACCCGGCGCGCGACGCTACGGCCGAAGCGCCGTCAATCGATGCGGGGACGCATCGCATCGCGGCCGTGGCCGTCATCGCGTCGCTCGCCCTGACCTTCCTCCACTTCGTCTCGAGCAGGCGGCAACGTACGCGCTGATCCCGGCCTACAGGCCCGGCAGTCGACGAGTCAACGATCCTCCGGACAATCGCAGACGTCCGCGTCACCATCCATCGCGTCGCCTCTTCGCGAGCGGCGCTGGCTCGCCTCGCACGGGTACAGACCCAGGATGACCGCCGCCACCGCGCCCGAGCTCGCCTCCTGGCCGCCGACTCGCGACGAGGCGCTCCGGCGCTTGGCGGCGTTCGTGCCGCATGCCGGCCGCGAGTACGCGGCGAAGCGGAACTTCGATCTCGGGCCCGGGCATCACGAGAACGTCTCGCGACTCTCGCCGTACGTTCGCGCTCGCCTCGTCACCGAACCGGAGGTCCTCCGCGCGGTGCTCGCCGCCCACTCGGCCTCGGCCGCCGATAAGTTTATCAGCGAAGTTTTTTGGCGTACGTACTGGAAGGGCTGGCTCGAAGTGCGGCCGGCGGTGTGGCACGATTATCTCACGTCGATTGACGAGCGCCGCTCCGAGATCGATGCGGTTCCCGTCCGTCGCAGAGCGCTCGCCGCGGCGGAGGCGGGCGAAACGGGGATCGCGCCGTTCGATGCGTGGGCGCGCGAGCTCACCCGGACGGGCTACGTTCACAATCATGCACGCATGTGGTTCGCGAGCGTCTGGATCTTCACGTTGAAGCTGCCGTGGGAGCTCGGCGCCGACTTTTTCATGCGGCACCTCCTGTGCGGCGACCCCGCCTCGAACACGCTGTCTTGGCGCTGGGTCGGCGGGCTCCACACACGCGGCAAGACCTATCTCGCGCGGCCGAGCAATATCGAACGCTACACCGAGGGCCGCTTCGACCCCGCCGGAGAGTTCGCGACGCGTGCTCCCGCGCTCGAGGGCCCGGACTATCCCGTCGAGCGCACGGCTGTCGTCCCGCTCGACCCGGTCACCGGCCCCGCGATTTTGCTGCTGCACGAGGATGACGTCTCCGTCGAGTCGCTACCGCTCGACGATGCCGACGTCCGCTCGACGATCGGACTCGTCGCGGCGCACGGACGCTCGCCCGCCGGCCTCGCCGCCGGTGCCTACGACTTCGCGCGATCGGCGGTCGTCGATGGCGTCGGCCGCGCACCGCACGGCGACGCGGACGCTGTCCTCGACGCCTCGGATCTCGATGCTGTCGTGCGAACGCTGGTGGAGCGCGCGCACGCGGCGGCCGTCACGACGATCGCGACGCCGTTCGCGCCCGTGGGGCCCGTTCACGGCGCGCTCGAGGCGATTCGCACGCGCCTCGCCGACAACGACATCGCGCTACGCGAGATCGGCCGGAGCTTCGACGCGCTCGCCTATCCGCAAGGGACGCGCGGTTTCTTTACGCTGCGCGGGAAGATCCCGAAGCTCCTCAAGGAGCTCGGAATTACGACGGAAAGCGCCGCGTCGCCGACGGCATGACGTCGGCGGCCGCGTCGCGCAGCAACGCCGCGTCCGCTTTCGCGCCGAGCTCGCCGGCGTAGAGGCGCCGGCTGGTCCACGAGCACGTGTGGCCGAGCGCAACGACGCGCGGCACGGCCACGTCGGCGAACGCGACGTCGCGTTGCAGCATCCGCGCGGGCTCGCAATCGAGATCGGCGAGCCGCGCGACGCCCGCCCATCGCCTGGTGAGATCCGCGCTCGCCGCGCATAGCGCAAGCGCGGCTGGCAGCCCGAGCGTCGCGACGACGCGCGGCCGCACGACGCGCACCTGCTCGCCGAGAAAGGCCTCGCACGCCGCACGATACGCTCGACCGCCGCCAACCGGCCCGCACGGCGCACCGACCTTCGTGCCCATGTAGGCGTTCGTCAAAAAGCAACGCCGCGGATCAACGTCCGCGCGTTCGAGCAACGCGAGCAGACCGCGCCACGTCCGGTTCCCCAAGATCCGCTCGCTCCCGCCGCCCTCGCCGAAGACGTACGCAACCGACGGCGCATCGAAGACGTGCGCGACGATCATGATTGCGTCATCAGGCAACGTACCCGCCGGATCCACGAGCCCCGCGCCGACCGGAAAGAAGGCCGTCCCGAGCGCGAACGCCGGAACGCGCGATACCGCATGCGCGGGATACTCGACGATCGCACTGGCGAGGCGGTCGTGCAGCGCGGCGATCCGCGCGTCGATCACTCGAGCGCCGGCTCGCGCGCTCCGTGCTCGCGGCCATTAATCACTTCGAGCTCGCGTTCGGTCGGCGCCGCGAGCGGCTCGGCCAGCGCCTCCGCGAGCGAGTCGTGATCCGGCAGCGGCGCATCCTCGTCGAGCGGCCGCTGCAGCGCCACCACGACGCCGGTCCCGCGCGACGTCACGCCGCGAATCTCCCAGCCCTGCGCGCCCAGCAACGCGAGCTGCGCGTCCGCCGCTCCGCCGACGTGCTCGTCCGCGACGACATGGAGTGCGAATTCGTAACGATGCCGCATCCGTGTCGCTACCGGGTCCGAGCCGTTCGACCCTTGTCGCCGGGTCATACGAAAGGCCGCGTCTCGCGACGCGGCCCACACTCCATCTCGCCCAGCGCAGCCGGTACTCCCGAGCGCCACGAGCGACGACGAACAAAAAAGCGAAAGGCTACCGACGAAGCGCCGGCTCCTTTTCTTTTTCTTTCTCCGGCGACCACTGCCCGAGCGACGCGAGCGAGTTCATCTTCCCGCGATGCACGAGCGCTGCATGCGCCGCGCCGACCTTGCTGTTATCGCCCATCCAGATGTGCATCGCCGCATACTGCAACGCGCGACCGTACGAGAACGTGAGCGGCCATGGGGCGCGACGCTCCTTGGCGAGCACGTTGATCTCGTTGAGGTGCGCCGTTGCAGCTTCGTCTTCTTGGCCGCCCGAGAGGAACGCGATGCCCGCGACCGAGGCCGGCACGCAGTTGAGCAACACGTCGACCGTGTTCTCGGCGACTTCGCGAACGCTCGCTTTCTTCGCGGCCTTTTGACCGGGCACCGTCATGCTCGGCTTAAGGATCATCTCCTTGAAGTCGACGTTTGCGAGCGCGAGCTCCTCGAAGACGGCCCGGAGCGCGCGGCTCGTCACGTCGTAGCTGAGCTCGAGCGACTGCTCGGCGTGCGCGCCGTCGGAAAGCACCTCGGGCTCGACGATCGGCACGAGGCCGCCCGCCTGGCAGATCGCCGCATAACGGGCGAGCGCGTGGGCGTTGGCGTGCAGGCAGTTTTCGGTCGGCATGCCGTGCGCGGCATCGATCGTGATGACGGCGCGCCACTTGGCGAACGTCGCGCCGAGCTTGACGTACTCATCGACGCGCTTTGCGAGGCCGTCGAGGCCCTCGGTGATCTTCTCATCGGGCTTGGCGAGCGCGAGCGGCATGGCGCCCGTGTCGAGCTTGATGCCCGGCATCACGCCGTCACCGTGCAGGATGTCGACCATCGACGTACCCGAGCGGCCATTCTGGCGGATCGTCTCGTCGTAGAGGATGACGCCGCTGAACATCGAGCTGAAGCCGGGCGCCGTGAAGAGCATGTCGCGGTAATCGCGGCGCATCTCCTCGGTCTCGGGGACGCCGATCGCGGCGAAGCGCTTGTTCGCCGTGCCCGTACTCTCGTCGGCGGCGAGGACGCCCTTGCCCGGCGCGACCATCTTCTTGGCGACCGAGGCGAGTTGGCTGCTCATACCGTTACGTTCTCCTTCAGCGAGTCGCCGCTGCTGCGGCCGTTTATATCGATATCCGCGAGTGCGGCAAACGATGCATAATTATGCTTGCCGTCGACCATACGCATCGTATCGGTGAGCGACGAGATGATGATCGACTGCGTGTATGCGCTTCCGCGGGCGTAGGTGACGCCCTGAAGCAACTCGCCGTCCGTGACGCCCGTCGCCACGAGCATCGCGAGATCGGACTTGCAGAGGTCGTCGAGGCTCAGCGCGCGGTCGGGATCGATCCCCTCGGCCCTGGCGATCTCGTCGTCGCCCGGCCGTAGCCACAGGCGCGCCTGCATGTCACCGTGCAGCGCCTTGACCGCGCAGGCGGTCACGACGCCCTCGGTCGCGCCGCCGATCCCCATCATCATGTCGAGCCGGCCGCGCTCCTCGAGCGCCGCGATGATCCCGTTGGCGATGTCGCCATCGCCGAAGAGGCGCACGCGCGCGCCAATCTCCCGCAGCGCCCGCACCTTCTCAGCGTTGCGGGGGCGGTCGAGCAGCGCGACGGTGATCTCGGTGACCGGCCGGCCGAGCGCCTCGGCGACCGCGCGCACGTTCTCTTCGACCGAGAGGTCGATCGAGATCGCGCCGCGCGCCGCCGCGCCGACGATGATCTTGTCCATGTACGGGACGTGCGTATCGAAGAGCGAGTGCCGCTCGGCCGCCGCGACAACGGCGATGGCGCCCGGACCGCCGACCGACGCGAGCGTCGTACCGTCGATCGGGTCGACGGCGATGTCGACCTTCGGGCCGTCCTTCGTACCGACTTCCTCGCCGATGTAGAGCATCGGCGCCTCGTCCTTCTCGCCCTCGCCGATCACGACGGTCCCGTCGATGTCGACTTCGCCGAGCACGCGCCGCATCGCATCCACAGCGGCCTGGTCGACGCCGATCTTATCGCCACGACCAACCAGTTTTCCGGATACGATTGCGGCAGCCTCGGTCGCGCGTAAGAACTCTAATTCGACGCGAGCGTCGATTCGGCGTCTCGTCATGGGCCTCAGATAGACCAACCGTCGACCAAAGTCATTTCCGCTGCAAGACGGTCGCAATGCGAACGCCGTCGTATGGAATACCGAGATGATCACGAGCACCGCGCCGCGCCTGCGCGACCGATTCCCGACCCTCGCGACCGCCACGTATCTCGTCTCGCACTCGATGGGCGCGCCGCCCGTCGGCGCGCGCGAGGCGCTCGCCGCCTACTGGGAGGCGTGGGCGCACGACGGACCCGAGGCCTGGCACGTGTGGTATCCCGCGCTCGCCGAGATCGCCGACGGTATCGGCCGCATCGTCGGCGCGCCTTCCGATACGGTCTCACTCGTCCCCAACGTTTCGCTCGCGATCGCCGCAATCGCTTCATCGCTGAACTATCCGGCGGACCGTTGCGAGATCGTTGTCGAGTCGCTGCAATTCCCGAGCGTCACGTACGTGCTCGATGCCTGGCAGCGCCACGGCGCGCGCGTCGTCGTCGTCCCCTCCGATGACGGCCGCGCCGTGCCGACGGAGCGCCTGCTCGCGGCAATCACCGAGCGCACGGCGATGGTCGTGCTTTCACACGCGGCCTACCAGTCCGGCGCGACGATCGAGGCCGCGGCACTCGCCGCGAGGGCGCGCGAGACGGGCGCGCTCTTCGTCCTCGATGCGTACCAGACGGCGGGCATCGTGCCGATCGACGCCGTGGCCCTCGGCGTCGACGCGATCGTCGGCGGCAGCCACAAGTGGCTCTGCGGCGGTCCCGGCTGCGGTTTCATCTACGTGCGGCCGGGCGTCCGCGAGCGGCTGACGCCGGCCGTGACCGGCTGGATGGGCCATGCCGAGCCATTCGCATTCGAGCCCGCGCCGATCCGGCACGCGGGCGGCACTCACCGCTTCACGACGGGCACGCCGACGATCCCGGGGTACGTCGCAGCGCGTGCGGGCCATGATGCGATCCTCGAGATCGGCGTCCCCGCGATTCGCGAGCATAACGTCCGACTCACGACGCTGCTCGCCGAGGGAGCGCTCGAGCGCGGCTTCGACGTGCCGACGCCGCTGGACCCCGCGCGGCGCACGGGCTGGATCGGGATGGACTTCCCTGGCGCCCGCGAGGCGACCGAAGAGCTCGTCGCGCGCCGGATCTTTGTGGACTACCGGCCCGGTTGCGGCATCCGCGTGAGTCCGCATTTTTACACGACCGATGCCGAGATCGCAACGTTCTTCGCAGCCGTCGACGAGATCCGCGCGCGGGCGTGAAACGGGCGGTTACCCTCGCCGCGATCGTCATGAGCTCGATCGCCGGCCCGGCGCCAGCGGGCGCGGTCTCCGAGCATCCGCTACCGCGTTGCGTCGCCGTCGATACCGAGCTCGTCTCGACGCTCGATACGCGAAAGACCCGTGCGGGCGACGGCTTCGTCTTTCGCACGCTCGCGGACGTCCCGGCGGACGGCGACATCCCGCCGATCCCCAAGGGCACCATGGGCTACGGGATCATCGCGCTCGCCGAGCACGCGGGCGCGAGTGGCAAGCCCGGCCGCCTGACCTGGGAGCCGCGCTTCTTGCAACTCGACGACGGACGGCATCTGCCGGCGATGGCCGATCCCAATCTCGCCGACGGGTTCGCAACGGGCGAGACGGGCAACGCCCCGGACGCCGCCGGCATCTTCCCGTTCGTCGGCATCGCCGTGAGCGGCTACAACGCACTCCATCGCGGCCACGAGCTGCATGTGGGCTCCGGAACGCCGCTCCGGGTCGTGCTCGGCGACGGGCTCGTCGAGGGCACGTGCAAGGACCCCCCGGCCTCCGACTTCTGATCGCGCGCCGCGCTGGAACTCGCGGCGCCGCGGAAGGTTCGTTCGCAGTATGACAACCCAGCTCAACGTCTCCGGCATGACCTGCGATAACTGCGTACGCCACGTCGGCGAGGCGCTCGCCGAACTCCCGGGCGTCACCAAAGTGCAGATCGATCTCGAGTCCGGCGTCGCGACGATCGATTCGAAGGCCGCGCTCGATCCCGCCCTTACCGGCGCCGCGCTCGAAGAAGCAGGCTACGCCCTCGCGTGACCGCCGTAGGAACGCTCGAGCCCGCGCTGCTCGAGACCGAGCTCGTCGTGACCGGCATGACGTGCGCGTCGTGCGTCGCCCACGTCGGCCGGGCCCTCCGGAAAGTCCCAGGCGTCGCGGAGGCGACGGTCAACCTCGCGACCGAGCGGGCGACGATTCACTACGGCCCGGGCGCCGACCCGGCCGCCTTCGTCGCAGCGATCGAGCGCGCGGGCTATGGCGCGCTCGAGGTCGATCTCGATGCCGACGACGCCGGTGACGACGACGCCGCGCGGCGCGCCGCGGCTGAACGCCGCTCGCGCATCCGGCTCGTCGTCGCGATCGTCAGCACGCTCGCGGTCGTCGCCGTCGGCATGGCGCCGCACGTCGCAGGCCAAGCCTGGGTCGCACTCGCCCTCGCGTTCCCCGCGTGGGGCTACGCCGGCTGGCCGTTCCATCGCGGCGCGCTCGCGGCGCTGCGGCGCGGCAGCTCGAACATGGACACGCTCGTGTCGCTCGGCTCGAGCGCGGCGTATTTTTATTCTGTCTACGCGGCGGTGGCGAGGGTGCCGGGCTACGCGGAAACGGCGGCCGCGATCGTCGCCCTCATCACGCTCGGCAAGTATCTCGAGGTCGCGGCGCGGGGCCGCACGTCGGGGGCACTGCGCGCGCTCCTCGATCTCCGGCCAGCGACCGCGCGCCGCCGCGAAGCGGACGGCTCGCTGCGCGAGGTGCCGTTGCGTGACGTGCGACGCGGCGACGTCCTCGCGGTCGTCGCGGGCGACCGGATCGGCGTCGACGGCATCGTTCTCACCGGCTCGAGCGCGATCGACGTCGCGGCACTCACGGGTGAGCCGATCCCGCGAGAGGTCGGTCCGGGCGACGCCGTGAGCGCCGGGACGCTCAACGGCGATGGCGCCTTCGACCTGCGCGCGACCGGGGTCGGCCGCGGTACGGCGCTCGCGCGCATCGTCGGCATCGTCCGCGCCGCGCAGGGCTCGACGCCGCCCGTACAGCGTCTCGCCGACCGCGTTGCGGGAGTGTTCGTGCCCGTCATCGTCGCGATCGCGGCGCTGACGTTCGCGGGCTGGCTCGCGACCGGTCATCCCTGGCCTCGGGCGCTCGTCACGGCGGTCGCCGTGCTCGTTGTCGCGTGCCCGTGCGCGCTTGGGCTGGCAACACCGATGGCGACGATCGTCGGCGTCGGCGCGGGCGCGCGCCGGGGCCTGCTCTTCAAGGATGCCGTCGCGCTCGAGCGGCTCGCGCGCGTCGACGAGGTCGTTTTCGACAAGACGGGGACGTTGACGGCCGGCCGGCCCGAAGTCGTCCGCGTCCTCGTGGCACCGGGAATATCGGACGACGACGTCATCGCGACGGCAGCGGCGCTGGAACGGCGCTCGGCGCATCCGTTGGCGAGCGCGATCGTGCGCGCGGCCGAGCAGCGCGGCCTCGCGCTCGTCGAAGCGATCGACGTCGCCGCGACCCGGGGCGGCGGCCTGCGCGGCGAAGTCGCTGGTGCAACCGCGCTCGCGGGAACCGCGGCCTTTCTCACGGTTGCCGGGATCGCCGGCGTCGACGCGCTCGCCGCGCGACTCGATCCCGCTGCGACCGTCGTCTTCACGGCGCGCGACGGCCGCGCGATCGGTGCGCTCGAGCTCGCCGACGCGGCGCGTCCAACCGCGGCGGCCGCAGTCGCCGCCGTCGCTGCACTCGGGGTCCGGACGAGCATCCTCAGCGGCGACCGGCCGGGCCCCGTCGCCGCGCTCGCGTCGCTCGTGGGCGCGAGCGCATGGTCGGCGGAAGCGAGCCCGGAATCCAAGGCTGGCTACGTGGCAGCGCTACGCGACGCGGGCCGCCGCGTCGCCTTCGTCGGTGACGGCATCAACGACGCGCCGGCGCTCGCAACCGCGGACGTCGGGCTTGCCATGGGCGGCGGCAGCGAGGTCGCCGTCGAGACGGCGGGCGCGGCGATCCTCTCGGGCGATCCGCGCGCGGTCGCGGTCGCCCTCGAGCTCGCTCGCGCGACCGCCGGCACGATCCGCACGAACCTCTTCTGGGCGTTCGCCTACAACGTCGTGCTCGTGCCGCTCGCCGTCTTCGGCGTCGTCCAGCCAATTTTCGCCGCGGCGGCGATGGGCGCCTCGAGCCTCTTCGTCGTCGGGAACTCGCTGCGGCTGCGCCGCTTCGGAGCGGTTACAGACCCGTCGAGAGCGTGACGCGGACCGTGCGCACCTGCGACGGATGGAAGTGATCATCGTTGATGCCGGTTCCGCCGAGCGCCGGATTGATCGCCGGATCGTTTGCATAGGCGGGATTTGCCGCATCCTGCTTGGTCCACGAAGCGTAATAGTACGTCACGTCGGGCGCGGTCGAATCGAGCAGATTGAACACGTCGAGCGTCGCGAACATCCGGTGGGCGAATTTCGCGGTCAGCTGCGTGTTGAAGACCATCGACGGCGGCGAGGTCGCATTGCCCGCGGTATCGAGTTGCCGAGGACCGAAATAGCGCATGCGCAGGCTCGCGGCGTAGTGGGGCTTATCGACGGTCGCGCCCGCCGAGATCACGGCCGCAAGTGATTCCGGCACACCCGTGCCCAAGTTGAGCGGATCGGTGAGAAAGCGCGCCGTCGTCGTGGCAAAGTCCGCGTCGAATATCAAACCCTTGGTCGGGTTGAAATAGTTCGCGAACTCGAAACCTTGCGCACGTCGGGGCCGCCGACGGACGTGGTGCCGTGATCGCCGTCGAAGATCAGCTCGTTTGCGACCAAGAGCCGGAACGCCGAGATCGTGGTCGTCAACTTCGCCGACGAGTAGCGGTAGCCAAGCTCTTCGCCCGATGCGCGCGTGAGCGGCGAGTTGAAGGCCAAGGGCGCACCGGTCGGATCGAACGGGGCGTGCGTCTGCGGATCGACGTTTCCGATGACGCCGCGCGCGTCGTTAGAATGAAAGCTCTCGCCGAAGTCGGCGTAGAACTCCTGATGCGGTGAGAGCGCGTAGGCGAGCACGAACTTCGGATCGAGCACGCCCTCGTTCGCGGCGCCGGAGTTCGCATGGTCATATGCCGAGACGCCATCATTGAAACGGTCGAAGCGCAGCCCGGGCACGACGCGTAGCTTCGAGCCGAGGTGGATCTCCGACTCGATGTACGCGTACTCCGACGTGTTCGTCGCATGATCGTCGCTGAGCGTGCCGTTCGGGTAGTGCTGCTTCGCATTCGAACGATAGAGTCCGACGACTGGGATGTTATCGTTCCGCAGACCCGCACCGATCGTGGTGGTGACGTGCGATCCGATGAAGCTGCGGCTCAGGTCGAAGCCATAGTACAGGCGCTTATCGATTTGCTGGCGTTGGTCGCCGCACGAGAACGAGAATGCCGCCGGAACGATCGAACCCGGTGCGGCGCCGGCCGGAGCGGTGGTATTACCCGGGCAGTACGACTGATATTTGGTCGTCCGCGGCGCCGACGCTGCGCCGCCCATCGCAAGCCCGCCGCCCGTGGAACTGCTGCCGCCTTGGTTCGGCGGCGCGACATTCGGCGCGCACGTCGTGTACGCGACGTTGCACGTCACCGGGTTCGCCGTGACGTTGTAGTAATCGTTCGCGTCGAAGAGCGAGTACGTGAAGTTCGACGACAGACTCAGGAGCGAGTTGACGCCGTACACGTTGATCTTCGTCGCACCGCGCGCGTCCGTGTGCGTGAGCTGCCCAGAGAGCGCGTAGCGGTAGGTATTACCGCCGTCGCTCGGATCGATGAGACCGTAGCGGCTCAGGACGCCCTCGTCGACGAGCCGCTGCGGGATCTGGTCCGTCGAATTGAAGGCTCCGTTATACGCCATGCCGGTGATCGCAAGGTCGCTCGGGCCGGCGGTGTGCGAATAGCGCAGGAGGCCGTTGAAGCGATGCGATTCGTCGGCGCGCAGGTACGAGCCGTTGTCGTGCTCGATCTCGGCGCCGTACAGCAGGTTGGAGGCGGTCCCGACTTTGATTGAGTTCGCCGTGAAAAAACGGTCGTAGCCGAAATCGCCGATCGTGAACGTGCTCGTCGACTGGATCGTGTTTCGATAGACGAGCGAATAGCCGCCGGCCACGGCGAAGTCGCCCTGATCGGCGAAGTACGCGCCCTTCTCGAATTCGACGTAGCTCACGAGCTCGGGCAACAGGTAATTGATGTCGGAGTACCCTTGGCCGTGCGCATGCGTGCCGAGATTGATCGGCACGCCGTTGATCTCGGCCTCGAGATTCGCCGTGATCGAGCTGAAAGCCGCGCAGATAATACTGATTGGCTTTGCCGCCGCCGCTGTGCTGACTGATGACGAGCCCGGGAATGTCCTCGAGCACCTCGCCCGGCCGTAGCAGCTGCCGCGTCGTGATCTGCGCCTGGCTAATCGTCCCGGTCGAGGCCGAGAGCGCCGACCCGACGAGATTCGCATTGCGGCCGATCGAGATGACGTGACCGATCGTCGCGAGCGAGGCACCGCACGGAGCGGGCGACGCGGGCGGTACGGGCGACCCGATCGGCAGCCGCGAGCCGAGCGGAGCGGGCGAGCTCGACGGGCACGGGCTCGGGACCGCGGCGGCCTGTGTCCCGCCGGCCGCCGCGCTCCCCGGCACCGCGACAGTCGCCGCGGCCTCCGAGAGGATGGCCGCGGCGGCCGGCGGCACGACCGCTAGCGCGGCGAGCAGCGAGAAAACGAGCGAAGCGAGCATAACCGATCCCATCTCGCTCGCGGCGAGCGCACATGCCGAAGAGTCCGCTCGTCGACGCTTGTCGCGCGGCAGGCGACCCGACGTTCGGCGGACCACCGCGACATGCTAGGCGATCGGCGACGCCTTCGCCTAGTGCGCCACGCCGCTTAGCAAAGAACTTTACGTTATATTCAATGTCAACACAAACGCGCAACGATTCGCTTCAGCACCGTACTTGTTCCGACAACGATCATGCTCCGAGTACGGCCGACGGAACCGCCGGGCTCGCGTCCGCCGGTGTCAAATCAGCGCGTCGGGCGCGCGCTCGGGCCGCCTCCGGCGACGTGCGCTCCGAGCACGGATGTCGTCGTCGTCTTCAGGAATCGCGCCTCGCCGCCTGGGAGCAGCGGCGTACTCCTCTCGACCAAAGTCATGTGCCGGTATGGTAAGATCGATCGACATCGTGCCAATCGGCGAACGTTACGTCAACGGGAGACCACGATCGTGCTGACTACTCGACCCGATGCCTCGCTCGCAGCGACGCTCGAGACACTCCGGATCTCACTCGACACGCACGTGCGCCACGATCTCGGTGTTCCCGCACTCTACGAAGCCGCGCTCGCCAACGGCGAGGGCGAGCTCGGGCCCGACGGGCAGTTACTCGTTCGTACCGGCACCTTCACCGGGCGCGCACCGAAAGACAAATTCTTTGTGCGCGAGCCGGAGAGCGAGACGCATATCGATTGGGAGGCGAACCAGCCCTTCGAGCGCGAGCGATTCGATGCGCTCTTGCACCGCGTCGGCGAGTATCTCTCGGGCCGCGAGCTCTACGCAGTGGATGCGTACGCCGGCGCAGACCCCACGTTCCGGCTTTCGATCCGCGTCGTCACCCAGTATGCCTGGCATGCGCTCTTCGCGCGGACGCTGTTCATCCCGCGCGCGGCCGGCGACGACGGCTTTGCGCCCGAATTCACCGTGGTCGACGCCGCCGAGTTCGAAGCTGACCCCGGCCGCGACGGCACGCGCGCGAAGAACTTCGTGATCATTGACTTCGCGCGCAAGATCGTCGTCATAAGCGGCACGCGATACGCGGGTGAAATCAAGAAGTCGGTCTTCACGCTCATGAACTACCTGATGCCGCTACGCGGAACGCTCCCGATGCATTGCTCGGCGAACGTCGGTACCGCCGGCGATTCGGCGCTTTTCTTCGGCCTCTCCGGCACCGGCAAGACGACGCTCTCGGCGGATGCGGCGCGGCCGCTCGTCGGCGACGATGAGCACGGCTGGTCGACTGAGGGCATCTTCAATTTCGAGGGCGGCTGCTACGCGAAGGTCATCCGACTTTCGCAGAAATCGGAACCCGAGATCTGGGCCGCGACGCACCGATTCGGGGCCGTCCTCGAGAACGTCGTCGTTGACGAGCAGACCCGCGCGCTCGATCTCGACAGCGAGGCGCTCTCGGAGAACACGCGCGCGGCGTACCCGCTCGATCACATCCCGCATATCGTCGCGGGCTCGCGGGCCGGCCACCCGCGGACGATCGTGATGCTCACGGCGGACGCCTTCGGCGTCTTGCCGCCGATCTCGCGACTGACCAAAGCTCAGGCGATGTACCATTTCCTCTCCGGCTACACCGCGAAGGTCGCGGGCACCGAGAAGGGCGTCACCGAGCCCACGGCGACGTTCTCGACGTGCTTCGGCGCACCGTTCATGGTCCATCATCCGACGGTCTACGCGAAGCTGCTCGGCGAGCGGATCGACGAGCACGACGTGACGTGCTGGCTCGTGAACACGGGCTGGACGGGCGGCGCGTACGGCATTGGCAAGCGATTGGCGATCGCGCACACCCGTGCCATGGTCACCGCCGCTCTCGACGGGACGCTTGCTAGCGTTCCGACGACGACCGAGCCGTTCTTCGGGCTCGCGATCCCGAGCGACGTGCCGAACATCCCGGCCGCCGTGCTCGATCCGCGCAGTGCCTGGGCCGACGGCGCCGCCTACGACGCCGCCGCACGCGGGCTCGCCCGCCGCTTCGCCGCGAACTTCGCGCGCTTCGAATCCGCAGCGAGCCCGGACATCCTCGCCGCCGCGATCGGGCTGGCCTAATCTAGCTGCGGATCTCGTCTCGGGCGAGCGCTCGAACGTCATCCGCGGCGAGCCACTGCTCGAGATGCTCGACGTAGGCGATCCCGAACGTGTCGCGCAGGCACTGCAAATAACTCTGATGCGCGATCTCGTTGCCGGCGACCGCGAGCTGTTCGAGGACGCGACGATGGATCGCCATGTAGCCCTCGCGTAACCGCAGCCCGCCGTGCACGAGCGCGACGAGCGTTTCGCTCGGTGAACGCTCGTCGTGCATGGCGAGCCGCTCGAGAAACCATGCGTCGAGCGCGCGAGGCAATCGAACCGAACGGGTCGGCCCCATCGTGCCCGTCCCCTTCATGCGCGCCATCGGTCAGCGTGACTGCGGACGCATGCCCATCCCCGGCACGCGAAAGATCGTCCCGTCCTTGTAGCGTACGCTCAGGACGCGGCACGAGTTGGGACGATTGCCGAGATACGCCAGCCCGCTGAATTCACCGAACGTGTGGTCGATCGAGATGCCGGGCGAGAACGTCCCCGAGTCGACGATGACGTCGCGCTGGCCGCGATAGTCGACGCCGAATGCGACGCGGTCGGCGACCTTCCGGCTCGTGTTCTTATAGTTGATGCGGATCCCGTCGGTGACGGGCGCGCCGACCCCGGGATAGCCGCCGGCGATACCGTTATAGCCGCCGAAGCCGCCGTAATAGCCGTACGGATAGTAGTTGAACGCGCCGATATTGCCACGCGCCGCCCGCAGGATCGAACACCGCTCGATCGCGATGGGCGCCGCGCCGACGGGCACCGCGAGCGCGATTGCGAGGGCGGCCGTTACCCCCGCGGCGGCTGGACGGATCGTGTTCACGTGAGACTCCTTGCGTTGTTCGGGTTCCTTCGGCGCGCCCGGTGACGTCACCGCGCGCCGTACTCCGTGCCGTCGGCGAAGCGCACCGACGAGACGTCGCACACCTGCGGTGCGGTGCCCTGGTACGGCGCATCGTCGAACGCGTCGAAGGTGTGCGCGATCTGAGCTCCGGGCGAGAAGGTCCCGCGATCGACGATGCGCCGTTGCCGGCCGCCATAGGTTACGGCGAAGGTCACGCGCTTAGCGACGGTGCCGCTCGTATTGCGATACGTGATGTGGAGGCCATGCGCGACGGGACCGCGCTGCTGAGGATAGCCGCCTGGTGCGGCACCGAGCAGGCCGCGATCGTACGTGTACGGGTAGCCGTCGTACGAGGTCCGCGCCGCGCGGCCGACCGTGCACGTCGAGATGCTGATGGGCGCAACGCCGTCTGCGGCCCGCGCCGGTGCGATGTCGGTTCGGCCGGCCCTTGCGACCGCGAGCGCAAGCGCGCAGACGAGCCCAACGACGCGGCTGCTGCGCGCCGTCATCGGCGCGCCACGTCGAGCTCGCGCCGCATCTCGCCGTGTAGCGCCGGCCCCGCGGCGAGCAGCGAGCCGCCCGCCACCGTGAAAGCGCTGCCGTCGACCGCCGTCACGATGCCGCCGGCCTCGCGCACGAGGAGCGCTCCCGCCGCGACGTCCCACGCATGTAAGTCGAGTTCCCAGAACGCGTCGAACCGGCCCCGCGCCGTGAACGCGAGGTCGAGCGCCGCCGAGCCGTCGCGCCGCACGGCCTGCGCGCTCCGCGAAAGGTGAGCGAAGCGATCCGCGTTGACGTCGAAGCGGCCCGGCATGAAGCCCGTGCAGACCAGCGCGTCGCCGACGCTCGCGATATCGGTCACGCGCAGCGTCGCGCCGTTGCAGGTCGCACCGGCGCCGCGCTCGGCGGCGTACAGCTCGTCGAGGACGGGCGCGTAGAGCGCCGCCGCCACGAGCTCGCCCGCCCGTTCGTACGCAATCGAGACGCAGTACATCGGATAGCCGTGAGCATAGTTCGTCGTGCCGTCGAGCGGATCGACGAGCCACCGCTCGTCGCTCGTGCCGCCGTGCTCGCCGTCCTCCTCGCCGAGAATCGAGGCGTGGGGCGTGCACGCGAGCAGCCGCGCCACGATGAGCCGTTCGCTCGCGCGGTCGAGCGCGGTGACGAGGTCGCCCCGGACGCCCTTTTGACGCACGTCGAGCGGCCCGTCAGCGGCCGCGAGCAGGAGCGCGCCCGCTTCTCGAGCCGCGGCGATCGCACAGATCAGCGGGTCCATCGGCCTCCGAAGCGAGAACAAAGCGGTCGTGTTCGAGCGAATCGTTACCGCCATCGAGACGACGGTCCTCGCGCTCTGGGCCGGGGCGATGGCGGGCTTCGCCTTCATCTTTGCCCCGATTGCGATAAAACTCGTACTGGATCTCACGGTGTTCGCGGTGCTCGTCGCCCGGACGATCGGCGGCGTGACGAGCTTCGGCCGCGCGTGCGGCGTGATCGCGGTCGTCGCGGCGCTCGTCCGCGCGACGCGCCCCGAGGCGCGACCGCTGGCGGCAGCCCGCGTCGCGCTCATCGCCGTCGGGCTCGTCGCATCGGCGTACGAGACGACGACGATCATTCCGCGCATGAACGCAACGGCCGCAGCGATTGGCGGACCGGTCGATTCCGTGCCCAAGGACGACCCGCGGCGCGCCGCCTACGATGCGCAGCATAAGGACTCGAGCCGCGTCTACGGCCTGGCGTTCCTCTGCGTGCTCGCCGCGGTCGCCCTCGTGCCGTTCGGCCGCAGGCGCGCGACCTAACGGTGCCATTGCTCGACGGCTTCCTCTCCGAGATCGTCGGCCGGCCGGCCGTGCTCGCGAGCGATCCGGCGCGCAAGACGATCGGCAAGGTCGCCGACTTCATCGTGGAAACGCCCGACGACACGTTCCCGCGCGTCGACGGCATCGTGATCCGCACGAAGGCGGGCTCCGTCACCGCCGCGACGAGCGATGTACTCGATTTCGACCAGCGCGGCGCGGTCGTGCTGAGCCACCAGCCAACGAATCCAACGATCGACGAGCGGCGCGCACTCTTCCTGATCAAGGATCTCTTCGATAAGCAGATCGTCGACGTCGACGGTCGCAAAGTCGTACGCATCAACGATCTCGAGGTCGCCTACACGGGCGGCACGCTGCGCGTCGTCGCCGCGGACGTCGGCGTCTCGGGCCTGCTGCGCCGCATCGGCGCGGGCCGGCTCGCGCGTCGCATCGTCGAGCGTGCGCCGCGCTCGCTCATCACGTGGAACGAAGTCGCCCCGATCTCCGACGTCAACCCATCCGAGGTCCAGCTTTCGGTCTCGGGCGCGCGACTCGCACGCATGCACCCGTCGGACCTCGCGGAGATCATCGGCGAGCTCTCGGCGCAGGACGCCGCGCGCGTGGTGAGCTCGCTCGACGACGAGACGGCGGCCGATGCCTTCGAGCACCTCGACGCCGACGTGCAGCAGTCGATCATCGCCGATCTCGGCGAGGAGCGCGCCGCCGACATCATCGAGGAGATGGACTCCGACGACGCGGCGGATCTCCTGGGCGAGCTCGACGAGGAACAGCGCGCGTCGCTGCTCGCGAAGATCGAGGACCGCGAGTACGCGGACGAGCTCGAGGATCTCGTCGAGTACGAGCCCGACAGCGCGGGCGGCCTCATGACGACCGATTACGTCTGGGTCTACGCGCATCGCACGACCGAAGCGACGATCGTGAAGCTCCGCGAGATCGCACCCGAATCCGATTTCATCTACTACCTCTACGTCGTCGATACCGAGCATCGGCTCATCGGCGCGCTCTCACTCCGGATGCTGCTGCTCGCACTGCCGACGGCGTTCATCCACAAGATCATGCACGTCGACATCGTGAGCGTGCGCGCCGACATGAGCGCGCGCGATGTCGCAGCGACGATCGCGCGCTACGATCTGCTCGCCGTCCCGGTCGTCAACGACGACAACAAGATTCTCGGCATCGTCACGGTCGACGATGCCATCGACGCGATCCTGCCTGAAAAGCTCGCGACGTCGCTGCCACGGATGGTGCGCCATCGCGGCGCCCGGGAGCGCGCGCGCGTGTGATTGACGCCGATCTCTCGCCGTCGCCCGTCGTCGCCCCGCCGTCGCGACGCGCCGGGCTCCGGGCGCGGGTGCTCTTTTTCGTGTCGATCCTCGGACCGGGCTTCGTGACCGCATCCGCCGGCAACGACGTCGGCGGCATCTTCACGTACTCGGTCGCGGGCGCTCAATTCGGCTATAAGATGATCTGGCCGCTGATCCCGGTCGCGATCGCGCTCATCGTCGTTCAGGAGATGGCTGCGCGCATGGGCGCCGTCACGGGCAAGGGCCTCGCCGCGCTGATCCGCGAGGAGTTCGGCGTGCGGATCGCGCTCGGCACGATGCTCGGGCTCTTCTTCATGAATACGTTCACGACGTCGGCCGAGTTCGCGGGTATCGCGTCCGCGAGCGAGATCTTCGGGCTCTCGCGCTACGTCGCGGTCCCGCTCTCGCTGCTGCTCGTCTTCTTCCTCGTGCTGCGCGTGAGCGGCAGGCTCGTCGAGCGGATCTTCGTCGGGCTCTCGCTCGTGTACGTCACGTACATCATCTCCGGCATCCTCGCGCAGCCGGACTGGGGCAAGGTTGCACGCGGGACGTTCGTGCCGACGATCGACACGCACGATACCGCATACCTCGGCACGGTCGTCGCGCTCATCGGCACGACGATTTCGCCATACATGCAGTTCTATCTGCAGTCGGCTGTCGTGGAGAAGGGGCTGCGTCCCGCGGGCCTCAAGCTCGCGCGCATCGACGTCGCCAACGGCTCGATCCTCGCGATCATCGTCGCCGCGTTCATGATCATCGCCAACGCCGCGACGATCTTCGTATTCAACCAGGCGCACGCGCATAAGATCGAGGTGACGAGCGCCGCCGACATCGCGGTCGCGCTGAAGCCGCTGGCGGGCCGCTTCGCGAGCGGCCTCTTCGCGTTCGGCATCCTCAACGCGGGGCTGTTCGCGGCCGCGGTGCTGCCGCTCTCAACGAGCTACCTCGTCTGCGAGGCGCTCGGCTTCGAGGCGGCGCTCGACCGCAGCTTCCGCGAGGCGCCGGTGTTCTTCACCCTCTTCGCGGTCGGCCTCGTGATCGGCGCATCGCTCGTCCTGCTCCCGAACGTCCCGCTCGTAAAGCTCTCGATCGCCTCGCAGCTCGTGCAGGGCCTGCTGCTCCCGCTCGAGCTCGTCCTGATGCTCGTCATCGTCAACCGTGCGCGCGTGATGGGAGTCTACCGAAATAATCGCACGGCGAACGTCATCGGTTGGGCGACCGTCGTGATCGTCGGCTCGATCGCGCTCTATTATACCTACACGCAGATTCCGGGCGTCCCGGGCAGTACCACCGGCGCTTGAACCCGGGCGCGCGAGTCAGTCGCTGAGCCCACCGTTCATCAGCGGCACGATGTCGAAATGCCGTTCGAGCACGTCGCGCAGACCGATGGACTCCGCGCGATCGCGGAACGCCGGCCAAACGCCGCGCAACGCGTCGACGACTTCCCGCGCGAGTGCCTGCGTCGACCGCGTCGAGATTTCCGCGTCTCGGGCGAACGCCTCGATGGCCCGGGCGCCGATGCGCTCGAACCGTCGCTCGCCGCCGATCGTGAGCGCGAGTTCGCCGCTCGGAAAGTACGCGCGTGTACAGACGTAGTCGTAGAGCGGTGCGAGCCGAGCGTTACGCCCGTCGGGATAGCGGACGGCCCAATTCTTGAGATGCATGTCGTTGTTTCCAACGCAGACGCCGAAGACGAGTCGCCGGACATAGTCGTCGAGATCATCCGGCGGGCAGATTGTCGCAATGACGCGCGCGATCCACGCCGACGTTCGTCGATCGTATTTCTCGTCGGGCTTTTGGTTCGCGACCTGATTAAAATCCTCGACGTGGATGCGACCGCCATCGCTTCGATCGAAGCGTTTGATGACATATGCGATCCGCGGCTCGTCCGCCCGTAGCGCGGGCAGCGACGTCGGGACACCGTCGATTCGATCGAGCGAGATCGTATCGATCCGCGGCACGGGTAAGCCGATCTCGGCCGCCATCGTCATCACGAGCGCCTCGTTTTCGGGCAGTCGTGCGTACGCATTCGTCGGCAATTTCGCGATCCACTCGCCGCCGATGCCGTTGATCGGAAGCGATAGCCGGTCGCCGGACATGGAAGCACTGAACTTTGGCTGCATTCCCGCAAGCGAGAATCGAACGGATTCGTTCGCCAGCGGCACGACTTCGAAGCCGGCGGGCTCGATCGAAGCGACGACGGCCTCGATCGAGATCGCACCGGGCAAATCGCTCCCGAGCGCTTGGAGATACGGAAAGTCGCGCGTCGCGTTGATTCCGTATTGCCGAGCGACCACGTTTCGGAGAAGGCTCCCCTCCTCCGGGAGTAGGTTCGCCAGAAACGGCGGTGCGACGCGATGCGTCCGAGGAACGCCTCGTACGGGACCGGCGGCGCCGACGAACGCTTGGCTCAGGGTCGGCCGATCCGAGTCGTCGAGATAGGACTCCTCGAAGCTCAGCAGATTGTAATCGCCCGAGAGATTCGTCAGCGTCGCGACGAAGCGGTCGCCGAGGTAGACGTTCGCGGAGACGGTCATTCGACGAAGCGCCCGACATCGCGCTTCGACGGCTCCGTCGTGTGTATGTCGTCGAGCAGGGCTCGAACCGCAGGAACGGCAGCCTTTGGGACCAGCATCGGCTCGAAACCCAGCGCTCGAGCGATGTCGACGAGCGTCGAAACGCGCAGGTCTTTGCCAACCTCGATGCGCGACAAGTTCGCGGCTGAGACGCCGATCCGCTTTGCAAGATCGGCTTGCGTGAGACGACGAGCGCGACGGATCGATGCCAGGAGCGAACCGACCGACTCGTGGGACGACCACCGCCAACCTGGACTCATTGCATCCATTGTATCATGGCGCAGGGATCAATGCTTACGTTGAGACAACGTTCGAGCACCGTCGGGACGGCGGCTGAGCCGCCCGTGCCGTCCCGTTTGCCAAAGGACTCTGCCCTACGATCCCGAGATGGGGTGCATCACCTTCCACGCATGCTGGCCGAGATTGTACACGTAGGCGAAGAGCACGAAGCCGACGACGAGCGTGCCGAGCACGACGCCCCGCGGCCGGCCCTTGCGCTCGAAGGCCGTGGCCATCGCATAGACGCCGCCCGTGAGGATCGCGAGGATCCAATGCGCGGCGGGTGGGACGATTCCCGTGACGCCCCAAACGGCGAAGCCGAGCAGGATCTGGAGGACGAGAACATAGAGGATGTAGCGACGCGCCGGGCCCCAGAAGATCGCGGCGAGCGACATGAGCACGAGCAGCGTGCCCAGGACGTAGTGAACGGTCAATATTGTCGGCATCGTCTGGGGGGGTTCGCGTGATCGATACCGCCGTCTTGTCGACGGACGACATGGTCGACTTCGCCGAGGCCCTGGCTCGCATCGCGAGCTCCGGCGGCGGCACGAAGGCACTCGCCGCACACCTCGGCAGCTTTCTCGACGCCGCCGTCCTCATCGAAGACGCCGACTGGCGCCACGTCGCCCTCGCCGGCACGTCGGCACGCGCCGTCCCGCCCTCCGCCCGCGAGCTCGTCACCGCCGCCGACGGCGACGGCGAGGCGATCGTCGAGCTCGTCACGCCGGGCGACGCCAACGGCGCGGCGGCCGTGCCGATCCGGGGCGGCGACGCACAGGTCGGTTGGCTCTCCGTTTTTCCGGCCACGACGTCCCTCGCGGGCCGGATGGGCGCCGTCCGGCTCGCCGCGGCGGCGATCGGCGTGGAGCTCTCGCGCGATGCCGGCGGTGGCCGCAATCGCCGCAAATCGTTCTGGGATCGGCTACTCGCGCGCAACTTCGACGACCCGATCGAGGCGCGCGACGACGCCGCCGCGCGCGGCATCACCCTCGCGACGGGCTATGTCGCCGTCGCCGTCGAGGCCGAGGGTCTCGACGAGTCCAGCTCCACCACGAAGACGGGCGATCTGCGGCGGCTCGTCCTCGAAGCGCTGCGCTCAGGGCCGGGCGAGATCGTCGTGATCGAGCGCGGCGGCGGCTTCGTGTTCCTCTGCCCGGCACCGCTGGAAGTCGACGCGGCCAACGTCCGCACCGCGGCCTCGCTCATCCCGCGGGCGGCGGCGAAGACGGCGTTCGGGGCGAAGATCGTCGGCGGCGTCGGCCGCCAGGCCGAGGCGATCGCCGCCTATCGCACGGTCGACGAGGCACGCGAATCGATGTTCATCGCGCGGCGGCTCTTCGGCGGCTCGCGCGTCATGCCGTACGACGATCTCGGCATCTACCCGCTCCTGCTGCGCGGGAACGCGACGCAGCCCGAGCTGCGCGAGTTCTCCGATCGCATCCTCGCGCCGCTGCGCGCGTACGACGACAAACACCAGACCGAATTGATCCGCACGCTGCGGCTCTATTTCGAGGTCGGCCAGAACGTCAAGACGGCGGCGGCCGAGCTATCGGTTCATCGCCATACCGTCTTCTACCGCCTGCGCCAGATCGCCGAGATCAGCGACAACGACCTCGACTCCGCACACGACCAGCTCACCCTCCGAACGGCGATGGCGATCGATGCTCTCAACCCCCACGACCGGTAAAGCCGTGACCAAGCGCGATGTCCTGCGGCTCGCGAAGGAGCGCGACGTCGCCTTCGTCCGGCTCTCGTTCGCGGATATCCTCGGCGTCAGCAAGAACGTCGCGATCCCCGTGACCGAGCTCGAACGCGCCCTCGAGGGCCGCGTCACGTTCGACGGTGGCTCGATCGACGGCTTCGTGCGCGGCGAAGAAGCCGACATGATGCTGCGGCCCGACTGCTCGACGTTCGCAATCCTCCCGTGGACCGAGCACGGCGCCGTCGAGGCGCAGTTGCTCTGCGACATCGCGACTCCCGACGGCGAGGCCTTCGAGGGATGCCCGCGCACGACGCTGCGGCGCGCGATCGACGCCGCGGGCGACGTGCTCGCGGGCGTGCGCACGGGCCTCGAGGTCGAGTTCTATTTGTTTGGCCTCGGGCCCGACGGGTTGCCGACGACGACGTCGCAGGACGTCGGATCGTACTTCGACACGGACGAGGCGGATCGCGGCGAGGCCGCGCGGCTGGCGATCGTCACGGCGCTCGGCGCGATGGGCATCTCGGTCGCAAGCGCCCACCACGAGCACGGCGCGGGCCAGCACGAGATCGATCTCAACGATCTCGATCCGCTCGCGACGGCCGACGCGCTCATCACGACGCGCACGGTCGCGAAGCACGTCGCGACCCGTCATAACCTCCACGCGACGTTCATGCCGAAGCCGGCGGAAGATCTCGCCGGAAGCGGCGTGCACGTCTACTTCGAGCTGCCGCACGACGAGGACGAGCCGCCGGACGAGGGCGATCTGCGCGAGGAGACGCTCTTCGCGATCGGCGGCCTGTTGCGCCACGCACCCGCCTTCACCGCGATCTGCAATCCGACCGTAAACTCGTACAAGCGGCTCGTCGCGGCATGGGACGCCCCGATCTATACCGTCTGGTCGCACCGTAGCGCCAACGCCCTCGTGCGTGTGCCGAGCGATCCCGGCGGTTCACGCATCGAAGTGCGCAGCGCCGATCCGTCGTGCAATCCCTATCTCGCGATTGCGGTGCTGCTCGCAAGCGCCGCCGATGGCCTGCGCACGCACACGTTTCCGGGCGATCCGCTCACCGGCTCGACGTATGATCTCAACGAGCGTGAGCGCGAGCGCCGCCGCATCGTCACGCTCCCGAAGTCGCTGCGCGGCGCGCTCGTCGAGCTTCGCGAGGACGCCGTTGTGCGCGGCGCGCTCGGCGATCACGTCTACCAGGCCTTCCGCGAGGCGAAGCTGGCCGAGTACGAGCGCTACCGCCGCGCCGTCCACCCGTGGGAGCGCGACGCCTACCTGCGCGTCTACTAACGCGTGGCGACATCGCATCCCCAGGGTCAAACGTGGAAGCCGAACGCTCGAGTCGGGCCTCGAGCGTTGCCTACGCTTGGGCGGTTGGCCGCACGACGAGGTCGCTGACGTCAACGTCCTCGGGCTGTTCGATCGCGAAGGCAACCACACGCGCGATCGCTTCGGGGGCGATCCCGAGCGCTGCCATCGAGCGTTCCGCTTTCTCGCGAAGCTCGGCATTGGTCATCGAAGCGGGCAGATTCGTCCGGACGTAGCCGGGCGAGATCGACGTCACCCGCAACGTCGAGCCGGCCTCTTGCCGCAAGCATTCGAGAATCGTTCTCAACGCATTCTTGGAGCCGGCGTAGACCGCTTGGGAGGGCACGATTTTCAGGCCCGAGGTCGAAAGCGTGGTCACGAAGTGACCGAAGCCTTGTGCCCGGAAGATCGGTAATGCAGCCGCGATCCCGTACAACACGCCGCGAACGTTGACATCGAGCATCCGATCCCATTCCTCGACGCGCAGTTCATCGAGCGGTGAGATCGCCGCGATGCCCGCGTTGCCGAAGAAGACATCGAGCCTGCCGAACTCGCGACACGCCGGGTCGACGAGCGTTCGAAGATCCTCGCGCCGCGTTACGTCCACGGGCGCATGCACGGCAAGGCCCCCCGAGGCCCGAATGCGCGAGGCGATCGAGGCGAGTCGGTCGTCACGCCTCGCGCCGAGGACGAGACGCGCGCCGCGTCCGGCGAGATGGAACGCGGTCGCCTCGCCGATACCGCTACTGGCGCCGGTGATCAGAACGACTTTCCCGTCAATACCTGCCATCGTTCGATGATGGCGTTTCAAGGACGCACGTTCTATGCTCGAGACACCATGATTTCGGCTCGATCGTCCAACCAGCGCTTCGACACCCTCTGCGGTGCGTTGACCGTCGGCGACGCAGCGAGCGCACGTCTCGAAGCTGGCGGCGCGTGGGCCCTCGACTTCGCCGCAAAGCCTCAGCTCAAGTTCAACATCGTCGAACGCGGTGGTTGCTGGATCTCCTTCGCAGGCAAGACGCTGCGTCGGCTCGACGAGGGAGACGCATTCTTGCTTGCGGACGCCCCGGCGTTCACGCTCGCGAGCGACGTGAGCCTCGAAGCTGCGAACGGTTCTGCGCTCTTCGCCGCAGCGCCGGCGGGCGTCGTCCGCTATGGGGGCGACTCGGTAGCGCTCGTTGGCGGAACATTTCACGTGGCCGATGCAGACGGCGCTTTCGTACGAATCACCGTGCCGGCGTTCGTCCACGTCGCGGCGACCGACAAAGCGTCGACGAACGTACGCAACATCCACGCGGTGCTGCTCGACGAGCTCGCACACGCGCGTCCGGGAGCGTCGCTTGTCCTAGGGCGTCTGCTCGACGTCCTGCTCGTGCACATGTTGCGCGCGAACTCCGCGCTCGAGCGAAGGGGGAGCACGCCCGCCGATGACCCGAGAGTGAACCGCGCGCTCGAACTGATCCAGCACGAGCCCACCCGAGCGTGGACCGTTGCCGAGCTCGCGGCGGCGGCGGGTTGCTCGCGGTCGGCATTTGCGTCGCGATTCGTTGAGCTCGTCGGAGTTTCTCCGATCGCCTATCTTCGGCGACGGCGGATGCACGTCGCACGCGAAGCGCTACGCCGACACGGCGAGACGGTCGCCAAAGTCGCCGAGAACGTGGGGTTCGCTTCGGAAAGCGCGTTTCGCCATGCCTATCAGCGCGCGTTCGGCTGCGGTCCGCGTGCGAAGGCGAGACATGACGAGTGACGTCATCGCGTCGGCCGACGGCTTTACTCGCTCGGAACACGTTGCGCTGCGGCGCGCACGCGTTCCACGCAACACGTACGTCCGCTTCGCGCGTCCGCTCGTTGCCGATCGCCAGAGGGATGACGAGCTCGCCGCGCAGGCGCGTCGTCGCGAGGAAGACGTCGCCCGTCGCGTTGACGGCGTCGACGATGTGCGCGTTGTGCTCGTCGAGCGCGTCGCCCGTGAGGTCGCGCGGCGCATGCCGGAAGCAGACGACCGAGAGCGGACGCGGCGCGAGCACAAAGCGCTGCGCGAGGGCGACGTGCTCGCGCAGCAGCTCGCGAATCCCAATGCGTGATGCCGGGCATGACGAGCGCCTCGAAATCGTCGAGGATCGTCGCGAGCGATTCGCCCGCCTCTGGCGCCCGGGCGGGGGGCGCGCGCGCGAGGTCGCCCGGCAACGCGCGCGAGAGCACCGGGTAGCGCTCGGGCGAGAGAGTAGTCCTCGACGAAGCGGGCGGCGCGATCGAACGCCGCAAGCGTCGCGTCGTCGAAGCGGTCGGCCATCTCCCTACGCGAGCTCGGTCGCGTCGATCGGCTCGAGCTCGGCGATGTCATCGATGTAGATCGTCGCGCCGTCGCCGGGCAAGCGCGCGATGAACACTGAAATCGAGCGCTCGGAGAGGAGCTCCGTCCGCATGCGGCCCACGTGCTCCGAGCCGTCGACGAGCCGCAGCCGGACGGGGTTCTGGCCCTGCGCGAGCAGTCGGGCAACCTCGATCGTCGGCGTCCTCACAGAGGACTCGGACGCATAGCCGGCGTGGGCGGTTCCGTCCGGTGAACGCAACGGAGACGGGTCCCTCATAGCGAAGACATCGGTCTCACCCGTTCGTTCGGAGGCATCGGAGTTCCGTGAAGTATCGCACCTATCCCAAGACCGACGTGACGGTCAGCGAGGTCGGTTTCGGGCTGTGGACGACGTCGACCGGCTGGTGGGGTGAGATGACGGACGACCGCGCGGTCGACCTGCTCCACGAGGCCCGCGACCTCGGCGTGACGCTCTTCGACGCGGCCGACACCTATGGCAACGGCCGCAGCGAAGAACAGCTCGGCCGTGCGTTCGAGGGACGCCGCGGCGACGCGGTCTTCTCGACGAAGTTCGGCTACGATTTCTACTCGTTCGCGGGCGAGCGCAAGGGGCAGCAAGAGATCCCGCACGATTTCAGCCCGACGTTCGTGCGCTTCGCGCTCGAGCAGTCGCTGCAGCGGCTCCGCACCGACTACATCGACATCTACGCGATTCATAACGCCCACCGCAGCGAGATCGAGAACGACGAGCTCTTCGCGCTCCTCGAGACATTCAAGGGCGAGGGCAAGATCCGGTGTTACGGCGTCGCGCTCGGGCCGGCGATCGGCTGGCTCGTCGAGGGCTGCGAGGCGGCACGTCGCCGCAACGTCACGAGCGTCCAGATGATCTGGAATATGCTCGAGCAGTTCCCCGGCAACGAGATGCTCCGCGCCGCCGTCGAGTCATCGGCCGACACGGGCTATCAGATCCGTGTCCCGCACTCCAGCGGCATGCTCGAGGGCAGGTACACGCTCGAGACGACGTTCGCGCCGGACGACCACCGCATTCACCGGCCGCGGCAATGGCTGGTCAACGGCATCCAGAAGGTCGAGACGCTCCGCTTTCTCGAGGAGCCGGGCCGCACGCTCGGCCAGGCAGCGCTGCAGTGGTTGCTCGCGGAGCCGCGCGTTGTCACCGTGCTCCCGAACATCTACGATTCCGAACAGCTTCGGGAATTCGCGGCGACGTCCGACACGCCGCCGCTCTCGACCGCCGAGCTCGCGCGCGTCGCGGAGCTCGCCAAGACGAACTTCGGCGTCGAGGAGGGGCCTGGCCGGTACAAGGGCACGATGTCGTACGACGAGCTCCCGCAGCCGGCCGGAGCGACGGCATGAGCACGGCGATTCGCACCGACGCGGCGCCGGCGCCCATCGGGCCATATTCGCAGGCGATCCTCGCGGGCGACCTCGTTTTCTGCAGCGGCCAGATTCCGCTCGATCCCATGACGGGTGACCTGAGCGGCGGCGGCGTCGCGACCGAGGCGCATCAGGTGCTCGCCAACGTCGCCGCAGTGCTCGCCGCGGCCGGTTGCACGTTCGCCGATGTCGTGAAGACGACCGTGTTCCTCATCGACATGGACGACTTCAGCGCCGTCAACGCGGTCTACTCGGAATACTTCGGAACGGCCGGAGCGGTGCCGCCGGCGCGCTCGGCCGTTGCGGTCGCCGCGTTGCCGCGAGGCGCGAGCGTCGAGATCGAGGTCATCGCCCGGCGGCGCTGACCGGCGCTCGCGGCCACGTCGTGGGCGACCGCGCACGCACGGCGAGCTCGCGGCGAATGGGATACGCGTAGATCCCAATCGTCGCAGCCCGGTCGTGCGGGCGGCGCGAACTCGCCGGAAGCGAAAGGCGCCCGGTTCCCAAGCAGCGGCCCATGATATCGCGATGCCCGTTCTGGATCAGTTGGGTCGCATGACAAATCATCTTTGGCCCGTCGGCGTCGAGCACCGGAAAGTACACGCGGCGCGTGCGCTGATCGACGGCGACGACGCGTACATGTGGACGTTGATGTCGATGTGATGCGTCGCCGGATCGTATTGGGTGTTGCCGACCTCGCCGCCGAGCGCGAGCGTTGCCGTGCGCGCGCTTGTCGTCGTATCGATGACGGTATTGGAATCCGCGCCGCTCGGAATTCGAGCGATCACCGCGGCTCTGTTCGTCGATAACGGCGACTTCGTTCGTACCGGTTGCCGTCGCGAACACGCGTCCGAGTTGCGGGCACGGCGAGCACACCATGCACGTAAGCGAAGCCGAGTTTCGTCGCTACGACTCGATTGGTCTTGAGGTTGAAGACGATCGCGTCACTCACAGCGAGGTGTGCTAGGCAGGGCTGGTTCGTTTTCGGGTCGAGGGTTTCGTCGTCGAATCGGAGGCCGCGGCGGTTGGGACGCCCACGTGAAGACGTGCTGCGGGCGACCGGACCGACGCTAGCCGAATTCGCGACCTTAGTGATAGGAATAAATCATTAGCGATAAGAATGGTCCGCGCATGGATCCCTTCAGCTCGGCGCCCGCGGCCGACGTCGTCCACGTGACGCGCGTCAAAGCGGCGGTCCGCGAGCGCTTCGGCCTCGCAGACGACGTGGTCGTTACCGTCGCGCAACTCGTGTGCTCCGAGCCGGGCTGTTCGCCGATCGAGACGGCTATCGGCGTCTTGCATTCGGTGCCGCCGAGCGAGCTCTACAAGATCCACAAGCCAATTGCCGAGATCGTCGATTCCGACATCGCGGCACTCTAACTCCTCTGGAGCGACATGCAAGCAACGGCCGAAACCGATACCAACGCCCTCTTGCCGCAGGACCGGCGGGTCCCAGTCACCGTGCTCACGGGCTTTCTCGGTGCCGGAAAGACGACGCTTCTCAACCGCATCCTGACCGAGAATCACGGGAAGCGCATCGCCGTCATCGAGAACGAATTCGGCGAGATCGGCATCGATCACGAGCTCGTCATCGGTGCCGATGAAGAGATCTTCGAGATGAACAACGGCTGCATTTGTTGCACCGTCCGCGGTGACCTTGTTCGTATTCTCGGCAATCTGATGCGTCGTCGTGAGAAATTCGACTCCCGGGCCGGTTGCGCAAACGTTCTTCGTCGACGACGAGATCGCCGAACGCTCGCGGCTCGACGGCATCGTGACGCTCGTCGACGCACTGCACGTCTGGCAGCACATCGACACCTCGCCCGAAGCGAAAGCACAAGTCGCCTTCGCCGATGTCATCCTGCTCAACGAGATCGATCTCGTGGAACCCGGTGACCTCGACAAGCTCGAAAAGAAAATGCGCGCGATCAATGCCGCAGCGAAGATCTATCGCTGCCGCGATGCCTCCGTCGCCATGGATGCGATCCTCGACGTCGGGGGCTTCGATCTGGGACGGGCCAAAGACGTCGATCCCGCATTTCTCGAACCCGAATATCCCTTCGAGTCGATCGGCATCTACCGGCTGCCGACCGGCGTGCACGAGCTCACGCTGGCACCAGGCCCTGACCCGTCGATCCGCGTCGCCCTCGTCCGAACCGGCACGCCGTCTTCGGACGCCTTCGCACTCGCAACCGAGCACGCCGTCCGCATCTTCTCCGAGCGGCCGCAACGCAATGATGCACAGCCGATCATGGCCGATGGCAAGTTGCACGAGCTCGTCGTCGATGCGACGCGTACGTGGCACATCCATGCGCGCGAGGGTTACTACGCGCTGATCACGCAGCACTTGCCCGACGAGTTCGCGCTCACCCTGCGCGTCGGCGAAAACCCGATCTCGCCAAAGCGCGCAATGACGTTCAAAGCCAACCACGAGCACGATGCGAGCGTTTCGTCGGTCGGCATCCGTGCGACGCGTCCGATCGATCCCGAGAAGTTTAACCGTTGGCTACGCGAACTCGTCGCGACGCAAGGCCAGAATCTCTATCGGCTCAAGGGCGTCCTCGACGTCGCCGGGGAGGAGAAACGCTGGGTCTTCCAGGGCGTGCACATGTTGGTGCGCGGTCAGGTTGATCGTGCCTGGAAGAGCGGCGAGGAGCGGGCGTCGCAGCTGATCTTCATCGGGCGCGACCTCGATCGTACGGCGCTCAATGAAAGCTTCGCCGCGTGCTTGACGTAGGCCGTCATGCGACCGTCGCGCCGCTCGCCGTCGACTGGTCGCGCGATTTCAAAGATCCGGTCGCCCAGATAGCATCGTCGCCCGACGGCGCTTGCCTCGCAGTCGCATTCGTTGAAGGCGGCATTGCGGTTCTCGACGTTCGCGACGGCAAAGAGCGCTGGTCGCGGCAAGCGCATGCATCGGGCGCCCACTCGCTCGCGTGGAATGCGGCGGGCACGTTGCTCGCGTCATGCGGCCAAGACGGCCATGCCCGGCTCTGGGAGGCCGCCGGGGGGGAACCGGTCGCGGCGTTGCCGGGCGGTGCGCAATGGACGACAGGCGTTGCATTCGAGCCCGACGGCGAACGCCTCGCGACCGCTGCCGGCAAACGGTTGCGGCTCTGGGATTCCAACGGTGCGCTTCTCGTCGAGTGGCCCGAGCGTGCCAGCACGATCCTCGACATCGCGTGGCGACCGGCGGCGACGGGCATGCCGCTCATTGCGGCCACCTCCTACGGCGCGATCGGCTTCTACGATCCGCGCTTCACGGAGCGACCGGTCCGCGAACTGCGGTGGAAAGGCTCGTCGCTCGTGCTCGCGTGGAGCCCGAATGCAAAATATCTCGCGACGGGCGATCAAGATTCGAGCGTGCACTTCTGGATCGTGCGCTCGGGGCGTGATCTTCAGATGAGCGGCTACCCGCGGAAAGTCCGAGAATTGACGTGGCATCACTCGTCGCGCTATTTGGCGACCGGCGGGGGCCACTATCCGTGCATCTGGGATTGCGGCGGTCGCGGCCCCGCCGGCACGACGCCTCTGCAACTCGAATTCCATGAAGAACCCGTCAGTGCGCTCGCCTATCAACACAGGGGCGGGTTGCTCGCGAGCGGTGCGCTCGATGGTTCCCTTGCGCTCTGGGCGCCGTACCGTTCGAAGGAACCGATCGCGGTGCGCGCGTTGCGCGATGAGATCGCATCTCTCGCGTGGTTGCCCGGGGATGGCGGCTTCGTAGCCGCCACACTCGGCGGCGAACTCGCGTGCATTACCGTGCCTGCGGAGACGTGAGCGCGAGCGTCGCGCGACGAAGCGTCCCGTTCGAGTGCGACACGCAACGCGAGAGGCAGCGGGCTTAGCCGGCGACGTCCGCTGAGTCCGCGGGCCGCACGACGATGTACTCGTCCACCGCGAACAGTGACACGATGAGCGCCAAGCTTATCGTCAATTCATTCACGGGAGGTTTCCAGCCGAAGATCTGCGCGAGTTGATACAGGGCGACGACGAGTGCGAAGACGGTCACCGCAGCGAGCCACGTCCGCTTCGCACGCAACATCGCCGCTGGACTGCGCGCAAGGAAACGGTGCACGAGGAAGCTGTCGAGCGTATCGGTGCAGATGATGCCAACGCAGAAGGCAAGTCCGATCGCCACGGCACCAAGCGCGCCTGTGCCCGAAGCGAAGGCGACGGCATACGTCGCGAGCTGGCTCGAGGTCTCGAAGCCCAAACCGAACAGGAGACCGACCGGCAGTGCGACGAGGATGTGGGTGCTTTCGCGCAGTGCTTTCGGAAGCGCTTTCGAGCGTACGCCGCCCACGACGTCGCCGCCCGCCCGAAGCTGCACGATGTTGAGACCCGCGACGAGAAAGAGAATGCCGAGGCTGAGCCACGTTCCGGCAAGCTCGATCGACGCCGCGTAGGCGTGAAAAGCCCCGCCGAAAGCCCCAATGAGCGCCGCGATCGCAGCACCATCACGGAGTGGCCCCCCGCGAAGAGTGTGCCGACAAAACGGCTCCAGTACGGTTGGCGTTCGTATGAGTTGCGCGTCATGTTGTCGATGATCGCAAGATGATCGGGATCTGCCCCATGCCGCAATCCCAGGACGAACACGCCCAAGATTTCGGCGGTTGCTATCTCCTCTTCCCGAAAAGCGCGTGGGAGTCGAATCGGAGGGGACGGGCGGACCCCTTCCTACGATGATGAAGCGCGGTCGTCGCCGTCGCGCCGACCGTCCGCTTCGGGTCAGCGCGGGCCGGTCATGTTGCCGGGGACGACCGTCGCGTCGAACTGCTCCGCGGTAACGTGGCCAGAGCGGAGCGCCGCCTCGCGCAGCGTCGAGCCCGTCGCGTGCGCGTCCTTCGCGATCTTCGCGGCTTTGTCGTAGCCGATCGCGGGCGAGAGCGCCGTCACCGTCATCAGCGAGTCGGCAACGTACTTCGCGATCGTCGATTCGTTCGCGACCAAACCTTCGATGCAATGCTGCCGAAACGATCGGCTCGCGTCGCGCAGCAGCCGCGTCGAGTGCAGGAAGTTGTAGATCATCACCGGGTTGAACACGTTGAGCTCGAAGTTGCCCTGCGAGGCGGCGAACCCGATCGCGGCGTCGTTCCCGTAGACCTGCACGACGACCATCGTGACGGCCTCGCACTGCGTCGGGTTGACCTTCCCCGGCATGATCGAGCTGCCCGGTTCGTTCTCGGGCAACGTGAGCTCGCCGAGCCCGGCGCGCGGACCCGAGCCGAGCCACCGGATGTCGTTGGCGATCTTCATCAGCGCGGCGGCGAGCTGCTTGAGCGCACCCGAGGCGAAGACGAAATCGTCGTGCGAAGCGAGCGCCGCGAATTTGTTCGGTGCCTCACGAAAGGGCAGGCCGGTCAGCTCGGCGATCTTCGCCGAGGTTCGCGCGCCGAAGTCGGGCGGCGCGTTGAGGCCGGTTCCGACCGCGGTCCCGCCGATCGCGAGGTCGTAGAGATGCGCGAGCGACTCGTCGATCGCCACGAGCGCGCGGTCGAGCTGCACGACGTAGCCCGAGAACTCCTGACCGAGCGTGAGCGGCGTCGCGTCCTGGAGGTGCGTGCGGCCGACCTTTACGAGGTCGCGCCACTGCTTCGCCTTGCGGTCGAGCGCGTCGCGCAGCGCCACGATCTCCGGTCGCATCGCGACGACGGCCTCGGCAGCCGCGACGTGCATCGCGGTCGGGAACGTGTCGTTGCTGGACTGCGACATGTTGACGTGATCGTTGGGATGGACCGGTTTCTTGGAACCCATGGTCCCGCCGAGGAGCTCGATCGCGCGATTCGAGAGTACCTCGTTGACATTCATATTCGTCTGCGTTCCCGAGCCCGTTTGCCAGACGCGCAGCGGGAAATGCGCATCGAGCTTCCCCGCGACCGTCTCGTCCGCCGCGGTCGCGATCGCATCGCAGAGCGCGCTATCGAGCTTGCCGAGGTCGCGATTGACGATGGCGGCCGCCTTCTTGAGGGTCGCCATCGCCGCGACGACGCTTCGCGGCATCACGTCGCGCGGCGTCTCGCCGTCGCCGATGTCGAAGTTCTCGAGCGATCGCGCGGCCTGCGCGCCGTAGTACATCTCGGCCGGGACCGCGACCTCGCCGAGCGAGTCGCTCTCCATCCGCGTAGCGTGATCGACGTCTGCCTGCATGCTCGGGCTCTACCGCACGGCGGCAACCGAATCCACCCGCGTCCCGGTCGCCGGGATCGATGACGATGCACATCGACCCCGAGCTCGAGGCGGCTTACGACACGGGGCGCACGACGCCGGCCGGGAGCGGACCCTACCTCGCGCGCTTCGCAGAGGCGAGCGCCGCGGCGCGGCTCGCCTGTGCGTATCGAACGGTCCGCTACGGCGACCGCCCGGCGGAAGCGATCGATCTCTTCGGGGCGGCGGCCGGCTCGCCGCTGCTCATCTTCATCCACGGCGGCTACTGGCGGCGCATGACGCGCGCCGATTACTCGTTCGTCGTGCCGCCGCTCGCCCGTGCCGGGGTGTCGGTCGCTCTCGTGGGCTATCCACTCGCGCCCGAGGTCGATCTCGACACGATCGTCGCGGCCGTTCGCCGCGGCACCGAGGTCGCCGTGGCGGCCGCGGCCGGCGACGGCATGGACGTCGCGCGGCTGACGCTCGCCGGTCATTCCGTCGGCGCCCAGCTCGCAGCGATGGTCGCCGCCCGCCTCGACGTCCGCGCGCTCGTTGGGCTTTCGGGGCTCTACGACCTCGAACCGCTACGCGCGACGTCGATCAACGACGCGATCGCGATGACGCCCGAGGCGGCGGCGCGCAACGCCCCGCTCGAGCACGCCCCGGTTCGGGCACGAACGTTCGTCGCCGCCGTCGGCGGCCGCGAATCCGACGCGTTCCACGATCAGACGGCGCGATATACGCGCGCATGGGAGCGATGGGGCGGATCGGTCATCCCGGTCGACGCCCCGGACGAGGACCACTTCTCGCTCGTTCTCGCGCTCGCGGGTGCGGAGCATCCGCTTACGCGAACCGTGGCACGGGTCGTTCGAGGCGACTAGCCCGCGAGCGCCTTTGCGACCATCGCCGAACGCTTGCTGCAATCCATCTTGACGCCGATGTTGCGGACGTGCGTCTCGACCGTCGACTCGCTGATCCCCAAGCGGTGCGCGATATCGATCGTGCGTAATCCGCCGACGACTTCGACGAGCACTTCGCATTCTCGCGGCGACAGCCCGAAGCGGCTGCAAAGATCGCGTTGACGGATCGGCTCTCGGCGCCGTTCGACGAAGATCGCGTACCCGGCGAACTCACCCGAGAGCGGTACGACGCGCACGAGATCGCCACGCGCGCCGAGCCCTTCGGTCAGGCGCGCATCGATGAGGCGCCGCACGTCGCCCTGCAACGCCCCGAGCCATCGATCGCTCGCGGCGACGCCGTCGAGTCCCGTCGCTCCCATGAGCTTGAGCTCGGCGTCAACGAGATAGACGAGCGGCGTTCCGCGCCGCCGGACGCCGTCGGAGACGGCGATTCTGGAATCATCGAGTACCGACCGTTCCACGTCCCACTCCCCAATCGTAAACGGAGATGCCCCAGCGGCTCCGCTTGACCGCCGTTTTCTATTGAATCATTAAACGTTCACGATGGCGAGCCGCCATACTGACCGATGTCAGCCAGCGAACCCGCGGGCGAAGCTTTACCGCGGGCGACGTTCAGGTCAACGGATTCCCGGATAGCGAGTCGTCCACTGCAATGATACAAATGTCGAGCGCCGGAGACCTTGCTCGCTAAAGTCTCCGGAGGTTCGATCGTCTCGGGGGATTTCTATGTCCGTACGACGCGGTTCCGTTCGTCGTGTCTCCGTCGGTCTCGTTCTCACCGCGTTGCTCACGCAACTCGCGCTGGCTGCACGTGCCGACGAGCCGACCGCGCAACTCGTCGTCGCGGGCGGATCGATCTTCGCCGGAGCCTCGGGCACCATCGGCGTGAACGAAAGCGCCGGCATTGCGAATCAACAAATCAACGCGCTCGCGATCGGCGGCACGTCCGTCTCCGATAGCGTGCTCGCGGGCGAGGTCTCGCAGCGCCGCACGAGCGTAACGCTCGGCAACGGTGCGGACCACGACCGAACGGCCATCGCGCCCGGCGCGTTCTCGAACGCGCGCGGCATCGTTCAGCTCGACCAGACGGCCGGTGACGGCAACGCAGCGATCAACTCGTTCGCGCTCCGTACGCGTCCGTAACGCTCACTCGCATTCGGAGGCATCTATGAAGGCATCGTCCATCTCGGCCGGGCTCAGCACGGCGGCACTGCTCGCTGCGATCACGACTCCCGCGTTCGCCGATCAAAGCAACGGCTCGATCGATCAAACCAACGGCAACAGTAGCGCCGTCGTCGTCGTCAACCCCGCGGCGACACTCGCAGGCAACGTCCTCTCCGCCGCGTCCGGCAACATCGGCGCGAACATCGCGAGCGGCGTGGGCAATCAGCAGGCGAATTTTACGCAGATCCATACGAATAACGGTACGTCCTATCCGTATGGCTACGGCAGCTCGAAGTCGGTAACGATCGATCAGACGACCGGAAACATCTCGGGCGTTTCGGTCAACGGCGCCGTTACGACGCTCGGCAGCGATACGAAATTCGTCAACAACCTGACGCAGAACAGCAGCATCGGCACGACATCGAGCTTCAAGACGACGGTCGGCTCGACCGGCATGGCGTCGACGTCGGCCAGCGGCGACTCCTCGAGCATGAGCTCCGCGAGCCAGAAGGCGGCCGCGAACTACGCCGAGAGCGCGACGTACGACGCGAAGGCCGCGTCGACCGCAATGAAGATGAAGAACGCGTCGTCGAGCAGCAACGCGAGCGCGTCGCAAACCCTCAACGAGAACCTTGCGCAGAGCGCGTATGCGAACAAGTCGGGCTCCGACAGCGCATCGGCCTCGCAGGATGCGAGCGGTTCGTTCAAAGCGGCGCTCAACGGTTCGGGTAGCGGCTACGGCGAGTACTCCTATAAGAGCAGCGCCTCGAAGACGAGCAACTCGAGCACGGGCAAGGGTTACGCTGACGGTTCCTTCAAAGTCGACGCCAATCTGGCCGGGTCGGCGAGCGAACAAACCGCAGCGGCGTCCGCCGACAAGTTCGCGAGCGCACGCAATGCGAGTTCCGGCGGGAACTATGCCGCGTCGGCGAACGCGACCGCCGCGAACTCGGGGATGGCGACTTCGATGAAGAGCAACAGCGCCTCGCAGACGCTCGACGAAAGCCTCACGCAGACGGGGAGCCTCACAAAGTCCGCGAGCGCGTCCGCGATGAAGTCGGGCTCATTCTCGCAAAATAGCTCGGCCTCGAACTCGAACGCGGGCACTGCCTACAAGACCCTTGACGAGCAGAACGCGAACACGTACACGAACAATACGTCGGGTGAAGTCGGCTCGACGACGACGCTGACGACCGATTCCAACGGCGGCTCGTATGCCAGCCTCGGCGGTAGCGCGGGCTCGGGCGCCAAGGGCAACATCGCGGTGAACGTCGCCTCGGGCGCGTTCAACTCGCAGGGGAACGCGACGCTCATCTCGAGCCCTTCGAATAACAATGGTTACTATGGTTACTATGGATATTACGGCGACACGTCGTCGGTCGGCGTGACGCAGAAGATCGGCTCGATCGTCAGCGTCGACTCGTTCAACGCGACCGCAATCGCGGACGGCAACGCGCTCTCGGGCGCGTCCGGCAATGTCGGCCTCAACATCGCGTCGGGCATCGGCAACCAGCAGAGCAATACGCTCAGCATCCAGCCGTAATCCCGTTGTCGGCGGCTCGGGCGCAGGCGCGCCCGAGCCGCCGAATCCCATGGAGGGCATCGTGTGTCACCCCGTCTCCTAGCAATGCTGGTCGCCGCGACGGTCGCGCTCGCGCCGAGCGCGACGCGCGCGAATGATTCCGTCGGACCGCTCGTCTCCGGTGAAAGCAACGGTGCCGTTATTCACGTGACGAGCCTGCGCGAGCGACGATACCTCGGCCTCGTCCAGCCGAAGGTCGACGCATCGTGCGGTGCCGCTGCGCTCGCGACGCTCTTTCGCGACGGCTACGGCGCGCCGGTCGGTGAAGCCGACGTCTATCGCGGCATGCTCAACGTCGCCGATGCCGCGCGCGTGCGTCGCTCCGGCTTCTCGCTCTTCGATCTCAAAGCGTACGCGACGACGGTCGGGCTCGGCGCCGAGGGCTTCCGGTTGACCGCCGACCACCTGCGCGACCTGCGCGTCCCAGCCGTTGTGCTCATCAACGTCCGCGGCTACACGCACTTCGCGCTGCTGCGTCGCGCTGACGCTCGCTTCGCGTACGTTGCCGATCCGGCGTTCGGAAATGGCACGGTTCCGCTCGACACGTTTGCGAGCCAATGGAACGGCATCGTTCTCGTCGTGCTCGGCAAGGGCTATCTTCCCGACAACGTCCTCGCGCGGACGGCGGCGCCGCTCGATACGCGCGATCTGCTCGATTCCGCACCGGCCGCCGCGCTACCCGGCTTCACGGCGACCACGACGTTCACCGGTACGCCGCCGACGAGTCGCCTGTGACGCCGCGCGCGGCCCTCGCCGTCGCGATGCTCGCCCTTCTCGCGACCACGACCATGACCGAGCGCGCGTTCGCCGATCCCGTGCCGCTCGACGATGCGGCCCTCGGTGCCCCCAGCGGCGCGCCCGCCGGCCGGTCGCTTCCGGCAGTTGCCGTCCGCGGCGAGACACCGGTCTTCTCGACCCCCGCGGGCTCGGGTGCGGGCGCGAATACGGGCCCAGGCTTTGCCGCTCCACCGGGGCCGGCAGCTGCGTCGGGCTCCGCCGCAGCCGGGTCGCTGCGAAGCTTCGCCGTCGACATGTCCAGCGCGTTCACGTCGCCCGGAGCGGGCGAAACGACGACGTATCGCGTCGAGCAGCGCGTGGGCATCGACGTGACGACGGCGACGCCGACCGTCACGATCGAACGTTCCGCGACGCAGGTCTCGACGCCGGGCGGCACGCCCAGCTCGACCGTCGACAGCGTCTCGGGTTCCCTTGCCGGCAAGGTGACGGGCGTCGCGCAACGGATCTCGATCGCCGGCAACAACAACGCGGCGCTCAATGCGGCGACCCTCGAGATCACCCACGGATCCGCGCTCGGCGCGCTCGGCGACCCGGCGACCGCCACCGGCGGGGAGACGTCGTGCGGCTCGGCGTGCACGACGGCCGCGAGCGCCGCGGGCATTGGAGTCGCGATCGACCTTCCCAGCGGAAGCGCGATGCAGTCGATCGGCTCGGGCTCGCTCTCGCAGGACGCCGTCATCGCCGGGGACTCGGCGGTCGTCGTCAACGAGCTGCGGCTCGCCGTCGGCGTCGGTCCGACCGGCACGCGCCCGTCGCTTTCGACCCTCCAGACCGGGCTCGGGCTCTCCCTGCCCGTCGGCCTCCCGCACTGATTCGTGAAGGCACGCATGCAACGTCGCTCCTACGGCCCCCTCGCCGCCTCGCTCGCCATTGGCGCCTCGCTTTCGCTCGGCACCGTCGCACGAGCCGCTCACGCCGACGACGCGCCGAATACGGAGCTGCGACTCGAATCGTTCGCGCGGTCGATCTCGATCGCGACGCCAGGTCTCGGCGCAGCGACGGATGCGATGCCGGCCGCACCGGCGCCGGTGGTCCCGGTGCGCCGCGCTCCGCCGCGAACGCTCGCGGCCGCGCCGCCCGACCGGGCGGACCGGGCGGACCGGGGGCACGCGGAGCTCGCGGCGCTCGCCGAGCGCGTCGATGCGTTGCAGCGCCGGAACGACACGCAGGAAGCCGAGATCGCGCGGCTGCGCTCGCAGGTCGGCGGGATCGCAGCCCCGAGCCGCAGCGCCCCGAGAGCGGGCGCACTCGCCGCCGTTCCACCGAGCGTACCCGGCGACGGGACCGTCGCGACCCCGGGCGCGGGCACGGGAGCGGCTTCGGCCGCGGGCGCGGCGCCGGGCGTGCAGCAACCACGCCAAGTCGCGATCATCAACGACGCCACGACGACGCAGCAGGTCACGAAACCGGCCGATCGTAGCGTCGAATCGGTCTACGAGCAGCACAACGCGCTGTTCCGCCGCAATCTCACGCTGACACCGAGCATCACGCGGACGTACAGCGACAACCGCTTCGTGACGCTCAACGGGTTCCTCGCCCTCGGCGCGATCTTCCTCGGCAACGTCAACGTCACGCAGCAGCGAACCGACCTCACGATTGCCTCGCTCAACGCGACGTACGGGCTGAGCAATCGTTTCCAGCTCGACGGTACACTGCCGTACTTCAACCGCTCGACGAACTTCTCGTCGGTCGGGGCGAACAACTCGAGCGCGCAGCCGTCGGAAGATAACGTCGCAAACTCGGGGATCGGCGACGCGGTCCTCGGCGCGTTCTACCAGCTGCGACCCGAATCGAACACCGCCCCCGGCATCACGCTCAACGGCCACGTCTCCATCCCGACGGGCCGGTCGCCGTACGGCATCAAGCTCGTCAGCGATCCGCTCAACGACAACCTGCAGTATCCGGGCCGGCTGCCGACGGGCTCAGGCGTCCCCGGCGTGCAGATCGGTGCGAGCTTCGTGAAGACCAGTGACCCCGTCGTGTGGTTCGGCGGCGCGAATTTCTATTACAATCTGCCGAAGCATTTCGCCGACCTGAGCAGCGACTCGAACACCGTGGTTCCCGGCTTCGCACGCCCGGGTAACACGTTTCAGTATCAGCTCGGCACAGCGTTCGCACTCAACGAGCGGACCTCGCTCTCGTTCGCGTTTAGCGACGCGATCTCGAGCGAGGTGCTCATCAAACCCGACGGCGGTCCGATCACACCCGTGATCGGGAGCGCGACCAACGCCGCAATGCTCAGCATCTCGACCGGCTTTGCGAGCAATCCGCATCAAACGGTCGTCACCGAGTTCGACCTCGGGCTGACGAAGGATGCGCCGAACTTCCAGCTCGACATGCGCTTCCCGCACCGCTTCTAGGCGGCGCGGGAAGCGCGGCCGGCCTACGAGTTGGCGTGCGCCTTCTTTTCGCGATACTGGGCGATGTGCTCGTAGACGGCGTCCGGGAAGTCCAGATCCTTGTAGACGTTGCCCTCGTCGGGATCGTCCGGGTTCGCGATGATCTTGAAATCTTGCTGCGACTGATACTCGAGAATCTTGTCGCGCTTGGGCGGGCTGTAATCCGCCTGCTCCACCTGCACGAGCAGCGCGCGGGCATCGTCCTCGGAGAAGTCGTTATCTTTGCGTAACCGCGCGACGACCTCGTCGTCGTTACCGAAATGACGCGCGATCATTGCGAAGACCAGCCGGCCATAGTGACCGATATCTTCGCCGCGGTCGAGTGAATCCAGGAGATGCGCCATCATGGAGTTGGCGCGCAGCTTCTCTTCCATGGACGGACCAATACCCCGAACGTACGTTCGTAACGCGGCCGAGAACGTTTTCTATCGGAGCAGCGGGACGACGTCCGAGGGCGAGAAAGGCACGAACCCGAGCACGAGCGTCGCGAGCGCGCAGATCGCGACGCAGGCAAGCGGCAGCGCGCTCGGGGCAAATGTCCGCTGCCGAATGGGCGCGCCCACCGTGCGGACGTACATGAGCCGCACGATCTTGAAGTACGCGTAGATCGAGATCGCCGTGCCAACGATGAGCAGGACTGCGAGCCACGTGTAGCCCGCGCCGACAGTGCCTGCGAGCAGGAAGAGCTTCCCCGTAAACCCGGCGGTTGGCGGCAAGCCCGCGAGGCTCAGCAGGAAGAACGAGAGCGCCGCGGCGAGCAGCGGACGCCGGAACGCCAAGCCCGAAAGCGCGTCGATCGCCGAGCTCTCGCCATGCTCGCGCTGCAACGCCGCGACGACCGCGAACGCGCCGAGATTCATGAACGCGTACGACGCGAAGTAAAAGATCGCGTCGCGCAGCCCCGCCGGCGTCGTGCCCGCGAGCCCGGCAACGACGTAGCCGAGCTGCGCGATCCCGCTGTAGGCAAGGAGCCGCTTGACGTCGCGCTGCGCGAGCGCGCCGACGTTCCCGACGATCATCGATAACCCCGCGACGATCCAGACCGGCCAGAGCAGCAGGTGCGAGGCGGCGCTCGGCAACGCCGCGTAGGCGAAGCGCGCGAGCACGGCGAGCGCGCCCGCCTTTGTGACGACGCTCATGTAAGCCGTCACGGGCAGCGGCGCACCTTCGAAGACGTCGGGCGTCCACACGTGGAACGGCACGAGCCCGAGCTTGAAGCAGAGCCCGATCAGGAAGAGCCCGCAGCCGATGTCGTACAGGCCGATCGAGGCGACCGGACCGCCAAGCGAGGCGAGCGCGACGCTGCCCGTCGCCCCGAAGAGCAGCGCCATGCCGTAGAGCATGATCGCCGAGGCCATCGACGAGAGGATCAGGTACTTCAGCGCCGACTCCCGGCCGCCGGGCTTGGAACTCAGGGCGCAGAGACAGTAGAGCGCGAGCGAGAGCAGCTCGAGGCCGAGGAAGACCAGCATCAGATTCCCCGCACCCACCATCAGCATCGCACCGCACGCACTCCAGAGCACGAGCGCGAGCGCGCCGCCCGCCTGATCGTCGCGACCGAGCCCGCGCGCGAGCAGTAGCGACAGCAGCGCCGCGCCGAGGACGATCTCCTCGAAGGCGACCGTGAAGCCGCCCGTGACGAAGGCACCGCCGAAGGCACCGCGCGGCGTGCCGCCGCTGCCGAGGGCGACAATCCCCGCGACGACGAGCCCGACGAGCGCGAGCGCGAGGCAGGCGGTTCGGCGCACGGCTTTGGGTGCGAAGAGGTCGACGAGCAGGACCACGAGCCCGGCGAGCGCGACGACGATCGTCGGATATAGGGCGGCCCAGTCGTCGGCGCCGAACGGCATGATGATCGGAGCGGTCATCGCATGCTTCCCGGCTGTCCGAACTGAAATTCGTTCGGCACTGCGGGCCGCCCAATCGGTAGGCCGTGATTGCCCGGCACCATTGCGCCCGACGCGTCGCCCGGACCCGGGACGAACGTGATCGAGTTCGCGACGGCACCCGGCGAGACGCCGAGCAGCACCATCGCCGCCACGAGCGGCGCGAGCGCCGCGATCTCGGCGGGCATCAGATCGGCGCGCTGCGGGAGGTCCTCGCGCTCCGGGCCGTTCGCGATGCCCTGCACGACGCGCAGCATGTACGCTGCCGCAACCACGATCGGCACGAGCGCGACGATGGCCGGCCAGACGTCGCCCGCCTGGTAGAGCCCCGTAACGATGAGGATCTCGCCCGCGAAGCCGCACAGGCCGGGCAGCCCAAGCGCCGCGAGCGCGACGATCGTGAGCCCGCCCGCGAGCTTGGGATTGCGCCGGCCGAGCCCGCCGAGCCGGCTGAGCAGCCGCGTCTCCTCGCGCGATTCGACCGTTCCGATCGAGATGAACAGGCCGGCGCTGAAGAGGCCGTGCGCGATCATGTAGACGAGGGCGCCCGCGAGCGCGACCGGATTGAAGCTGAAGAGCGCGATGAGGATGAGGCCGAGGTGCGAGAGCGACGAGTACGCGACGACGCGTTTGACGTCGTCCTGCACGAGCGCAACGACCGCACCGTAGACGAGCGAGACGAGCCCGAGCACGAACATCAGCGGAGCGGCGGCATGCATGGCGCCTGGGAAAAGCGCGAGCCCGATCACGATGAAGCCGTACAGCCCGGCCTTGGACTGCACCGCGCTGACGGCGGCCGCCATCGGCGCGGGCAGCGCGGCGTACGTCTCGGGCATCCACGTGTGCAGCGGCCAAACCGGCGTCTTGATGAGGAAAGCGAAGGCGAAGCCCGTCAGGATCCAGCCCGCGGTCGCGGCGGGCAGGCTCGCGAGCGGAGCCGCGCCGCCGAGGACGTTCGTCGTGCCGGTCGCAATGCCGTAGGCCGCCGTCGCGAGCAGCAGCGCGAGCCCGCCCGTGACGTTGTACACGAGGTAGCGCCAGGCGACGCCACCCGCGCGGCCCGCCGTCCACCCGACGAGTACGAAGAATACCGGGATCAGCATCAGATCCCAGAAGAGCGCGAAGAGCAGCAGATCGCGGGCGACGAAGACGCCGTTCATCGCTCCGAGTAGCATGAGCGCGAGCGCCACGAACTCGCGCAGGCGCGGCACCGTTGCGACCGCGAGCGAGCAGCCCGTCGCGAGTGCGAGGAGCAGCACGAGCCAATAGCCGATTCCGCCGAGCCCGACGTGGAAGCTCGCAACGAACGGCGCCGAGAACCACGGCACGCTCTCGTCGGGCATGCGCGACGACCACGCGGCGAGCGCGAACGTCACGAAGGCGACCAGCACACCGGTATAGCGCGCGGCCGCCTCGTTCGCCTTCGGAATGAGGTAGACCGCGAAGCCCGCGAGGATCGGGAGGAGCACGAGCGCGGCGATCACTTGGCAACTCCCACGAACGCGAAGTATGCGATGAAGCAGGCAGTACCGACGACGAGCGTGAGCGCGTACGAGCGCACGAGCCCGTTCTGAAGGCTGCGCGCGACGTAGCCGAGGATTCCGGCGCCCCACACGACGTCCGTGACGCCGGCGTCGATGACGTGCGGATCGACGATCCGCGAGCAGAACCCGCCGATTGCCCGCGCCGGCTTTACGAACAGCCACAGCAGCGCATCATCGACGTAGAAAGCGTGCGACAGGACGGGCCAGCGGCCGAGCGTTTCTGCGCGGATCCTCGCGATCGAATTCACCTGCGCCGCGGCCGTGCCGTAGCGCAGGAACGCGACGACGATCCCGAGCGCCACGAGCACGAGGATGATGACGGTCGAGAACGACTCGTTGAGCAACGTCGCGCCCTCGGCCGCCGGGCTCGCGCCTCCGAACGAGTCTCCGACAAAGCGCTGCCAGGGGCTCTTCGTGCCGCCGATCGCGATCCAGCCGGCCACGATCGCAAAGACCATCAAGATCGCGACGGGGCCGCGCGTGAGCCAGTCCGGGGCGTGGTTGTGCGTGATGTTCTCGTCGCGATGCGCGCGGCGATCGGGCAGAATGCCGAGCTCGGCATCCGAGCAGCTCGACCGGTCGGGACCGAAGAACGTCACGAACATCAGCCGGAACATGTAGTACGCGGTGATCCCGGCCGTGATCGCGCCCGCGGCCCACAGCCACGGGTGGCCGAGCGCGAGCGTCGCGTAGATGATCGCGTCCTTGCTGTAGTAGCCGCTGAAGCCGGGGAAGCCGATGATCGCGAGCGTTCCGACGAGCATCGCCCAGAACGCGAATGGCATTTGCGTGCGCAGGCTGCCCATCTTGCGGATGTCCTGTTCGTCGTGCAGCTCATGGATGATGAGACCGGCCGTGAGGAACAGCAGCGCCTTGAAGAACGCGTGCGTAAGGAAGTGCAGCACCCCCGAGGCGTACGCGCCGACGCCGACGCCCATGATCATGTAGCCGATCTGCGACATCGTCGAATAGGCGAGCACGCGCTTGATGTCCCATTGGGCCACGCCGAGCACGGCGCCGAGGACCATCGTGATGCCGCCGATCGTGCCGACGAACTCCTGCGACACGGGCGACGCGGAAAACAGCGGCGCGAAGCGCGCGATGAGATAGACGCCCGCCGTCACCATCGTCGCGGCATGGATGAGAGCGGAAACGGGCGTCGGGCCCTCCATGGCGTCGGGGAGCCAGGTGTGCAGCGGCACCTGCGCCGACTTCGCGGCGCAGCCGATGAAGATGCCGATCGTCGCGAGCAAAATCGTCGTCGTGTCGAGCGTGTTGACGCGCGAGAAGATGTCCGCGTACGTCAGCGAGCCGACGCCGCGAAAGAGGACGAAGATCGCGAACATGATCCCGACGTCGCCGAAGACGTTGATCACAAAGGCCTTACGGGCCGCCTCGACCGCCGACTCACGATCGAACCAAAAGCCGATGAGGAAGTAGGACGCGAGCCCGACGAGCCCCCAGCCGATCAGCAAGCCGATCAAGTTATCCGAGAGCACGAGCGTCAGCATCGCGAAGACGAAGAAGTTGAGGTACGCGAAGAAGCGCGCTGTCGCGCGGTCATTCCACATGTAGCCGAGCGAATAGACATGGATGAGGCCGCCGACGCCCGTGATCACGAGCGACCACAGCAGCGAGAGCGGATCGAGCTCGAGCCCGAGTGCGAAGCCCGGCATCCACGTCACGAGCGGCGCTGCGACGCCGCCGTGCGCGGCCGCGCCGAACGCGACGAGCATGAGGACGAGCGACGCGAAGACGACGGCCGAGCCGAGGATGCCCGCCGTGCGCTTGAGCTCGGGCCCGAAGCTCCACAGCGCGATCGCGCCCACGAACGGCAGCAGCCACGCGACGATCAGCACCGCGCTCATCCGCGCAACCGCGCGACGTCGTCGACGTCCACGACGTCCGATCGACGAAAGACCGCGACGACGATCGCGAGCCCGATCGCGGCTTCCGCCGCCGCGACCGTCACGACCAGGAACACGAAGATATGGCCCGCGTTGTTGACCCAGAGCCGCGAGAACGCGACGAGCGCGAGGTTCGCGGCATTGAACATCAGCTCGATGCCCATGAGCATGACGAGCGGATTGCGGCGCAGCACGACTCCGAGCACGCCGATGAAGAACATCACGGCCGAGAGCGCGACGTAGGCGGGCGAATCGATCATGAGTGCGGCGTCTTCACGATGGACTCGCGCTCGAGGCTCTTCTTCTGCGGCCGGTGGCGTCCGAGCGTCGGCTGCGGGACGGCGTCCCCCGCGATCATGACGACGCCGATGACGGCGACCATGAGGACGAGCGCCGTGACCTCGAAGGGCAACAACTGCGTCGTGAAGAGCGCGCGGCCGAAATCGGCGACGCTGCCGAAGACGTCCGGGTCGCCGACGGCGCCGAGCGTCGAGGTCGGGACGTGCGGCGGGAGCGCGCCGATCGGCCGGCTCGCGACGCCGAAGATCAGCAGCGCGAATGCCGCGAACGTCGCGACGACCGCCGGCACGAGCGCGCGCGGCAGCTTGTTCTCGCCGAGCCGGAACGGGCCGATGCCGCTCGAGAGCAGCGCGATGACGAAGACGAACAACATCAAGATCGCGCCACTGTACACGACGATCTGAATGATGCCGAGAAACTCGGCGTCGAGGGTGAAATAGAGGGCGGCGAGGGCGATGAAGTTCGCGAGCAGCCCGATGACGCTGTACACCGGGCTCTTCTGCGTCACCGTGAAGATCGCGCTCGCGATGAGCACGACCGCGAGGATCGCGAAGAGCGTCACTCCAGGACCAGGCCTTTGGTCTCCGTCTTGAGCCGATTGCCGTTGAACGTCGCCTCGTAGCCCGTCGCGACGTCCATCGTGCTCTTGCGCTCGACGACCGACCCGAGATCAGCGGGAATGCCGCCGGGCCGCTCGTCGGGTGGCATGCCGACGCCGCCCTCGGGCGGCACGAGCAGACGATCCTTGCTGTAGATGAACGACCCGCGGCGATAGTCGGCCATCTCGAAACGCGGCGTCAGGACGATCGCGTCCGTCGGGCACGCCTCCTCGCAGAGGCCGCAGAAGATGCATCGCAGTTCGTCGATCTCGTAGCGCGCGGCGAACCGTTCGCCCGGCGACCGGCGGTCGTCGGGCGCGTTCTCCGCCCCAATGACGGTGATGGCGTTCGCGGGGCAGGCGATCGAGCAGAGCTCGCAGCCAATGCAGCGCTCCTTGCCGTCCGCATAGCGTCGTAATTCGTGCAGGCCGTGGAAGCGGGGCGCGTGCTGCTTCTTGACGTTGGGATATTCGATCGTCGGCCGCTTGCGAAACGCGAACGAGAGCGTGGTCGCGAAACCGCGCGCGAGCGCCGTCACGGCACCGGGAAAGGATTGCACGATTACCCCGTTATCGCGACGACAGCGGCCGTCACCATGAGATTGAGCGTCGCGACCGGCAGCAGGAACTTCCAGCCGAAATTCATGAGGCGATCGTAGCGCAGACGCGGCAGCGTCGTCCGAAGCCAAATATACATGAAGATGAACAGCCCGGCCTTTAAGACGAACCAGATGAGCCCTGGGACGATCGTCAGGCCCAGCGGCGCGCCCCAACCGCCGAGGAACAGCAGCGTCGCGATGCACGCCACGCTGATCATGTTCAGATACTCGGCGATGAAGAACAGCCCAAAGCGCAGCCCCGAATATTCGGTGTGGAACCCGCCGACGAGCTCGGTCTCGGCTTCCACCAGGTCGAAGGGCGCGCGATTGGTCTCGGCGACCGCCGTGATGATGTAGATCGCGAAGCCGACGAGCTGCGGGAAGATGAACCACTGCCGGTACTGCGCGTTCACGATCCCGGTCAGCGACGTGGTGCCCGCGATGATGAGCACGCCGATCACCGACATCGTCATCGCGAGCTCATAGCTGATCATCTGCGCGGTCGAGCGGACGCTCCCGAGCAGCGGGAACTTCGAGCCCGACGCCCAGCCCGCGAGCGTGATGCCATAGACGCCGATCGACGTCAGCGCGAAGATCACGAGGATCCCGCCGTTGACGTTCGCGACGCCCCACACGCCCTGCTGCGTCTCCGAGAACGGGATGATCGCGAAGACCGCCATCGCGGTGACGAGCGAGATCCAGGGCGCGAGGCGATAGATCAGCGGGTCCGCCGTGTTCGGCGTGAGGTCTTCCTTGAAAAGCATCTTCACGGCGTCCGCTGCGGGCTGCATCATGCCCCACGGGCCCGTGCGATTGGGCCCGGGGCGCAACTGCATCCAGCCCATGATCTTGCGCTCGAAGACCATCGCGTACGCGAAGACCGTGAGAACGACGCCGAGGATCACGGCGGCTTTCACCAGCGCGACGAGCCACCACGGCGCAGCCGAGACGACCTCGTAGACGTGGTTCATCGCGCGGCTCCGATGAGTTCCGCGGCGGGCCGGAGATTCTCGAGCGCGACGATCTCGCCGTCGGCGAGCCCGTTCGCGGGTGCCTCGGGGATGCCGTCGACGACACGCACGATGCCGTCGCCGAGCTCGTCCGAGACCCGGACTCGCAGATCGCGGATCATCGCGCGCGCGCCGCGCACGTCGACGCGATCGCCGTCGCGTGCGCCGAGCGCCGCTGCCGCCGCGACGCCGAGCGTCGCGCACGGGGCCGGCCGGAGCGCCGCGATCGTCGGATCGAACGCGGAGGTCCCGCCGCCGGCGAAGATGTCCGCGCCGATCGCGAGCCGCAGCCCCGTCCCGGCGCCGTCGTCCCCGGCCCTGCCCGGGCGGCTGCCGTTCGCCGGCGCGGTCGAGCGCACGACGAGATCCGGCGACGCGGCGGCGGCTTCGATCTCCGCGGGGTCCGGGATCGCGATCCCGAGCTCGCTCGCGAGCGCGACGAAGATCTCGCCGTCGGAGAGCGTTCCGGCGGGTGCGGCATGCGCGCGGTCGAGCGCCAGCACGTCGCCCGCCAGACCGACCGTGTGGCCGCCCTTCTCGAGCGCGTACTGCGCCGGCAGGACGATCGTCGCGAGCTCGGCGCTCGCCGTCGGAAAGAGGTCGAGCACGACGACCGTGGCCGTCCGCTCGAGCGCCGCGCGCACCGCATCCGGACCGGCGGGATGCGTCAGCATCGGATTCGCGCCGACGAGGAAGAGCACGTCGAGCTCGCCGCCCCCCGCCAGGTCGATCACGGACCGTTCGCCGGGTTCCGCGAGATGCGCCGCGGCGCCGCGTGCGTTGGGCTGCTCGCCAGGCACGAAGCCGTGCACGGCGGTGCCGGCGGCCGCGACCTCGCGCGCGACGGCCACCGCCGCCTCGCCCGCCGCGGGGTCGATGCCGTCCCAGACGATCGCGACGCGCGCGAGCTTCGCGTCGACGAGGAAGCGCAGGTCCTCCGCGTTCGCGACCAGTTGCGTCGGGACGAACGACGGCGAGCCGCGGTCGCCGACGTACACGAGCCGCGCGCCGTGGCGAAGGACGGCTTTGCGCACGCGTAGGTCGAGAACCGGTGCCGTTTCCGAGGGCGGCCGACCGAAGACGACGATCGCCTCCGCGTGCTCGAGGTCGTCGTAGCTCCCGCCGAGCGACCCGAGCGTCGCGTGCAGTTGACGGCCCGTGCGCCAGTCGACCGCGACGCCGCCGATGCCTTCCGCGAGCTTTGCGAGGAGAACGAGCTCTTCGCTCAGCAACCGGCCGCCGCCGAGGATGCCGATGCGGTTCGGGCCCGCCGCCTGCGCGGCCGTCACCGCGCGTGCCACCGTCTCGATCGCGTCGTCCCATGCGATCTGCACGAACTCGCCATCGTGACGAAGCAGCGGCGAGACGATCCGGCGCTCGTCGGAGAGGAAGCCGATGTTGTAGCGGCCGCGGTCGCAGAGCCAGCCGTCGGAAAGCGCATCATCGCTTTGGTTGGACATCGTGCGCTGGACCTGGCCATAGCGCTCATCGACGAAAAGCTGGCAGCCGACGGCGCACTGCGTGCAGGTCGTCCCCGTCCGGTGGTTGTCCCAGGGCCGCGACTTGAAACGGTACGTCTTCGACGTGAGCGCGCCGACCGGGCAGAGCTCCGTCACGTTACCGGAAAAATCCGAACGGTACGGATCGCCCGTCGCGGTCGCGATGACGTCGCGCTGGCCGCGATCCTTCACGACGAGCGACCGCTCGTGCGTGATGATTTCATCGAAGCGCGAGCACCGCTGACAGACGATGCAACGCTCGTCGTCGAGCACGATCGTCGGCCCGAGGTCGATCGCCTTGGGCTTCTGCGCTTTGGGATCGGCGAGTCGCGACGCCGTCTGACCGTAGGCGATCGAGAAATCTTGCAGATCGCACTCGCCGCCCTTATCGCAGATCGGACAGTCGAGCGGGTGGTTGAGGAGCAAGAACTCCATGACCGCGCGCCGGCCGGCTTCGACCTGCTCGCCGAACGTATGAACCGCCATGCCTTCGGCGACGACCGTGTTGCAGGCGATCTGCAGCTTCGGTAGCTTATCGATCGCGACGAGGCAGATCCGGCAGAGCCCGGCCGGGCCGAGCTTGGGATGGTAGCAATACACGGGCACGTCGGTCGAGAGCGCTTTCGCGGCTTCGACGACGAGCGTCCCGGCGGGCACCGTGACGGCGTTCCCGTCGATGGTCAGGGTGACGGAATCAGCCACGGGTTCGTCTTTCGAGGAAGGGCTCGGTCGTCATGCGAGGCCGGCACCGAGCGGCACGGCTTTCTTGGAGGTCGAACGGCGGCGGCCCCAGAGGAGCGCCACGACGACGAGCGCGGCGATGGCGACCGCGGCGTTGCGTTTCGCGTTCGAACGCTGGCCCGGCTCCGCCGCTGCGTCGTTCACGCGCGCGTCGCGACGAGCGTGCGGTCGGCGGCCGGCGCGACGAGCGGCGCCTTGACGAGCGGCGCCTTGATGTACGCGCGGAACTGCGGCTCGAAGCGCTTGACGACGGAGGCCAGGAACGGCTCGATCGAATCGCCGAGCGGGCAGAGATTGAGGCCGGTCATCTGGTGCGAGACCGAGACGAGCATGTCGACGTCCGAGGCCATGCCGCCGCCCGCGAGGATGCGCTCGAGCGTAACCTCGAGCCAGTGGCTGCCCTCGCGGCATGGCGTGCATTGCCCGCACGACTCGTGGGCGTAGAAGCGCACGAGCGCGAGCGCCGCCTCGACGAAGTTCGTCGTATCATCGAAGTAGACGATCGCGCCCGACCCGAGCATCGTCCCGTGCTCCGCCATCGATTCGAAATCGTAGCCGAGATCGAGGTCTTCCTCGAAGAGGCACGCGGACGAGCCGCCGCCCGGCTGCATGGCGACGATGCGCCGGCCGTCGCGCGGGCCGCCCGCGATCTCGAGCAGCTCGCGTAGCGGCGTGCCGAGCGGCACCTCGTAGTTGCCGGGCTTCCTGACGTGGCCGCTGATCGAGACGATCTTGTAGCCCGGCGACTTCGCCGTGCCAACCGACGCGAACCATTGCGGCCCCCGCTCGAGGAGATGCGGAATCGTTGCGAGGGTCTCGACGTTGTTGACGACCGTCGGCTCGCCGTACAGACCGCGGATCGCCGGAAACGGCGGCTTGAGGCGCGGCTCGCCGCGCCGGCCCTCGAGTGAATTGAGCAGCGCGGTCTCTTCGCCGCAAATGTACGCGCCCGCGCCGCGATGGATCGTGAACTCGATCGATGTCGTCGAGCCGACAAGGTTCTCGCCGACAAAGCCCGCGGCGCGCGCCTGCGCGACCGTCTCGGTCATGATGTCGTAGCCGCGCTCGAACTCGCCGCGGATATAGATGAACGCATGCTTCGCGCCGATCGCGTAGGCGCCGAGCAGGATGCCCTCGAGCACCTGATGCGGCGTTTCCTCGAGCAGCATGTGGTCCTTGAACGTGCCGGGCTCGGCCTCGTCGCAGTTGCACACCATGTAGCGCGGCCGGCCGTTCTTGGGTAGGAACGACCACTTGCGCCCGGTCGGGAAGCCCGCACCGCCGCGACCGCGCAGGCCGCTGTCGGCGACGATCGAGGCGACGTTCTCCGGCGCCATCTCCGTGATCGCGCGTTGCAACTGCACGTAGCCGCCGCGCGCGCGGTAGACGTCGATGTCGCGAAGATTCGCTTCGCCGATACCGGCGGTGAGAACGGGCGTGACGGGCATCAGTGATCGCTACCGTGGGTCGGTGAGGTGAGGCGCTCGGCGCCCTCGGCGACGAGTCGCTCGCGCGTCGGGCGCACGTCGATGGGATGCGGATCGCGCGCGAGCCGCTCGATCATCCGCACGCCGCTCGCGTCGCCGAGGCCGCCCGGGTCGTTCGGCGAGACGACATCCTGCGCGCCGATCGACTTGCCGTGGACGTCCTGGCCGATATGCCAATTCGGGCCCGGCATCGCCGACTGCGGCCCCGGCGGCACCTCGAACGTGCCGGCACGCATCGCGTCGATGAGTTCGTCGACGCGCGCGGGCGTGAGATCGTAAACGAATTGCAGGTTGATCTGCATGCACGGCGCGCGATCGCAGGCCGCGAGACACTCGGCTTCTTCATAGGAGAACAGCCCGTCGGACGTCGTCTGCAGGTGACCGATCCCGAGCCGCTCGCGAAAGCGCGCCATCACCGGCCCCGCGCCGTTGATGATGCACGAGAGATTACGGCATGGCTGGAGCATGTAGCGGCCGACGGGCCGGCGATGGAAGAGCGTGTAGAACGACGCGGTCGACTCGACGACCGAACGCGGCACGTCCGTCCACTCGGCGGTCTGCGCGAGCGCCTCGGGCGAGACCCAGCCCTCGACGTTCTGGAACGCGTGCAGGATCGGGATCAGGGCGCTACGCTCCTGGCCCTCGGGATACAGCCCGAGGATGCGGCGCGCCTCGGGCTCGACGGCCGCGACGATTGCGGCGACATCGCGCGGTGTTCCTTCGGTCATGCGGTTACCGGTCGACCTCGCCGAAGACCGGATCGAGCGATCCAATCATGACGACGATGTCGGCGATCAAATTCCCTGGCGCCATGGCCTTGAGCACCTGCAGATTATACATCGACGGCGGCCGGACTCGCACGCGGTACGGCCGGTTGTTGCCGCTCGAGACGAGATACATGCCAAGCTCGCCGCGCGGCGACTCGATCGCTTGATAGACGTCGCCCGGCGGCACGCGGAACGACTCGCTCACGATCTTGAAGTGATGGATCAGCGCCTCCATCGAAAGCGCGATCGTCTCCTTCGGCGGCTGCGCGATCTTCGGGTCATCGATCATCACGGGCCCAGGTTCGTTCAGTTCCTTACGAACTTGCTCGATGATGCGCAGCGACTCGTCCATCTCCTCGAGCCGGACGAGGAAACGCGCGTAGGCGTCGCCCTCCGTGCGCGTTGGCACGCCGAACTCGTAGCGCTCGTAGCCGCCATACGGGAACGCCTTGCGGACGTCGTAATTCACGCCGCTCGCGCGCAGTGCCGGGCCCGTGATGCCCCAGGCGATCGCGTCATCCGGCGCGAGCACCCCGACGTCGATCATCCGGTCGCGCAGGATCGGGTTGTTTTGCAGCAGCGCGCGCAACTCGTGCATGCGCTTGGGGAACTTCACGATGAGATCGTCGAGGCGCGCGAGGAAGCCGTCCGGGAGATCGCCGTTGACGCCGCCGATGCGCAGGTAATTCGAATGCATCCGTGCCCCGCCGGAGGCTTCGATGAGATCGAGGATGTCCTCGCGCAGGTCGAAGGTGTAGAAGAATGTCGAGAGCGCCCCGAGGTCGATGCCGCCCGTCCCGAGCCACACGCAATGCGACGCGATCCGCGTGAGCTCGCAGTGCAGCACGCGAATCTGCTGAGCGCGCCGTGGAACGTCGTCCGTGATCCCGAGCAGCTTCTCGACCGCGAGCACGTAGCACATCGAGTTGCCCGTCGGCGAGAGGTAATCCATCCGCTCGATGACCGTGCTCGCCTGCGTCCAGAACAGGTTCTCGGCGGACTTCTCGATGCCGGTGTGGAGATAGCCGATTTCCATCTCGGCCTTCTCGACGATCTCGCCCGAGACTTCGACCACGATCTGCAGCACGCCATGCGTCGAGGGATGCTGCGGACCCATCGAGAGCGTCATCGTATTGCCGACGTGCTCGACGACGTCCATCGAGAGCGGCGCGGGCGAGGGCGCGGTGGGCGGCGGGCCCGGAGGCGCGATGTCGGTGCTCACTGCTGGTCCTTCTCCTTCGCGCGAGCGCGCGCGATTTGTTTCTGCAGGGCGACGGCGACCTTGCCCGAGGGCGGCGCGCCCGCCGGCACGTTGCTCTTGAGCGCGAACGGCGGCCGCGGCGTAGCTTCGCGGGCCGGGCCGCGCAGCGGGTAGTCCTTCCGGAGCGGATGTCCTTCCCACGCGTACGGCATCTGGATCCGTTTGAGATCCGGGTGGCCGACGAACGTAATCCCGAAGAGGTCGAAGATCTCGCGCTCGCACCAGTCGGCGTTGGGCCAAAGGTCGACGATCGAGGGCAGCGTCTCGCTCTCATCGAGGGCGACGAGCACGCGCGTGCGTTTCGGCGTGCCGACCTCGCTTACGGTAGCGATGCGCGGTGGAAGCGCGAGCACGTGATACGCGACGTCGAAGCGCGGCGTTCGGCCGAGATAATCGACGGCACCGAGATCGAGCAACATCGCGCCGCCCGCCGCGCGTAACGCCACGAGCGTCGCACGGAGGTCGTCCGGCGCGACGCGGACGATTTCGGCGTCGTCGAGGTGCGTACCGCGCACGGCGGTCGGGTCGAGCACGGTGCCGGCGAGCGAGGGAGACTGCGGACTGGGCACGGCTAGGCTCGCGCCAGCACGCCGCCGCGGCCGCCCTGACGGATCTGCTGCTGGATGAGGTTGAGGGCGTAGAGCAGGCCGTCGGGCGTCGGCGGGCAGCCGGGCACGTAGACGTCGACCGGGACGATCGTGTCGACGCCCTGGACGATCGCGTAGTTGTCGAACACGCCGCCGGAGCTCGCACACGCGCCCATCGAGATGACCCACTTGGGATCGGCCATCTGATCGTAGAGCCGCTTGATGATCGGCGCCATCTTCTGCGCGACGCGACCCGAGACGATCATGAGATCGGCCTGGCGCGGCGACGCACGAAAAACTTCACTGCCGAAGCGAGCGATGTCATAGGTCGAGTTCGTCACGCTCATCATCTCGATCGCGCAGCACGCGAGGCCCATCGTCAGCGGCCAGACGGATGAGCTCTGCGCCCAGCGCGCAACGTCGTCAACCTTCGCGAGCAGAAACTGCCCGGGCATCATCTCCATTGAAAGCCTCCCTTGCGCCACACGTACGCATAGCCAATTCCGAGCACGATCACGAACGAGAGCATCTCGAGAAGACCGTACGTCCGAAGCGCCCGCATCTGCACGGCCCACGGATAGAACGACGCCGCCTCGACGTCGAAGATCACGAAGAGCATCGCGACGATGTAGAAGCGCACGGGGAACCGGCCGCTGACGTCGGACGTCGGCTCGACGCCGCATTCGTACGCCTCCGACTTCGCGGCATTGGGCCGCTTGCGGCCGAGCTGTCCCGGCACGAAGCAGAATGCCGTCGCGGCGAGCACGGCGACGCCGAGAAAGACGGCGGCCGGAGCATAGGGATTCATTCTCGAGAACGATTTGGCACGGAGCGGGTCGGTCCTTTGGCGCGTTGAAGCCTGTCGCATGGAAAGACGCCGTGGCGCACCGACTCGTTTGCGGGCACTCGGGCTCGGTTTCGGGGCCGTCGCGATCGTGACGTTGCTCGGCGCGAAGGGCTGCGATCCAAACGAGATCGGCGTGCAAGAGTTCGGCTCGATCCAGGGCAACGCGATCGATGGCCGCGGCAAGCCGCTGCAGGGTGCCATCGTCTCCGTCGGCTCGCTCGCGACGATCCGCAGCAACGACGACGGGTCGTTCCTCCTGGCGCACGTTCCCTCGGGGGAGCAAGTCGTCAGCGCCTCGCTCGGCGGCTACAAGACCGGCACGGTCACCGTCATCGTGCGCAAAGACAAAGAAGTCGCGGCGGGCAACATCGTCCTCGAGCAGCTCACCGCGAACCCCTAGCGCGCAGCAAGCTTTCGGCGTCTTCGATCGGAACGCCGAACCCGATCGCCTTCTCGTCGTCGAAGCGCGACTCGGCGAGCGCGATCACGTCGCCAGTCGCGACGTCGAACACCGGGCCGCCGCTCTCGCCCGGAATGATCGGGAGATCGAGCTCGACCGCGTCGCGGCGCACGCTCGATATTCGGCCGCCGAAGACCGACGGTTTCGTGCCCAAGTGCTCGTCCTCGAAGGCGTCGGGAATCGGATACCCGGCGACTCCGACCGCCGTCCCGGCGGCGATCCCAGCGCTTCGGCCGAGCCGCGCGACCGGCACGCCTCCGACCGGAACGCTGACGAGCGCGACGTCGGGATCGTCCTCGCGGGCCACCACCCGCGCCGGCAGGGTTCGGCCGTCGTCGAGCCGGGCGCGCAGATTCTTCGCGTCCTGGACCACGTGGGCGACCGTCAGGATCGTCGTGCTCCGGGCGGTGCTCGCGATCGCCACGCCGCTGCCGTAGGCGTCGTCCCGCTCGCCGCGCCGTCGCTTCTTCGGGTCGTCGCTCGGGATCGTCATCGTGAAGAGCACGACGCTCGGCTCGAGCCGGCGGTACGCCGCCACGAACGGATCTCCGGGCGGCGCCGCGGCGTGCGGCGTGCAGCCGGCGGCCGCTCCGGCCGCCGCGAGCGCCGCCGTCGCGATCATTCGGCGCGGCCTCAGGCCGACAGCTTCGCGGCGTCGAGCCGCGCGAGAATCTCCGTTCGGAGCTCCTGGAGCCCGGCGCCGGTCGTCGCGCTGATGCCGAGCCCGTCCGGCGGCGGGGCCGTCGTCCCAGGCGCTCGGGCGTCGATCTTGTTCCAGACCGCGATCGTCGGGATCGCGTCGAGCTCGAGCTCGCGCAGGATCGCCTCGACGCTTGCGCGCTGCCGCGGCCAGTCGGGATTGGCCGCATCCATGACGTGCACGAGCAGATTGGCCTCGGCGAGCTCCTCGAGCGTCGCTCGAAAGGCGTTCACGAGCTCCTTCGGCAGCTCCGTAATGAAGCCGACGGTATCGGCGAGCCGCACGAACCGGTCGGGCCCGAGATACACGCGCCGCAGCGTCGGGTCCAGCGTCGCGAACGGCTGGTTGGCGACAAAGGCGCCGTCGCCCGCGGTCGCGTGGGCGAGCCGATTGAGGAGCGAGGACTTCCCGACGTTCGTGTAGCCGACGAGCGCGACGAACGGCGTCTCGCCGCCGGACCCGCGCCGCGTCGTCCGGCCACGCCGGACCTCCTCGAGCTGGCCGCGCAGGAGCGTGACGCGGCCCTGGATCCGGCGCCGGTCGACCTCGAGCTTCGTCTCGCCAGGCCCGCGCGTGCCGACCCCGCCGCCGAGCCGCGAGAGCGCGGCGCCCGCGCCGATGAGGTTGGCCTGCATGTAGCGCAGCTGCGCGAGCTCGACTTGGAGCCGCCCCTCGCGGCTCCGCGCGCGCTGCGCGAAGATGTCGAGGATCGTCATCGTCCGGTCGACGATCGGCAGCGGCACGATCTTCTCGAGATTCGTGCGCTGGCGCGGCCGGAGATCGTTGAAAACGAAGATCTTCGTTGCGCGCAGCTGCTGCGCGACCTCGGCGATCTCGTGCGCCTTGCCGCTGCCGACGAGCGTCGCCGGATCGACCCGGTCCAGCCGCTGCACGATCCGCCCAGCCAGGGTCGCGCCTGCCGCCGTGATGAGCGCCTCGAACTCTTCGAGCTCCGGCTCGAGCGGCCGCGCCGGGTCTTTGAGATCCACCGCCACCACGAGTGCGCGTTCCAGAGCCGGGGCCGTCGCCGTGAGGACATGTGACACCCGGCACAGCTTCGGCGGGCTAGGGCGATCCCCCATACGCGACGCGCGACACAGTGCTAGCCTCGCACGAGAGCCATTGTCGCGCCGCTTTCTGATGGAGGACGCTCGTGTCCATAGTGCCGAGCCTGCCCGGCCTCGCCGAGTCCGTGACCAAACAGCTGCGCATCCGCGCGGTTCCGCTCTCCCTGCTCGTCGACGAGCGCTGTCGCGTCGTCTCGGCGAGCGACCCCGAGCTCATCGGGCAATGCATCGCCGTCTTCGGGACCGTCCTGCCGGCTCACGGCAGCTCGGTCTTCCTCGACGAGGGCCGGGTCGCGCGCTTCTTCCGCGTCGACGGCGAGCTCGGGCTGCTGCTTGTGGTCGTCGAGCCGGCGAAGCGCCGGCAGCTCTCGCGCGAACGGCTCATCGCGGCCGGCCTCACGCCGCGCGAGAGCGACGTTGCGCTCGTGCTCGTCACCGGTGCCGGCGACGCGGCCATCGCGCTCCGGCTGCACGTCGGCGAAGCCACGGTCCGGACGCACCTGCGGTCGCTCTGCCGCAAGCTCGGCGCGCGCGCGCGCGCCGACGCGATCGCGCGGCTCCTCTACTAACGGCCGGCTGCGGCCGGATGGAGGGCGCGCACGAGCCAGGCGAGGCCCTCGACGTAGCGCGGACCCGGCCGAGCGAGGAGGTCGGAATTCGCGATGAGCTCGACGCGATGCGCCCGCACGGCGCGCAGGTCGCTCCACGGCGGCCGGCCGAGCACGGCGCGCAGGCCGTCGCCGTCGCTGCCGACGACGATGTCGGGCTGAAGCGCAACGAGTGCTTCAGCGCCGTACGGCGCGTAGGGGAGCCGCAGCCGGCCGACGGCGATCCGGCCGCCCGCGAGCTCGACGAGCCGCGCCGTGAAGGAGCCCTCGCCCGCCGTGTACAGCGGCGCGAGATCGACGACGACGAACACCGCCGGCCCGGGTCTGCGCGGCACGCGCGCCACGAGCGCGGCGGTCCGTCGCCGCAGCGACGCTTCGAGCGCCGACGCCGCCGCCGTCCGGTCCGTCAACGCCCCGAGCCGCTCGATCGCCGAGAAGATCTCGTCGTAGCTCGTCTCGTCGACGAAGGCGACCCGCAGGCCGGCGCGCCGCAGCGGTTGCGCGAGCCGCCGCTGCACGCCACCCGCGACGACGAGGTCGGGCCGCAGCGCGACGATCCGCTCGACATCGAGCGCCACGACCGACGACACGACCGGCAGCCGCGCCGCCGCCGCTGGGAAGTCCGTATACGAGGACACGCCGACGACGCGCGGCCCGGCGCCGATCGCGAAAAGATCCTCGGTGAGCGAGGGCAGCAGCGACACGATGCGGCCCGGCCCGGGGACGGTCGCGGCGGGAGCGGCCGCCGCCGGAAGCCGGGCCAGGGGAAGCGCGGCAACCGCGGCCACGAGAATCGCGAAGAATCGCATGGGGACGCCTTCGCCGCCGGGGTCGCGACGCTCCGTGCGGAATCGAGCGGCGATGTTCCGCTTCCTCGGGCTCGCCGTCGCGCTCCTGGCGGCGTGGACGCTCGGCCTCTTCGTCGGCGGTGCCGCGCTCGATCCCGCGAGCGTCGCACGGGCCCTCGCCCGGCCGCACGGCGGAGACGAGACGGCGCTCATCGTCTGGACGCTTCGGCTGCCGCGCGTCGAAATCGCGGCGCTCGTCGGCGCGGCGCTCGGCAGCGCGGGCTTCCTCCTCCAAGGGCTCGTCCGCAATCCCATCGCCGATCCGTACCTGACCGGCGTGAGCGCGGGCGCCGCGGTCGCGGTCGCGGTCGGCATCGTTGGCGGATTGTCGGCGACGATCACGCCCGGCGTCGCGACGGCGGCCGGGCTCGCGAGCGCGCTCCTGGTCGGCTTACTCGCGCGCCGCGCCGGGGGCGTCGATGCCGATCGGCTGGTCCTCGCCGGATTCGCGATCTCGACGCTGCTCGCGGGCGTTTTGACGCTTATCGAGCTCACGCACTCGCCGGACGCCGACGCGGCGATCGTCGGCTGGCTCGCGGGTTCGATCGCCGATCGCGGCTGGCACGATCTGGCGGCCGTTACGCCGTACGCGGCGGCCGGCTTCGCGCTCGCGGTCGCGACGGTCCCCGCGCTCAACGCGCTGCGCCTGGGGCCCGAGCTCGCGCGCTCCGTGGGCGTCGACGTCGCGCGCGCGCAATGGCTCGTCCTCGCGGCGGTCGCGCTGCTGACGGCCGCGGCGGTCGCGCTCTCGGGCATCGTCGGCTTCGTCGGACTCATCGTGCCGCACATCGCGCGCCGGATCGTCGGCAGCGATGCCCGGGTCGCGCTACCGGCGACGGCGATGCTCGGGGCGACCCTCGTCCCGCTCGCAGACGCCGTCGCGCGGTCGATCGCCTCCCCGCTCGAGATCCCGCTCGGGGTCGTCCTCGCGTTCGTGGGCGTGCCCGCCTTCTTTTATTTCCTGCGGCGCCGGCGAAGCGAGAGCGCATGGGTGGGCTGAGCGTCCGCGGCGTGGCGGTGGGCGTCGCCGGCCGGACGCTGCTCGCGAACGTCGATCTCGACGTCGCGCCGGGCGAGCTGATCGCCGTCGTCGGGCCCAACGGCTGCGGGAAGTCGACGCTGCTGCGCGCGCTCGCGGGCCACGCTCGGCCGCTGCGCGGGACGATCGCCCTCGCGGGCCGCGATCTGCGCGCGCTCGCGCCCGCGGAGCGCGCGCGCGCCGTCACGCTCGTCGGCGCCGACGCGCGAGCGCTGCCGGGCACCACGGTCGCCGAGGTCGTTGCGACGGGCCGCTACGCGCGCGGCGCGTGGTGGAGCTGGGCTCCGAGCGACGGCACGGCGGCCGCGGTCGCGGCGGCCCTTGCCGCCGTCGACCTCGCGGATCGCGCAGATCGCGCGGCCGAGACGCTCTCCTCAGGCGAGCGGCGCCGGATGTGGCTCGCGCTCGCCCTCGCGCAGGAGGCGCGGCTCGTGCTCCTCGACGAGCCGACGGCGAATCTCGATCCGCGCCACGCGCTCGCCGCCCGGCGCACGATGCGTGCGATGGCACGCGGCGCGACGTCGGTCGTCGTCGTCTCGCACGATCTTGGCGAGGCCGCCGATATCGCCGACCGCATCGCCCTCGTCGGCGAGGGCGGGCTGCTCGCCCTCGACGTCCCGGAGCGGGCGCTCGACCCCGAGCTGCTCGAACGCGCCTACGGTGTCGCCTTCGACCGCGTCTCGGTCGGCGGCAGGACGCACGTCGTCGCGCGCGGCCTGCCGTCCGCCGTCACTGGAGCTTGAGGATCGCCTCGAAGCCGAGCGATGGCTGGTGATTGCGGCCGGCCGTGAAGCCGGTGATCGGATCGGTCGGGGCATTCCGGTACGTGAAGTCGTTGCCGGTCGAGGAATCGACGCGGTACTCCGCCCGGAAGATGTACTTCCCGGGCGAGTAGGAGAGGGTCGCGGTGCTGTCCTGAAGGCGCTGCGCGAGCCCCGTTCGGAAGCCGTTGATGTCGCCAAAGGTCTCCTGCCGTAGCGAGACCAGGTAGAGCGGCGAGAGCTGGTAGTTCACGTAGCCGACAAAGTCGTTCCAGCGCGCGGTCGCGAACGCACCCGTCGCGTCACCGAGCTGATAGGCCCGGTCGTACTGCGCGATCAGCGAGAGCGCGCCCGTCGGATGCACGGTGAGCACGCCGTCGTAGAGCACGCGGTTCGTGAAGATCGGCGGCGTCGCTGGATTGAGCGTCGCGCCGACGGCGAAGTCGCCGCCGTTGTACGTGTCGAGCGTGAGCGAGTACCCGGGCGTCGGGGTAAGGAGGATCGCGCCCTCGATCGTCTTCGCGCCTTTGTTCACGAACTTCCAGTCGTCCCAGCCGTTGTTTACGCCCGCGACGACGGCGATCTTCGAATTCGGGGCGATCTGCAGCCGCGCGCCGGTGACCGTAAACGGGCCGCCGATGCCGTAGGCGTAGCTGCGCGAGTAGTTCGTGTTGCTCGGCCCTTCGAGGACCTCGTTGCCGGCGAACGACGCCATCTTGCCGGCCGTGAACGTCGCCGGGCCGCGGCCGAACGCCAGATACGCCTGGTAGAGGTTCGTACCCGAGCGGGACTGGCCGTTCGAGGCGGCCGTGTCCGCGTCGGTCCCGAGCAGCCCCTCGAACTTGCCCGTCAGCGGCCCGTCGTTGATCCCGAGCTGGACGTTGGCTTGCTGGAGGTCGAACGTGTTGTTGAAGTTGTTGCCGGTCGCGAGCTGGCGGCCGGTGTTCGCATCGAAGAACGGGCCGGAGACGCCGTCGTAGATCCGGCTCGGGGCGCCGTTGATGAAGCGGACGACGTCGGTCCCGGCGACCGCGGTATAGCCGACGTCGCCGAAGCCCGAGAGCACGAAGAGGTGCGGCGGCGGCGAGGGGCTCGCGGTAGGCGACGCCGAGGGCGCGGGCGTCGGCGCGGCCGGATTCGTCGCGTTGACCGCGCCGGGCGCGGTCGGGGCGGCGGATGGCGCCGGCGTCGGAGCGCCCTGAGCACGCGCGGTTCCCGCGACCGCCGCGAGCGCGCCGAGCGCGACCAAAGCCGCCCCTGCTGAACGTGAAAGATTCAAGCGGTCTCCTCGGAGGCTGAAGGAACGTTCGCCCGAGCGTACGGCTCGCGATGCGCCCGCACAATGGACAGGTGACGCGCCATGGACGAGCCCGATGCTACCGCGCGCGGAACGCCGGGCGGAGCCCCCGTTCGGCCATCGTCCGATCGGACGGCGCAGCGGACCGGCCCTCCGGTTCACACGGCTTTGGGCGGGTTAACCTAAAGGCGAACGCCTCGATACCCGCTCCTGCGGAACCTTACGGGTCGATCCTCGACGTATCCGCGTCGGAGGCGAACCGTGCCCCATAGGAGTTTGGATGGCGAAGAAACCGAGCGAGATCCTGGACCTCATCGAGAAGCACGGCGTGCAGATGCTCGACCTGCGCTTCGTCGACATGCCGGGCACGTGGCAGCATACGTCGGTGCCGACCTCGCATCTCGACGAGGAAGCCCTGCTCAACGGCATCGGTTTCGACGGCTCGAGCATCCGCGGGTTCAAGCAGATCAACGAATCCGACATGATCCTGCGGCCCGATCTCGACACCGCGCACCTCGACGAGTTCCGTACGGTCCCGACGATCTCGGTCATCTGCGACGTCTTCGATCCGATCGCGGGCGCGCTCTACGTTGACGATCCGCGCAATATCGCGCGCAAAGCCAAGGCATACATGGAATCGCTCGGCATCGGCGATACCGCGTATTTCGGGCCGGAAGCCGAGTTCTTCATCTTCGATAGCGTCGCGTACGAGAACAAGCCCGAATCTGCGGGCTACGCGATCGACTCAGTCGAGGGCAACTGGAATTCGGGCGAGCCCGGCCTCGGCTACACGATCCGCAACAAGGAAGGCTACTATCCGGTCCCGCCCGCCGACCACATGATGGATGTGCGCTCGGAGATGGCGCTCGAGCTCGAGAAGTGGGGCATGCAGGTCGAGATGCAGCACCACGAGGTCGCGAGCGCCGGCCAAGCCGAGATCGACTTCCGCTTCGACACACTCCTCAACACGGCCGACAACCTGATGACCTTCAAGTACGTCGTCAAGAACGTCGCCTTGCGCCACGGCAAGACCGTCACGTTCATGCCCAAGCCCCTCTTTGGCGACAACGGCTCGGGCATGCACGTTCACCAGTCGATCTGGAACGACGGCAAGCCGCTCTTCTACGATAAAGACGGCTACGCCGAATGTTCGCAGATGATGCTCTATTACATTGGTGGTTTACTGACGCACATCGATTCGGTGCTCGCATTCGCGGCACCGACGACGAACTCGTACAAGCGGCTCGTGCCGCACTACGAGGCCCCGGTCAACGTCGCGTTCTCCGCGGGCAACCGCTCGGCTGCGATCCGCATTCCGATGTTCTTCAAGGGCTCGCCCAAGGCCAAGCGCCTGGAGTTCCGGCCGCCCGATCCCACGGCGAATCCGTATCTCGCGTTCTCCGCCATGCTCTGCGCCGGGCTCGACGGCATCAAGAACAAGATCGATCCGGTCAAGGCCGGCTTCGGACCGCTCGATCAGAACATCTACGAGTTGCCGCCCGAGGAGGCCGCGAAGCTGCGGACGGTTCCCGGTAGCCTGCGCGAGTCGCTCGCGGCGCTCGAGGCCGATCACGACTACCTCACCGAGGGCGGCGTGTTCACCGAGTCCTTCATCAAAAAATGGATCGATTACAAAATCGAAAAGGAGCTCAAGCCGGTCGAGATCCGGCCACATCCCTACGAGTTCTACCTGTACTTCGACGCCTGATCGCGTGCGGCGCTCGCGCTGCGACGGATGCCGGCGATGCCGAGCGTCCGTTTTTCATCTCGGTTCGCCGGCCGCGACGCGGCGTCAGGCTTGGCGCTCGATGCGATGTCGGTCGGCGAGCCAGGCGCCGAGATCGGCCGCGGTCATCGGTTTCGCGACGACGTAGCCCTGGATCGCGTCGCAGCCGAGCCCCACGAGCGTGCGCTGCTGCTCGTGCGTCTCGACGCCCTTGGCGACGACGCGCCAGCCGAGCGAACGCGCGACGAGCGCCGTCCCCTGGACGACGGCGAGCATGGCCGGGTTCGCGAGGGCGCTCTCGACGAGCTCGCGGTCGAGCTTGATCGCCTCGATCGGCAGCGCGCCGAGCGCCGGCAGCGACGCGAGCGAGCCGTCGAAGCCGTCGAGGCAGAATGCCAGGCCGCTCGCTGCGCCGTGCGCGACGAACGCCTCGAGCTCGTCCGGGCGTCCGAGCCGGGCCGCCGCGATCTCAATGCGCAGCCGCCGCACGTCGTCGCCGAGCGTCTCATCGGCGACCAGCTCATCGATCGCGGCGGGATCGTAGGCGGCGAGGTTGACATCGATCCAGAGGCTGATGCCGGCGCGTTGCCAGATCCGAGACTGGCGCGCCGCCTCACGGAGCACGAATCGGTCGAGGTCCCGTTGTCCGGCGAGGTCGCGTGCGATCGACCAGCCGCAGTCGGGCGCGAGCGGCCCACGGACCGGATCGACTTGCCGGACGAGCGCCTCGACCGCGGTCACGCTGTCGCCGCTCACGTCGAGGATCGGCTGATAGAAGAGCGCGTATTGCTCGGCGGGTCTGGCTGACGGCGCGTCACGGGGCAGGAGTGCGACGAGCGGGTCCTCCCGGCCCAGGAAGCGCACGTGCGACCCGCCGCCGGCCTTCGCCGAGTACATCGCGTCGTCGGCCATTGCGAGCAGCGTCTCCCGGTCGCGCGCGTCGTCGGGGTAGACCGCGACGCCGATGCTCGCCGAGAGCGAGAACCGGTACGCGTCGTAGGCGAACGGAAACGTGAGCTCCTCGGCGATGCGCTGCGCGATCTTCGCAAGCTCCGCCGCGTCCGCGAACTGCGGCACGATCACCGCGAACTCGTCGCCGCCGAGCCGCCCGACATACTCCTCGCGGCGCAACGTCGACCGCAGCCGCGCGGCGATCTCGGCGAGCACCGAATCGCCGCCGCGATGGCCGACCGTGTCGTTGAAGCTCTTGAAGCCGTCGACGTCGAGGAAGAACACGGCCGTCCGGCCGCCGACCCGGTCGGATTCCGCGAGCGCCTCGTCGAGCTTCGCCATGAGCGCGAAGCGATTGGGGAGCGACGTAAGCGAGTCGGAATACGCGAGCCGCTCGAAGCGGGCGTCGCTCGCCATGCGCTCGATGGCACGCGCGAGTGCCTCGGCCACGTCCTCGACGTAGCGCCAATCGGCATCGCCGAAGGGAGCGTTCCGCGGCGCGCGCGAGGCGAACGTGGCGGCGTATCGCTCGTCGCCGACGCGAAACGCCGCCGTGAGCGAGCAGCGCGGCACGCCGGCGCCCGCAACGAACCCGGGCTCCCGCCGGGCGTCGAGCACGGCGAACGTCCCGGCCCCATCGAGCGCCGCGCGGGCGGGCGAGCGGGTCAGCGGCACACGGCCGCCGACGTCCTCCTCGCGAGACGCGAAGGCCACGACGATATCGGCGCCGTCGACGCGGCCGACGACGGCATGCTCGAGGCCGAGCCCGACGAGCGCCTCGCGCAGAATCGTCCGTACCTGATCGCTCCCGGCGACGCCGCGGCGCACGACCAGACTCCAGAGCGACTCGAGCCGCTCCTCGCGCGCCGGCTCGGCTCGAACCGGCCCTTCGAGGCTACGCTCAGTGCGGATAGCGACGAGGATCGCCTCGTCGGCGTCACCGCTCAACCGCGAAACGTCGAGGTCGAGCGCGACGACGCCGACTGCGGTTCGAACGGCGGCCGTGAACGAGCGCGGCGTCGGGTCGACGAGCTCGGGGATGAGCCCGGTCGCCAGCCGGCCGCCGACGGTCGATTCCCGAACGCCGAAAAGCTCGGCGGCAGCCGCATCGAGGAACGAGATCGTTCCAGTGCGCAGTCCAAAGATGAGATGGGCCGCGATGGGCTCCGCACGCGGGTAGCCGAGCTCCACGGTCCGCTCGATCATCAGCGTGGTCGTTCCGTTCTGCCGCACGAGGGACCCCCAGCGTCGCGCGGGACGCGTTCACGATTTTCCGAAACCACCTGGCGTGAAGACGCCGAAACTGCCGCGCGCGCTCCGTCCCCTCGGCGCGCTCGCAGGCCTCAGCGGGACGGCCGCCCTGCTCAACCGGCGACTTCGCCGCGCCGCGCCTCCGCCGGACACCGTCGGCGGCACGCCGCTGCCCTGGACGTGGCGCGGCTATCGCATCCACGCGACGGAGCTCGGCGCCGGGCCGACGGTCGTGCTCGTGCACGGGATCTCCGCAGGCGCGTCATCGTTCGAATACCGTTCGCTCGCGCCGTTGCTCGCCCGGACGCACCGCGTCGTCGTCTTCGATTTCCTGGGCTGCGGCCGCTCGGAGATGCCCAACCTCGACTACTCGGCCGAGCTCTTCATCGAGCAGATCGTCGACGCGCTCGGCGAGTTCTGCGACGGTCCGATGACCCTCGTCGGCAGCTCGATCGGCGCCGCGTTCGCGATCGTCGCCGCCGTTCGCGCGCCCGACCGCGTCTCCCGACTGGTCACGATCTCCCCGACCGGGCTCGGCGTCCTCGACGGCGAGGGCGGCGGTCGCGGGATCCGCGCGATGATCGGCCGGCTCCTGCGCACGCCCGTCCTCGGCGAATCGCTCTTCAACCTGCTCACGTCGCCGCGCTCGATACGTTATTTCCTCAAGACGCAGAGCTACGCCGACGAGCGCTCGATCACGCCCGAGGTCGTCGGGCACTTGACGGCCGTGACGCATCAGCACGGCGCGCGCTTCGTGCCCGCAGCGTTCGTCGGCGGCGCGCTCGATTGCGGCGTCGCGCAGGAGCTGCCGTTCGTCACGGCGCCGCTGCTCGTGATCTGGGGCGAGGACGCCTCGAAGACGTCGCCCGCGCGCCTCGCGACGGACTTCGAACGGCTCGCGCGCGACGGAACGATCGAGCTCGTTCCGCGCGCGGGGCTCCTGCCGCAGGAAGAGGCGCCCGAGCGCACGGCCGCGGCGATCGTCCGGTTCGCGGCGGGCGGCGAGGGAAGCCGGGCGCCTGACCGAAGCGCGCGGGACATGGCGACGAAAACGGTGCCCGATATCTTCAAGAGCTACGACGTTCGCGGGCTCTGGCCGAGTGAGTTCGACGCCGACCTCGCGCACGGCATCGGGCGCGCGTTCGTGCTCGAGACGGGCGCGAAGAGCGTCGTCGTCGGACGCGACATGCGGGCCTCGGGACCCGAACTCTTCGAGGCCTTCGCACGCGGCGCGACGGAGCTCGGCTGCGACGTCACGGACATCGGCCTCGTCTCGACGGACGCGCTCTATTTCGCGGTCGGCGCCTACGGATTCGACGGCGGCGTAATGATCACGGCCTCGCACAATCCCGCGACCTACAACGGCATGAAGTTCACGCGCGAGGCGGCGCAGGCGATCTCGCTCGACACGGGATTGCGCGCGATGAAGTCGCGCATCGAGCGCGGCGATCTCGGCGAGCCGGTCGCTACGCCTGGGAATATCGGCCGTCGCAACGTGCTCGACGCGTTCGCCGCGCACTGTCTAACCTTCGTGGACGCCGCGCGAATCAAGCCCTTCAAGATCGCGATCGACGCGGGCAACGGCATGGCCGGGCTCACCGTCCCGCACGTCTTCTCGCACCTGCCCTGCGAGGTGACGCCGCTTTACTTTGAGCTCGACGGCACGTTTCCAAACCACCCCGCGAGCCCCCTCGAGCCCGAGAACATGGTCGATTTGCAGAAGGCCGTCCTCGACGGCGGCTGCGACCTCGGCGTGGCTTTCGACGGCGATGCCGACCGGATGTTCATCGTCGACGAGAAGGGCGGCCTCGTCGGTGGCGACATGGTCACCGCGCTCGTCGCAATCAACACGCTCAAGCGCTATCCCGGCGCGAAGGTGCTCTACAACCTGATCTGCAGCCGCAGCGTCCCCGAGGAGATCGAGCGCCACGGCGGCGTGCCCGTGCGCTCGCAAGTCGGCCATTCGCTCATCAAGCAGACGATGCGCGAAGAAGACGTCGTGTTCGGCGGCGAGCACAGCGGCCATTTCTACTTCCGCGACAACTGGTTCGCCGACTCGGGCATGATCGCGCTCCTGCAGTGCCTCGAGGTCTTCAGCGATGCCGCCTTCCCCGTCAGCGAGATCATCGCGCCGATCGATGGCCGCTTTCGCTCGGGCGAGATCAATACACGCGTGCGCGACACGTCGCACAAACTCGCGGAGCTCGTCGCGCACTACCCCGACGCAACGATCGATCGCCTCGACGGCGTCACGATCCAGTATCCAGAGTGGTGGATGAACGTGCGGCCGTCGAACACGGAACCGCTCCTGCGCCTCAACGTCGAGGGCGACTCGCACGAGATCATGACGCGCCGGCGCGACGAGGCGCTCGCGTTGATCCGCAGCACCACGTAACCCGTCGAGCACTGTGTGCTCGGCCCGAGGGCCGGGTCGTGACGGTCGAGAAGCGGAGCTCGTGAAAAATTCCTTCACACTCGGCCCCGCGCGCTTGGCGCTAGGAACCGGCGCGGCTGTCGACGGCCGGCTCGTCGTCAAACTCGGCCGGATCGCGGGCATCCTAGCCGCGGACGGGCCGAGCGACGTGACGCTTCCGCGCGGCTCGACCGTCGCACCGGGACTCATCGAAGTCCATACCAACGGCGCTGACGACTCGCTGTTCAATCGCGATCAGGGCGGCGCCGTCGAGGTTGCCTCGCGCGCGTACGCGCGCGTCGGCGCGACGAGCTTCGTCGCGAGCATCATGACGGCGCCCTGGGAGTCGATGCTCCACGCGGCGAGCGACGTCGCCGAGGCGGCGCACGCACTCGCCGAACGGCCGGCCGAGGGCGCGCGCTGCATCGGCATCCACGTCGAAGGTCCGTTTCTCAACCCGAAATATCGCGGCGTGCACCGGCCCGAGTGGCTACGCAGTGCGAACGTCGCCGCCGTGCACGAGCTCGCCCTGGCCTGCCGCGGCGCGCTGTCGATGATGACGATGGCGCCCGAAGTTGAAGGCGTTCGCGAGGCTGTACCGGCACTCGCCGAAGCAGGTGTCGTTTGCTCGGCAGGCCACACGAGCGGCCACCATCGCGACGGCGTCGATGCGATCGCACTCGGCTTCCGAACGGTCACGCACGCCTTCAACGGGATGCCGCCGCTCGGGCATCGTGATCCCTCGCTCCTGACGGCATTCATGCGCGACGAACGCACGTCGGTTCAGGTGATTTGCGACGGCTACCACGTCGTACCCGAAATGATCGATCTGCTTTATCGGCTCTTCGGCGAACGGCTCGTGCTCGCGAGCGACTACATGGCGCCGGCAGGGGCGGGCTATCGCATCGAGGGCGGTGTGATGCGCGCCGAAGACGGCACGATCGCGGGCAGCGCGCTTCCCGTTGATGAGGCCGTGCGCAATCTCATGCGCTTTGCGAACGTGCCGTTCGAGCGCGCGATCGTCAACGCGACGGCGTCGCCCGCCCGACTCCTCGGCCTCCAACACGAGCGCGGAATCATCGCACCGGGTCTACGCGCCGATCTCTCGATCTGGAACGAGCGCTACGAGCCCGTCGCAACGATCGTCGGTGGCGACGTCGTGTACGGTGCCCACGTCGTCAGCGTTCCAGCGCCGATCGGCACTGGATAAAGTCGAAAAATCGGCGGGAAGGAGAGTTTGCGTCGTCATAGTGGCAAACTGAACTCATCGTCGACTCGGTGTGGATTGTGTCCTATCGATATCAGCGGGCTTTCGCATTGCGAACGCTCGGCATCGCGGTCGTAGCGCTCGTCTCGGGCTGCGGATTCTCTCCGTTGCCGCTCGGCGGTACGGTCCAAAGTCAAGACTCGCACAGCATGTGGGTTTGGTTCTTTTGGATCGGTCTCGGCGTCGCGATCGTCGTCCTCGGGTTGATTGTTTGGCCCATGTGGCGATATCGCGCGCGGCCGGGCCGCACCGCGCAGCAATTCCGAAATAATAAGCTGGCGACGTGGTTCTACGTCGGCATCCCGTTCGTGCTCGTCGGCTTCCTGTACGCGATCTCGCTCCCGGCGGAGGATCGTATCGAAGCGCTGACCCAGCATCCGGGGCTGCGGGTCAACGTCACGGGCTTTCGCTGGTCATGGCGCTTCGCGTATCCGGGCCTCGGCGTAAGCGTCGCCGGGACACCCGAAGCGCCGCCAACGTTCGAGCTTCCGCTCGGCGAAACGGCCCGCATGACGGTGACATCCGTCGACGTCGACCACTCGTTCTGGGTCCCCGGCTTCTTGTTCAAGCGCGATGCGATACCGGGATTAGTCAACGAATTCGACTGGACGCCGACCAAGCTCGGCACGTTTCGCGGCGAGTGCGGCGAGTTCTGCGGACTCGACCACGCCGTCATGCTCTTCAAGGTGGCTGTCGTGACGAGACCCGAATTCGACGCATGGGTCAAGGCGCACAAATGAGCGCCGTCCTCGTACCACCGCCGCAACGGACGCGCGATGAAGCGCTCGTCGAGCGCGGCATTCTCTCGTGGCTCGCAGCGACCGATCACAAGCGGCTCGGCATCCTGTACATGGGAACGACGCTCGGATTCTTCTTCGTCGCAGGCGCACTCGCCATGGCGATGCGGACGCAGCTCATGCGCGCGCACATGAATCTCATCGGCGCGCATGCGTACAATCAGATCTTTACGCTGCACGGCACCGCGATGATCTTTCTCTTCATCGCGCCCTTCGGCTTCGGGCTCGCGAACTATCTCATCCCATTACAGATCGGCGCGCCGGACATGGCGTTCCCGCGCCTCAACGCTTTTTCGTTTTGGCTCTTCCTCTTCGGCGGCCTCGAGGTGTTCGCGGGCGCGACGACGGCGAGCGGCGCCGCGGCCTCCGGGTGGACCGCGTATGCGCCGCTCTCGACGATCAAGATCGATTTCGGAGCGGGCCAAGATCTATGGATCGTCGGGCTCACGATGGCGTCCGTCTCGTCGATCATCACCGCCGTGAATTTCGTGACGACGCTCTTCTTGTATCGCGCGCCGGGCATGACGATGTGGCGGATTCCGATCTTTTGCTGGGAAATGCTCGCGACCTCACTTCTGATCTTGATGGCGTTCCCACCGCTGACGGCCGTGCTCTCGATGTTATTGATCGACCGGCATCTCGGCGGCCACTTCTTCGACCCGAATTTCGGCGGCAGCGCGATCCTGTACCAGCACCTCTTCTGGTTTTTCGGCCATCCCGAAGTCTACGTGATGATTCTGCCGTACTTCGGCGTCGTCACGGAGATCATCGCCGTCTGCTCGCGCAAGCCCGTCTTCGGCTATACCGAACTCGTGCTCGCGACCTTCGGCATCGCTGGGCTAGCCATGACGGTCTGGGCGCACCACATGCTCACGACCGGGGCCGTCGTCGATCAATTCTTCATGGCCACGTCGTTTTTGATCGCCATTCCGACGGGCGTGAAGTTCTTCAACTGGATCGGTACGATGTGGGGCGGGTCGGTAATCTTCCCGGCGCCCATGCTCTTCTCGCTCGGCTTCCTCGTCAATTTTCTCATCGGTGGTGTTACGGGCGTCATGATCTCATCGCCGCCGATCGACTTCCAGGCGCGCGACAGCTACTTCCTCGTGGCGCACTTTCACTACACGCTCGGCGGCGGCAGCATGTTCGCCATCTTCGCCGCTGTCTTGTTCTGGTGGCCCAAGGTGTTCGGATTCATGCTCAATGACAAGCTCGGGAAACTGCAGTTCTGGTTGATGTTCGTCGGCTTCAACGTGACGTTCATGCCGATGCAATTCCTGGGAGCCATGGGAATGGTCCGGCGGATCTACACCTACGACGATCTGCCGGGCTGGTCGACGCTCAACACGATCGCGACCGGCGGAGCCTACCTTCAAGCGATCGGCGTGTTCGTCTTCATCGCCAACGTCGTGATCTCGATTCGAGCAAAGGTCCCCGCCGGCGACAATCCGTGGGACGGCTTTACGTTAGAGTGGGCGACGTCATCGCCACCGCCCGAGCTCAACTTCAAGAAGATCCCGCCGGTCTTCTCCGAGCGTCCGACGTGGGACATGAACCATGCCGAAGCCGCAAAGGGTACGCAGCGGTGAAGAGCGGAGTCACGCTCTTTCTCTCGTCGATGATCTTTGCGATCATCGTCGATGTGGCATACGCGTTCACGACGCACGATATCGCCGGCACGCTCTTCTTGGGCTTCATGGCGCTTGCGCTCATCGTGCTGACGACGTTCGTGGTCGTCTCAGAAAAAGAGGCCGATCTCACGAGCGACGATCCCAAGGCGACGGCCTCTGCGAACGCCGGCGAGACGATGGGCGTCTTCGCGCTCGAAAGTTATTGGCCGATCCTCGCGGCGGCCGGCGTCGCGCTGATCCTGCCATCGGTCATCTTCTTGCCCGGACCCTCCGGCATCGTGACCGCCGGCGGCTTCGCGATCTTATTCATGGCCCTTCGCTTCATGGTCCGGGAGAGCACCTGATGGACGTCCCAAAGATCTCCGAGTATTCGCTCGTCGGCGATTGCCGCACGGCGGCGTTGATCGGTCCATCGGGCGCGCTTGCATGGTATTGCGCCCCGCGCTTCGACTCGTCGGCGTCGTTCGCGGCGCTACTGGGGGATCGCGAGAACGGCGTCTGGACGCTCGCTCCGAACGATCCGACGGCCACCGCGGTGAGCGCGTATCTCGAAGGTACGCTCGTGCTCGAGACAACGTACGAGGGCTCAACTGGCTCGGTCCGAGTCACGGACTTCCTCGCAATCGACTCGCCGACGCCGACGCTCGTCCGTTCCGTGGAGGGTCTCCGCGGCATCGTCGCGATGCGTTCGGCGTTCGCGCCAAAGATGAAATTCGGCAAGACGACGCCGTGGACGCGGAAGCGCGGCGACGCGTGGTTGCTCGAAGTCGCCCCCGACGGCTTCGCGCTCCATGGCGGCGTCGAATCGATGCGAGAGTTCGACGGGCTCGTCGCGACGTTCGACGTCGGCGTCGGGCAGCGCGTCACGTTCGATGCGCAATGGTTCGAAGCGCCGGGCGATGCTCCGGCTGCGATCGATACGGCCGCCGCGCTGACGGCCACGCGTGCGTGGTGGACTGCGTGGGTCGCCGATTTCACGTATGAGGGCGCCGACTCGGCCGCGGTTCTTCGGTCGGCCCTCACGCTCAAGGCGCTGCAGCATCGAGCGAGCGGCGCGTTCGTCGCCGCACCGACGACGTCGCTGCCGGAAGAGATCGGCGGCAAGAAGAACTGGGACTATCGCTATACGTGGCTGCGCGATGCGAGCTTCACCGTGGAGTCACTCGTCTCGCTTGGCTTTACGCACGAGGCCGCTCGCTGGCGCGATTTCTTCGCTTCGCTCTGCGCGGGCCAACCCGACACGTTGCATATCATGTACGCGTGCGACGGCACGGAGCTCGCGGGCGAACGGATCGCAAAGAAATTATCGGGCTTTGCGGCTTCCGAACCCGTTCACATCGCCAACGCTGCGAACACGCAATTTCAACTCGGCGTCTATGGCGATGTGATCCGTTCGCTCGATGCGATGAACCGGGCGGGCGTCGAAATCGATGCTGACGTGTGGCGCACGGTCGAGCCGCTCGCGGCCTTCGTCGAGAAGAAATGGCGCATGCCCGGCAACGGCATCTGGGAGACGCGCAACGGCGGCCGCCAGTACGTCGATTCAAAGGTGATGGCATGGGTCGCGCTCGATCGCCTGCTTGCGATCGCCAAGCGCAATTCGCTTCCGTTCGATTCCGCAAGGTACGTCGCGATTCGAGATGCCATGCATGCCGAAGTCTGCCGGCTTGGTTACGACCCCGAGCTCAAGACGTTCACACAGTATTATGGCTCCTCGGAACTCGACGCGAGCTTGCTGCTGATGCCGCTCGTCGGCTTCCTACCGGCCGACGACGAGCGCGTCGTCGCGACCGTCGCGGCGATCGAGAAAGAGCTCGTCCGCGACGGGTACGTCTACCGATACTCGAAGGACTTCGCGGAATCCGGTGGCGAGAAGAAACTGCCCGATGAGGGCGCGTTCATCATGTGCGGGTTCTGGCTCGCCCGCGTCTATGCCCATCAGGGGCGCCATGCGGATGCCAGGGCGATGTTCGACCGGCATGCCTCGATCGCGGGCGCGACCGGACTCATCTCCGAGGAGTTCGACGTCGAGCGCAAGATCGCGATCGGGAATTACCCACAGGCGTTCTCACACGCCGGACTCATCGACGCGGCAGTCGATCTGGCGAGCCGCGCGGTAGCGGCTGGCGGCTGACCGTGGCTTCACGCAGCTCGATGCCCTTGACCTCGCAGCGATCGTCGCGCGACCTTGCGCTCCGGGTGCATCCGCTCGTCTTCGGCGTCGTCGTTTTCCTCGCGTCCGAGCTCATGTTCTTCGGCGGGATGCTGATCTCGTATTACGTGATCCGCGGCCTTGCCGACGTCTGGCCACCGCCGGGCACGAGGCTCGATACGACCGAAGCCGCGGTCGGAACCGCGTTCCTCGCCTTCTCGAGCGGCACGATGCTCATGACGACGCACAACTTGGCAAAGGGCAGCATCAACGTCGCGCGGCGCTGGCTCGCCGCGACCGTGTTGCTCGGCACGGCCTTCGAGCTCATCGCCGTGCACGGGTGGTTCACGAGTAATTTCCACATCTACGACAACGCGTACGGCTCGTTGTTTTTCATGCTCACGGGCATTCACGCGTTGCACGTGCTTGCCGGGCTCATCATGCTCGGCTCGCTCCTCGCCGGTATTCGGATGACGGCGTTCGAGCGCGATCGCCGCGCCGGCGCGGAAGCGATCGGATACTACTGGCACTTCGTCTTCCTCGTCTGGGTGCTGATTTGGGGCACGCTGTACGTGATCAAATGATTCGTCTTGGAGCGCTAGAACGATGACGAAACAAGAAATCGCGGTCGTCTCTCTACTGACGGTCGCCGGCCTCGCCGGAGCTGGCTTCGCAGCCGACTACGCGCTCGGCGCGCAGACGCAGATCGAAGCGGCGTGTCTGACGATCGCGCTCGCTGCGCTCGCGGCAGCGCTCGTCGTCTGGGAACACGAATTGATGCCGCATCGCGTCGCGATCGAACAACGCGGGACGTTGCGATCGGGACGCGATAGTCGACGCGAAGCCGACCAGGCGGCAGCCGGGGCCGTCGAGACGGTTGTCGGGCGCCGTTCCTGGCTCGTACGCATGCTCTTCGCAGTGCTCGGAGTCGTCGGGATCGGCGCACTGTTCCCGTTGCGGTCGCTCACCCCCAAGCTCGGCGACCGGCTCCGAACCACCGCATGGAAAGACGGCTCGAAGCTCGTCCGCGTCGACGGCACCCCGGTGAAGGCGAGCGACCTCGAGGTCGATTCCATCGTGACGGTCTTCCCCGAAGGGCATACGGGGCCCGACGACACGTTTACGATGGCCAACTCGGCGACGGTGCTCATCCGCGTACCGCCAGGGGAGCTCGAACTCCCGGCGGATCGCCTCGCCGAAGCGCCGCAGGGGCTCATCGCTTTCTCGAAGGTCTGTACGCACGCGGGCTGCCCGGTCGCGCTCTACCGTGCGGCCGCACGTCAGCTGTTCTGTCCGTGCCATCAATCGACGTTCGACGTGTTGCGCGGCGGGAAACGCATCTTCGGGCCCGCCGTCCGGCCGCTCGAGCAGCTGCCGCTCCGGATCGACCCCGACGGGACCGTCGTTGCCACGGGAGATTTCCCCGGGCCAATCGGCCCAGGGTATTGGGAGCGTGGATAGATGATCGTCGAAAAAGCCGTCAACTTTCTCGACGACCGACTCGGATCGGCCCACTTCACTACCAAAGCAATCAGGAAGGTCTTCCCGGACCACTGGTCGTTCATGCTCGGCGAGATCTGCATGTACGCCTTCATCGTGTTGCTCGTGACGGGGACGTACATCGCGTTCTTCTTTGACGATTCGACGCATCCGGTCGTGTATCCGGGGCCCTATCTCTCGCTCGTCGGCCGCACTGTCCCCGCGGCGTACGCTTCGGTCATGAAGCTCTCGTTCGTTATTCCGGACGGCCTGTTGATCCGGCAGATGCATCATTGGGCGTGCCTCGTGTTCATCACGGCGATCGGGCTCCACATGAGCCGGATCTTTTTCACCGGCGCCTTTCGCAAGCCGCGCGAGCTGAACTGGGTCTTCGGGCTGACGCTGCTCGTCCTCGGGCTCGCGGCCGGTTTCACGGGCTACTCGATGCCGGGTGACCTGCTCTCGGGTGCGGGGCTTCGGATTGCGTATTCGGTTGCCGAATCGATTCCGGTCATAGGAACGTGGCTCGCGTTCGGCTACTTCGGTGGCGATTTTCCAACCGCGGTGATGACGCAGCGGCTCTTCATCACACACGTCTTCCTGATCCCGCTGCTCATCGTCGGCGTCATGTCCGGGCATCTGGGAATGGTTTGGCGCCAGCATCACACGCAGTTCGTCGGACCCGAGCGCACGAACGAAAACGTCGTCGGCTCGGCGCTGATCCCCGCCTACGCGATGAAGTCCGTCGGCCTGATGATCGCGACGTTCGCCATCATCGCGTTCATGGGCGGTTTCTTCACGATCAATCCCATCTGGATCTACGGCCCCTTCGACCCCTGGACGGTCATCTCGCCGGCGGCGCCGGACTGGTACGTCGCATGGCTCGACGGCTTCCTACGCCTCGGCCCCTCATGGGCGATCGTGCTATGGGGCCATACGATTCCGCCGCTCTTCTTCTCCGCGGTCATCCCGCCCGCAATCGTCTTCGGCTTGCTCTACACGTGGCCGTGGATCGAGAAGCGCTTTACGCCCAACGATCACGCCGATCATCACCTGCTCAACAAGCCCTTCGACGTTCCGTGGCGCCTCGGTGCCGGCGTCGCGATGATCACGTTCCTGACCGTCGCGGGCGTGACGTCAAGCGACGACGTGATGGCGAAGTATCTCCACATCCACGTCGAGACGCTGATGCCGGTGCTGCGCGGCTGTATCCTCGTCTTACCGGTCGCCTTCGGCCTCATTGCCGTCTCGATCGGCAGGGAGCTCAAGGCGCGCTTTAACTCCGATGCCGGCCTCAAACAGGTCCGGCGAGCGATCCTCGTGCGGAACGCCGATGGTGGTTACGATGAAGAAGCGCAGCACACGCTCGCGTAGGGCGCTCGCGGGGGTGCTCTTCGCGGCAGTACTCGGCGCGAGCGCCCTCACGAACGCCCGCGCGGATGGCCCCGCGGCGATCGTTCCGGGAACGCCCGTGCCCGCCGCGACGATGAAGGTGGTCAATCCACTCGTCCCCTCCTATCCCGGGCTCTCGCCCGATCTCGAGACGCTCCAGAACGTCGGTCCGAGCGAGTCGCAGCCGCTCGTGGTCGATCACGCCACGTTGCTCAAAGAGGGCGCCGTCCTCTACGCCGATCACTGCATGTCGTGCCACGGCGAGAACCTTCAGGGCACCTCCAACGTGCCGTCGCTCGTGAATATGGGCGGCGCGGGCGTGAGCTTCTTCGTCTCTACGGGCCGCATGCCGGGCGCGGTACCGGGAACACAGAGCATTCACGAAGGCCAGCACTTCAACACGACGCAGACGAATGCGATCATCGCGTACGTCAATTCGCGCGCGAAGACGATCATCCCGATTCCGAACGTTCAGCCCGATCCCAAGCTCCTCGTGCGCGGTCGACAGCTCTTCGAGAACGACTGCGAGATGTGTCACGGTGCCGCCGCGCAGGGTGCCATCGTCGGCTACGGCTGGGTTGCCCTCAACCTCGGCATGGCATCGCCGACCGAGATCGGTGAAGCCATCCGCGTCGGGCCCGGCGTCATGCCGCGCTTCACGCCAGCACAACTCTCCGACGGCGACATCTCCGCCCTCGCAACGTACGTGCACTATATTCGCACGACGCCGCAAACGTACGGCGGAACCACGGGCGGCTATCTCGGCGTAATCATCGAGGGGTTCGTCGGGCTCGTCGTCGGCGGCGGCGGGCTCTTTTGCGTCATCTTCTTCACCGGGACGAAGACGTCGGGCACCCGCGTCCATGAATCCTAGACGGGCATCGTGCGCGCGTTGTAACGTTCGCCGAGGCGTTGCTCGGCACGCGACCACTCGTAGCCGACGATCATGAACGCGACGAACATCGCGAGACTACCGCCGATCCACATGAGCTCGCCCGCCGCCTGTTGATCGCCGAGCCCCGCAGCGACATAACTCGAATACATGACGTGGTGCTCACTGAAGATCGCGAATCCGAGGAACCCTTCGAGCGGCATCGCGACGATCAAATAGAGCATCCGGAGCGGATAGGCGAGCGGCCCCGCGCTCCAGGGCGTCGGACCGACGGCGATGACGGGTAGCCAAAAGAGCGTCGCCGTCCCGAGATAAATCGCATGCTCGAGCACGTGGAGCCATTCGAACCGTAACGCGAGTTCGAAGAACGGCGAAAAGTGCAGGACCCAAAGCGTCGTGATGAAGATGCCGAAAGTGAACCCCGGGAACGTGACCGCATGGGCGGAACGGGACCGCAACACGGCAACGATACGTCGCGCGACATCGGTGCGCGCGCCGCCGAGGACGAGCAGGATCGGCCCGCCGAGCAGGGCCAGCGGCGCGACGAGATCCGTGAGGATCAGGTGCTGGTACATGTGCGGCAGGAACGCGCGATCGCCCGCGGCATCGAGCGGCGATTCGATCGTCGCGAAGCCGATAACGATGGCGAGGACGAACCACGCCGAGCGCACGAGCGACCACGGGCGGCCGCGCATGCGACGATAGCGCCGCACGCCGGTTGCGTAGAGCGCGAGCGCCGCGGAGCACGCGACGATGACGACCGGATCGAAGCGCCAAGCACCCATCTTGCTGATGTTCGCGCGCATCGGCGGCCGATTCCGCTCGAGCAAGTTCGCGAAACCACGCGCGAGATACGGCGGTCCCATCAACGATGCGCGCGCTGACCCGTATGATCGACGACGTCCGGATTCGCGAACTCCAAGAGCTCGCCACGCCCCGTGCGGTGGTTGCGGAACTTCCCTGCGACGACGCCGTGGCCGAACTCGTCGCCGGGACGCGCGACGCGGCGCACGCGATCGTTCACGGCACAGATGACCGGCTGCTCGTCGTCGTCGGTCCCTGCTCGATCCACGACGCCGTCGCCGCGCTCGAGTACGCACGGCTTCTCGCGCCCGAGCGCCGGCGCCACGCGCCCGATCTCGAGGTCGTCATGCGCGTCTACTTCGAGAAGCCGCGCACAACGGTCGGCTGGAAGGGCCTCATCAACGATCCGGCCCTCGACGACAGCTACGACATCAACGCCGGCCTGCGCGCCGCGCGATCGGTCCTCCTCGACGTCGCCCGCGAGGGCGTGCCGGCGGGCTGCGAGTTCCTCGACACGATCACGCCGCAGTACATCGCGGACCTCGTCGCCTGGGGCGCGGTCGGCGCGCGCACGACCGAATCGCAGGTACACCGTGAGCTCGCCTCGGGGTTGTCGTGTCCCGTCGGCTTCAAGAACGGCACGGACGGTAACATCCGGATTGCGATCGACGCCATCGCTGCCGCAAACCACGCGCACCACTTTCTCTCGGTCACGAAGGACGGCCGGTCGGCGATCGTCTCGACGACCGGGAACGAGGACGCGCACGTCATCCTGCGCGGCGGCCGCGAACCGAACTACGATGAACGCAGCGTCGCCGAGGTCGCGGGCGAGCTCGCACGCGCGAAGATGGCCGTCGGAATCATGATCGACGCGAGCCACGGCAACAGCCGCAAACAGCACCGGAACCAGGTTCCGGTCTGCCGTGACGTCGCGCGCCAGGTCGCCGAGGGCGACGCGCCGATCGCGGGGGTCATGATCGAGTCGAATCTCGTCGAGGGCCGGCAGGACCGCGTGCCCGGCGTCCCGCTCGAATACGGCCGCAGCATCACGGACGGTTGCGTCGGCTGGCCCGAGACGACGGAGATGCTCGACGTGCTGGCCGCGGCGGTCCGCGACCGCCGCACGCGCCGCATGGCGCGCTGACGCCCGATTCGACTTCTCTGGCGCGTCGTCGCGGCCGTGCTCGCGATCGCCTTCTTCCTCATCGCGGCGAGCCACGAGGTCTACCTCACGACGTCGCCGATCGAGATTCCGTGGCACGTGGCGCTACGCAAGGCCTATAGCATCGTCGCCTTCGCGCTCGTCGGCTATGCGTTCCGGCGCGCGCTCGAAACCAGCGGAAAGCCGGTCGTCGTTCCGTGCGTCGCCGGCCTCGCGCTCTACAGCGCCGCGATCGAGGTTGCGCAGGGACTGCACGGCTCGACCGAGGGCTTCGGCTGGAACGTCATCGACACGCTCTGCGGTATGGTCGGCGGCGCCGTAGCGGTCGCCGATCGCCTCATCCGGCACCTGCGGGGCCGGATGAACGCGCGGGGTTAGCCGAGCGCTTTCCGCGCCGTATCGGCGAGCAACCGCGGGATCTCCGGGTGTGAGCCGAGATAGGGCGTGATCTCGATTTCGACGCCGCGGTCGCGGCGGACGTCCTCGACGATACGCTCGAGATCGCGCCGCACGTGCATGCCCGGCGAGAGGAAGAACGGCAGCAGCACGATACGCGTGGCGCCGGCGGCGGCCGCGTTCGAGAGCGCCGTCGCGACGGTTGGCTCCGCGAACTCGAGGTAGCCGACCTCGACGCGCGCGCCGAGCGACGCGCCGAGTTCGGCGCCGAGCGTCGCGAGTGCCGCATTCGCGTCGGGCGAGTTGCTGCCATGGCCGATGAGGACGACGGTCTGCATCATGCGATCGAGAGCTCCCGGACGGCACCGGCATTGAAGTACGAGGCTTCGGGATGGTGCATCACGATCGCCGCGGTCGACTGCTCGGGAACGAGCTGATACGCCTCGGTGAGCGAGACGTCGATCGCGCGCTCGACGTCGAGCAAACGCCAGACGAGCTCGTGCTGCGAAAGCTCGGGGCACGCGCCGTAGCCCCACGAATACCGCTTCCCGCGATCGCTTCCGAGCCCGAGCTCGTGCCGGATCCGGTCGTGGGAGTAGGCGGCGAGCGCTTCCGCGGCTTGGACGGAGAAGCCGTGCAGAAAGTAGCTCTCACTGTAATCGGCCGCCGCTTGCAGCGCGTCGATCTCCTCGGAGACCGCGGGGCCGACCGTGACGACCTGCAGCGCGACGACGTCCGAGGCGGCGCCACGCTCGGGCACGCGCAGATAGTCGGCGAGGCAGAGATGATCGCCGCCGATCTGACGCGAAAACGCGAACCGTCCGATCGCTCGCGTCGCGTCCTGCGGATCGTAGACGACGACGTCGTCCCCGTCGCCCGCGACCGGGAAGTAGCCGTACACCACCCGTGGTGCGAGCAGGCTGCCCGCCTCGGCGCGCGCCTGATAGCGCGCGAGCCGCGGCTCGAACTCATCGCGAACGAGACGATCCCATGCCTCGCCCTTCACGTTCGCACCGCCCCACGAGAGCCGAAAGAGGCTCTTGAGATCGAAGTGCCGCCAGAGCTCGGCGGACGGGATATCGACGAGCGTCCGCGCGCCGAGGAACGGCGGCGACGGTGGCTCCACGACGGCGAGCCGCTCGCGCGCTGCACCACGATCGGCGCGATCGAGCGGCGTCACGGTCGCCGCGCGCTCGCGGGCGCGCTCGGCCTCGCGGCGGCGCTCGTCGACGAACGCAGCTCGCCGCACCGGCTCGCTCGTGAGCCGGTCCATGATCTCGAGCCCCTCGAAGGCGTCCTTCGCGTAGAAGACCCCAGGCTCAAAATACCGCGCGCCGTCATCGAGGAAGCCGATCCGGCGGCCGAAATCCCGGTTGATGGCGGCGCCGCCGATGAGGATCGGGAACGCGAGCGCGCGCGCGTCCTGCTCGGCGACGCAGACCGGCATCTGCTTCGACGTCGAGACGAGCAACGCGGAGAGACCGATCGCATCCGCGTTCACCTCCACGGCCTTGGCGAGGATCGTGTTCATCGGCACCTGCTTACCGAGATCGTGGACGGTATAGCCGTTGTTCGTGAGGATCGTGTTGACAAGATTCTTGCCGATGTCGTGCACGTCGCCGAAGACGGTCGCGAGGACGACCGTCCCCTTCGTCGAGCCCTCGGTCTTCTCGAGGAACTGCTCGAGATGAGCGACGGCCTTCTTCATCACCTCGGCGGACTGCAGCACGAACGGCAGGATCAGCTCGCCCGAGCCGAACTTGTCGCCGACTTCCTTCATCGCGGGCAGCAGCACATTGTTGAGGACGTCGACGGGATCGCGCGTGGCGAGCACCTCGTCGACCTTTGCCTCGATCCCATCCTTGCGGCGGCGCAGGATGGCCTGGTGGAGGCGGACTTCGATCGGCTGGTCCGCATCGTCCTCGACGATCGGGCCCGCGGCGCGTTGCGTCTCGCCCGCCGCTTCGAAATGCTCGATGAGACGCGCGAGCGCATCGGGCCGGCGATCGAGGATCAGGTCGTCGCAGAGATCGCGTTCGATCACCGCGAGCTCGCCGTACGGCCGGATCTCTTGCGCGTGGACGAGCGCCATGTCGAGGCCCGCCTCGACGCAGTGATGGAGCATCACGGAGTTGAGCGCCGCGCGAGCGGCCGGCTTGAGCCCGAATGAGACGTTCGAGACGCCGAGCGACGTGAGGACGTCCGGGAACCGGGCCTTGATGCGCCGGATACCCTCGATCGTCTCGACCGCGGAGTGGTTAAACTCCGGGTCGCCCGTCGCGAGCGTGAAGGTCAGATCGTCGAAGATCAGCGCGCCCTCGGGCAGGCCGTACTCACCGACGACGATCTCGTGGATGCGCTCGGCGATCTCGAGCTTGCGCTCGGCTGTCTTCGCCATCCCAATCTCGTCGATCGTCAGCGCGACGACCGCGCTGCCCGTCTCGACGACCAGCGGCAGAATCGAATCGATCTTCGTGCGGCCATTCTCGAGGTTGACCGAGTTGACGATCGCACGGCCGGCGTAGATCTTGAGCGCGGCTTCGACGACCTTGGCCTCGGTCGAGTCGATCATCAGCGGCGTCTCGACCGATTGCGCGAGGCGCTTGACGATCGTTGCCATCTGGACGTCCTCGTCCGTGCGCTCCGTCAGTGCCGTGCAGAGATCGAGCACGTGTGCGCCGCCCGCCACCTGCTCGCGGGCGACGAGCGTGATCGTGTCGTAGTCATCGGCGAGGAGCAGCCGCTTGATCCGCCGCGAGCCCTGCGAGTTGATGCGCTCGCCGACCATCAGCGGCGAGCCGTCCTGCTTGAGCGCCGTCGCGGTCATCGCCGACGCCGCGAATTGCACGCGATTGCGCATGGGCGTCCGGCCGACGCGGCCCTCGGCGGCCTTGACGAACGCGGCGATGTGAGCGGGCGTCGTGCCGCAGCACCCGCCGATGACGTTGGGGGCAAAGTCGTGGAGGAAGCCAGCGAGCTCGCGAGCCATCTCGACCGGCGTCTCCGGATAGATCGTCTCGCCCGCGGGTCCCATGAGCGGGAGCCCGGCGTTCGGGATGACCGAGACGAAGCAGCGCGAGTTCTCGACGAGGAACCGGATCGCGTCGCGCATGTGCGTCGGGCCAGTCGAGCAATTGAGGCCGATGACATCGATCGGCAGTGCGTCGAGCGTCGCCGTGACGGCGCGAATGTCGGTGCCGAGCAGCATCCGCCCGGAGACGTCGAGGGTGACCTGCGCCTGGATCGGAACGCGCCGGACGCCCGTGGCGAACGCGCGCGTGATCCCGGCGATCGCCGCCTTGACCTCAAGCAGATCTTGGCTCGTCTCGAGCAGGAGGAGGTCGACGCCGCCATCCACAAGGAACCGGGCCTGCTCGCCGTAGAGATCGGCCAGCTCGTCGAACGTGATCTTCGAGAGCGTCGGGTCGGAAGAGGAGATCAGCATCCCCGTCGGCCCGAGCGCACCCGCGACGAAACGCGGCCGATCCGGCGTCGAATAGGCATCGCACGCCGCACGGGCGATCCGGGCCGCCGCGAGGTTGATCGCCTCCGTTTTTTCGCCGAGACCATATTCTTCGAGCTTGAGGCGCGATGCCATGAACGAGTCCGTTTCGACGACGTCGGCACCGGCTTCGAGATATGCATCGTGGACGTCACGTATGACGTCCGGGCGCGTCAGGACGAGCGCCTCGTTGCAGCCGGCATGGCGGGCACCGCCGAAATCGGCATCGGTGAGATCGCGGGCCATGAGCTCGGTCCCCATCGCGCCATCGACAACCAAGACACGCTCACGCAACGCCGCGAGGTAATCGTTCATCGACATCATTATAGCGCCTCGGCGACTGCGAACCTACTGCCTTGGGTGGCAGCGGTGACCACGAGCCCGCCCAACGCCATCGAAATGGCCGTGTTCTGCGTTACAGAGTGGTGCTATCACCTGAGCGAGGCGAGATTACCGGTTCGCGTGCCGATGATCGACGTGTGATGATGACCGAGCTCAAGTCGTTCCGCCGCGGTGACTCCCCACGATCGGACAGCTTCGACGGCGCCCGGCATCGAGTCGCGCCCATCTGCTACATCGTGGACCGTGATCTCCGTATTCTCATGGCGACGGACGACGCCGCCCAAGCCGACGACCGGCGGTTGCCCGAGCCGGTCGCGAGTGCCGTCAAGGAACTCGTCGCGGCCGCCTCCGCCGCGAACGTCATGAACTCGAAGGTCGTCAACGGCACACTCGTGCGAATCGCGAGCCTCGCCGGCCCCACCGGCACGAGCCTCGGCGTCTTCGTCGAGACACTGCGCGGGCGCGACGCCCTCGCGAGTGCGATCGAGCGCTACGGTCTCAGCGTCCGCGAGGCAGACGTCCTCTCGTGCCTCTCGTTCGGCGAGCGGACCAAGGTGATCGCGAAGGCGCTCGGGATCTCCGAGGCCACGGTCAGCGATCACGTCAAGAGCATCATGGCGAAGATGAACTGCCACAGCCGCACACAGCTCCTCGCGCGCGTCTTCGGGCCTTCATAGGCTTCGGCGGGCGGGCCCGGCTACTGGCCCAGACCCGGGGTCATCGAGACGAATGCGACGAGAAAAAGTACGAGCATGATCAGTCCCATGGGAGCCTCCGGAAGACAGCGGTGCTGCCGCTCACGTTCGTAGGCGATGCTGCGATAGCCCTGAACGGACGCTCGGAATATCAGTCAGCGGCCAAAATCTTTAACCGACAAAAGAAAACCTCCGCCACAATCCGCGTAAGCATTGCTTAGCCGGAAAAGCGAATTCGGGGCTCAGGCAACCCGGACACCGCTCAATGCCAGAACGAATAAGGCCGAGTAACGACAGGCGAAGCGTCGTCACGTTATCCCCAAATATAAGGACAGCCTCCTCAAATAGCGTTATAATACGTATGTGGCCTCCGACTAAGAGCGGTGGTCCAACTTACATCCTCGCTTGTTAGAAGGACCTAATGCTAACTCTCCTCGCATCTCTCGCCCTCATGTTCTCCGGCCACGGGACAGCGACTAGCAACAGCAACTACGGCGTGCTCCCGAGCGGCAACTACGGCGTGCTCCCGAGCGGCAACTACGGCGTGCTCCCGAGCGGCAACTACGGCGTGCTCCCGAGCGGCAAGTACGGCGAGATCCCGAGCGGCGCGCATAGCGCAAAGTAATCGCCTAAGTCCGGCACCTGTCGAACTGAAAATTTGATAGGTACCGGACTTTTTTTTAGGGGATGCATAGTGGTTCAAAGCGATTCAATAAAACTTTCTATCAAACTGTATCAAGGCGCACGTCTCGAAGAAGCTCTGCTTACGATCCCCCCCCCCCATCATCGATTCTAACTCCTATTGGCGAATCCTGAAAAGCCGCATATACGGTCGACTCGGAAAAAATGAGCAGTCTCTGAGAGAATTGGACGAAGTCCCCCTTGGACGCGAGCAGTCTACGAATCTGCAGCTCGAGGTTAACGTAGCAAGAGTTTTTCCGCTTTTATCACTTCAGCAATACGAGGCAGCAGCCGCTACGATTCGCGAGAGTAAAGACTTACTTAAGCAAGAACATTCCCTCTGCCTTGAGACCGAATTACATTACAATGAAGCGGCTTTTTATTTTATGCTTCAAGACGATGCGGAGGCTACGAATGCGGCGAACCGGGCACTCTCCGCTTCGGATGATTTTTTTAGCTCCTACGAACACCCAATTCAAAGTGCATCGAACCTGAAGCATAATCGTGCAAAGGCACTGCAACTGTTAGCTCTGATTCATTCACGCAAACAACAATATCACGAGCAAGCTCGGCTTAATAGGCTTGCGATTATGGAATTGAGGCAATCAGCGACCCCGGATGAATATTTATCTGCGATATTAAAAATGAACCTTAGCTTTTATGTGCGCGATCTCGACTCAAGTCGTGACGCAGAGTTATTAGATTGTGGAAACTGGCCGAGCAATCTGAGTTGGAAAGCAGCCGAGATCAGCCGCAGCCTCTCGCTTTTGTCGGCAGCGCAAGGACGATTTGACGACTTTGCCAAAATGAGCGCGGCAGCGTCCGAATTGAGTTCATCAGATTCATTTAAGCAACTTCTTGTAGCCGAGAAGTCCTACATTCACCGGATGGCGTTCGATATCGTTGATGCTTCTTCACTGCTAACCTCGTTCTCCGTAATGATGTCACAAACGACGACTCCCGACGATGATGACTACCGCGATGCGCTGCTCTATCTTGCTCAAGAAATCTCGATTATCGATCCTGCGAAAAGTCAACTGATACTCGAACGCTGGCATTCATCGAATAACTCGACAACGGCGCTCCGACTACATGACACTCGAGAGGCTGCTGAGAGCGCATTTGCAAACGCCATAATCTTAAAGAATTGCGGCAAGGACTCGATCAACACATTCTTTCAAGCATTCGAGACTTGGAATAACGTGGGGTACCGGAAGTTTGCTGCGGCTGCCGCTGTAGAACTCGCGGAGCTCACTCGTAACCCGACCTTCGCCGCGTACGCTCGACGCGAGGCTGAGCTGCGGCCGGGGTCTTGGCTCGACCTGCGCGTCCGCCGCATGAACGTCTAGCGGCGGACGCGCTCCGATGCTACGGGCCTTCGTTCACCTGAACGAAGCGTTTCGGGTCGACGTACTTCGCGAACACGTCGCGGATCTGCGGGCCGGTCAGCGCCTTGAACGCCTGACCCTCGCGCGTCGGCTCGTCGAGCGGTAATCCGGCGACGGCGCGACCGAGCAGGCCACCGGCGATCGACGAGACGCTCGCCTCGCTCAAGTCGAGGTCTCGGAGCAGCTGTGTCTGCGCCTGCGCGACCTCCGCATCGGTGGGCGCAGTCGTGGCGAGATCGTGGAGATCGCGGTCGATGAGTGCACGCGCCTTGGCGACGTTCTCGGGATCGCTGCCGTACGAGGCGCCGTACGTCGCACGAGTGCGGCCCGCCGAGAGCGTCGGCGAGACGGAGTAGACGAGGCCGCTGTTCTGCCGGAGATCGCGGGAGTATCGCGTCGAGTAGAACGCGCCGCCGAGGATCGCGTTGCCGAGCGCGAGCGCGTAGTAGTCGGGATTCGTGCGCGTGATGCCGATCTGCTCGTCGAGCGTCACGGTCGTTTGCGTGCGGCCGGGCGCGTTGATTGTCCGGTGGCTCGCGGGGTTCAGCGGGACGGACGGTAAGTCGAGCTGCGGCTTGGGGCCGCTGGCGGTCCAGCCTCCGAAGTACTTCTCAACGAGGGCGCGAGCGCGATCCGGCGTAATATCGCCGACCATCACGATCGTCGTGACATCCGGCCGGAACGCCGCGAGGCGATGCGCCTGGACGTCGCCGAGCGTCAGTTTACCGACCGCGAGCGGTGTAGGCTGGCGCAAAGACGGATCGCCTGCGGGCAGCAGTCCGCGCTCGAGCGCACGCGCCGCCAAATAATCCGGAGAGGTGAGTTCGCCCGGCAGCGCGCTGACGGTTTGCTGCTTGACGATCGAGAATGCCGAAGCCGGCAACGCGGGCGAGAGCTCGTTCTGAGCGAGCAACGCCATTCCGCGGTCGAGGTCGGCGACGGGTATGGCGAGCCCGAAGGACGCGCCGGCATTGGCGTCCGCGGCGATGTCGTCGAGCTGCTTTTGGTAGGCGAGCCGATCGTATTGCGTCGTCCCGTAACCGAAGAGCTGGCCGAGGATGCCGACGATGCCTTCCTGACCATGCGGCGTCTGCAGCGGCGGCGTCTGCCGGACGATCCCGCGGACCGTCACCGTCGGGCTGACGTGCTCCGTCTGCACGATGAGTCGCAGGCCGTTGGGCAACGTCACGTCGCTCGGCGTCACGAGCGAGGTTGGGACGGGCGGCACGGTCGCGAGCTCGCGAGCCCACGTCGGCAACGGCACGGGCTTCGAGCCCTTCGATGTAAAGGTATCCTTGACGACTCCGCCGCCGGCGTTCGAACTCGGCGAGCCGGGCTTCGGCGTCAGCACGCCGACGACGGCACGGTCGCGCACCAGATACGCGCGTGCAACCCGCGAGACGTCCGCCGGTGTGACGGCCTGGATCCGCGCGAGCGCCTGATCGGGCGACTGAAGCCCCTGCACCGCGACGGCGTCGGACCACTCCTGCGCGAGACCGTCGATGGAGTTCCGCGAGAACAGCGCTTGGGCGACCTCGCGCCGCTTGGCGGCGTCCACGAGCTCGGCCGGAACGCCGTTCTTCGCGATCGCGCCGATCGTCTGCGTGAGTAGCGCCAGTCCCGCGCTCGTATCGCCGCCGGGCGTCGTCGCCAGATACGTGTACGCGAAGCCCGCATCGCCGTAGGGCTGATAGTTGAAGCCCGTCTGCAGCGCCTTCCCGTCGAAAGCGAGCGCCGAGAGCGAGCCGCGCTCGCTCGAGAGCACGTCTGAAAGCACGTCGGCCGCGGCGTAGTCCTTATCGTGATAGCCGGGCATGCGGTATGTCAGCAGCACGAGCGGCACCGAAAAGTCGCTCGTGTCGCGGATGACGTCACCCGTGGCAAGCGGCCGCAGCAAGACCGGCGCGTGCGCTGGAACCGGATGGCTCGGAATCTTCCCGAAGATCTCGCGCACCTTCGCGACGGTCGCGGGGCCGTCGACGTCGCCTGAGATCACGAGGATCGCGTTGTTCGGTGCGTACCACGTCTTCCAGAAATCGTGGATCTCCGGGCCCGTGAGCTTATCAAACGACGGACGCGTGCCGAGCGGCGTGTGATCGTACGGCGTTCCGGCGAAAAGGATCGCCTGCGCCTTATCGTAGTAACGATAAAACGCGCTGCCAAGATCGCTCGAGACTTCCTGGTTGATCGCGCCTCGCTCGTCTTGCCACTCAGCCTGCGGCGCGGTGACGTCGGTCATCCGAGCCGCCTCGACGCGCAACGCAATGTCGAGATCGTTCGCCGGAGTCGTGACGTAGTATTGCGTGACCGACGTTTGCGTGTCGGCGTTGAAGTCGCCGCCGAGCAACGTCGTGATCGTCGCCATTTGATCGGCCGTAAGCGTTGAATTGCTGCGGCCCGCCGTCATGTGTTCGAGCGCGTGCGCCATTCCGGGGTACGCCGCTGGCGCGTCGGCACCGCCGACGAGATAGTTGACGATCTCCGTCGTAACGGGCGCGAGCGGATCGTGCACGACGACGACGCGCAACCCGTTATCGAGCTGGGCGCGCGTCACGTCCGTCTCGGTCGCACGGGCACCCGAGCTCGCGGCGCCCGCCGGTGTGAGGGAAGCGGCGGTCAACGCGACGGCGAGCGTCGCCGCGGCGGCACGAACGGAACGGTTCATTTGCGAAGGAGTACTCCCGGATTCGGTAACGGCGTCGAGCGTCGGAACGCACGAAGGACCCGTTGCATTCGTACGGGCCCTTCGCGGCGAAGTTTCTTTGTCGGACAGGGTCAGACGAGGGCGGGTTCCACCACCTGCGCGTCCTGCTCGGAGAAGACGGGATTGGAGAGATATCGTTCGCCCGTATCGCAACCGATCGTCACGATCGTCTTGCCGGCCATCTCGGGCCGCTCAGCGATCCGTAGCGCAGCGAGGATGTTCGCACCGGCGGAGATGCCGACCAGCATACCTTCTTCGCGCGCCGCGCGGCGCGCCATCGCGATCGCGTCGTCGTTCGTGATCCGCAGGACCTCGTCGTAGACCGCGGTGTTGAGGTTCTTCGGAACGAAACCCGCGCCCGCGCCCTGGATCTTGTGCGGCCCGGGTGCACCGCCCGAGAGGACGGGCGATGCGTCGGGCTCGACCGCAACGATCTTGACGTCGGGCCGACGGCTCTTGAGCACCTCGCCGACGCCCGTGAGCGTGCCGCCCGTCCCGACCGCGGCGACGAACACGTCGACCGAGCCGTCGGTATCGCGCCAGATCTCCTCAGCCGTCGTACGGCGGTGGATCTCCGGATTCGCCGGATTCTCAAACTGCTGCGGCATGAAATAACGCGCCGGATCGCGGTCGCGGATCTCCTGCGCTTTTGCGATCGCGCCCTTCATGCCGTCGGCACCCGGTGTTAGCACGAGCTGTGCGCCGTACGCCTTGAGGAGGTTGCGGCGCTCGAGCGTCATCGTATCGGGCATCGTGAGGATGATCGGGTAGCCCTTCGCAGCCGCGACGAAGGCGAGCGCAACGCCCGTATTGCCGCTCGTCGGCTCGATGATGATCGTGTCGGGTCGAAGGCGGCCTTCCCGCTCGGCGGCTTCGATCATGGCGACGCCGATGCGATCCTTCACGCTCCCGGCGGGATTGAAGGACTCCATCTTGACGAGCACCGTGCCCGGCAAGCCGCGGTTGAGCCGCGGAATCTTCACGAGCGGCGTGTTGCCGAACGTATCGGTGATGTTGTCATAGATGCGTGCCATGCTGGCCTCCTGGCTCTGGTATCCCCACACGACCCCAAGCGGAACGCGAGGCGTTGCGGCCGAACGTACGTTCCCTCCAATGTTCTCGATCGCCGAGAAGTCGCTCTACGTCGCCGATCTCGATCTCTGGATCGATTCGATGCGCACCCGCGACCGCTCATACGTCTCCCACGGCCACGCCGATCACGCTCGCGCGCACCAGCACATCGTATGCTCGACGAACAGCGCCCGTGTCTGCGGCCTCCGGCTCGGACACCGCGCGCCGCGTCGGCCAGACGATCCGGCCGACGCGGAGCCGCGGACGATGCGCTACGAGACGCACGACTACAACGTACCGTGGCGGGAGGGCGATCACGAGCTGACGCTCTTCTCCGCGGGCCACGTACTCGGGAGCGCGCAGCTGCTCATCGAAGGCGAGCGCGGTCGCTTCGTCTACACGGGCGATTTCAAGCTCGAGCCGTCGCGCACGGCCGAACCGCCCGAGGTCAAGCGCTGCGACGTCGTGCTGATGGAATGCACCTACGGCCGGCCGCAGTTCGTCTTCCCGCCGCGCGCGGAGGTGGAGGGCGCGATGATCGGCTGGGCCCGGCGCGCGCTCGAGGACGGCGCCGTGCCGATCTTCTTCGCCTACTCGCTCGGCAAGGCGCAGGAAGCAATGGCAATTCTCGGCGGCGCCGGGTTGCCGCTGACCGCGCACGGCGCGATCGCCTCGATGGCGCGCGTCTACGAGGACGCGGGCGTCGCGATGCCGCCGTATGAGAGGTACGACGCGGCGGCGTTCTCCGGCGGCCGGGTGCTGCTCTGGCCCCCGTCCGGGAAAGCGCTGCCGAGCGCGGTTCGCGGCAAGCTCGTCCGGACGGCCGCACTCACGGGTTGGGTCGTCGGATCGGGCGTGAACTACCGGCGCGGCACGGACGCGGGCTTCCCGCTCTCCGATCACGCCGACTATCCGGCGCTGCTGCGCTACATCGAGCTCGCGCAGCCCGCGCGAGTGCTGCTCAACCACGGTTGGCCCGATTTTACACACCGGCTCCGGCGGATGGGCGTCGATGCGGAGTATCTCAAGAAGAATCCGCAGCTCACGCTCTTTTGAGCGCGCGACTCAGTGGAAATCGGCCTCGCTGAGCCCGACGTTTGTCTTGAGATCGGTGAAGCGTTCCACATTGACCGGCGCCTTATCGACGTCTTCGGTGAAGACGAGCGGCAAGTGCGTCGTGTTCGAGAGCTCGAGCACGACGCGCGTGACGCCGCCCGGAAGCGGCTCGCGCGGGATGAGGGTCACGTCGGTCGCGTCGCCGCCGGCCGGCGCTTCGGAGAGCTCGCCCGGCGTGTCGAGCATGGTCGCGAGACGATTGCCGAACGACGTCGTCGCGATCGTCTCGCCGCGGAGCGACTTTGCCCGCCCGTCCGTCAGCGGCACGGAGAGCTTGAGGGCGGAGAGGAAGCCGCCCGAGTGACCGACGATATCGTCGCCGCCGTGCCAGACCGCACCGCTCCCGCGCCCGGCGCCGTCGACGACGTCGATCCGCACGAAGGTCGGCTTGAGGAAGCGGACGTCGTAGACGTAGTGCTTGGACCTCTTGCCGTCGTTCGTGCGTTCGTCGGCCGTCACGGTCGCGCGATAGTCGTGGACGCCCGCCCAAACCCGATCGAACGCCGCGAGCGCCGGCGTGGTGTGGTTTGCCGCTCGATCCGCGACGGCGGCCGGCGCGGCGGCGACGGGTCCGGTGAGCGCGAGCGCTGCGAGCGCGGTGAGAACGTGGTGGCGGCGCAGGGTCATGGAACCTCGAGCTGCGGCGGTGGAGCGTGATCGACTTCGCACAGGTCTGCGACGCCATCGCCGCGACGCCCGCCAAGACTCAAAAGATTCAACGCCTTGCGGCATATCTGAGTTCGCTCTCAGAAGCGGATCTTTGTGCCGCCGTCCGTTTCGTCGCGGGCGACCCGCTGCCCGCGGGCGACGACCGGCGGCTCGCAATCGGCGGCCGGACGCTCTTCGCCGCGGCCCGCGCCGTCTGGTCGCCCACTGAGGCCGATCTCGGCGAGGCGTACCGCGCGACGGGGGATCTCGGCGACGCGCTCGCGCGGATCGTCCGGCCGCCGACCGACCTCGGGCTCTTTCGCGAGACGCTCTCGCCCGCCGGATTCGCGGCGCTCCTGGAGGAACTCGCGAGCGCGCCCGCCGGGAAGGCCTCGGGCAAGCGCCGCGAAGCCACCTGCGAGCGCGCGTTTCGCGCGTGCGAGGATCCACGCGAGGCCGCCTATGTCGCGAAGATCCTGCTCGGCGATCTGCGGATCGGTCTGCGCGAGGGGCTCGTGCTCGACGCGATCGCCGCGGCGTTCGGCCGCGATCCGGCCGTCGTGCGGCGCGCCGCAATGGCCGCGGGCGATCTCGGCGTCGTCGCGGCCGCCGCCCGTGCGGACGCACTCGACCGCATCGCGATTCGCTACGGGTCCGCGATCGGACCGATGCTCGCCTCGCCGATCGCGTTCGGCTCGAGCTACAAGGAGCTCGCGAGCGCGACGTGGCTCGTCGAAGACAAGTACGATGGGATCCGCGCGCAGGCGCACGTCGACGGCGAGATCGTCCGGCTCTTCACGCGCACGGGCGGCGAGTGCTCGCGAGCGTTTCCCGAGATCGTGACGGCGCTACGCGGCGGTGCGCGCGCGATTCTCGACGGCGAGATCGTCGCGAGCCGCGACGGCGCGGTCCTCCCGTTCCGCTATCTGCAACAGCGCCTGGGACGTGTCGATCCCTCCGCCGAGGTGCTGCGTGACGTGCCCGCAGCGTTCATCGCCTTCGACGCCCTCGCGCTCGGCGAACGCTTCCTGCTCGATGAGCCGCTCGCCGAGCGGCGCGCCGCGCTCGCCGAGAACGGATTCGCAGGCGCGCACGCGAGCATTGCGCCGTGGCGAACCCTCGAGACGGGCGCGACGAGCGACGCCATCGCGGAGCTCTTCGAGGCCGCGCGCGTGCGCGGGCACGAGGGCCTCGTCTTCAAGCGCACCGACGCGCCGTACGTGCCCGGCCGGCGCGGCAAGTGGTGGTACAAGCTCAAACGCGAGCTCTCGACGCTCGACGTCGTCGTGGTCGCCGTCGAGTGGGGCCACGGCAAACGCAAGGCCGTGCTCTCGGACTACACCTTCGCCGTGCGGCGCAGCACGACGGATCTCCGGCTCGCGACGATCGGCAAGGCGTACACCGGGCTCACGGACGCCGAACTCGACGAGATGACGCGCCACTTTCTGACGATCGCGAGCCCGGCGAACGGTCGTCGCGCGCGAAGCGTCGAGCCGACGGTCGTCATCGAGATCGCCTTCGACGTCGTCGCCGAAAGCGCGTTGCACGACGGCGGCTTCGCACTGCGCTTCCCGCGCATCGTGCGGCTGCGGCCCGACAAGCCGGTCGCAGAGATCGATACGCTCGAGGATGTCGAGGCGATCTATCGCGCCATGCTCGAGCGCGAGAACGTGATGCCGTGATCGCGTCGCGCATCATCGTCGACGGCGAGCTCACGCTCGCGCCACGTACGGCCTCGGACGCCGTGGAGTTCCAGGCGCTCATCGCCGCGCACCGCGACGATCTGCGGCGCTGGCTCGACTGGATCGACGCGACGCGAACGCTCGCCGACTCCCGCCGCTACGCGCAGTACGCCGCCGCGCAGTTCGTCGACCGCACCTCGTTCGCATACGCGATCGAGGTCGCGGGGCGCATCGTCGGCAGCGTCGGCATCCACGATCTCGACTGGGCCAATCGCAGCGGCGCGCTCGGCTATTGGCTCGCGCCGCCGTGGCGCGGCCGCGGCATCATGACGCGCGCGTGCATCGCGCTCACGACCGAGGCGTTTCGCGAGGTGCGGCTCGAGCGGCTCGAAATCCGCTGCGCGCTCGGAAACGGTGCGAGCCGCGCGGTCGCGGAGCGGCTGCGATTCGCGCACGAGGGAAACCTCGCGCGCGCGCACGCCCTCCACGGGGACTTCCTCGACGTCGCGCTCTACGCGACGACGGCGCAGGTGTGGCTCAGTCCGCTGCGAGGTTCCGTTCGAGGAACGCCGTGACGCGCGGCCAGACGTCGCGCGCGCCGTCGTTCGCGTCCGGTCCCGCACGAAAGAAAGCGTGGTCTTCGGCTGCGTAGATGCGGAGCTCGAAGTGCTTCCCGTGCGCTTCGAGCGCCTCGCGGATCCGCTCGACGTGATCGGCGGAGATGTGCGCGTCGCGGCCGCCGAAGGCGAGCAGGAGCGGCGCGCCGATCTGCTCCGTGACGACGAGCATCGGCGGCCACGCGCTTCCCGTCGCGATCTGGCCGCCGTAGAACACGATCGCCGCGCCGACGAACGGGAGCGTCGCCGAGAGGTACGCGAGCGAGCCGCCGAGGCAGAAGCCCCATGTCCCGATCTTCGCGCCGGGGCCGAGCCGGTCGCGTAGGTAATCGCCGGCCGCGGTCATGTCCGCGCTCGACTGTTCGAGCGTGAGCGCGCCGGCGGCCGCGCGGCCCTTCGCGAACCCCGCCTCATCCGGAGCCGCGTCGAAGTGCGGATCGGTCCGATGGAAGAGCGCCGGGGCGATTGCAAGCCAGCCGGCATCCGCGAGCAGCGTCACGATGCGCTGCATGTCGGCGTTGACGCCGAAGATCTCTTGGAGCACGATCACGCCGCCGCGCGGTGCAGCGGGGCCCGCGACGAAGCACGGCATCTTCTCACCCGTGACGTCGAGCTCGACCCACGTGCCGCTCGCCTCGGTCGCCGCCGAGCTCATGAACGCACGCTCGCGGCGGTGCGCACGGTCGCGGCGGCTTCTCGGATCGCACGCGCAACCGCCGCGGGGGCGGAAGCGGGCGCGCCGTGATCGGCCTCGACCGTGAATGCGCGCCGAACCGGCATCGCGGCGACCATCTTGTGTTGCGCGCCCGGCGTCACGGCGCGGTCCTTCGTCGTGTGAACGTAGAAGCGCGGGACCGAGCCCGAGCGAGCTTCGGTCATCTCGACGGGCGTGCCGAACGGCTGCAACGGCTCCGGCGACGGATTCGCGGACGCGGGTCCGGCGACGGATTCGGGCGACGCGTTGAAGATCGCCTCGCGCAGGCCCTCGCTCGTGACCGTGCCGATGCCGTCGTCCGGATGCGGCGTAAAGTTTTTCGTGAAGACGCTCGCCGTGTCGGCCTGCGCATAGTCGTTCGCCGTCATGCCGGCTTCGGGTAGGAACGCGCAGACGTACACGGCCGCGGCGATCCGCTCCGGCACCTGCTCGGTCGCCGCGGCGACGGACATGCCGGCGAGGCTATGGCCGACGAGCACGACCGGCTCGGGTGAGGCGCCAATCGCGCTCGTCACCGTCTCGACGTACGTCGCGAGCGTCGCCGAGCCCGCGTTCGCACTATCCGCGCCGTGCCCCGGCAGCGTCGGCGCGACCACGACGGAACCGTCGGCTTCGAGGATCTTCGCGACCTCGTTCCAGATGGTCGCGTCGGAGAACGCGCCGTGGACGAGGACGTAGTGGGTGGGAGAACTTGCCATGCGCCGCTCATACCCGAGCGGGCGTTCGCGTTACTCGAGCTCGGCGAGGAGGTCGCCCGCGGCGACGCGCGCCCCGACGCGCGTCTCGACCACGGCGACCGTGCCGTCGACGACGGCGTGAATCACCGTCTGCATCTTCATCGCCTCGATCGTGAAGACGGCGTCGCCCTTGTGCACGGCAAGCCCCTCGCTCACGGCGACCTTCACGATCTGCCCGGGCATCGGCGCGCCGATCTGCTTCGGGTTGCCGGGCTCGGCCTTGCGCGCCTCGACGTGCGCGCTCGCGCGGCGCGCGTCGCGCACGGTCACGGGCCGCGGCTGACCGTTGAGGTCGAAGTAGACGACGCGGTTGCCGGCGTCGTCGGGCTCACCGAGTGCGGCGAAGCGCACCGAGAGCGACTTGCCGCGCTCGAGCTCGATGTCGAGCTCGTGCATCACGTCCATGCCGTAGAAGAACACGGGCGTCGGCAGCGCGGAGACGTTCCCGTACTGCGCGACGTGCCGCGCGAAATCCACGAACACGCTCGGATACATGAGATACGACGCGAACTCATCGTCCTCGACAGGACGCTCGACGAGGGCCTCGACCTCGCGCCGGAGCGCCGGGAGATCGGCCGGCTCGAGCATCGAGCCCGGCCGCTCGTAGATGGAGGGCCGGCCGGCGAGCACCTTCGTGCGCAGCTGCGGCGGAAAGCCGCCGGGCGGCCGGCCGAGATAGCCTTGGAAATACTCGACGACCGACTGCGGAAACGCGACGGGCACGGCCGGATCTTCAACGATCTCGCGCGTGAGATCGCCCGCGACCATGAAGATCGCGAGATCGCCCACGACCTTCGAGCTCGGCGTGACCTTGGGGATGTCACCGAACATCGCGTTGACGTCCGCGTACATGCGCATGACGTCGGGCCAGCGATCCCCGAGCCCCATGCCACCGGCCTGCTCGCGCAGGTTCGTGTACTGGCCGCCCGGCATCTCGTGCTCGTACACGTCGGAGGAACCCGCGCGCATCTCGCTCTCGAAGGGCCGGTAGAAGCGCCGAACTGCTTCCCAATAGCGCGAGATCGCGTGGATGCCGTCGGCAGAAAGGCCCGTGTCGTGCGGTCCGTACCGCAGTGCCGCGGCGATGGTCCCGAGGTTTGGCTGCGACGTCAAGCCGCTCATCGCGTCGATCGCGGCGTCGACCGCATCGACACCCGCCTCGACCGCGGCGAGAACCGACGCTCCCGAATTCCCGCTCGTATCGTGCGTATGGAAGTGGATCGGGATCCCGATCTCGTCCTTGAGCGCCGTGAACAGCCGCCGCGCGGCCTCGGGCTTGAGCAGCCCCGCCATGTCCTTGACGCCGAGCACGTGCGCGCCCGTCGCCTCGAGCTCTTTTGCGAGCTCGAGATAGTAGGCGAGATCGTACTTCGTGCGCGCCGGATCGAGCAGATCGCCCGTATAGCACATCGCCGCCTCGCAGAGCTTTCCGCTCGCGAGCACGGCGTCGATCGAGACGCGCATGTTCTCGACCCAGTTGAGCGAGTCGAAGACGCGGAAGACGTCGACGCCCGCGGCGGCCGCCCGCTCGATGAAGTAGGTGACCGTATTCTCGGGGTAGCTCGTGTAGCCGACGGCGTTCGCGCCGCGCACGAGCATCTGCAGGAGCACGTTCGGAATTGCGGCGCGCAGCCCGCGCAGCCGCGACCACGGATCTTCCTTGAGAAAGCGCATCGCGACGTCGAACGTCGCGCCGCCCCAGCACTCGATCGAGAACAGCTCCGGGAGGAGGCGCGCGTACGCGGGCGCGACCGCGAGCAGATCGTACGTGCGCACGCGCGTCGCGAGCAGCGACTGGTGGGCATCGCGCATCGTCGTATCGGTGACGAGCACGCGCCGTTCGGCGAGCATCCACTTCGCGAAGCCAGTCGCTCCGAGCTCGCCGAGCCGGTCGCGCGTGCCGCGCACGAGCGGTTCGGCCGAGAGCTTCGGGAGCGGAGCCGGCGCGCGCGTCTCCGCGACCGGCCGCCCGCGCACCTCGGGATTGCCGTTGACGATCGTCTCGCCGACGAAATTGAGCAGCCGCGTCGCGCGGTCGCGCCGCCGCGGGACGTCGAGCAGTCCGAGCGACTCGTCGAGGAAGCGCGTCGTGAAGCGGCCCTCGCCGAACGTGGCATCGGTGAGCAACGCGTCCAGAAACGCGATGTTCGTCGCGACCCCGCGCACGCGGAACTCGCGGAGCGTCCGCAGCATGCGCGCGCGCGCCTCGTCGAACGTCGGTGCCCACACCGTGACCTTCTCGAGGAGCGAATCATAGAACGGCGTGATGACGGCGCCCGCGTACGCCGCGCCGTCGAGCCGCACGCCGAAGCCCGTCGCGGGGCGGTATACCGCGATCTGACCGTAGGTCGGCGCGAAGCCGTTCTCCGAGTCCTCGGTCGTGATGCGGCACTGAATCGCATGGCCGCGCAGGCCGATCTCGGCTTGCACGGGGACGCCGCTCTCGGGCGTCCCGATCGCGGCGCCCGCGGCGATCCGAATCTGCGCCTTCACGAGATCGATGCCGGTCACGAGCTCGGTGACGGTGTGCTCGACCTGAATGCGCGGATTGACCTCGATGAAATAGTACGCGCCCGCGTCGAGGTCCACGAGAAACTCGACGGTCCCGGCATTGTCATAGTCGACCGCACGGCCGATCGCGAGGCCGGCCGCGTGCAGGCCGGCGCGGATCTCGGGCGCGAGATCGCGCGCGGGCGCCTCCTCGACGACCTTCTGATGGCGGCGCTGCACCGTGCAGTCCCGCTCGCCGAGCTGCACGACCGTGCCGTGCGCGTCGCCGACGAGCTGCACCTCGACGTGGCGCGCGCGCTCGATGTAGCGCTCCGCGGAAAGCTCGTCGTTGCCGAACGCGGCGGCTGCCTCCTGACGCGCGAGATCGAGCTGACCCGTGAACGCCGCCGCGTCGCGCACAACGCGCATGCCGCGGCCGCCGCCGCCCCAGCTCGCCTTGAGCATGAGCGGAAACCCGATCGCCTCGGCCGCGCGCAGGGCCTCCGCCGGCTCGCGCGCGAGGGCGGCCGTTGCAGGCACCGTGGGGACGCCCGCGGCGGCCGCGAGCTCGCGGGCGGCGACCTTGTTCCCGAGGCGCCGCATCGCGGCCGACGTCGGGCCGACGAAGATCAGCCCCGCGGCGCGAACGCCGTCGGCGAACTCGGGGTTCTCGGCGAGAAAGCCGTAGCCCGGATGGATCGCGTCGGCGCCCGCATCGACGGCGATGCGGACGATATCGGCGACGTCGAGATACGCGCCGACGGGCGTCTGGCCGTCGGCGACGAGGAAGCTCTCGTCGGCCTTGAAGCGGTGGAGCGCGAAGCGGTCTTCGCGCGAGTAGATCGCGACGGTCGCGATGCCGAGCTCGGCTGCGGCCCGAAAGACGCGAATGGCGATCTCGCCGCGATTTGCGACGAGAAGTTTTCGTATCGAGCGCATGCCCCTTAGGTGCCGGGGTCGATGAGCGCGAGATCCTTCTTGAGCGTCTTCGCGTCGATCGGGCCGTGGACGATCGCTCGCACGACGCCGCGGCGATCGATGAACACGCTCTCGGGCACGGCGGCGGCGCCGTAATTGGCCTCGAAGGGACCCTGATCGATCGCGACGAGCGCCTTGACACCGATCGACTTCAGGTACGGCGCGACGATCGACGGCGACTCTTGCTCGTCGACCTGCAGGAACGAGACGCGGCCGACATAGGCCTTGGAGCTCTGCGCGATGAGCGGCATCTCCATCCGGCACGGCGGACACCACGTCGCGAACAGGTTGATGAAAAGCGGCTTTCCGGCGAAGTCGGCGAGCGTCAGGGAGTCGCCGTCGAACTTCTCGAGGATGAACGGCGGGGCTTTCTTGCCGACCGAGGCCGGCTGCGCCGCGTCCGCCGCGACGCTCGAACCCAGGAGCGCACCAAGAAGCGTCATGCTGGCAAGGGATAGGATCACGCCACTGGCTCCTCGGGGTGAAAAGTTCGGTTCCCGCTCGTTCGCCGATGGGCGGCCCGCTCCGTTTCGGCATGGCGACTGCCCGGAGCGGGAACGGCGCGCAGCGTGGATTACGTCAATCTCGGCAACACCGGCATCAAGGTCTCGCGCATCTGCCTCGGCTGCATGACCTACGGCTCGAAGAGCTGGCGCGACTGGATTCTCGAGGAGGAAGAGAGCCGGCCGTTCATCGAGCGCGCGCTCGAGCGCGGCATCAACTTCTTCGACACAGCCGACGTGTACTCGCTCGGCGCGAGCGAGGAGATCCTCGGTCGCGCGATCCGCGATCTCGCGAGCGATCGCGAGGATGTCGTGATCGCGACCAAGGTCTACAACCCGATGGGCGACGATCCCAACGCTCGCGGGCTCTCCGCCAAGCACATCCGGCACGCGATCGACGCGAGCCTCACGCGGCTCGGGATGGAGTATGTGGATCTGTACCAGATTCACCGCTTCGACGATGAGACCCCGATCGAGGAGACGTGCGAGGCCCTCGACGCCGTCGTGAAGTCCGGCAAGGCCCTGCACATCGGAGCCTCGAGCATGTACGCCTGGCAGATGGCGAAGATGCTCGACTACCAGGAGCGCAACGGTCTCGCGCGCTTCGTGACGATGCAGAATCACTACAACCTGATCTACCGCGAGGAAGAGCGCGAGATGATTCCGCTCTGCAGCGATCGCGGCATCGGGCTCATCCCGTGGAGCCCGCTCGCGCGCGGCATGCTCGCGGGCAATCGCAAGGCGCAGACCACACGCAGCAAGACCGACGATTTCGGCAACTCGATGTACACGAGCGACGCGGATAACGCCGTCGTCGACGCCGTCGAAGCGGTCGCGAAACGCCTGGCCGTGCCGCCTGCGCAGGTCGCGCTCGCCTGGATTCTCGCGCAGCCCGACGTCTCCGCGCCGATCGTCGGTGCCTCGAAGATGGGCCATCTCGACGATGCGATCGCCGCGCTCGACGTCGAGCTCTCCGACGACGACCATGACGAGCTCGAAGCGCCTTACGCGCCACACCCCGTCCTCGGCCATTCGTAAGGCAACCGACATCCCTTCGCGCTCGAAACGGGTTACATATCGCGTATGAAGATCTCACGCACAGCGCTCTTGGCATCGCTCGGCGGCATTGCCGTCGCCGCGAAGCTCGCCCAGCGGCCGGCGACGGCGGTCGCGTCGACCGGAAACGCGAAGGTCTCCGCCGCCGGCCCGCTGCCCGACGGCGACGGCTATGCGGTCGTTCACGACGACGCGACGTGGCGTGCGAAGCTCTCGCCGGACTCGTACCGCGTGCTGCGGCACGAGGCGACCGAGATGCCCGGCTCGAGCTCGCTTCTGGCCGAGCACCGGCCCGGCACCTTCGACTGCGCGGGATGCGCGCAGCCGCTGTTCGACGCCGACACGAAATTCGAGAGCGGTAGCGGCTGGCCGAGCTTCTATGCTCCCAAAGCCGGCGCCATCGACACGACGACCGACCGCTCGATGTTCATGGCGCGGACGGAGGTGCACTGCTCACGGTGCGGCGGACACCTTGGCCACGTCTTCGACGACGGTCCGAAGCCGACGGGCCTGCGATACTGTATGAACGGCGCCGCGCTCGCCTTCGAGCCGGAGCACCGCAGCTAGTCCAATCGACGGAACGCCCGGTCGCTTCGCACTCCTAGCCCGGGGGTACGTCGCGACGGATGTCAACCTATCAGGCGCAACTTCGCTTCGGCACGGAGATCGTGCCCGGCGGCGGCGGCGTGCGCTTCCGATTCTACGCACCGGCCGCCGAGCGCGTCGAGGTCTGGCTCGACGACCGTGAGCCGCTCGGCCTCGCGTCGCGGGCCGGCGGCTGGTTCGAGGCGACGGTCCCAGCGGCGCGATCCGGCACGCGCTACCGTTTTACGGTCGACGGTGCGGAGCAGCTCGTTCCCGATCCGGCAGCGCGCTTCCAGCCGGAGGGCGTGCTCGGGCCGAGTGAGGTCATTGATCCCGCCGCGTATGACTGGCCGAGCGACGGCTACGTCGCGCCGACGTGGGCCGAGCACGTCTTCTACGAGCTCAACGTCGGCACGTTCACGCTCGAGGGAACATATGCCGCCGCGGCCACGCGGCTGCCCGACCTCGCGGCACTCGGGATCACGGCCATCGAACTGATGCCGCTCGCCGAATTCGTCGGCGAGCGGAACTGGGGCTACGACGGCGTGCTGCCATATGCGCCGTCGCGCGCCTACGGCACGCCGCGCGACCTCAAGGATCTCGTCGTCGCTGCACATGCGCTCGGGCTCGCGATCTATCTCGATGTCGTCTACAATCACTTCGGTCCCGAAGGAAACTTCATCGGGTCGTACGCGCCGACGTTCTACACGGAGGAACATCACACGCCGTGGGGCGCGGCGATCGCCGTGGAAGCGCAAGGCCGCGACGACGAGCGCGCCTACTTCATCGAGAACGCCTGCTACTGGACGGGTGAGTACCGTTTCGACGGGCTCCGGCTCGACGCGGTGCACGCGATCTACGACGGAGACGATCGGCACTTCTTACGCGAGCTCGCGACGACCGTCGCCGAGCGTTCGGATCGGCCGGTCCACCTCGTGCTCGAGAACGCTCGCAACGAGGCGACGCTACTCGAAGCGGGCTACGCCGCGCAATGGGACGACGACGCGCATCAGGTGCTGCACGTCCTCGTCACGGGCGAGAGCGACGGCTATTACGAGGATTACGTCGAGGATCCGATCGCACGGCTCGGCCGCGTCCTCACCGAGGGCTTCGCGTATCAGGGCGAGCACTCAAAACACGAGGCAGGGCCGCGCGGGGAGCCGAGCGCGCATCTGCCGCTCGCGTCGTTCGTCGCGTTCTTGCAGAACCACGATCAGGTCGGTAATCGCGCCTTCGGCGATCGCATCACGGACGACGCGTCGCCCGCGGCGGTTCGGGCGGCCGTCGCGATCGTGCTGCTCGCGCCGTGGACGCCGCTGCTCTTCATGGGCGAGGAGTGGGCCGCGAGCACGCCGTTTCAGTACTTCTGCGATTACGAGGGCGAGCTCGCCGACGCCGTGCGCGAAGGTCGCCGGCAAGAATTCGCGACATTCGCGAACTTCTCGAGCGAGGCCGACCGCGCGCGCGTGCCCGATCCGAACGCCGCCGGCACCCATGCGAACTCGACGCTCGACTGGTCCGAACGGACCGTCGAACCGCATGCGACGTGGCTGACGTACTACCGCGACCTGCTCGCGATTCGGCGCGCCGAGATCGTACCGCACGCCCGAAACGTGCGCGGGACGCAGGCGCGGTTCGCGACATTCGGCGATCGCGGCTTGCGCGCGACGTGGACGTTGGCGGACGGCTCCTTGCTCGTGCTCGAGACCAATCTCGACGATCTGCCGTGCGCGGCGCTCGTCGCCGTGCACGGCCGCACGATCTTCTCAACGCAGCCGAGCCTCGCCACGGGCGAGCCGCTCGGGCCGTGGGCGGTACGATGGACGCGAAGCTGATCGCGAACGGTCCGCCGCCGCGCGGGGAGCGCGACCCGGCCAGCATTCCGCACTCGACCTATCGGCTGCAGTTCACCCCGACGTTCCGCTTCAACGATGCGCGCGCGATCGTACCGTATCTCGCGGAGCTCGGAATCGGAACGATCTACGCCTCGCCCTATTTCCAAGCCAGGCCCGGCAGCGAGCATGGCTACGACGTCGTCAATCCCAACGCGCTCAATCCGGAAATCGGCACGGCCGCCGAGCACGCGGAATTCATCGCCGTCGCACAGCGCGCCGGGCTCGGCCATCTCCTGGACTTCGTGCCCAATCACATGGGCATCGGCGTCGTCAATCCGCGCTGGCTCGACGTGCTCGCGTGGGGTGAGGGCTCGCCGAGCGCAAACTTTTTCGACATCAACTGGCGACCGCTGCAGCGCGAGATGTGGGGCCGCGTGCTCGTGCCTTCGCTCGGCGATTACTACAATCGCGTGCTCGAGCGCGGCGAGCTCTCCCTCGAGTTCAACCCCGAGGCGGGCACGATCGCCGTCGCGTATTTCGACGACCGCTTTCCGCTCGCGCCGACGTCGTATCCGGCCGTGCTCGAGATCGCGGCGACCCTGCGGTCGGGTTCCGCGTGGGCGCTCCGAGCGCTCGCGGCCGAGTTCGGCAGCGCGTCACGCGAGGAGGCGATCGCCCTGCAAGCCGGGCTCGCAGATGCGGCGCGCGACGCGGGCGATCGCGCGGCGATCGAAGCCGCGCTCGCGACGTTCCGCGTCGGCGAGGATGCCGCGGCGATCGACCGGCTGGACGCCTTGCTGCAGGCGCAGCACTACCGTCTCGCCTACTGGCGCGTCTCCGCCGACGAAATCAACTACCGCCGGTTCTTCGACATCAACGACCTCGCCGGCGTGCGCGTCGAGGACGCCGAGGTGCTGGGGCGCACGCACGTGCTCGTCTTCGATCTCATCGCGCGCGGCATCGTTCAGGGCCTGCGCATCGATCACGTCGACGGCCTCTTCAACCCGGCGGGTTACTGCCGTTTCTTACGCGACCGCGGCGAGACGCTCGACCATCCGCAATATCTGCTCGTCGAGAAGATCCTCGCGCATGACGAGACGCTGCGCACGGACTGGGGTGTCGACGGCACGACCGGCTACGATTTCATGGCGCAGGTGGCCGGGCTCTTCGTCGACGGCGCGGCGGAAGCCGAGTTCGACCGGATCTATCGGCGCTTCGCGGGCGTTTCGGGATCCTTCGCGCAGTTCGCCTATCGTGCAAAAAAAGACATCATGCAAATCTCGCTCGCGAGCGAGCTCGAGGTGCTCTCGACGCTGCTGTACGAGCTTGCGCAGCTCGATCGCCGCTCGAAGGACTTCACGTACAACGTGCTGCGCGATGCGCTCGTGGAGATCGTTGCGTCGTTTCCCGTCTACCGCACGTATGTGACGAGCGAGGACGTCAACCCGCTCGGACGCCACTACATCGACGCCGCGCTCAAAGCCGGCTTCGTGCGCAGCGAGCTCGGCGAGGCGCGCGTCTTCGAGTTCATCGAGAGCCTGCTCACGGTACACGCGCCTGAGATCTCGCCGAACTACCCGGGCCGAGACGTGCTGCGCTTCGCGATGAAGTTTCAGCAATACACGAGCCCCGTCATGGCCAAGTCGGTCGAGGACACCGCCTTCTACCGCTACGTTCGGCTCGTCGCGCTCAACGAGGTCGGCGGCGATCCCGCGTTCTTCGGTACGAGCGTTGCGGCATTCCACCGGGCGAACGCCGCGCGCGCGGCGAACTTCCCCCACACGATGCTCGCGACCGCGACGCACGATCACAAGCGCGGCGAGGACACGCGGTTGCGTATCGCGGCGCTCTCGGAGATGCCGGCGCTCTGGGGCCGCGCAATCCGCCGCTGGACGACGCTCAATCTCCGGCACAAATCCAACATCGATGCCGGCCTCGGACCGAGCGACAATGACGAATACTTCATCTATCAAATTCTCATCGGGACGTGGCCCGTCGCATGGCTCGACGCAGCGACACTCGATGCCAACGAACGCGACGCGTACGTCGCCCGGCTGACGGCCTATTTCGAGAAGGCGCTGCGCGAGGCGAAGTTCCGCACGAGCTGGTTCAATCCGAGCGAACCCTACGAAACGGCGGTCAAGGGCTTCGTTGAAGCGATCGTTCCCGCGGGCGAACCAACGCCGTTCATTCGCGAGCTGCAAGCGCTCGCGCGCCCCTGCGCGCGAATCGGAGCCGTCTCCAGCCTCGCGCAGCTCGTCTTGAAGCTGATGAGTCCGGGCATGCCCGATACCTATCAGGGCTGTGAGTTCTGGGATCTCTCGCTCGTCGATCCGGACAACCGGCGGCCCGTCGATTATGCCGCACGTCACGCCGCGATCGGAGCGATGGCGGCGCGCGCCGCCCGGGGCGAGCTCGCACCGCTCGCGGCCGAGCTGCTCGCGAGCTGGCACGACGGCCGCGTCAAGCTCTTCGCGCTCTGGCGCCTGCTGCATCTGCGGCGCGAGCGCGCGGCGACGTTCCGCAGCGGCGACTACGCGCCCCTGGAGACCGAGGGTGCGGACGGCGATCGCCTCGTCGCGTTCGCTCGTCAGGACGTCGTCACCGTCGTGCCGCGGCTCGTGCGCCGCGCGCTCGACGAGTCGGCCGTGCCGCAGGTGCGCTATTCCGACGCGCGCGTGCGATTGCACGCGACTGCGGCCGACCGATTCGTCGATCGGCTCTCGGGCCGCGCGGTCACCGTGAGTCGCGACGCGGCCGGACCGTATCTCGCGGCGAGCGAACTGTTCGGAACCTTACCCGTCGCCGTGCTCGAGCCGACCTAGTCGTCGCTCTCGTGGAGGTGGAGGTGCGTTCCGTCTTCGGCATCGTCGAGCACCTCGCGGGCCTCCGCGAGGATCGCCGCCGGAAGATCGTCGACCTCGTCGATCGAGCCGTCGGCGATGAGAAAATCCGATTCGGCCCACTCCTCCCATGTCTCGAGCGGTTCGTCGTCGATCTCGAGCGGGAAGCGAACGCAGAAGCCTTGCTCGAGGTGCAGTCCCGTGACGAGCACGCGCGTGCCGCGCGGGAAGTACGTGCCGTCTTTCCAGAGCGTGCCGTAGCTCGTTTGATACCGTTCGCCGATTCGCAACGCGTCGATGTGCCCGAGGCTCCCCGTTCGTGATTTGGGACCATTTGCCGGAGGACGGCTTGAGTCTTTGCCCGTTCGCGCCGTAGACTACGGCTCGTGGACGGCATGCGGGAGAACGGCTGGCGGATCGACCGCAGCGACATCGTCATCGATTCGCCGCATCTGCGGTTGCGCGCGGATACGATCGCGCTGCCGAGCGGCGCGACGGTCGGGCCGTACTACGTCCGCGAGTCGCGCGGATTCTCGACCGTCTTCGCCCTCGAGGAGCGGCGACGGCTCGTTCTCGTGCGGCAGTACAAGCACGGCATCGGTCGCAGCGTCCTCGAGCTCCCGGCCGGCGGCATCGACCCGGGCGAGACGGCCGAAGCCTGCGCGCACCGCGAGCTCGCCGAGGAGACCGGCTACGCGGATGCCGGGCTCGAACGCGTCGGTAGCTACGCCTACGATCCGACCTCGTCGACGAGCTCATTCCACCTCTACTTCGCGCCGAACGCCCGACCGACCGCGACGCAACATTTCGACGAGACCGAGCAGATCGACGTCGTCCTCGCGGAGCTCGATCTCGTGCGGCGCTGGCTTCGCGACGGGACGCTCGACGTCGGAGTTCACATCGCGTCGATCTATCTCGTGCTGGACCGGCTCGGGCTCCTGTAACCCCGGGGGCGGCGATCTCGTCCGATCGAATCACGAGAGATGCGACCGAGCGGAAGCAGGTATGACCAGCGCTCGAGGCTCCTCGGCGGTCGCTCGGCGCCCGACCGGAGGCAGCCGAAGCCCCCGTCAGCGCCGACATGACGCCGAGCGAACGTTTGCGAGGATGACGGCGTTCGCTTCCCATGCTATCGTGCATCCCGTGGTTCTGAACTGATGGCAACCCTTCGGGCGCCGACGGAGTCCGTCGTTCGAACGCGACCCTGGTGGCTGCGCTACCTCGCCGTGAGCGGCCCCGGACTCATCGTCGCCTTCGCCGATACCGAGGCCGGCAGCGTCACGACCGCCGCGACGAGCGGGGCGCAGTTCGGCATGAAGCTCGTGCTGCTGCAGATCCTCCTCATCGTTCCGCTCTTCGTTATCCAGGAGATGACGGTACGGCTCGGCACCGTCACGGGCAAGGGCCATGCGGCACTCATTCGCGAGCGGTACGGCCTCGGGTGGGCCTGGGTTTCTCTCGGAACGATGCTCTTGACCAACGTCGCCGCGCTCGTGACGGAGTTCATCGGCATCGCGGGCGTCGCCATGATCTTCCACCTGCCCGCCGCCGCGCTCATCGTCGCTGCGGCGACGATGCTCATCGGCATCGCCTTCGCGGGCCGCTACAAGCGTGCCGAGTATTTCGCGCTGATCTTCTGCCTCCTCGAACTACTCTTCATCCCGGCGGCATTCGCGGCCCATCCCACGTGGAACTCGATCGTGTTCGAGGGGCTCGTCGGATCGCAACCACTCGGAAATCGCGAGTATCTGCTGTTGGTCGCGGGCAATATCGGTGCCGTCATCATGCCATGGATGATTTTCTATCAGCAATCGGCGACGGTCGACAAGGGCCTCACCGTCCGAGACATCGGCTTCTCGCGCATCGACACCGCGATCGGAGCGGTTGCGACGCAGGCGATCATGGTCGCGATCGTCGTGACGACCGCCGCGACGCTCTTCGTCCATCACCAGCAGGTCGGCGATGCCGCGCAAGCCGCGCTCGCACTCGTTCCGCTCACCGGCTCGAAGCTCGCCGGCGCCGCGTTCGGTATCGGCCTCCTCGGCGCGTCGATGATCGGCGCGCTGGTCGTCTCGCTCGCGACGGCGTGGGCGTTCGGCGAAGCCTTCCGCTGGCCGTGCTCGCTCAACTTCCAGTGCGCGCAGGCGAAGCGGTTCTACGGTCTCTACGCGGCGATGGTCGTCGTCGCGGCGGGCATCGTTTTGATCCCGCATCTCCCGCTCATCCGAATCACGCTGTACGTGATGGCGTTCAACGCCTTCGTCTTGCCGATCGTTCTCGGCTTCTTGCTCGTCATGTCCAACGACCGGCGCATCCTGGGCGATCGTGTGAACTCGCTCCTGGGCAACGCGATTGCCATTAGCATCTCCGTCGTCTGCGTCGCGCTCGGTCTCTGGCTCGGCGTGCTCACGATCCTCGGCCAAGCCGCCTGATCGCGATCGTCGCGTTCGGGGTACAAGCACCCGATGGACATGACGACGGCCAACGAGAAGACCCTGGAACTCAAGCGCATCGCGGCGGAGCTAACCGCGTCGATGCTCGATAATCACAACGGCGACTGGGATGACGTCGCGGTCGCGCGAGCCTTCGTGTCGATCTACAGCGCCGTCCGGGACGCCAGCTAGCGATCCGCCCGAATGTGCCGCTTTCGAAATCGCGACGATTTTGGAGGCGGCTGGACGGGCGACCGCAGTGCTGCCTTGAAGCTCGCGAGCGAACCGAACGGATACACGCGATCGAGCGTCGCGGCGACGAGGTGCATGTCGCGCGCGCGCACGGACCAGGCCCCGACGGCCGCGGCGAAGTCCACCGACGCGATATCGAGCCCGGAGGAATACGGCGTGAGCGCCGGCACGACGACGAGCGCGTCGTGCGCGGCGAACGCCGGGATCGTCTTTCCGCCGCCGAGCCGGATGCTCGGATGGAGATGGCCGATGATCGTGCGGCGGCCGAGTTCGGGCGTTCCGTCACCGTGAACGAGTAGCCAGCCGTCGCGCTCGGCGCACTCGACGGTCTCGCCGAGTACGGCGAACGCGCGCGAGCGGCCCTCGTGATTGCCCGCGATGAGCACGAGCTCGGCGTGCTCGCGTAACGCGTCGAGGGCGCCGCGGACCGTTCGCATGGCGCCCTCGCTCATGTGCGCGCCGTGCACGATGTCACCGAGGAAGACGATCTCGCGCGCGCTCATGCGCCGCGCGACGAGCGCGAGCGTCGCGACGATCTCAGCCGTGCTCCAGAGCGGCAGCGCGCCGCCGATAACGTCCTCGTAGGCGAGATGAGCGTCGGCGACGAGCAGCGCGCGCGAGGCGGGGAGCCAGCCGAGCCCGGGCGCGATCGCAACGACGCCGGGGGCGAGATCGTAGCGTTCGGCGGCCCGCGCTGGACGCTTCACGACCGCACCTTCTTCCGGGCGCGGCGCGCGGCCGTGCCGTCGAGCAGCTTGCCGTCGAAGAGCGGTCCCGTCGCCGTGACGAGCTCGCGCGGCGGTGGCGCGCCGGGCTCTTCCTCGCCGAGCACGGCGAGCACGCGCTCGTGCAGCGCCTCGATCATGCTCGCGCGATCGTCAATGACGACGCTGTCGCCGAAGCTCGACGTGATGATCCCGAACGTGAATGGCGACGCTGCCTCGGGATGCACGACGCGCGGCTCGGGCCGTGGCGCCGAGAGAAATGCGCGCGCGGCGTCGCCGTCGAGCAGGTCGTGCGTAACAACGCGGATGGTCTCGCGCAGCAGTGGGAAGCTCGGGTCGGCTTCGAAGACGCGGTCGAAGATCTTATCGCTGCTCCAGCGCAAGCCGCTGCGCTTGAGGCCGCGACCGCCCGCGCGGCGCAGCACGAGCAAGCCCGTGTTCGCGACGTACCGGAAATGCGCACGCAGCAGATACGAGCCGCGCAAGCCGTCGAGCAGATCGCGATCGAAGTCGCGCGCGTGCAGCTGAGCCGCCCAGACGGCGCCGGGCAGGGACTTGCCGTGTGGCAGCGTGACGAGGAAGCCGTTGTCGTCGGTCGTGAGCGTCGTATTGAAGCCGGCTTCGCGGTGCAGTCGCGCGCCGACGATGCGCGCGAGCGCCTCGTTCGCCCGGCGTCCGGCGCACGTGTGGTAGACGGCGGTCTGCCGCTTGTCCATGCGATAGATCTCGACCAGCGCGTCGCCGGGCTCGGGAACGACCGAGATCGCTTGCTGCTGGGCAATGTAGCGGATGGCGTGCTGCGCCTCTGCGCCGCCGAGCCCGTAATCCGCCTCGAGCCAGCGCAGCGCCGCAGTCGCGCCGCCCGATGCGAGGCGCCGGGCGATTCCGCTCCGCAAGATCGCGATCTCGCCGGCGAGCACGTTCGGGACGCCCTTGATGTGCGACGCCCACGTCGGGACCGTCGGCCGCCCGGCGAACGGCTCGACGGTCACGCCGCCGCCGCGCACGTCCTTCACCTTGAAGGTCTTCCCGGAGATCAGCATGACGTCGTCGACCTTGAGGCCCGACGCGAACCCCTCCGGGAGCTTCCCGATCGCCCCGCCGCCGCGCGTGCCGACGGCGACCTGGGTCTCGTCCGGAATCGTCCCGACGTTCTCGAAGAACGCCGAGCACACGTCGCGGCCGAGGCCGTAGATCGCGATGCCGTCCGTCCCGAGCCGTTTGACGTGCGCTTCGTCCGGGCCGACGCCGCCGCCGGAGAGGTAGTCGACGCAGCGCCGCAGGTCGGCCTCGCTTACCGCCGCGTACGGCGCGGCGCGCCGCGCGAGCGCGAGCGCCTCGGCGATCGGGAACCGGCGATCGTAGCACACGCTCATGACGAGCCACTGCGCGAGCACGTCGAGCGGGGCGTCCGGGATCGCAATCTCCTCGATGACGCCCGTGCGGATGCAGCGCCGCGTCGCCGCGGCTTCGAGCACGTCGTCGCGATCCTGCGCGACGACGACGCCGTCGGCGACCGCGCCCGGCCGGTGCCCCGCGCGGCCGACGCGCTGCAGCGTTGGCGTCATGCCGCGCGCGCCGCCGATGAGGCACACACGGTCGATAAAGCCAATGTCGACGCCGAGCTCGAGACTCGAGCTGCACACGACCGTGTGGAGCTCGCCGCGCCGTAGCTGCGCCTCCGTGCGATGCCGCACGCTGCGTTCGAGCGAGCTATGATGAATGCCGATCTTCGCGTCGCTCCGCGGTCGCGGCAGCGCGTCGGGCTCGGCGATCGTCACCGCCGGGCTCTCGCCGTTCGCGTCGTCGGGCTGCGCGAGCGCCAGCGCCATCTCGTGCGCGACGCGCTCGGCCTGACTACGGACGTTCGTAAAGACGAGTTGCGTGCGGACGTCCGCGCCGAGTTCGACGCAGCGCTGCGCGACCGTCGCGAGCGGCGCCATCGCGCCCGAGAACGGCGCGTCGATCGCGAGGCGGATCGCGCGCAGCCGCCGCTCGTCGACGATCTCGCACGGCCGATCCGTGCCCGCGAGGAACGCGGCGACGCGCTCGAGCGGCGCGACCGTCGCGGAGAGCCCCACGCGCACGAGCGGCGCGGCGGTAACTTCCTCGAGCGACTCGAGGCAGAGCGAGAGATACGAGCCGCGCTTATTTCCCGCGAGCGCGTGCACCTCGTCGACGATCACCGTTTCAACTTGGCGTAGCTGCTTGCGATACGATTCCATCGCGAGCATCAGCGCGAGCGACTCGGGCGTCGTCATCAGAACGTGCGGCGGCCGCGTCATCATGAGCCGGCGCTCTTCGATCGGCGTATCGCTCGTGCGCACGCCCGTGCGAACGAAACGTTCGCGAATGCGGCCGCGGCGCACGGTCGCACGCTCGGTGTTCGGCCGCTCGAGCAGCCCCATCTCGCGCAACGGCCGGCGCACATTGTGCTCGACGTCGTAGCCGAGCGCGCGGAGCGGCGAAATATAGATGGCATATGGCCGGGCGAAGAGCTCGTCCGCGTCGCGCAGATCCGCGAGTCGGCTGATGACCGGCAGGAAGGCGGCGAGCGTCTTACCGGTGCCCGTCGGCGAACAGATGAGGTGCGTGCGGCGCGCGAGGCCGTGCGGCAGGGCGGCGACTTGCGGCGGCGTCGCCTCGCCGAGTTTCTCCGCGCACCAGGCGGCGACCGCCGGGTGGAGCGCGTCGAAGGTCGGATTCACTCGGGCAAACGTTCGCCATCGAACAGCCGTTCGCTTCCACCACAGCGAGAGGGTTCGTTTAAGAACGCAGGTTCGTCGGCATGCGGCCTCGGAAGAACCGCGTCGTGTCGGCCTTGCTTGCTGAGATGCTCCGAAAAGCGACCGCGGTGTATAACGATCGCTGGGTCGCGCAAACCATCACCGGATATAAGACCACGCCCCGCGACGAGACGGTCGCCCAGCACAACGTGTACTGGCTAGCGATCGCGCGTGCCGCCGAGACTTCACAGTACGATGAGATCCTCGCGAATGCGCGCGCGGCGGGCCGCTTCCAGTCGGCGCAGGGCTTCGGTCTCGCCGACGCCGTCGGCCGCACGATCGAGGCGACGAACATGATTGAGATCGCCCTGCTCGAGGCGAGCGACGGCACGGTCCCGGCGATGGAGATCATCAACGAGATCGCGGATTTGCGTTCGATGATCGCGATGGCGGTCGCCGAGGGCTACAAGGAAGATCAGGACGAGCGTAAGCCGTCGCCGGCCATTCCGACGCCCGATGCCAAGGAGAAATTGCGCGAGATCATGCGGCGTCGCGCGAGCTCGTTCACGACGACGGAGCTCGCGGCGGGCGACGAGGTGCCGCCGCTCTACGAAGGCGGCATGCAGTTTCACTTCGTCGACAGCGGCAAGTTGCGGCTCTACAACCTCCTGCCGAACGGGCGCTGCATCACGCTTTCGATCCTCGCCGCCGGCGACGTTTTCTTGCAGTGGCGCGCGGAGTCGCAGAGCCTATCGTGCCTCTGCGCGGAAGCGATGTCCGCGTCGCGCGTCATCACGGCGAACGAAGCCGACATGGCGTCGATCATCGCCGCTCAGCCCGTGGCGGCCGTCGACGTTATCTCGAACTTCGCCCGGCGACTCACGGAGTCGCAAGTGCTCATCGAAGATCTCCTCAATAACAGCGTCAATCTGCGGCTCTATCGCACGTTGCTCGAGCTCGCGAAGCAATTTGGCCGCGAGGAGCCAGGAGGCGCGCACGTGATCGACTATCCGCTCACGCATCAGCGGCTCGCCGACATGATCGGGTCCAATCGCGTGACCGTCACGCGGAAGCTCCAAGAATTACAGGAGCGCGGCATCGTCGACGCGCGCAAGAACGCGACGATTGCCCTGCGCGACACGGACGCGCTCGCGAAGCTCGCGGCGGCGGGTTCGAGCGCCTGATCCGAGCGTGCCGAAGCCGCACTCGCCCGGGTGATGGTCGTCACCGAGAGATTGGTTCGCCAGCCGCATAGTCTGGCCAACTCACCTCGAGGACGACGCATGATCCAACAGATCGCCCCCCCCGTACGTATCCCCGACGTTGCCGAGCCCGCGCTCTTCGCGTCGCGCGAGTCCTCGGAAACCAGCCGCCGCGTTCGCAAGTATTTCGAGACGTCGGGCTTCTCGCGTTGGACGGCAATTTACGGCACGGGCGACATTCCGGCGGTCTGGAAGGTCATTCGCGACGGCCACGACCAGGCGATGCAGACCGTCGTCTCGTGGGTGGCGGGCGCGAAGGGCCACACGGTCCTCGACGCCGGCTGCGGTACCGGAAACCTGACCGTTGCGCTCGCGCAGCGCGGCTTCGAAGTCGATGCGTTCGACGCGTCGGCCCCGATGGTGCACTTCGCAAAATACATCAGTTCCAACCGCACGGGCGGCATCGCGCCGCAATTCATGGTCGGCGATGTCGCCGAGCTCGCCGGCGCCGACCGTCGCTACGATGTCGTCTGCTGCCTCGATGTGCTCTTTCATTATCCGCTCGAAGAAGTTCAGCAGATGCTGACGCAGCTCGCGGCGCTCGCATCGCACAAAGTCGTCGCGTCGTTCGCACTACGCACGCCGTTCAACGATTTCTGGATGGCCGTCGGCCAAAAGTTCCACGCAAAGAACCGCATGACGAAGCTGCACATGTTCTCGTACGACGAGGTCGAGCAGATCCTGTACCGTGCGGGCTTCCGCATGACGCGCAAGAAGCGCGTGAAGTACTTTTTCTACGATTCGTTCGTCTTCGAAGCAATTCGCGCCGGGAGCTAACGTGGCCGTCGCCGAGAAACCGAAGCAGGCGCTCCTGGCGCCGCGGCTCTACAAAACCGACATCGACATTCTCAACTCGCTCTCGATCGACGCCTGCCGTCCGGAGTTCGAGCAACTGCGGCGGGACTTCGAGGCCGATTACAACCGGGCGCACTTCAAGTGGGGCCCGCAGGTCAATGGCGTCGACTACAAGCCGCTGATGGATGAATTTTACGAGTTCCTCCATCGCAGCTCGATCGGTGAGTTCTCGGGATGCCTGCTGTACAGCGACGTGCAAAAGCGCGTCAAGGATCCGACGCTTCGGGCGATCTACCGCTGCATGGGCCGTGACGAGGGCCGTCACTCGTCGTTCCTCAACTGGGTGATGCGCCACATGGGGCGCCCCTTCGATCTCGCGAACCTGCCGAAGGTCGAGGGCATGCAGTATATGCATCCCAAGTGGATCTTCGTCACGACATACCTCTCGGAGATCGTCGGCTTCTATCGCTATCAGAACATCAGCGATCATCTCAAGCTGCATCCCGAGTTCAACTTCCATCCGATCTTCGATTACTTCGACGAATGGTGTAAGGACGAGCGCCGGCATAGCCGTTTCTTCGCGTTGATGATGCGCTCGCAGCCGCATTACTACCGGGGCTTCCGCGCGCTCTTCGGCGTGAAGTTCTTCACGCTCGCTGTTTACATTACGATGTATCTGCGCGACGCGCAGTCGACGGTCTACGAGAAGCTCGGCATCAATTGGGAAGCGTACGACTTCAAGGTCATCGACGAGACGGAGGACGCCGCACACGGCGTCTGGGGCCTCGGCATCCGAACACGCTCGAATTTCTTCCGAGCGACGCTCCGCACGATGGCCGAGAACAACCGCCGCAACAAGCGCGGCCGTGCGGCGACGGGCGTCGCAAAAATCGGGGCCGTCGCGATGCGCTACGCACGGTTCGGCAGCAATATCCTGCAGTACGCGAAGCTGATGGCGCAGCCGCATGGCTGGTTCGAGCCCCTCGCGCGAAGCGAATGGACGAAGACCTGCTGCGACCCCGGCCCCGCGCATGGGCTGTTCCTCGAGGGAGCTACGGCCGTGACGCTACGCGCGCCACGCGTCGAGCTCGCGCCGGAGACGATCCCCGCGTAGTCGAGCGTCCGCCCATCAGCGGTCTGGGAGGACGGCGCGTTCACGCCGTCCTCTCTTTCTTTTGGTGAAGGAAGACCGTGTTGCCGTCGGGATCGCGAAACGACGTGATGAAGCACGTTGGCTGATCGAAGGTCACGGCGCACAGCGTTCCAAGCTTGCCGAGCGTGCGGCGCATTGCCTCCAGATCGTCGACTTCGAGCGCGAGCGAGGCGGCGGAGCCGGGCGCACCGCACGGAATCTCTGGTCCTCCGAGCGCGAACCAGCCGCCGCCGACGGCGAACTCCACGTAATCGCCGCCGCCGGGGCCGTCGCGTCGTAAGCCGACGACGTTGCGATAAAATTCGGTCGCTCGGACGATGTCGGTGACGGGATAGATCGTGAACGCGATCGCGGAGACGGCCATGCGCGGCGCTTCGCGCTTTCCGCTGAAAAGCTTGTTTAATTCCCCCATCGGATGCTAGCCATCCGAGAACACCGTCGTGAATAACTGGTCGGTAAGAAGGCGCGAGCAGCTCAAAAAACGAACACGCGTTCGATCACTTCTCAGCCCTTTACCGTTGGAGTGACGGCTTGCAACTGCCCTTCGTGGAACCGGACTTGCCTAGACTACATCTATCGACATCACGGACACAACGAGCCGTTCACCATGTTGCTGGCATCTTCGCCGGAATCGGAGGCTTAGAAGAGGGCTTCCGGCAGGCGGGACATGAGGCGACCGTCTTATGTGAAATAGATGCGTCCGCTCGGACGGTTCTTTCCGCAAAATTTCCTACTATAATCCAACACGATGATGTTCGTACGCTTCACGATTTACCGAGTCCGACGACCATCCTAGCCGCAGGCTTTCCTTGCCAGGACCTAAGCCAAGCCGGACAGACCATTGGGATCTCAGGTAACCGCTCTGGCCTAGTCGATGAAGTCTTTCGGCTGATCTCATGCAACCGAGTTCCATGGGTCGTTCTGGAAAACGTGCCATTCATGCTCCAGCTAGGTCGAGGCGAAGCTATGGAGCACATTGTATCCGAATTTGAACGCCTCGATTACAAATGGGCATACCGAATCGTTAATTCCACCTCGTTTGGCTTACCACAGCGTCGACGACGTGTATATTTCGTTGCGTCGAAGCGTCACGATCCGCGCACGATCTTGTTTGCAGATGAGTTTGGGGAGCCAATTTCGACGAAGCAATCCAAAGCTCAAGTAGCTCACGGCTTTTATTGGACTGAAGGAGTTCGTGGCTTGGGCTGGGCTGTTGATGCGGTGCCAACGATAAAAGGTGGCTCGGGGCTAGGCATTCCTTCATCACCAGCCGTGGTTTTTAGCGACGGTCGTGTTGGGACTATCGACATCAGGGACGCAGAAAGGCTGCAGGGATTCCCGGCCGATTGGACGATCGAATCCGAGAAAATATCGAAGCGGGGTACGCGCTGGAAACTCATTGGCAATGCTATCACGGTACACGCCGCGCGATGGTTAGGAGACCGCTTCGCTAATCCGGGGCAACCGCTGGTATTCGGTACTCATCCACTCCTACGAGGGGCAAAATGGCCAACTGCGGCGTGGAATGTTGGTGATGGTAGAGTGAAAGTCGTGGCCTCAGAATGGCCAGTTCAGCTCGAAAGAGCATCACTAGAGCAGTTCTTATCATTTCCGAGCCCCGCTTTATCGGCACGAGCTACCAGTGGGTTCCTAAAACGCACCGAACGCGCAAAGCTTCGTTTCCCAGAAGGGTTCATCGCGACACTTCGAGCACACCTTGACGTAGTACAGCGGTAATCATCGTGTGCAGGCCGTGTCAAATCTCCACGGCCATCAGTGAGGTACAGTTTGAACGGGCCGTCGCTTCTTACGAGAGCGCTTAGCGTATCGACGACTTCGGACCAATTCGGCAACATCTGGCAATACCACTCGCGAAGTGATGAACATTCTAAGGTAGCTTGCTGGGGAATCCTTTTCGATCTGTTACAACACTGTCCTTTACTACGACAACATGCCGCTGTCGGGAAAATTAGTTTCGGAATCAATCACCGGATGGGAGATTTTACGAGTGGTCGAAGGAAGTACCTCGACCTCGTAATCTGCACTCCATCTCAATCTGTTATCAAACGGCAGTATTCATTTTCATCACTAGTAGCTAAATATTCGATTCATTTATCGGCCAATGAGCAAGCAGCGCTCGGTAATCTTCCGATGATATCTCGAACAGCAGTTGGCTCAGTTCTCGTGGCAGTTGAAGCGAAGGCTTGTATGACAGAGCATGTTAAGGCTTTGCCAAGACTATATGATGAGCTAAATTCTAGTCATCTCGCGATACATAATTCTTCGGATGAAGCGATTGCTGTTGGATTTGCAATGATCAACGCTTCAATTGGTTTTAATAGCGCTGATCGAAATAAGTACAATCTCACGGCTAATCCGCCGTTCAAGACGATCCATAGGCAGCCAAACGCAACGAACCGTGCTATTGCAAAGGTCTTGGAAATTCCGAGAAGGGCTCGTAAGGGAGCGGAAGGCTTCGACGCACTCGGAATCGTTGTCATCGAAATGGCCAACGACGGATCGCCCGTAGGCGTCTCGATGACGCCGGGCATCACGATACCAGAACCATACACCTACGACTCCATGATATATAGAATCGCAGCATTATACGCTACAAACTTTAGCAATCTGTAATCTTCACCGAATCGCATTAGCCGCTACGCTCCGGGAAGACCCGCCCTAGTTCGCGCACCAAATCGAGTGGATCCGATTTCTCACACCGGCGAATTACGAACCAACCGAGTTTCTCTAATTGCCTCGTGACCCGCTCATCTCGGGTACGATTATCATCAATTTTCGCTAACCATACTACTCGATTAGCCTTTGGAATTGTTCCATGATCAGGGCACCCGTGCCAAAAGCAACCGTCGATATAGATTGCGACTCGAGCACGCGGAAAGAGTATATCAGGTCGGCTTCGAACGCCGATGATTCCAAGGTTGATACGGTAACGAAATCCTGCATTGAAGATTGCCCTCCTGAATCGCATTTCGCCCGCAGTATTTCTCTGTCGGATTTTCTTCATACGCTGACTCGTCAGCTCGTTGGTTTGGAACATTGAGGATACGATTCTACACCTCACTCTGACATGTCGGTAAATATCGACCAAATCGAAGGCCGTTTCAAGAGTTCGGGAAGAATTGGGTATCGAAAATGAGTGAAAGCCATCGTCGCGACCCGTCCCGGTAACCCGAGCGTTTTCGAGTGGCGCGAACTCGCGAGGCCGGAGCCCGGCCAGGGCGAGTTGCTCGTGCGCCTGCGCGCGGCCGGGCTCAATCCCGTCGATTACAAGTTGCGACGGCGCGGCTCGTTCGCGCCGACGGGGACCGAGGTGATCCTGGGGTGCGACGGGGCGGGCATCGTCGAGGCGGTCGGTGCCGACACGACGCGCTTCGTCGCCGGCGACGAGGTCTTTTTTTGCGACGGCGGCTTCGGTGAGAAGCCCGGCAATTACGCCGAATATCACGTCATCGACGAGCGCTTTGCCGCGCGCAAGCCCGAGCGGCTCTCGTTCGTTGAGGCGGCAGCATTGCCGCTCGTGACGATTACCGCGTGGGAGTCGCTCTTCAATCTCGCGTCGCTTCGCGCGGGCGACTTCGTGCTCGTGCAGGCCGGCGCGGGCGGCGTCGGTCACGTCGCCGTCCAGCTCGCGCGCGACGCGGGCGCGTTCGTCGCAGCGACGATCAGCACGCCGGAAAAAGCCGCGCTCGCGCGCGAACTCGGCGCCGTCGCAACGATCGACTATCGCACCGAAGACGTCGCCGCCGCGACGAGATCCTGGAGCGGCCGCGACGGCGCAAACGTCGTATTCGACACGGTTGGCGGCGAGACGTTCGGCACGAGCTTCCACGCGGTCGCGCCGTACGGCCGGCTCGTCACATGCGTCGAATCGCCGTGGCCCGATTTCGCGAGCGCACTCGCGCAGCATCGCAATCTGCGCATCGGCCTCGAGTGGATGCCCGCGCCCGCCGTCTACGGCTGGCCGAGCGCGAAGATCGCGCAGCGCGAGATCCTCGAACGCTGCACGCCACGGCTCGACGCGGGGACGTTCCGCGTGATCGTCGGCCGAACGTATCCGCTCGACCGCGTCGCGGACGCGCACCGCGCACTCGAAGCGGGCGACGTCACCGGGAAGATCGTCCTCGAGATCGAGTAGCGTTCGCATCCTTCCGTCGGGCTTCGAGACGCGCGCTCGACGTGCCGGGCGAACGCTTCCGCGAGACAATGCACGACGCCGATGGACGCGGTACCTCGCGCTATCGAGCGTTCGAAACGAACGGGACGAGCGCGTCGCGCATGGCCTCCGGCACCTCGAGCTGCGGAAGATGCCCGCAACGCGGAAGCGTGACGTGCATGCCGTTCGACACGCGGGCGACGTCGGCGAGAATGGCCTGCGGCGCTACGATGTCGTCCTCGTCGCCCGCAATTGCGAGATATGGTATCGTGACATCTTCGAGCAGATCGTCGGCGCCGGCGCGCATCGCCATGCCGCGTAACGTCGCGGCCGCGCCGCGCGGACTGCTCCGCGCGAGCAGGGCTTCGACCCGGCCGAGCACCTCCGGATGCTCGCGACGCGTGGTCTCGCCGAGCAAACCCGACGCGCGCTCGATCATCGTGCGCGCGTCGTTCTCGCGATCGAGCACGTCGGCGCGCTCTTCAAGCGCGTGCGCCGCCTCGGGCGTAGGCGCGGCGGCTCGGCCGCAGACGAGCACGAGCCCGCTCACGCGCTCGGCATACATGCGAAAGATCTCGTAGGCTACCGCGACCGAATAGGAATGCCCGACGACGATCGCGCGCTCGATCCGCAGGGCGTCCATGATGCCCGCGACATCGCCCGCGAGCGACTCCATGAGGTACGGCCCGGGCGGCGCCTCCGATGCACCCATGCCGCGCAGATCGAGCGCGACAACGCGCGCGTGTTCGGCGAGCGCGTCGAACTGGGCCGACCAGATCTCCTTGCGAAGCCCGAACGGATGGAGCAGGACGACCGCGGGCCCGCTGCCGCGCTCGAGGTAGTCGAAGGTCGTGCCGTCGATCGTCAGCCGCATCGCCGAGCGCTTACGCCGCGCCGGCGGTCGCGCCTCTCGCGTGCGGACTCGCGCGCTCGGACGGCGAAGCGCCGACCATGCCGCTGTACGCCGAACGCGCGCGGGCGCGTGCCGAGGTCCTCGAAGCCGCCGCGCGTGCGTTCGCGGCGGCTGCGCATCGGCATCCCGATGTGCTCGCGGTGTACGCCTTCGGCTCCGTCGGCGAGCATCGCGTCGGCCCGCGCAGCGATCTCGATCTGCTCGTCGTGCGTGAGACCGACCTCCTGGGGCCGGAGCGTGGCGCCGATCTGGTCGGTGAGGCCGCGCTTGGCGTGGAGCTCGATCTCATCGTCGTCACGCCCGACGAGTATCGCGAGCGGCTCCCCGCGACGAGCTTCGGGCGTACGATTCTCGCGTCGGCGAGGCGCCTGGATGCAGCGTGATCGCTTCGCCGTCGCGCGCATCCGTGGCTCGCAGCGCCGAGCGCGACGCCTCCGTCGCACGTCTGATCCTCGACGCGGAGCCCGCGCTCGCGCAGCAGGCGGCTGAGAAGGCGCTCAAAGCCGTCGCGATCGCAGCGAGCGACGATCACCCGCGCACCCACGCGACGGGCACGCTCGTCGACGAGCTGACGTCGCTCGGCATCGCGATCGAGCCCGAACTCGCGGCGCGCTATCCCGACGCCGTACTCGATAGCGATCCGGGCGACGCCGTGCCCGTCGAAGATGCGCGCCGCGCGATCGATCGCAGCGATCAGCTGCGCGCGTTCGCCGCCGGCGCCATCAAGCGTTTCGTCACGGATGCGACCTGATGCGAGCGCAGGCACGCCTTTCCGGCGAACCTAAGCACGCACCGATGCCCGACGCTCGCGCCGCCTATCAGCCGTATCCCTTCGCCGCGGTCGTCGGCCAAGACGAAGCCCGCCTCGCCCTCGTCCTTGCCGCGATCAATCCACGCGTCGGCGGCGTCCTGCTCTCGGGCCCCAAGGGCACGGGCAAGACGACGCTCGTGCGTGCGGTCGGTGAGCTGCTCCCGGAGCGCGAGCGCGCGACGTGCGCGTACGGCTGCGATCCGCACGGCGCGAACCTGTGTCCGGGGTGCGCGGCGACACGCGCCGCGGGCGAGCCGATCGCGAGCGTCCGAACGCGCGGCGAGATCGTCGAACTGCCCACGAGCGCGCAGCTCGACGACGTCGTCGGCGCGATCGATCTGCGCGCGGCGCTCGAACGCAGTAGCGTCGAGTTTCGGCCCGGGCTGCTGGCGCGCGCCAATCGCAACGTGCTCTACGTCGATGAAATCAATCTGCTCGGCGACGTCGTCGTCGACGCGTTGCTCGATGCCGCGGCGCAGGGCGTCGCGCGCGTGAAGCGCGGTCAGTATGCCTTCGATTTTCCATCGCGCTTCACGCTCGTCGGCACGATGAATCCCGAGGAGGGCGAGCTGCGGCCGCAGATCACCGATCGGATCGGGCTGCGCGTCTTCGTGCGCAGTGAGGCGGCGTACGCGGAACGGCTCGAGATCTATCGCCGAAACGCCGCGTACGCGCGCGATCCGCGCGGCTTTGCCGAGCGCATGGCGAGCGAAACCACGGCGCTTCGCGCGCGCTTCGACGACGCGACGGCACGCGTCGACGGCGTGACGGTCGATGCGATGGCCGAAGCCGCGGCGATCGAGGCGACGGCGCGGCTCGGGATCGAGAGCCATCGCACGGAGTTCGTCGCGCTCGAAGCCGCGATCGCCCTCGCGGCGTGGGAAGGTCGCGACGTCGCGACCGCGGCGGACGTCGCACGCGTCTTCCCGCTCGCCGCGCGCCTGCGTCGCAGCCGCTTGCGCGTCGAAGCGCAGAGCGAGCACCTCGCCGAGGATGCGGCGATCGCGGCGGCGCTCGAAGCGACGCTCGGCGAGAACGACGACGCGACGCCCGAGCAGAACGAAGCCGCCGACGCCGCACCGCGCATCGTCGTCGCCCCCGAACTCACCGCGCGCGACGCGACGCCCGAAAAAATTCGGCGCGGCGTCGACGGCCAGCCGGTCGGCACGGCGACCCTGCGGCCCGGCGGCTCGCTCGACGTCGCGGCGACGCTCGTCGACCGCAACGTCGCCGGCAAGACCGGACTGCCGCCCGATCCGAAAGAACGCGTCGAATCGGCGCCCGCGCCGCGGCTGACGATCCTCGTCGTCGATGCGTCGCTCTCGACCGCGAACGTGAGCGAGCTCGTGCGCGCGGCGAGCCGCGAGCTGCTGCGGCCGATCTACGCCGAACGCGAACGCGCCGCGCTCGTGTGCTGCTGGGGACCGCGCGCCGTCGTCGCCGTCGATGAGCAAGCCGGCCGCAACGTCGAGCTCGTCGCCGCGCGGCTCGATGAGCTTGCGGACGGCTCGCAGCGCGCGCTCACGCCGCTCCCCGAGGCGCTCGAGCTCGCGCGCGGCGTCGCTGATCGGTTTCGCCGCGCGCATCCGAGCGCGGAGATCGCGCTCGCCGTCTTCAGCGACGGCCGCGCGAACGTGCCGCTCGGCGGCGAAGAGATGCTCGAGATCGCCCTCGAAGAGGGCGGCTCGCGGCAGCTCGCGGAGCTCGCAACGGAGCAGTGCCGCGAGATCGCAACGCAGCTCGCGAGCCGCGTCGAGCTCACGTGCGTGAACCTCGACGCCTACGAGGCGCACCCGCTGATGCGCGAGCTCGCGACGCTCGCCGGCGGCCGCTACTTCCCGCTCGAAGCCGTCGTCGCGAAGATCGGGTAATTCGAAGTCGGTCGATCGATCTATGCGAAATAGAGCGACAAACGGTGATCCGACTTTCGAAAGTCCCCGTTGAGATAGAGATGGGCTTGCGGATTCAGATTGGGTCCGAATATCCAATTTCGATTCGTGTGCCGACGCTTGAAGGCATCGAACGACGGCCATACCCATTGCGTTCCGTAGATCGCCGAATGGCCGATCCATAGATCGACCTTTGATCCGATCGTTTTGAAGAGATCATCGAGGTACGCATTTGCCGAATATCTCGCAAGTAGGACCGAACACGCCGAGCGCGTAGCCTTAGCCTGGTCCTGCCACTTCTTATTGGTGACGAACGGGACAACGTTTGTCATCACGAAAATAAACGGCTCGACATCGCTAAGATTCGGTCCTCGCACGAGCGGTCGAGAATGCGACGCGAGCCCGGCGAGACACGGACGCTTACGGTCGACGACTTCGCCGTCGATCCACTCATCGCGATTACGATGCGCCGCAGCAATAAGAAGCGCCGCCTTTGAACGCGTTCCGGTGTTGGTCACCAGCTTCTCGAATTCATACAGCCGGCCTTGCCAACCAATTGCCTGCTGAGTGTAGTTGATTCCGATCGCGCAAACGACCGGAAGCGGATCTCGAATCGTCGCGTGGTGGCGATCGATCACGGCGAATCGCAAGCCACCCGTCACGCAGTCAATCAAGTCGTTTGATAGCTCGAAATGCTCCGCGAGCAACTCGCGATGCACCGTTTCGATCGAAGCCAATTGCGCTGCTAGTTCTTTAAACGTCGTCATATCACGGCGTCGCGACCGAGCCGAACTGCGCGACCGTATCGTCATGACGCACGCGGAGACGCGGTAACGCGAGCGGCTGCGCGAACGACGTGACGTCGCCCGGATGCTCGGTGAACGCCGCGCGGATGCCGAGCTCGTGCATGACGGCGAACGTCGTGGCGTCGTACTGACCCGCCGGATAGGCGTACGTCGTCGGCGCGACGCCGCCGAGATAATGCGCGAAGCGCTTCGTGCAGCCGACGGCTTCGGCTTCCTGACCCTTGCGATCGAGCGTCGAGAGGTCGAGATGGTTGGTGCCGTGACACGCGACCTCCATGCCCGCCCGCTTCATCTCCCGCATCTGCCGCCACGTCAGGTGGCGCGGCGTGCCGACGAAGCCGCTCGAGACGTAGAACGTGCCGACGGCGTGGTCGCGCACGAGGATCGGCAGCGCCGTCGTGGCAGCGTCGTCGTAGCCGTCGTCGAACGTCAGCACAACGACGTGCTGCGGATGCTCGCCGCGCGCGAGTTCGTCCGCAAGCGCCGCCGCGGTGATCGTTCGGATGTGATGCGCGGCGAGCCACTTCAGCTGCCCGTCGAAGGCCGCGGGTTCAACGGTGAGATCGCGACCGACCGCGTCGCCCGGCACGACCGCGTCGACGCGATGATACATCAGCACGGGGACACCGGTCGGCGTCGCGGCGCGCGCCGCGATCGCGGCGCTCGCGGTGAAGCCGCCGCCGGCGATGAGCGCCAGCGCGCCGATGCGCAGCCTCGCCGTTGCGGCGCGGAACGATGCGCGTGAAACGGACTTCATGGTTACGGACTCCCTGCGAGCGTGATGGTCGGGGTGCGAAAGATGATGCGACCCGAGCGAACGGCGGCGCTCCCGTCGAGCCGAGGCACGCCCGGAATCGCGTACAGCGAAACCAACCGCACGGGCGGATTGAGATCGGCGGGTAACGCGGCGGTCAGCACGCGCGCGCCGCTCCAGTCGATTCGCTTCGTCAACCAGAGCGCGCGCCGCTCCCCGAAGCGATTCGTAAACGCGGCGCGCACACCGATGCCGCTTTCATCGCCGACCGTCACGACCGAGAATGCGAGCGGGTCGCCAGGCAGCGCAAGGTTCGTCGTCGCGTACGCCGCCTTCGCGCCGCCGGCAAAATCGTAGGCGAGCGACAGCGTGCCGGCGTCGACCGTCGTGGATCCGGCGCTCCCGGCAAGCCTCGCGGGCGAGCTCGCAAACGACCACGGGACGCTCCGGGCAAAGGCGTTGAGCGCAACGTCGTGCGACCCGACCCGCTGCACGAACGTCGCACGCAGGCCGCCAGCGATTGCGGCCACGCTCGCGTCGCTCGTCCCGACGTGCACCCTGCCGGACGCGACGAACGTCCCGTGCTGCGCGGACCACGCGACGGCGTCGCCGAGCGTCACGATCGACCCGTCGGCGTCGGTCCCGACGGCGCGCAGCTCGGCGACGCCACCGACCGGAACCGTTCGGGCGTCACTCGCGATCGTTAATGACGAAAGCTTCTCCACGGCCCGGACCGGGACGAGCGCGGCGCGGCCACCGCCGGAGATGCGCACGTGCGTCGCACCCGCCGCAATCGGGACGGTCGCGCCGCCGTCGACCGGCACGGCCCCGAGATCATGGCCCGCCGCATCGATCAGCGAGGCGGCCACGGGCACGCGCGCTCCGGCGAGCGCGACGATCGAGGCGGGCCGCACGACGAGTGCGGTCGCGGGCCCGACCGGCGCGTCGCTGTACGCGAAGAGCCCGTCCGCGACCGGCCGTTCCTCGCCGTCGCTCGGCGCGCCGAGGACGCTCGCACGCGCTTCGCCGAGCACGCGCGCGACGAGCGTCGCGGAACCGCCAGAATCGAAGGCCATGCCGTCCGTCGCGCCGAGCCCGAGCAGCAGCGCCGCGAACTGCGGCCGCGTGACGCCGACCGAAAGCGCGGGCGCGCGGCCGTCAACCGTCACGAGCAGCAGCGTTCCGGCGGACGTGAGCGCGGCGCCCGCGACCGGAAAGCGCACGTCGCGCTCTTCGGGCGCGGGCGAGAACGAATCGGTCGCGAGCGCACCGCCCGCGACAAGGAGCGGTCCGCCGCCGACCGCCGCGAGGATGTCGCCGAGCGGCGGCGTCGTGTCGCCGGCGATCGTTACCGCGTCGCCCGCGGCGGGCGGCGCCCCGAGCGCGAGCGCCGCGGGCCCGAGCCCGAGCGTCGGCCCGCTCGGCACGCCGCCGTCGTCGGGGCCGACGGTCGTAACGCGATACGCTCCCGCGAGCGAGCCCGGCTCGGCGCCCGTCGGTGCGAGCGCGACCACGGTGAGCCCGGCACTCGGCAACAGCGGCCCGAATCCGGGATCCACGAGCGTCGCGCCGCCCTGCGGCGGCCACTCGCCCACGCCGGTGAGCGGGACCGTCCGGCCGCCGTACGTCGCCGACCCCGAGAATGCGACGTGCTCGAATCGGACGCTGCGGTCCCGGCCGACGACGAGCGCGATCCGCTTCGAGGGCGTCCGCACGAGTGTGCCGTCGCGCACGACGACGCCGAGCGGCTCGTTCGTCTGGCCGATATCGAAGTAGTCGGCGTTGATGCCGGCGACGGCGTCCGTGCGGTGCGCCATCGCCGAGACCGTTTCGCCCGCTGAGACGAGCCGGTCGTGCGCGACGACGGCACCGAGCCGGACCGTCGGCTCGCGCGGATCGACCGCCACGACCTCGATCGCGAGCGGACCGGCCACGGTGCGCAGGTCGTAGCGCGCACGGGCGATCCCTGGGGCGACCGCTTCGCGCACGGCGGCCTGCGCCACGATCGCCGGGAACGGGCTCGGCGCGACGATCGAGGGCGGGAGCGACGGGGCGATCACGGCGAGGGCCGCGCTTCGGGAACGGGCGTCGTCGCGCTCACGGGTGCGAGCAGCTTCGGCACCGGAGCCTTGCTGTAGAGGAATAACGCATCGGAGATCCAGCGCTCGGCGCTGTTATCCGAGGGCACATTGTGCAAGCTCACGTTTTCGTCGCCCGGCGTGCGCGCGACCATCGTGACGGACCCGCCGGAATCGAGCGCCATCGCGTCGATCGCGCCGAGCCGTTGCAGGAGAACGCCGAACTCCGGCCGCGTCATGCCGACCGACCGCTCGGGATGGCGGCCGTCGACGCCGACGAGCATGAGTCCGCCGTCGGCCTTCGTTGCCATCGCAATCACGGGCCAGCGATAGTCGCGCTCGTCCGGCGCCGGCGCGTGCGGATCGTCGTACCACCGGCCCTCGCGCAGCAGAATCGGGCCACCGCCGATGCCCGCGACGGCGTGCGGGACGTTCGGCGTGAGGCCGTACGTCATCTCGATCGTCTCGCCAACGTGCGGCAGCGGGGTCTTCACGAGGGGACCGATCGCGATCCCGAAGCGCACCGGCAACTCCGCGAGCATCGGCGCCACGCGCGTCACCTTGAAGTGCTTGCCGTCACCGAGTGGCCGTAAGTCGACGAACGTCCGGTCGGGCGACGCGGGCAGCGTCTTGCCGAACGCGGGCGTAATCACGCAGACGTTCCCCGGCGGCCAATCGTTGAGTTCCGTAATAGTCATGATGCCGCGCGACGTCCGCACGACGCCGTGGAGTTTGAACTCGGCGTACGTCGCGCGATTGCGATCGTCGATGACGAGCGCCGCGCGATCGGTCGGCCCACGCACCAGCTCGCCCGCGCGCATCAACAGGCCCTGCGGCTGGTAGGTGCGCCCGATGTCGAAGTAATCGCCGTTGACGCCCGCGACCGCGCCCGTGCGCACCCCGAGCGCGGAGGTCCGCTCACCGCCGGAGGTCACGTGATCCTCGGCAATCGCCGTATCGAAGCGCAGCGAGGGTTCGCCCGGTTCGATCGCGAGCAGCGAGATGGCGACCGGACCGTGATCCGCCGTGATGCCGTACTGCGCGAACGCGAGGCCGGGCGCGGTCTCCTCGAGGGTAACCGAGGTCAGCTTCGGTTCGCGCGCGACCGTGCGCACGAGCCGTGCGAGCGAGACGAGATCGCGCGAGCCGTCGCGCAACCACGCCGGCTGCGGCGCCAGATCGCGCGCCTCGCCGCGAATGCGCAGCGGCACGCCGTTGACGCTCCCGACGAGCTCGGACGTCCCGATCGAACCGCTCTCCGCCACGAGCGCGCCGTGGAGTTCCGCGAGCTTGGCATCGCCGAGCGTGGCGACGGCGTCGGCGAGGTGCGCGGAAGCGTGCCACGGCGGCGTGAGATCGAGCGCCAAATCCGTCAGCGTGCCCGCCGTGGGCCGGACCGGTCCCGCCGGCGCGAGCCACGCTGCGAGCGTGGCGAGCGGGAGCGCGGCCGCGTGCCATTCGCCACCGTCCCCGGGCGTGCGGCGACCCGTCGCGGGATAGCGCTCGGCACCGTCGACGAGGGCGAGCGCCACGTCGTACGTCAGCGCGCGCCGCACGAGCGCGAGCGTGCCGTCGAGCGTCGCGCGCAGCGGCGCGGCCGTGCCTTGGCGCGTGAGCGCGAGCGTGCCGTCGTGCACGCGCAGCGAGCCCGTTCCCGTGCCGAGGTCCAGCCCGGCAAGCGTCCCGGGCCGCGCGCGATCGGTATCGACGGCGATCGCGGGCCGATCGAGCTCGACCGCGACCGCACCCGCCCGCGAACGGATGCGCATGCCGCGCGCGTGCAGCGTGACCGCGCCGTCGCTCGTCTCGGCGCGAACGTCTTCGAGGGCGAACCAGCCACCGGATTCGCGCTTGGCGTCCGCGGCATCGACGCGCGCGCCGGTCGCGCTGCGCACGGCGCGGAGCACGAAGGTCCGCTCGATGGGACCGCGAGCAACGAACCCGCCGACGATCGCGGCGATCGCGACGAGGGCGAGAAAGACGACGGTGACGCTGCGCGAGGACATGGACTCGGGCGAGGTTCTCCGTTCCGCCTCCGGCAACACCTGCCCGCGATGCGATCGCTGCGACCACTTCTCCTCATCCTCGTCCTCGCGGTCGGAGGTTCGACGCGGGCGCTCGCCGCGCCGGCGCCACTGGCCGGCGCGCTCCCGCTGGTCGCTCCCAACGGCCGGATGCCGCCCGTCTCGGTGCTCGTCTGGCACGACATCGAGCGCGAGAAAGCCGTCTGGTTCGATACGACCGCAGCCGACTTCTCGCGTCAGCTCGACGCGATCGCGCGCGGCGGCTTTCACGTCATCGATCTTGCGACGCTGCGCGATCACCTCGTGCGCGGTACGCCCGTGCCCCGGAAATCGCTCGTCCTGACGTTCGACGACAACGGCGCGGGGATCTACGAGATCGCGTATCCGCTGTTGCGGAGCCACCGCTTCCATGCGACGCTCTTCGTGCACACGAACTACGTGGGCCGCACGACGAGCAAACGCCACAACACGTGGGACCAATTACGCGAGATGGAGCGCAGCGGGCTCGTCGACGTGCAGAGCCTCACGGCGAACCATCCGCCGGACCTCACGGTCCTCACCGACGCGGACGTCGTCCACGAGTTCGAGCTCTCGCGCTTCTCGCTTACGCAGCGCCTCGGCCGGCCCGTCTACGCCGTCGCTTATCCGTACGACGTCTACGACGCGCGCGTCGAGCGGCTCGCTGCGGCGCACGGCTACGCGCTCGGCTTCACCGAGGATCACGGCCTCGCGGGCGACTCGCCGACGCTGCTCGCGATTCATCGGTACTCGATCCTCACACGCTTCGACGAGGCGCTCGCCGCCGCCGCGGCGCCCTGAGCTACGCCTTCGGCGTCGGCGTGATGCCGTCGACCGACATGACCGCTACAAAGATTTTGCGGCGGATTTTGTAGGCGACGCGCCCGAGCAGCGTCGGCCCGCCCGGTTGGATCCGGATCGTGTCGTGCGGCTCGACGGTCTGCCGCGGGCCCGGCGCATCGGAATAGTAGTGCGCGGCGAGCGCCTTGCGCGTTGTACTCGACGGACACCGCAGCGACTTGTAGCCGTGGAACGAGTCGTCGCCGATCTCGAGCACCACGGCGCGGTTAAAGCGCGGCTCGATCGAGGCGAGCTGCTTCGTCCCCGTGCGGTCGTAGAGATCGAGATTGCCGCCCCATGACGCTTCCCAGTCGGGGCTGAGGTAGAGCATGACGTTGATGCGGCGATAGCGCGACGCGTCGGCACTGTTGACGTTCGTATCGGCGTGGACGTGGAGCGTCGAACCGCGCGCGCCCTGATGGATGCCGCCGCCGATCGCCAGCGGATCGATCTCCAGATCGCCGACGCTCGTGAGCTCGCGGAGGTATGCCGTAAAATCGGGCGCGCCGAGCGCACCGAACGCCTCGATGAACTCGACGCCGTAGCGGTCGAGATTCGACGCGTAGGATCGGCCTTCGAGCAGCCGCGCGATCGCCTTCGCTTTTGCATCGAGATCGGGAAATCGGCCGGCGAGCCGTTGCGCAGTTTCGGGGACGAGGAAGTCGTCGATGATGAGGTGCGGAAAGGGCCGGTTTCGCTCGAAGGTTCCCCGATCTCGATCGAGCGTCGAACGCAATCGATCGACGTCGAGTAGCGGCTCCAATTGCAACAAGGTCAGATCCTCTTTCCATGACGACCGGCGCCACTCGAATCGAGTAACGATAGCACGCCCGGCGGAATTGCCGCCCCCCGAAAAGCTAGGCTTTCCGAAGGATTATCGCCAGCAGCCGGCGATCGCGGGCGACGTGGCGGCGCGCCCGGTCGGCGCCAGCCCGTACATGGTCTCGATCGTGTGCAACACGTTGAGGTGATCGATCCGCTCGCCGTAGCGGCCCGGCTTCACCATCGGCCCGAGGAAGAGGGTCGGAATCGTATTGTGGGCGTCGTAGCCCTCATCCCACGTGAGAACGACGAGCGTGTCGTGCGCGTACGCCCACGTCACGAGCGGCGCGAGGCGATCGTGCAGCCAGGTGTCGCCCGCCGCGATCGTGCCGTCGTGCATGTCGTCGTCAACGTCGGGCACGATGAACGAGACGGTCGGCAGCGCGGCGTAGGCGGGTAGCGCGGTCAGCGGGCGCGACGCGCGGCCGGGCACGTTGGAGAAGGCGACCCACGGCGCGTGCTTGCGAGCATAGGTTCCGGCGGCGCAGACCGTCGAGCCGGTGCTCGGAAGGTTCTCCGCGTAGCCCGCGAACGTCAGGTGGTCGGCCGCGAGCTCGGTCGCGAGATTCGGCGCGGTCGGCGCGAAGCCGGTCGCCGGGCAGCCGTCGCCGTTGTCGTTCGTGACGCCCGCGAAAAGCGCGAGGTAGTTCGGCAGGCTCGGATGCATCACGCCGTGCGCGTCGGTGAAGAGCGCCCCCTGGCGGACGAGCGCATTGATGTAGGGCGCCGCGCGGTTGTCGAGGATCTGGGCGAGGCTCTTGTTCTCCTCGACGACAACGACGACGTGCGCGGGCCGCGGCAGGCCGTCCGCGGCGCGCGCGGCGGCGCCGGACGTGACGAACGCCGCAGCGGCGGCGAGGAACGAGGCGGCGAATCGCGCGAACATGCGAAGCGCTACGGCGCGGCCGCGCGCGTGGCCTCTCCGCGCCTTCCCAGCGGGCGGGTGATGGCTATCACCGTCCCCCGGCGCGACGGCCCGGTAGCGTAGCCCCATGAAGGTCGTCGGTTATTCGTCCTGGGCGCCCGATGAGCGCGCGAACGCGATGCTCCTCGCGTTCAAAGCGCTCCGCTTCAAGACGAAGCAGGAGTGGTCGCTGCGCCATTTCGGCGCCTCGGACTTCAACGATCCGGCGATGATTGGGACGTTCCGCCAGGCGATCCGCGAGGCCGACATCCTCGTCGGCTGGCAGTCGATGAGCGTCGAGGTCGTCGAGCGCATCGCGGCGCTACTGAGCGAGATGAAGGCCGCGGGCGAGCTCGCGCACCTCAAGTTCCTCTGGTACGACATCCCGGACCCGCGCTTGCAGGCGTTCATGTTCGAGTCGCTCGGCTTCGAATTCGACATGACCAAGAGCAATCCGATGCGTGAACTCTCGATGGCGCTCAAGCGCGCGAGCGCGAAGCGCAACGACGTGGCGGTCGACGAGTTCTGGGAGGCGCGCGAGGGCTTCCTCGGGATGCAGAAGATGGTCGGCGCGGCGCCGCTCATGGCGCGCCTCATGCGCAAGCCCGTCTTCAAGTCGCTCGTGATGATCGGCTACTGGAACAACCGCAGCGTCAAGAACATCGAGAACATGTTCCTGTACCTCATGAAGAACTTCATGGGTGAAGCGTACAAGGGCGACGTGCCGCTGCCCGAAAAGGTCGAGAACGAGGGGATCTATCATCCCGCGCACGCCGGCCTCTTTGCGGATTCCGCGAGCTATCTCGCGTGGTACGAGCCGTGGTACGAGAAAACGTTTGGCAAGAAGCCCTGGGATCGCGTCGGCTTCATCACGCACGATCTCTTTCTCGTCGACTGGAACCATCCGGTCCTCGACAGTGCAATCGCCGAGTGGGAGCGGCGCGGGCTCGGCGTCATCTGCTCGATGACCGCCGTCTTCAACGCGCACATCGTCTCGCGCGGCCATCTGCTCACCAAGGACGGCGCGCCGCTCGTCGGCGCGGTCTACCACAACGTGCCGCTCTATCTCGCGGGCTCGATGTTCGCGGGCGCACCCGAAGCCTCGATCGAGCTCATTCGCGACCTCGGCTTCCCGCGCGTCTACACGTCGCCCGTCAACGCGGCGATGTCACGCGCGGATCTCGCCGCCTCGAAGTTCGGCGTCGCGTCGCTGGAATACATCGGCAACGTCGTGACGCCCGAGACCGAGGGCATCCAACCGATGCCGCCGATCTGCTCGCGCGAGGCGGGGGACGAGATCAGCGCGCTCGAGCCGATCCCCGATCGCGTCGAACTCCTCGGTGACGTCACCGCGCGCTGGCTACGCCTGCGGCACATCCGGAACTCCGAAAAAAAGATCGCGACGTTCGTCTACAACTTTCCGCCGGGGCCGGGCAACGTCGGCGTCGCGTATTTTCTCGACGTCGCCGGCAGCCTGCGCGAGATGCTGATGACGCTGCAGGCCGCGGGCTATAAGACGGGCGAGATCGAGGCGACCGACGTCGAGCTCTCCGATAAACTCCGCGACATGCACGCGGGCTACCGCAACGTCGGCACCGTGAGCGCGGGCGAGATCCGCGACTGGGCGCACGCGTTGCCGACGAAGCTCGAAGCGCTCTTCTACGACGTCTGGGGCCAGCCGCCGTCGACGATCCCGATCAAGGGCCTGCGCTACGGCAATGTCCTCGTGCTGCTGCAGGACATGCAGGGCATGGAAGACCTCAGCGTCATCCACGACAAGCAGGCGCCGCCGTCGCCGTGGCTGCTCGCATCCTATCGCTACGCCACGCGCCGCTTCGGCGCCGATGCGATGATCCACGTCGGCACGCACGGGCTCGTCGAGTGGAGCCGCGGGAAAGAGTGGTCGCCCGCCAAGGGCGATTATCCCGAGTTCCTCGTCGACGGCTGCCCGCACGCCTACATCTTCAACGTGCTCGATCCCGTCGAAGCCTCGATCGCGCGGCGCCGCTCGTACGCGACGATCCTCTCGCACCTCTGCCCGCCGCTGCGCGCCGTCGAGGGCAGCGAGGATCTGCGCAACCTGCACCGGCTCGTGCACGACTACTACAACACGCAATCCGACAGCCTCGAGAAGCGCGAGGACCTACACGCCGAGATCGCCGAGATCATCGAGCGCACGGGCCTGCGGATCGAGTCGCCGGGCGGCGCCGAGCGCGACTTCGTCGCGAAGGTGCACGACGAGCTCGTCAATCTCGAGGGCGACTTCGCCCCGACGGGTCAGCACGTCTTCGGCCGCAACCTCACGGAGCGCGACCGGCTCGACACGTTCCACGCGGCGCTCGAATACAGCGACGTCGATCTCTATCGACTGCTCGCCGAGTGCTACGGCATCGATTACAACGCGCTCGTGCGCGAACCGCAGGGCCGCGACGCCGCCGGTAATTACCATCACGACATCGTGACCGACGTGCGGGAGGCGGCGCGCGCGCTGCTCTCCTCCGAGGTATTGCGCGGTGACGCGGGCGCCGTCGACGGCAAGACGAAGCTGCGGCGCCAGGCGATGACGGGCATCCTCAAGGCGCGGCCGATCGCGGGCCACACGCTGAGGACGAGTCCCTACGAGCTCGACGCGCTCGGCGGCTTCGTCGAGCGCGCGCGGATCCTCTTCGCCGAACTGGGTCGCGTCGGCGATGCCGAACGCGCGGGCCTGCTCGCGGTGCTCGACGGCAAGTACGTCGAGCCCTCGCCCGGCGGTGAGATCGTCGGCGACTGGAACGTCCTGCCGACCGGCCGCAACATGGCTTCGACCGACGTTCGCATGCTGCCGCGCGAAGCCGCGCAGCGTAAGGGCAAGCGCACCGTCGCGCAGATCCTCGAGGCCGCCGTCAAGGAACGCGGCCACTATCCCGACGCCGTCGGCGTCGTCCTCTGGGGCTCGGAGGTGCTGGAGAGCGAGGGCGTCGGCATCGCGCAGGCGCTCGAGCTCATGGGCGCGCGCGTCGCGAAGGACCGCTTCAACCGCGCGGAGCGGGCCGAATTGATCTCGCTCGACGAACTCGGCCGGCCGCGCATCGACATCCTGGCGAATACGTCGACCGTCTTTAAAAACACGTTCCCGGGCGCGGTGCGGCTCATCCACGAGGCCGCGCAGCTCGCCGCCGACGCGGACGAACCGCTCGAGTGGAATTACGTCCGCAAGCACGCCCTCGAGCTCGAAGCTCAGGGCGTTGATCACCAGCTCGCGCGCGCGCGCTGCTTCGGTATGGGCGAGGACGCGTTCATGGGCCGCGTCGGCATGATGCTCGACACGGGCCGGTTCGACGACTTCCGCGACATCGGCGCCGCGTGGATCGACGACAACTCCAACGCCTACATTCCGGAATACATGGCGATCCGGATCGTGCCCGCGCCCGTCGTTCAGCGCTATCTCGTCGAGCGCGTCGAGATCATTCAGCAGCCGCTCATCCAGATGGGGAGCGGCGGCCCGGTCAAGGAAGACATGTTCGCGTCGTTCACCTCGGCGTTCGGCGCGGCCAAGCGCTCGATCGGCCAGGAAGACACGATGATCGTCGTCAGCGATCTCACGCGCCGCGAGCCGACGATCCGCAACTTCCGCAACGTCGTCGTCAACGGCGTGCTCACGCGCTTCCACTCCAAGACGTGGCGCGACGCGATGCTCGAGCACGGCTACTCAGGCGTCATGGAGTTCGGCGACATCTTCAAGGCGATGCGCTCGACCGAAGCCGCCCTCGGGAATACGATCGCGCCCGAACTTTGGAAACGCACCGTCGAGGTGACGCTCGAGGAGTGGCAGCGCATCTCCGAGGCCAACCCGCACAAGACGCGCGAGCTCGGTGAGACGCTCTTGGACACGCGTCGCCGCGGCATGTGGGCCGACGCCGAGCTCGAGGATGCCCTCAAAGCGAAGCTCAGCGAACTCGATTCGGACGTCGAGCTCGCCGCGTACAAGAAGCAACGCGAGCTCGCGGGCGCGACGGGCGACTGACAGCCTCGCAACTCAGCTGTCGCGCGAGTCCGCGAGCGCGGCGTCTTCCGTCTTCACCCGGGGAGCTCGCAGGCTGCTGCGTGAGGGCAGCAGCCGCCGGACCGCCACGAGACGTGTGGCGCATGCCCGGGGCGCTCCACTTATCTGCCTCGCGTGGAGCGCCCCGGGCGTGCGCCACACGTCGCGCTCAGCTCCCACGCTATGCGACACGAGCCGAGCGCAAAACCGCCGAGTTACTGCGGCGGGTTCGAGTCGCCGAGGGCGACGGCCATCGCCTTGTAGGCGTTGAGGCGGCCGCAGCCTTGCTTCGAATCGTTGATGTTCGTGGCGTTCGAGCAGAGCAGCGCCTTCATCTTCGCCGATGACTGATACGCCGGATTGACGGCAAGGATGAGCGCCGCGGTCCCGGCGACGATCGGCGTCGACATCGACGTGCCGGCGATGAGCGTCCGGCAGTCCGTCGTGCCGCTCGCGTTCGAGTTGGGATAGTCGGAGACGCACGTGCCGGCGAACTTGGCATCGAACGGCGTCGACGTCCAGATGTTCTCGATCCAGTGCAGATTGTCGAGGTCGGTACCGCCCGATGGGTCGCCGCCGGGAGCGACGATGCCCCACGCCGTGGACGAGTTAACGTTCGAGCCCGGCGAGCCGTAGTCCGAGTACGACGCGACGTATTCCGTGGGGGCCGTTGCGGACCCCGACGAGTTCGAAGCCCCGTTGGGCTGACCGTCGGCAAGCGCGCTCGCGCCCACGGCGATGACGCCCGTATCGCAGGCGGGCGCGACGATCGGCGAGATGCCATCGTTGCCGCTCGCGGCGACGACCACGACGTTCGCAGCGAGGGCGTTCGCGATCGCCTGGCCTTCGGTCGGATCGGGGTCATTGCCGCTCGTGCACGTACCGCCGCCGAGGCTGAGGCTAATGACGTTGGCTCCCTGCGAGACCGCGTCGTTGATCGCTGCGGCGAGGTCGACGGTATTGGCGGCGCACTGCGGATCGTTGAGCGCCGCCGTCGAGCCGGCGACGCAGTTGTCGTCGGGCGTCGGCTGGATGCGGTAGGCGAGAACCTGCGAGTTTCCGCCCGCTCCGACGAAGCCCAGATTGTTGTTCGCCGCGGCGGCCGCGATGCCGGTAACGTTCGTGCCGTGGCCGTCTTGGTCGATGACGAAGTTCGACGTCGACTGGACGAGCGAGGGATTCGTGATGAAGCACCGCTGACGCGTGATCTTGCCGACGAGCTCGGGGTGCGCGGTGTCCATGCCGGTGTCGATCACCGCGATCTTCACGCTCGAGGACCCGAGCGCGGCGGGGCTGACGATGCCGCTACCGTTGCCGGATTGCGAGTAGCTGAAGGCGCGATCGATGCCAATGACGTGCATCTCCCACTGGCCCGGGACGTCCGCGCTCTCGACGAGCGGCTGCACATGGTACGTCGAGGGCGGCGGGGTGGCACCGCTCGAGGTCGCGACGGTCGTCGTGAAGCCCTGGAAGTACGGATCGTTCGGGTAGTAGGGGCCGTTGACGGCGAGCGGCATGCGCCGGGCGCCTGCGACCGCGACCGACGTCACGCCGCTCTGCGCGCGCAGCGACGCCGCGATCGTCGCGGCCTGGCTCGTCGGCACGGCGACGATCTGCATCTCGACGCCCGTGTTCTTGAACTGCAGCGTCTGCGTGCCCGAAACGTTGGCGCCGGCGATGCGCGTCGCAAGGGCCGCTCGGGTCGTCGGAGCCGCGGCGAGCGCGTAGCTCACGGCGAGCCGCGTGATCGTCGAGGTCTCCAGCGACGCGACGTTGCGCGTGCCCGAGGCTGGCATCCGGCGCACCGCCTCGAGTTGCGAGCCGCTTCCCACGCTGACCGAGGTCGTGCTATCGGCCGTCGGGCACACGAACGCTGACGCCAAGAACGTACCGCCACCGCTCGTCGTCGACGTCGGCACGGGCGGGCCCGTGATCGAAGCGAGCGTCGCGGTCGGCGACGGCGCGACCGTCGGCGATGGAGTTTTTTTGCTACCGCCGCCGCCGCACGCGGCCGTGACGAGGAGCGACGCGCATCCGAGCACGACGACGAAACGACGCATGAACCCTGCTCTCAAACGGACGGACGCAAGCAGTATCCGCTTTCGAATGAGTATCGACTCAACGCCTGCGACCCTCTATTTCGATGGGTTGCCGGCAGGCCGGTTCCGATTACTCCTTCTTGGCTTCGGCTTCGGCTTGCGCGGCTTCGGCACGCTGCGTGTCGACGTCGTTGGAGGCGGGCTTGCGGCGCCGCTTCGAGAGCTGGTCGTTCGCCACCATGCCGGCGACGTCGGCAGGCAACCCGAACCCGTCCTGGAGCTCCGAGGATTTGTCGGAGACCACCTCGTCGACGCTCTTGTCGGGGGCGTCTTCGGTGTCGTGATCGTGCGTACTCATGGACGCAGCGTTCCCACTCCGGGCACTTCGGCGACCTCCCCGAGCTCACGCCCGGCGCAGCGCGGGGGTCCGCCACCAGAGGAAGGCGGCGCAACCGAGCGCGGCCACGCCGCCGGCGATCAGCGCCGCGGGCAGGCCCACGGCGGAGCCGAGCGTGCCGAGCACGAGCGAGCCGAGCGGAATGCCGCCGAGGATGATCATGCTGAACGCGGCGACCGAGCGGCCGCGCATGTCTTCGGGCGAGAGCGACTGGAGCAGGACGTTGCTGCTGCCCGCGAACGAGAGCACCGCGAGCCCGATCACGACCAGGGCGGCGAGTGCGACGGGATAGCTATCCGTGAAGCCGAGCCCGATCGTGCCCGCCGCCATCACGAGCGCGCTCGCGAACCAAACGGTCGCACGGTTGCGTTCGCGCACGAGCGCGGTCACGAACGAGCCGACGATTGCGCCCGCGCCGCTCGCCGCGAGCAGAAAGCCGAGACCCGTCGCGCCGACGTGCACGACGTGCGCGGCGTACGCGGGCAAGAGCTGACCGTACGGCCGCACGAGCAGCGAGACCGCGACGAGCAACAGCAACACCGAGCGCAGCACCGGGTGGCGCAAGAGAAACCCGAAGCCCGCGCGCATCGAGGCGAGCATGCCTTCGCGGACGGTCGAGCCCGACGGCGCCGGCTTCATCAGCACGAGCGCGAGCACCACGGCGAGCGTCGCGACCGCGTTGATGTAAAACGACGCCGCGATGCCGACGGCCGCGATGAGGAATCCGGCGATCGGCGGCCCGATGACGCTCGGCGCGTTGAAGGCCACCGAGTTGAGGCCGATGGCCGTGCCGAGGTGCTCGCGCGACACGAGGAGCGGAACCCAGCTCTGGCGCGCCGGGGCGTCGAACGACTGGCCCGCGGCCCGCAACGCCGAGAGCACGTAGATCTCGCCGAGCCCGAGCCGATGGAAGGTCGCGAGCAGCGCGAGCGCGAGCGCGACGGCCACCTCGAGGCCATTGGTCGCGAAAAGGACGGAACGCCGCGGAATGCGATCCGCCACGACCCCGCCGAACGGCGAGAGCAGCACGACCGGAATCGCGGCCGAAGCGCCGAGGATGCCGACGTCGAGCGCGGCGACGCGCGCGCCGCCCGCGAGCTTCACCACGACGTAACCAAGCGTCGTGAGCTGCATCCACGTTCCGAGATTGGAGACGAGCAGCCCGGACCAAAGCAAACGGAAATCCTGCGACCGGAACGGCTGCAGCAGCGCCGCGCGGCGCCGGGGAGCCGATTCTTCGATGGGAACCGGCGGCGGCGTGACGCTCATGCGGCGCGGACGGCGGCGACGATCGCGGCGGCCGTGCCGTCGATGCCGATCCGGCCGACGTCGAGCACGAGATCGTAGTGGCGGCGGTCGCCCCAGCGCGCGTCGAACCGCTCGCGGACGCGCGCGGCGCGGTCGGCGTCGACCCGCTCGAGCTCGGCGAGCGCGTCGTGCGGCTCGATCCCGAAGGCCGCGACGATCCGCGCGACGCGCCAATCGCGCGCGGCATGGAGGAAGACGCGCACGACGCCGGGTTCGCGGCCGAGCACAAAGCCGGCGGACCGGCCGAGAATCACCGCGTTCCCGGCGGTCGCCGCCTCGCGAACGAGTCGATCGATCTCGGCAAGCACGTCGTCATCGAAGTCGGGCGGCCGGGGCGCCGTCGGCGACCCGGGGTCGCTCCCAGCCCGCAGCGCGCGGAGCATGCGCTCCACGAGCGAGGGCTCGCCGCCCGCACGCTCGAGCACCTCCGCTTCGGTGGTTCCGAGCCGCTCGGCGACCCGCGCGGAGACGTCGTCGGCCACGAGGGTGTAGCCGAGGGTCGTCGCCACGCGCTCGGCGACCGAGCGTCCCGCCGCGCCGTACGCGCGGCCGATCGTAATCGTCACGCGCGCTCCGTTCGGCCGTTCCGCGCGGGCTCCGCGTCGCACGGGTGAGGCGCGTCACCGAACCCGCGCCCGTGCGCGGCGTACGCTCCCGCCAGCGACTCGGCCCCGAGCCGCATTCGGAGGGACCACGCATGCTCAAGATCGCGGTATACGGCAAGGGCGGGATCGGGAAGAGCACCTTCTCGTCCAACCTCTCGGCCGCGTTCGGGCGCCTGGGCCAGAAGACGATCCAGGTCGGGTGCGATCCCAAGCACGACTCGACGTTCACGCTGACGGGGTCACTGATCCCCACGGTCGTCGAAGTGCTCTCGAGCTACAAGTTCAAGACCGAGGAGATCGAGCGCGAGGAAGTGATCTTCTCGGGCAAGTTCGGCGTCGACTGCGTCGAGGCGGGCGGCCCGCCCGCCGGCGCCGGCTGCGGCGGCTACGTCGTCGGCGAGACGGTCAAGCTGCTCGAGAAGTACGGCGTCTATCAGGATTACGACGTCATGATGTTCGACGTGCTCGGCGACGTCGTGTGCGGCGGCTTCTCCGCCCCGCTCCAGCACTCGCAGCAGGTCATCATCGTCGCGACCAACGACTTCGACTCGATCTTCGCGGCGAACCGCATCGCGACCGCAATCGGTATCAAGAACAAGACGGGCGGCGGCATGCTCGCGGGCCTCGTCGCGAACCGTGCCTCGAACGCCGAACTCGTCGGCCCGTTCGCCGAGCGCATTGGCTCCGTATGCCTGACGTGCATTCCCGAGAACGACGGCGTGCGCAAGTCGCGGCTCACCGCGCAGACGGTCTTCGAGATGGATCCCTCGGGCGCGCTCGGTGCTCCGTGGATGGAGCTCGCACAGCGCATGCTCGCGGGCGTCCCGCTCACGCTCCCGACGCCGATCCCCGAACGTGAGCTCTTCACGCAGCTCGGCGCCGATTACGTTCGCGCCGCCGACATCCCCGCGCCGGCAATGGCGGTTTAAAACCCGCCTCCGAAGTCGAAGTGCAGGTTCCGATGCGAATTCGGTTCCAAATAAATCGTCGAGTCGGCATAATCCGTCGTCATCGTAAAATACTGAAGTATCTCGGGACCAAGCACGCCGTCCCAGTCGCTCGCGCCGTACGTGCGATCCGAGGGTAGGACGACGCCGGCGAAGTTCGTGAAGTCGACGCTGCCGAGCCGCACGCTCGGGATCGTGTAGAGCGTCACGGCGGTCGTGCCGCCGACGCCCTGCATCGTGACCATTCGATCGAGCGAGTGGAAGCCGCGGGTGATGCCTGGATAGCGCCGCGTGAACACGTCGGTGATCAGCAGACCGCCGAACGCGCCGGTGTCGATTTCGAAACGCTCACCGATGTGGCCGTCGATCGCGACGTCGACTTCGGGACCCTGCCCACCGACGCGAATTGGAAGCGCGACGACGTTCGATGCGGTCGGAGGCTTGAACGCATCATAGTCGGTCGCCGTGATCGCGGCGTTGTCATAGTCGAACGCGAGCGCCTCGGAGGCGATGAAGTCGAAACCGAGCAATCCGACGACCTTCGAGGTGCTGTGCTCAAAGCTGAGGTTGGGCGTCGTGTTGACGGCAACGTCGCGCATGTCCAACGCGCCGACGCGCATATCCGGAACGATCGCCTTGTACTCCTCGAAGCGCCCGACGTTCCCGGCGTTGACGCCGTCGTCGAAGAGATGAAGGTGTAGGCTCCGCGCGACGGACTCGTCGATCGTGATGCCGCTCGCGTCGCCGGTGTCGATGAGGAAATCGAGACCCCGCGAGCCGACCTGCACGCGGACGATCCATTGCTCGTCGACGAGCTTCACCGGCAGCCGCGTCATCGTGACGCCGGCCGGGAACTCGACGAGCTGGCGGCGCGGCGACGGGATCGCGAGCGAGGACGCGGCGACGTCGTGTGAGATCGAGACCGTCCGCACGACCTGGCCGCCGCGCGCGCCCGGATCGGTCGTCGTCGCGAGCCACGCCTGCGTATAGCCGTCCGTCGTCCGAAAATCGCCGTAGGTCGTCACCATCGTCTGCGCCGGCATGATGCGCTCGTAGCGCACGATGCGCTCGGTCGCGGGATCGACGTACGTTCGCGTGCCGTGCCCTTTGGGATCGAGGTCGGCGATCACGTCGGCGACGATCGGTGTCTCGACACGCCGCAGCGACAGCGTGCGGCGCTCCATCGCCTCCGCGCCGCGCCGCGGCTGATCGAGCACCGTCATGCCGTTGGCGTTCTGGTGCCAACGCTGTCCGTCGAACGTTCCCGATGCCGATTCGAACGGTCCGTCGACCAAGGTCGTGCGCCGGTTCCGGCCGTCCCGAAGCGTCGTTTGCGCCGCCGTTCGGCCGTGCGCGTCGATCGTTTCGACGATCCGCTCGCGCGCGGGCCGCTTGCCGGCCGCTTGCCGGATCTTCGCATAGAGCGCCGCCACATCGGGCGGCGTCGATGCGCTCGACGTGGGATTGAGCTCGTCCGGCGCTTCCGTAGCGACCGGCGTCGGGAGCGGCACGGGCGGCGTTTGCGCGCTCGCTCGCCCAGCCGAAAGCGCGATGCCCGCCGCAGCCGCGACGACCGCTAGAAGCGCTCGCCGGCCGCGATGCGCGCGCGCAGCAGCCTCGCGCGCTCGCGGATCTCGCGCTTGACCGGCTCCGGCCGGTTCGCCCACGTGCGCAGCGGCAGCGACATCCGCGTGTTCTTCGCGAAGCGCGGCTCGTTGTGAGCGATGAAATCCCAATAGAGCGAATTGAACGGGCATGCGTCCTCACCCACGACCGCTTTCACATCGTAACGGCAGCCGCGACAATAGTCCGACATTTTATTGATGTAATTTCCCGAGGCGGCGTACGGCTTCGTCCCGACGACTCCTCCGTCGGCGTGCAGCGTCATCCCGATGACGTTGGGCACCATCACCCAGTCGTAGCCGTCGACGAACATCTCCCAGAACCAGTCGGTCGTCGCCTGCGGCTCGAGCCCGGCGATGAGTGCGAAGTTCCCGAGCACCATGAGCCGCAGGATGTGGTGCGCCCAGCCGAGCTCGAGCGTCCAGCGCATCGCCTCCGCGACGCACGCCATCTGCGTCTCGCCGTCGCGATAGAACGCGGGCACGGGCAGCTGCGCGCCGAGGCCGTTGCGCGTGCGGTACTCGGGCATGAAGCGCCAATACGTCTGCCAGATGAACTCGCGCCAGCCGATGAGCTGCCGCACGAACCCCTCGACCGAGGCGAGCCGCGCGCTGCCGCTGCGATACGCGAGCTCGGCGCGCTCGCAGAGCTCGAGTGGGTGCAGGAGGCCGACGTTGATGAGCGCGGAGAGCCGCGAGTGATAGAGCCGCGGCTCGCCGCGGACCATCGCATCCTCGTAGGGTCCGAAGCCGTCGAGCCGCGTCGCGAAGAAGTCGTCCGCGTAGGCGAGCGCATCCGCACGCGTCGTCGGGAGATCAAAGCCCGCGGTCGTCCCCGGGTGATCGGGAAAGACGCGGTCGACCATCGCGCACGCGTCGCGCGCGTGGTCGCGCAGCCGCACGCCCGGCTCGGGTGGAAACGCCATGTTCTTGCGCGGTGGCAACCGGTTGTCGTGATCGAAGTTCCACGTGCCGCCCGCCGGCTCGTCGCCGTCCATTAGCAGCCCGGTTTTGCGGCGCATGCGGCGATAGAAGTTCTCCATCGTCACGCGGTGCTTGTCGCCCGTGAAGAGCGCCTCAAAGTCCGCGCGCGTCGAGATGAAATTGCAATGCGGCGTCGTCGCGAACGGCAGCCCGTGCGCCGTGGCGGCCCGCTCGAGCCGCGCGTCGAGGCCATACTGCGACTGCTCCATCGCGACGATCCGCGTCGGCGCGAACCTCGCGACGTGGTCGGCGAGCGGCGTCTCGTAGTCCGGCTGCTCGGCGCGGTAGTCGACGGTCCAGCCGTCCGCGCGCAGATCGTCCGCGAAGCCGCGCATCGTCGCGAAGATCAGCACGAGCTTGCGCTTGTGATAGCGCACCTCGTTCGAGCGGCCGATCGATTCGACCACCAGCACCGTCGTCGTCGCGCGTTCGAGCCCGTCGAAGGCAGAATTGCGCGGCGAACACTGATCGCCCGTGATCCAAACAGATGACTCCGGCACTAGAGGACCGTCTTCGTCTCCATTGAACGACATTCTTCTTTCACGGTTATATAGATTGTGAGTCATTTGATGAACTCTAATTTAAGCTTCGTCCAGAGGATTTTCAAGAAAAAGCATCGCGTTTTGAAGCCTCGCGATAAACCGCAGAAGTCGAGCGGAAAACCAAAAGTAATGATATCCGTTGTCTTGACCATTATATTTATTACGATATCAACACTCCTTACATTAAATCTTTTTACATTCTCTCACGATGGCTTTAACACCGGAATCACGCTTTACTCGTCGCCGGGACTTGTAGATACAATTTCGATCACGCGAGGCGAGGTCGAACCAGCCGAGGCGACTTATACTCTTGATCCCGAAAGCCAAAATGGCAAAGAATCATACGCGATGCGCTATAGCTTTGATGCTTCAAGCGTTGCCACGGCCGCAATTTTAGAAGCTCAACGTCAAACCGATTGTTGGGTTCATGATTTTTCAAATACACTCCAAACGACTAAGATCACACATGTCGGAAACCCTCCACTTTTTCTATTAATTCCTCAGAACTCTCTCCTGGACGTTTATTGTAGAATGTATTTCCCGACAAAATATAGCTTTTCCGGACGAACTTATGAATTCAACTTTGGATCGCAAGTGAGCGGTAGGTTAGCCGCAGATGAAAGACGATACTTTCCGCTACTTCACAAGATGGAACCTCTCCGCCTACTCAACTAGTTAACGCCTACAAAGGGACGGCTGATGCGAAGCCGCTTTTCTCGGCTGCGAGACTTGCAAATGGACTTCACCTTGACCTTCACAGATTAGCTGTCGATTCGGCTTATACTCTTCGAATCGTCGGAGGCTCGGCTTCCGAGCACAATGGCGACATAGCCGACGAGCAACGAGATATTAATTTCCTCCCACAGGAAACTTTAGACGTTGAGTGGCAGGACGGTCGCACTTCTCTCTTGCTATCGTTACTAACACTACTACTCGGAGTCACGGTCACATTTGCAGTCCAATTTTCAATAGACACACTTCGCTTGATATTTGACCACGGGGTTCCTGACTCCACGGATTGACGTAGAAGACGTTTCATTGAATGAAGCCGGATTTCTTTTGTCGCACGCGCAATCTCTCACGACAAATGCCGCCGATCGTCGAGACCCGTGACCTGCGCAAGGTCTTCCGCACCGTCAAACGCGTTCCGGGCCCGGGCGGCGCGCTCAAGACGCTGTTCTCGCGTGAGCGGACCGAGCGCGTCGCCGTCGAGGGTGTCACGATGTCGCTCGAGGCGGGCGAGCTCGTCGGCTACATCGGGCCCAACGGCGCCGGAAAATCGACGACGATCAAGATGCTCACGGGCATCCTCGTCCCGACGTCGGGCGAGATCCGCGTCGCGGGGCTCGTGCCCGCCGACGAACGCAAGCGCAACGCCCGCAATATCGGCGTCGTCTTCGGTCAGCGCAGCCAGCTCTATTGGGATCTGCCGCTGATCGAGAGCTTCGCGCTCCTGCGCGCGATCTACGCGATCCCGCCCGCGACGTACAAGCGCAATCTCGATGAGTTCGTCGAGATTCTCGAGATGAACGACTTCCTGCAGACGCCCGTGCGACAGCTCTCGCTAGGGCAGCGGATGCGGGGCGACTTCGCGGCGGCGATGCTGCACGAACCAAAGATCGTCTATCTCGACGAGCCGACGATCGGACTCGACGTGCTCGCCAAGGAAGCGATCCGCGAATTCGTCGCGCGCGTGAACGCCGAGCGCAACACGACCGTCATCCTCACGACGCACGATCTCGCTGATGTCGAGCGGCTCTGCCGGCGGATCATCCTCATCGACGACGGCCGCATCATCTATGACGGCTCGCTCGACGGCATTCGCGACCGCTACGGCACGCACCGGACGCTCGTCGTCGAGTTCTCCGAACCCGTCGGCGACGTCGCCGTCGAGGGCGCCGAGACCGAATCGCAGGACGGCCGCTGCGCGCGGCTGCGCTTCGACCGTCGCACGACGAGCGCCGAACTCATCGTGCGGCGCGTCGCCGACCGCTATCCCGTCTCCGACCTCTCGATCGAGGAGCCCGAGCTCGAGGCCATCATCCGCCGCATCTACGTCGAGGGTTACGGCGATCCGAGCGTCGCGCCCGAACCGCAGCTGACCCGCGTATGAACCTCGCGGCCTACCGCGAGTTTGCGCGCGTGTCGTTCTCGCGCAGCGCGACGTATCGATTTGAAGTGTTTACCGAGCTCGGCTCGTTCGCACTCCGGATCTATATTCTGCGCTCGCTGTGGAACGCGCTCTACGCGCAGAACGCCGCGCCGACCGACCTGCCACTGCACGCGATCATCACGTATTCCGCGATCGCGCTGCTGATGAGCTTACCGCTGGAAGTCGACGGCACGCGCCAGATCCAGACGCGCATCCGCGACGGCACGATCGCGACGGATCTGATGAAGCCGATCGACCTGCCGCTCTTCTTCTTCGCGGACGGGCTTGGCGAGACGGCCTTTCACGCGCTCACGATCCTACCCGCAATCGGTCTCGCGTTGCTCTTCGTCCACATCGACGTTCCGGGCCCGGCCACGCTCGCGGCGTTCGCGGTTTCACTCATCCTCGGCTATATGGTGAACTTCTGTATCAACTTCATCATGAACTCGATCGCGTTTTGGACGCTCGAGATCCACGCGATCCAGCTCTCGATTCGCTGGCTCTCCGATCTGCTCTCGGGCGCGATCCTGCCGCTCTCGCTCGTGCCGGGCATCTGGGGCCAGATCGCGGAGCGCACACCGTTCGCGTCGATCTACTCCGTGCCGCTGCAGATCTACATCGGCCAGCTCCCGCCGAGCGCGTGGCCGGGCGCGCTCGCGACCCAGCTCGGCTGGATCGCGGTCTTCGTCGGCATCGCGACGCTCGTGTGGCGCTCCGCGTCGCGTCACGTCGTCGTGCAGGGCGGCTGACGCCCCGAAGAGATTCGCGCGACGCGTTCTCGGCAACGACCGACGCATGCTCGAAGACGTCGACCTCATCGTGATCGGAAGCGGCCAGGGCGGCTCGCCGCTCGCCGTCGAGACCGCCGCCGCCGGCAAGCGCGTCGTCCTCTTCGAGCGCGGCCGCGCGGGCGGCAGCTGCGTCAACTACGGCTGCACGCCGTCGAAAGCGTATCTCGCATCCGCGCATAACGCCGGGCGCGCGCGTCGCGCGGCGTCACTCGGCGTCCACGCCGAGGTACGCGTCGACGTCGTCGCCGTCATGGACCGCGTGCGGCGCGTTCGCGATGAGTGGCACGACGGCAGCGAGGAAAAACTGGCGTCCTCGAGCCTCGAGCTCGTGCGCGCGTCCGCCGCCTTCACGGGCGAACGCACGGTCGCGGGCGGCGGCCGCGCATTTCGCGCACCGCGCATCGTCATCGACACGGGGACGACACCGCTCATGCCGCCGATCGACGGCCTCGCCGGAACACCGTTCGACACGAACCTGACGTGGTTCGAGCGGCCGCAACTTCCCGAGCGTCTCCTCGTCCTCGGCGCGGGGTACATTGGGCTCGAGCTCGGTCAGGGAGCGCGACGCCTCGGCAGCGCGGTGACGATCGTCGATCGAAACGACCGGCCGCTGAAAACCGAGGAAGCCGATGCCGTCGCGGTCGTGCAACGCTCGATGGAGCGTGACGGCGTGATGTTCGTGCTGGGTGCAAACGTGACGGCTGTGCACCACGGCGGTACGACGTTTACGCTGACGCTCAGCGACGGCCGCACGCTCGAGGGCGACGGCCTGCTCGTCGCGAGCGGCCGCGCCGGGACTGGCAAGGATCTCGCCGCCGAGCAGAGCGGCGTCGTCGTCGATGCGCACGGCTACGTCCAGACGAACGACTTCCTCGAAACGGCGTGTTCGGGCGTTTACGCGATCGGCGACGTGGCGAAGCAACCGGCCTTTACGCACGTCTCATGGGAAGACTACCGAAGGCTCGCGTCGACCTTCGGCGGCACGCCGCGTAAGCGCGACGACCGCGTCCTGTCGTACTCGACGTTCACGGAGCCGCAACTCGCGCGTACCGGCCTCGACGAGCCCGCCGCAAAGGCCGCCGGGCGCGACGTGCATGTGCGGACGATCGAGCTCGCAAATGTCGCGCGCGGTGAGGAATGGGATCTCACCGACGGTTTTTATCGGCTCGTCGCGGACGCGACGAGCGGCGAACTGCTTGGCGCGACGTGCGTCGGCTACGAGGCGGGCGAGATCGTTCACGCGCTCGCGTTCGCGATCCAGCGGGGCGCGACGTGGCGCGATCTCGACGCGTTCATGGGCATCCACCCGACGTTCGGCGAGGCATTGCCCTCGCTCGCGCGGATGTTCGAGCCGAGCTAGCCGCGCTTGGCGAGTGCGGGCCGCTCGAGCGGAGCGAACCGCTTGTCGAGCGCCGCGATCTTCGGCTCGTCGACATCGCGGATGTAGGCGTCGTCGGGATGGAGATCGGCGTAATGCTGATGATATGCTTCCGCTGGATAGAACGCGCCGAGTGGTGCGAGTTCCGTGACGATCTGCGCCGGATACGCGTGCGCCGCATCGAGTTTCGCGATCGTCGCTTCGGCCGCGCGCTGCTGGTCAGCCGAGGCATAGAAGACCTCCGAGCGATACTGCGGCCCGACGTCGCCGCCCTGGCGGTTCTTCGTGGTCGGATCGTGCGCGACGCCGAAATAGACGTCGAGCAACTGCTGGTACGAGATCGCCTTGGGATCGAAGCGCACGCGGATTGACTCGGCGTGACCGGTCAAGCCGGTCGAGACGACTTCGTAATGTGCGGTGAACGCTTTCCCGCCGGTGTAGCCCGCCTCGACCGAGCGGACGCCGCGAAGCCGCTCGAAAACGGCCTCCATGCCCCAGAAGCAACCACCCGCGAAGACGGCGGTCCGCTCGTTCGCCGGTGCGGCGTCACGTAGCGCGGCGGCCGCCGGAACAGCTGCTGGCGCCGACGTGCTCGCGATGCCGATCGCAGGAACGAGTGCGAGGGCCGCGAGCGTCGCTCGCATATGAAGTAGCATACGCTACGTTAACGCATCGTGCCCGGGGAAAGATGGAAGCCGGCCTACAATCGCCGGCCGGCTTCGGTGTTTCGCGGCTGCGAAGGCCTACGGCAGCGGGGAAGCGCCGGGTGTTGCCATCGTGCCCGACTTCATCGTGCCCTTGGACATCGTGTCGGACTTCATCGAACCGGACTTCATCGAGCCAGACTTCGTCGAGCCAGACTTCATCGAACCCGACTTCATCGTGCCCTTGGACATCGTACCGGACTTCATCGTGTCCGACTTCATCGTGCCCGACTTCATCGCGCCCGTATGCGTCGTGCCGTTGAGCGTCGGGCTGCCGCCCGCGGTACTGGCGGACGTTGCGGGGTTGGCGGTCGTGGTTTGGGCCGTCGCGGCCATCGGGAGGAGGGCGGCCGCGGCGAAACCGGCGGCTACGAGGAGGTGACGCATGTGAACGATCCTTTAATGAATGCGATAGGCGGGCGTCCGTAGCGCGGGCACCGCTTCCTAAGATAGCCTTACCCGTCGGAAATCACAGGTACGCTCTCTAAACGGGCCAGAAGCAAATGAAAGTACAGCATCCCGCGCTCGTCGCCAAGCGCGAGCAGCGTCGCCGGCAGCGCTTCGGCGGGCACGCCGAGCGCCGCGAGCGAGCGCGCGGCGCCCGAATCGTTGCCCGGAAACGTGTCGAGGCGCCCGAGACCGCGCAGCAAGATCACGGCCGCCGTCCAGGGCCCGATCCCGGGCAGCGCCTCAAGTCGCGCGGCTGCCGCCTCGGTATCGAGCGCATCGAGCTCGGCTTCCGTGAGGTCGCCCGCAACGAGCGTCCGCGCGGCGCTCTCGAGCGCGGCGATCTTCGCGCGACTGAGCCCGGCCGTGCGTAGCTCGCCCTCGCTCGCCTCGAGCCAGCGCTCGGCGCTCGGGAACGGCCGCAGCTCGAGCGCGTCGAGCGTGACCGCCGGCTCGAGCGCCACGATCGCCCGGCGCAGGACCGCGCTCGCCGCCGCCAGGCTGACCGCTTGGAAGACGACGGCGTTGACGATCGCCTCCCAAAGCGTCGGATAGCGCGGGCCCCGGGCACCGCGCATCCGCTCGGCGAGCGGCCCGAGCCACGGCAGGCCGGCCGCGGCGCGGCGGAAGCGGGCCGGATCGTGCGCGGTGCCGAGCATCCGGCGCGCGATGGCGCCGACCGGCTTGGCGCCGTCCCCGAACGGCTCGATCGCGAGCCGCTCGGGAGACCGCTGGCGCGCGCGAAAGCCGATGGGGCGTGGCCCACCCACGAGCAACCGCACGTAGGTGCCGTCCGCGAACGCGTCGACCGCGCTCGCCTGCGTCCGCCGCAGGATCGCGACGGTGAGATCGAGCCGGTACGGCTCCGCGACGGTTACGTCGACGGGTGGTGCTTGCGGTAGGCCGTCAGATCGAACGTCCACGCGGGGATCGCCTCAGGATACGTGTAGTTCGAGAGGTCGTACGAGACGTCGGCCTTCGCCGTCACGATGAGGAGCTGCGCCTTCGCCCGGCCGTCGATACGCCGGAGCGTTTCGTGCTCGCCGTCCTCGTCGTAGTGCGCCCGGAAGTCGATCTTGACGACGCGGCCCGGCAGGCGCGCCTCGCCGCCGAGCGCGACGACCCCGTTCGTGCGTCGGTCGATCCACACGTCGCGCAGGACGTGCTTTGCGGGATCGCCGATCGGCACGAGCCGCAGGTGCGCGGTCGCCACGCCGTCCATCGTCTCGTCGCCCACGAGCGAGACGTCGTAGGGCCGATTGCGCGCGGTCACGCGGCCGATCACCCGCGGATCGGGCGTCGGCGTCGGGTCCGGCGTGGAGATGACGATCGGCAACTCGCCGCTCCCGACGTCGCTGCCGTGGACCTGTGGGATGAACGTAAAGGCGTAACCCGGGCCGAAGCAACGCTGCGTGACGGTTGCGAGGTCGGGCCGATCGCGCGCATCGACCGGGATGCCGACGACGAGGCAGCGATTGTCGGAGCGGCGGAAGGCGACGGCGTAGCGCCGGACCTTCGTGCGGCCGTTGCGCGCGATCGCGAACGTCGAGTCGTACGTGGCGTACGGCCGCAGCGGCAGGTGCGTCCAGCGGTCGTAGGCGGCGTCGTACAGGGCGGCCGCCTGGCGGGCGCCGCCCGGCATCGGGGAGACGACGGAGCCGTCGGCCGCGCGAGCCGAGCGCGAGCCCGGACCGAGCGCGGAGGCCGCGACCGCGAGCGCTCCGAGGACGACGGCCACGATCCGGGAACCGCTCACGGGTGAGCCTGGCGGTCTACGCGCGGTACTGGCGGATCAATCTGCTGACGATGCTCGAGTACCGGGCCAACTTCTTCATGTGGCTCGCGTTCACGGTCGTCTACCATGCCACGGCCATCCTCGCGCTCGCGATCACCCTCCACCAGTTCCCGTCGATGAACGGCTGGGACTTTCGCCAGCTCGCCTTCTTATACGGGCTCTGGATGATGGGGCATGGCTTTCACAATACGTTCTTCTTCACGGTGGGGGACGTGCCGAACATGATCCGCGAGGGCCGCTTCGACCGTTTTCTCGTGCGGCCGCTCGACCCGCTCTTCCAGGCGATGACGACCCCGCAGCAGATCTGGCCCGACGAACTCGTGCTCGCGATCGTCTTCTTCTCGGTCGCGACGGCCTATGCGGGCGTCCGCGTGACGCCGGTGTTCCTCGCGGTCGTCCCGCTCGTCGTCATCGGCGGCGCGCTCATCGACTTCGGCATTCAGCTCGCCGTCGCGACGGCGGCGTTCTGGGTAATTCGAATCGATTCGCTGCGCTGGGTCGTGATGTCGCTCGAACAGGATTTCACGCGGTATCCGATCGGGATCTACACGCGCGGCGTTCAGGTGTTTCTCACGTTCGTCGTCCCGTTCGCCTTCATGAACTACTTTCCGGCGACGTTCCTCTTGCACAAGACCAGCGGCGCCCTCGCGCTTTCGCCGGCGATCGGCCTCCTGACGCCGCTCGTCGGGCTCGCGTGGTTCGGCGCGGCGTATGCCTTCTGGAACGTCGGCCTCAACCGCTACCAGGGCACCGGCAGCTAGCGAAGGCGGCCCGAGCCGGCCGCCTCCGCGGGCGTTGCCGGAACGCGCTTCCCCCCCCGGCGTCTCGGCCGGTTCGCCGGGCAGCGGCGCGAAGAGCGCGCCCGCGCGCTCGGGGACGGGCTCGCTGCCCGCGGGCCGCAGATGGCGGATCAACCAGTGCGCGATCGCGCGCAGCCGCAGCATGCGGTTTCGCGGCTTGCCCGAGCGCGAGAGATTATGGCCGTCGTTCGTAAACCGGACGTACTCGGTCGACGTGCGGCCGAGCCGCCGCAGCAACGTGAAGAGGCCGTCGCCCTGGTCGATCGGACACCGGAAATCGCGCTCGGAGTGCTCGACGAGCAGCGGCGCCGCAATCTTCGCCGCGCCCCGCATCGGCGAGGCCTCGAAGACGGCCCGGTCCTCGCTGCGCAGCAGCGACGCGCCGATCTCGCGCTCGAGGAACCAGCCGAGATCCGCCGTGCCGACCTCGGAGATCATGTCGTTCACGGCGCGCATCGAGATGCCGGCGGCGAAGCGATCCGTGCGCCCGAGCAGGAGCGTCGTCATGTAGCCGCCATACGAGCCGCCGGCGATCGCGAAGCGCGCGGAATCGATCTCGGCGTTCGCGAGCGCGGCGCCCGCGAGCGCCATGACGTCGCTCGCGTCGAGCCCGCCCCAATCGCCCGTGATCGCGTCGGCGTAGGCCTCGCCGTAGCTCTGGCTGCCGCGCGGGTTGCCGTAGGCGACGCCGATCCCGAGCCCGGCGAGCATCTGGAACTCGAAGAAGAACGCGAAGCCGTACGCGGCGTGCGGGCCGCCGTGGACCTCGAGCACCCAGGGCCGCGGGCCCTCGCCCGGCGGATCGATGAGCCAGAGATCGAGCGTCGTCCCGTCGCTCGCGGCCGGCCGGATCCGCCGCGGGACGCGGATCGCGCGCTCCGCGAGCCACGCGTTGGGGTCGACGAGGACCGTCTCGGGGCCGCTCGCGGGGCAGGCGATCACGCGGGCGGGAACGGTCGGCTCCGAGGCCACGACGACGAATCCGCCGCCCGGGAGCGGCGCGCGGCCGACGATCTCGCGCTCGCCGCCGAGGATCCGGCGGTACCCCGAACCGTCGGCCGCGAAGGCGACGAGCCCGCACGTCCCGGCGTCTGAGACCGGCACGACGATTTCGTCGTCGCCCCGCCAGAGCGGCGGCATCGGGCTGCCGATCCGCGTATCGGCGATGACGAAGTCGGAGACCGCGCGGCCGATGCCCGCGGCCACAGAGGACGGCTCGCCGCCGGCTGTCGCCACGATCATCGGCTCGAGGTCGAGCCGGCCGCCCGCGTCGTCGCCGCGCTCGTGGCCGACGTAGGCGACCCGAGCGCCGTCCGGCGACCAGGCCGGATCCATCGCGATGCCGCGCCCGCGCGTGAGCCGCACGGGCTGGCCGCCCGTCGCCGCGACGGCGAAGACGTCGCTGACGAAGCTCGCCTCGGGCGTCCCGATGCTCGCGACGAAGGCGATGCGCGAGCCGTCGGGCGACCACGCGGGCGCCTCGACATCGAAGTCGCCCGTCGTCACGCGCGTGACTGCGGCATCCGCGAGCGCGATCGTGTGGAGGTGCTCGCGGCGGCCGTCCAGCAACCCCGCGTCGTCGCTCTTGAAGGGCAGGCCGCGGATGTGCCGCGCGCCCGATCGTTCGTCCACGGCGATCCGCGCGGACTCGGGCTCGAGCGCGGTCTTCGCGACGAGGGCGAGCCGCTGGCTGTCCGGCGCCCACGCGAGGGCGGAGATCGCATCGTATGCGGGGCCGAGCGGCGCAGCCTCGCCGCCGCTGAGCGGCGCGACGTAGATCCGGACGCCGTCGCCGCGCTCGGCCACGAACGCGAGCCGGGTTCCGTCGGGCGAAACGCGCGGCTTGCGGTCCTTGCGGCCCGACGTGAACGCGGCGGGCTCCTCGCCCGGCCGGACCGCGTGAATCGCCGTGCACGTCTCGTCCGCGGGCTCGTCGTAGGTGGTCAGCACGTAAAAGACGCGGCCGTCCGCGCCGGCCTGGGGATCGCTCGGAAGCCGGAGCCGGGAGAGGTCGCTCGGGAGCAGCGGTGCCTTCGTCATCGGCCGAACGTTTCCAGGAGCGCCGCATCAAGGGCCTTCGCGGCACGGTGCTGATACGCGGGGGTTGCGAGCGCGCGCTCCTGCTCGGGATTCGAGACGAAGCCGAGCTCGACGAGCACCGCCGGAACGCGCGCCTCGTTCGTCACCGCGAGATCGCGCGCGCGGTAGGCCGCCTCGCCCATCCCGAGCGTCGCGAGCGCGCGGCGCATCGCGCGCGCGAGCGGCTCGGAGTTCGGCCGCAGCCAGAAGACGCTCGTGCCGCTCGCGCTCGGACTCGTCGACGCGTCGGCGTGGATCGCGACAAAGGCCGTCGCGCCGAGCCGGTTCGCGAGCGCGGCCCGCGCGCGGTTGTCGAGCCGCAGCACCGTGCCCGTGCGGTACGGCCGCGCAACCGTCCGCGTGAGCACGGCGCGCGCGCCCTGGGCGCGCAGCAGCGCCGCGAGATCCTCGGCGACGGCGAGCGTGACGACCGCCTCGCCGACGCCGTGCGGCCCGACCGCGCCGACGTTGAGCGGCGCGCCGCCGGGATAGTGCGTGCCGTGGCCCGGATCGACCACGAAGGTGCGACCGCGCAGGTCTCGCGCGACGGCTTGGCGCGCGCCCACGCCGAGTGCGAGGGCCACGGCGACGGCCACGGCGGCGATTCGTATCACCCGAGCAGCGTTCGCGGCGAGGGTTTCGAGGCGCCTGGTCGTAGGGCGGAGCGTGCAACGCCGGGTCTTCCTCGCGAGCGCCTCCGCGTTCGTCGTCTCGGCGGCCGTGCCGCGCGCGGTGGCCGCGCCGCTCGACCGGCAGCTCGAACGGATCGCCGCGGCGAGCTCGGGCGTGCTCGGCATCTACGCGCGGACGCTCGGTCCGCAGGCCGCGATCTCGCTGCGCGCCGACGAGAGCTTTCCGACGGCCTCGATCAGCAAGCTCGTCGTGCTCCTCACCCTCTACCGGCGGGCGGAGCGCGAACCCGCGCTGCTCGATCGCATCGTCGTCCTCCAGCGCAGCGACTTCGTTCCGGGCTCGGAGGTCCTCGACGGCTACGCGATCGGGTCGTCGATCACGGTGCGGCGGCTTGCGGCGGCGATGATCGAGCAGAGCGACAACTCTGCCTCCAACGTGCTCATCGACCTCCTCGGCTTCGCGACGCTGCAGCGTACGATCGCCGCGGTCGGGATGCGCCGCACGCGGCTCGTGCGGCACTTTGCCGATCTGCGCGCCATCGCGCGCCACAACGAGAACGTTACGACGCCGCGCGACATGGGGACGCTTCTGTACGCGATCGAGCGCGGCGCGCACGAGGGCATCACGACCGTCGCAACCCCGGCATCGTGCCGCGCGATGCTCGAGCTGATGCTGCGCGGCGACGGCCGCGATAAGATCGCGATGGGCTTGCCGCGCGCGCGCGCGCTCGCGAACAAGGTCGGCGAGATGGACAACGTCCGCAACGACGTCGGCATCGTCGATCCGCGCGGCGAGGCGCCCTACGTGCTCGCCGTGCTCGTAAAGGACCTCGACGACTTCTCGCTCGGGAACCTTGCAATCCGCCGGGTCGCCGCGGCCGTCGACGCGGTCTACCGTTAGGGGTATTCGGTCGCAGTGAACGTCGCCGTCGTACTGCCCGGATCGTGGGGCGCGGTTACCGACCAGTTGCAGCGCGACGCGGTCACGCTGATCAGCAATGCGGTTCTGCGCGTGCCGGCGCTCGTCTTCGCAGTGCTCGTCCTCATCGCGACCAAGGGCCTCGCCAAGCTCGCACGCCGCTCGGTTCTCGCCGTCATGTCGCGCGCGGTCAAGAGCTTCTCATTGCGGGTGCTCGCCGAGAAGGCCGCCGGGATCGGCGTGTGGGTCGCAGGATTCCTGCTCGCCGCGCTGCTCGTGTTTCCGACGCTGCGGCTCGGCGATCTCATCGCCACGCTCGGCTTGAGCACCGTCGCGATCGGCTTCGCGTTCGCCGACATCTTCAAGAACTTCTTCGCGGGCGTGCTGCTCCTCATCAACGAGCCGTTCCGGATCGGCGACCAGATCGTCGTCACGACCTTCGAGGGCACGGTCGAGCAGATCGACCTACGGTTCACCGTGCTGCGCACCTACCGCGGCGAGCGGGTCCTCATCCCGAACACGCTCGTGTTCACGAGCGCCGTGCAGATCAACACGGCGTACGCCCACCGCCGGACCGATCTGCAGGTCGGCGTCGTGTACGGCAGCGATCTCGCGCGCACGCGGAGTTCGCTCGCGCGCGCGATCGCGAGCGTCGAGGGCGTGCTCGACGAGCCCGCGCCGATCGTCGATCTCGTGAAGTTCGACGACAGCTCGATCGATGCGGTCGTCCGCTATTGGACCGCGCCGCTGCGGGCGACGACGCTGCGGGTGCAGACGCGCGCGATCGTCGCGATCGACGCCGCCCTGCGCGAGGACGGCGTCGAGATCGCATTTCCGACGCGCATGCTCGTCGTCGATCCGGCATCGGTCGCGGCGGTGACCGAGGCGGTTACGCCGCCGGGGCGTCCTCGATCGTGACCGTCGTCATCACGTCGTCCTTCTTGATCTTCTCGACGACGTCCTGACCCTCGACGACGTCGCCGAAGACCGTGTACTGCTTATCCAGAAAGCGCGCGTCCCCGAGGCAGATGTAGAACTGCGAGCCCGCGGAGTTCGGGCTCGACGACCGCGCCATTGCGACCGCGCCCTTGGTGTGCGGCAGGTTGCTGAACTCGGCGTCGAGCGTATAGCCCGGGCCGCCCGTGCCGTTGCCGACCGGGTCGCCGCCCTGGATCACGAAGCCGGGCTCCACGCGGTGGAATTTGAGGCCGTCGTAGAAGCCCGCGCGCGCGAGCTTGATGAATGCCGCGCTGTGCATGCGCGCTTCGTTCGGATAGAACGTGAAGACGATGTCGCCCTTGGGCGTCGCGATCCGTGCGCGCGCGGTCTGCGCTTCTTTGGCGAGGTCGTCGAGTTCGGCGCCGGTCGGCGCGGTGTTCTTGGTAGCCATGAGTCCTCCGGGAAGGCGACGCCGCCGAAGCGGCGGCTCGCAAACGGCCGGGGCTTCGCGCACGTCGCGCGAGAACACCTTGCCCCGCGCGATGCTGCGTAGCTTCTCGGCACGCGTAAAGGCTTTGAAGCGCGCCTCCTCGCTACGCGCGGCGCCCGCGTCGGGCACGAGCCAAAAGGCGCGCAGCTCGACCGGCAGGCGCGACCGAACGAAGCGCGAGCCGCGCCCGTTCCTATGAGCGGCGAGGCGAGCCGTGAGATCGACCGTCCAACCCGTGTACAGCGAGCCGTCGCGACACCGCAGTACGTAAACGAAGCACGAGTTTCCTAACGGTTTTTTCTGGGAACGAGGATTTTCAGAACTCATGCCGACGCCAAAAGCGGTCCTCGCGTTCAACGCCTCGCCGCAGCCCGACCTGCCCCGAGCGGTGCGCCACAGCGTCGCCGCCGTCGCGCGCGACCGTGGGATCGGCGAGGACGACATCGCGAATTTCCTCGCAGCCCTCGGTGAAGCGGTCGCGAACGCGATCGAACATGCCAACGCTGATACGCCGGTTCGGATCGAGATCGCCTTCGATGACGTTGCGATGACCGCATCCGTCGTTGATGGCGGAACCGGGTTCGTGCTCGGCGGCAACGGCGATGCGCTACCCGAGCACAAGAGCGAGCGCGGCCGCGGGATTCCGATCATGCGGCGTTGCTGCGACGCCTTCGAGATCACGAGCGCGCCCGGCGCCGGAACGGCGGTCATCTTACGCCGCAACCTCCGCACCGTTCGCAAGGACGTCGCCTAAGCGCGACCTCGCGCCGTCGCGTGACGGCCATCACCGGGGAGCGCACGACCGAGCCAGCATCATAGGTCCACGCACCGTCGTGGGAGATGCGATGTTCGAATCGCAATCAGAACCGATCGAGCGCGACGATTTCTGTTCGCTCGCGCCGATTGGCTGGCTGCATCATAAGATGCAGGACAGTTTTTTCTTGGTCGTCGGGACCGGTTCGTGCCAGGGCTTCCTGCAAACGGCGCTCGGCGTCATGATCTTCGCGAAGCCACGTTTCGCAACGGCCGTGCTCGACGAGGACGATCTCGGTGGCGCGGATGCCCTCGACGGCCTGCGGCCGCTCGTGTCGGCGATCGTCGCGGAGCACGCGCCGCGCGCGATCTTCCTCGCCTCGACATGCACGCCCGAGATTCTCAAGATGAACGTCGCGGGCTGCGCGCCGCCCCTGGAAGCCGAGTTCGGCGTGCGCGTCTATCCGTGCCGGCTCGACGGGTTCGACGCGGCGTATACGATGGGCGAAGATCACGTGCTGCAATCGATGATCGGGCGTTCGGAGCGCACCGACGAGAAAAATCTCGTTATCCTCGGTTGCCTCTCGCCGCTCGAGGAAGCCGAGATCCGGCTCGAGTGCCGCGCAATGGGGCTGCCCGCGCCGCAGTTCCTGCCCTCCGAGAGCGCGCTCGACGTCCCGGCGCTCGGCAAGCAGACGGTGCTCGCGCCCGTCCATCCCTATTTGTACGGCGCGGCCTCCTTCGCGAAGCGCGAGCGCGGTTGCGCGATGTTCGAGACGATCTTTCCGTATGGGCCCGACGGCGCGCGCGGCTTCTACGAGGGTCTCGCCACAGCGTTCGGACGCGACGTCTCCTATACGCAGCGCGAGGCCGAGGCATGGGCGGCGCTCGAGCCCACGATCGCGCCGCTCCGCGGCAAGTCGATCGCATTCTGCTCCGATGCCATGCTCGAGTTGCCGCTCGCGCGCACGCTCATCGCTGCGGGCGCGCGCATCACGACCGTCGGCACGCCCAACGTCTATAAGAAGTTCCACGCGAAGGAGCGCGCGGCGCTCGGCACGCTCGAGATCCTCGAGCGACCCGATCGATTCGAGCTCTTCGCGCGGCTCAGCGCCGAGCGGCCCGATCTCGTCGTCGCGAACCTCAACGTCGCGAATGCCCTCGAGGGCATGGGCTTCGCGGTCAAGTGGTCCACGGAGCTCACGTTCCAGCCGATCCACGGCTTCAGCGGCGCGCAGGCGCTCTTCGGAATGTTCGCGAGCTCGGTGCGCCGACACGAGGCGCTCGCGTCGCGCCGCGGCCCGGGCGACGGCGCCGGCGCCCCGATCGACCTCGACTTCTTCCGCCAGGCGGTCCACGCGTGAAGCTCGCGCTCTGGGCGTACGAGTCGCCCGCGCACATCGGCGTCGCGAAAGCCGTCGCGTCGTTCTCGGGCATCCACTGCGTGCTGCGCGCGCCCAAGGGCGACGGCTACGGCACGATCATGATGGCGATGTTCGAGCGCCTCGGCGTCACGCCGCCGCTCTCGGTGAGCGCGATGTCGGAGGCGACGCTCGCCGGCGCAGCCGCGAACCTGCCGCCGCTGCTGCAAGAGATCGACCGGCGCCACGCCCCGGAACTCATCGTCATCACGCGCAGCGCGACGGCCGCCGTGCTGCAGGAACCGCTCGACGGCGAGCTCGCAATGATGCCCGCAGGCACCCTCAAGGCCGAGGTCGCGCTCTCCGCCGTCCATCCGGTCCGCGATACCGAGCTCTCCGCGTTCGGAAAGGCGACCCGCGAGATCGTCGAGCGCTTTGCGACCGACGTCAAACGCACCGAACGGCCGACGGCGAACATCATCGGCCCGTCGTTGCTCGGCTTCCACGACCGCGCCAACGTCACGGCGTTGCGACGTGCGCTCGAGGCCATCGGGATCGGCATCAACGTCGTGCTGCCGCTCGGCGCGTCGCCCGAGGATCTGCGCGGCATCGGCCGCGCGTGGGTCAACATCCCGACGGCGATCGAACTCGCGCAGCCGACGCTGGACTTCTTGCAGGCGCGCTTCGGCACGCCGTTCTCGCGCGAGCTGCCATACGGCGAGGCGGGCACGACGCGCTTCCTGCGCGAGCTCTGCGGCATCTGCGAGCTCGCAAACGCGCCGGTCGCCGAGGCCGCGCGCGCGTCACAATTACTGTGGTACGCGCGCACCGTCGACGCGCATGCGCTCTCGTCCAAGCGCGTCATGATCTTCGGCGCGCCGACCGCGGCCGCGGGGATCGCGCGCGTCATGCGCGAGGAACTCGACATGCACGTCGAGCTCGTCGGCACCTACGCGCTCGGCTGGGGCGACTGGCTGCGCGAGCGCGTCGCCGGGCTCGGCGCCGAGGTTCTCGTCACGGACGATTATCGCGCGGTCGCCCGCGAGATCGACGCGCGGCGGCCCGACATCGTCTTCGGCTCGCAGATGGAACGCCACAGCGCAAGCGGCTTCGGCGTGCCGTGCGCCGTCGTCTCGCCGCCCTCGCACATCTTAAATTTCCCGCTCGGCTACTCGCCGTTCATGGGCTTCGACGGCGCGAACCATCTCGGCGATCTCGTCAATGCGACGCAGGTGCTCGGTCTCGAGCATCATCTCATCGAGACGTTCGGTCCGCGCGGTCAAGGCCGCTTCGCCGAGGCCGCGCCCGAGCCCGAAGCCGCGATCCCGACCGTCGCGCTGCAGCCGGTCGACGGCGTCGCGGAGCAGGGTAGCGTCGCGACGGCCGACGCGCCGGCCGCGATCGCGTGGGACACCGATGCGGAGAAGCTGCTCGGCCGCGTTCCGTTCTTCGTGCGCAAGAAAGCGCGCGCAAACATCGAGCGCTACGCGCGGGAGCGGGGCATCACGCTCGTCGACGAGGCCGTGATGTTGCGCGCGCGGGAGCACGTCGGTGGCTAAGCCGGACCTGCCGCTGCACGACGCCCCCGAGCGCGACACGCCGCTACGCGACGTGACGACGCGCGACACGCCGCTGCGCGAGACCGCGCGCCAGACCGTGACGACCGCGCGCGATTTCGGTGCGATGATGCTGCCGTTTGCGAATCGCACGACGGGTGCCGCGTCGATCAACGCGTCGCTCAAGACGTTCGCGAAGCCGGGCACCTGGTTTGCGCCGATGTGGGCGATGCTCGTCGGCTGCGTCGCGGGCGGCGCGGTCTGGACGCTACCCTCGATCGGCCGCGTACTTGCGGGCATGCTGCTCGCGGGCCCGTTGCTCTGCGCGTTCAGTCAGGTCATTAACGATTGGTTCGATCGCGACGTCGACCGCATCAACGAACCCGACCGGCCGACGGCGGCAAATCTGCTCGCGCCGACGACCGTCCTGCTCATCGCGGCCGGCCTCGCGATCGCAGCCCTCGCCCTCGCCTTCGCGCTCGGCCACGTCGTCTTCCGGCTCGCCCTTGGCGGGCTCGTCCTCGCGCTCGCCTATTCCGCGCCACCGCTACGACTCAAAGCGCGCAACGGCTGGCTTGCCAACGCCGCGTGTGCGTTCGCATACGAGGGGTTCGCATGGGTGGCGGGCGCCGCGATCTTCCATCACGTCACGACGGGGACGATCGTCCTCGCGACGCTCTACTCGCTCGGCTCCCACGGCCTCATGACGCTCAACGATTTTAAGAGCGTCGAGGGCGACCGCCGGCTCGGCCTGCGCTCGCTGCCCGCAATGCTCGGGCTCGACGGTGCGCTGCGCGCCGCATTCATCTTCATCGATCTCTTCCAAGCCCTCGCCATCGCGTATCTGCTCTACGAGCGCGCGTGGATCGCGGCGGGCGTCATCGCCATCCTCGCGGTCATCCAGCTGCCCATGCAACGGCGGCTGGCGACCGATCCCAAGGGGCTCGCACCGTGGTACTGCGCGAGCGCCATTCCGCCGTTCGTGTGGGGCATGCTCGCCGCCGCACTCGCCATTCGCACCGGAGGTTTCTAGTGGACGTCATCGTCGTCGGAGCCAATATCGGCGGCAGCGTCGCCGCAGGCGACCTCGCCGCGACCGGCATCAACGTCACGCTGCTCGAGCGGGATCTGGCGCGCAAAAAGCCGTGCGGCGGCGCGGTGCCGCCCAAGGCGCTTGAAGAGTTCGGGATTCCCGATCGGATCGTCGAGCGCCGCACGAAACGCGCGGTGATCATCGGGCCGAGCGGCTCGACCGTCGAGATGGACGTCCGCGGCACGGTCGCGCGCGACGACGATTACATCGCGATGGTTACGCGCGAGGTCCTGGACCGCACGATGCGCGAGAAGGCGCAGACCGCCGGCGCCGACCTCCGCGAAGCGGCGTTCGTCGATCACGAGGAGACCGCCGACGGCAAGGTTCGCGTGAAGATCCGCTACCGCGGCGGCCGCGAGGAGATGCTTACCGCGGATGCGCTTATCGGCGCCGACGGCGCCGGCTCGGCCGTGGCGAAATCGTGCGGCCGCCCGGCAATCAAGCATGCCTCGGCGATCCAGGAGCGGCTGCGGCTCCCGGACGATCTCATGGAGTTCTACTCCGAGCGCGCGGAGCTCTATCTCGGAGACGACGTTTCACCCGATTTCTACGGCTGGGTCTTTCCGAAGAGCGACCACGTCGCGGTCGGTACGGGCTGCCGGCCCGAGCATGCGAACCGCTCGTACGCGTTTCTCGAGGGCGTCAAGCGTCGTGCGGGGTCCAAGTTGCGCGGCCACGAGCGCATCCTGCTCGAGGGCCATCCGCTGCCGATGCAGCGCTACAAGAAGCTCGTCTATGGCCGCACGATGCTCGTCGGCGACGCCGGCGGCATGGTCGCGCACACCTCGGGCGAGGGCATCTACTTCGCAATGGCGGCGGGCCGCATGGCAGCGCAGACGCTCGTCATGCACTTCACCGATCACCGCACAAAGCTCGAGCGCTACGAGAAGACTTGGCAGAAGAAATACGGCGCGATGTTCGACTTTCTCGAGTTCCTCGAGAAGGCGTCGTACCGCGGAAACAAGCGCCGCGAGTTCTTCGTCGACATGTGCGACGTCGAGGCCGTGCAGACGCTCACGTTCGACAGCTATCTCTTCAAGCAGATGGCGCACATGAAGCCGTCGCAGTCCGCGTCGATGGCGGTGCGCGGCGCGCGGGCCGCGGTTCGCGTGTGGCTCTCGAAGCGCTCGCCGATCGCGAGCGGCCCGCCCGACATGACGGCGAAGCAAGCCGCGCAGACCGTCAAAGCCGCGCTCGCAGCGGGCGTCGCCGCCGATGACGTCGAGCTCGCCCGTGCGGGGTGATCGCGGCGTCGTCGTCCGCTTCGCGAGCGGCCTCGCGCTCCTCGCGCTCAGCCTCGTCGTCGTCGCGTTCGCGCGCGTCTCGCGCGCCATCGACGCGGTCGAGCGCGCGGCGTTCGTCGCGGGCGTCGCCGACCTCGAGCGCTAGGCGCGCTCGATGGCGGCGCTCACGCCAGCGCCGGGAGTGCCGCCTCGCCGCCCAGGCGCAGGCGCGCGCAGCGTAGCGTGTTCTCGAGGAGCACCGCGACCGTCATCGGACCCGCGCCGCCCGGCACCGGCGTGATTGCACCCGCAACGGCGGCCACCTCGGCATAGGCGACGTCGCCGACGATCTTCGATTTGCCGTCCTCTCCCGGGACGCGGTTGATGCCCACGTCGAGAACGATTGCGCCCGGCTTCACCCAGTTGCCGCGAACGAACTCCGGCCGGCCGATCGCGACGACGAGGACGTCGGCTTCCCGGCACACGCCGGGGAGGTCGCGCGTCTTCGAGTGCGCGATCGTCGTCGTGCAGTCCGCGAGCGTGAAGAGGGCAGCCGCCGGCCGGCCGACGATCGTCGAGCGCCCGACGACGACGCACGTCATGCCGGCGAGCGACGGCGCGACGGTCTGCGCGAGCCGCAGGCAGCCGAGCGGCGTGCATGGCACGAGCCCCGGCCGGCCCGACGCAAGGCGGCCGACGTTGAGAGGGTGGAAGCCGTCGACGTCCTTGTGCGGATCGATCGCCTCGAGCACCCGGTCGACGGGAACGTGCGCCGGCAGCGGTAGCTGGACGAGGATGCCGTCGATCGTATCGTCGGCGTTGAGCCGCGCGACCGTCGCGAGCAGCTCGTGCTCGGTCGTCGTCGCCGGAAGCACGATCTCGACCGAGCGAATCCCAGCCTCACCGCACTGCCGGATCTTCGTGCGGACGTAGATCGCGCTCGCCGGATCCTCGCCGACGCGCACGACGGCGAGCGCGGGCGGGCGGCCGAGCGTGTCGGTGAGGCGGGCGGCGTCGGCGGCGACGCGGGCTCGGAGACGATCCGCTTCGAGACGGCCGTCGATGATCGTGGCGGGCATCGCGCGCTCTTCGCGACTGCGCCGCGCGGGCCCGCAGGCCGGAGGGAGCGGCCGCCGCGCGTCGATCTTCTCTAGCGTGCGTCTCTTCACTCGCGGTGCCATTCCGCTCGCGCTCGCGACGGCGTTGAGCCCGGTGCTCGCCGTCGCCGCGCCGCCCGCGGGCTCGGATGTCGCGCCGCCCGCGCCGGCGGTCGTCCCGGCCGTTGCGACGGCACTCGCCGACGTCTCGCCGGCGCGGTTGCGAGCGACGGATACGCGGCTCGTCGACTTTGGCACGCGCAACCTCTTCAGCGAACAGACGGCGTCTCGGACGCGCGGCGTCTTCGCGGCGCGCGACTGGCTCGCCGGGCAGTTCCGCGATGCCGGCCGGGCCGGCGGAGGCCGGCTCGCCGTCAGCTACGACACCTACGACCAGGCGCGCGAGGAAGGCATTCCGCGCGACGTCGCCGTCTCGAGCGTGATCGCGACGCTGCCGGGCGACGACCCCTCTCGCGGCACGATCGTCATCTCCAGCCACTATGATTCGCGCGATTCGCACGGCAACGACCCAATCAAGGACGCGCCCGGCGCAGACGACAACGGCTCGGGCACCTCCGCGGTCGTCGAAGCGGCGCGGGTTCTCGCAGGCCGGCATTTCCCGGCGACGATCGTGTTCGCATGCTTCGACGGCGAGGAACAGGGGCTCTACGGCTCGGATCATTTCGCGAAGGCGCTCGCGACGCGCGGCACGCGCGTCGAAGCGGTGCTCAACGACGACATCGTCGGTGCCTCGGTCGGCCACGACGGCGAATCCGAGCCCGGCGTCGTGCGCGTCTTCAGCGAGGCGCTCCCCGCGGGCGCGGTGCCGCACCGCGTCGATGCGGCCGGCACGGAAAACGACTCGCCGGCGCGCGAGCTCGCGCGGTTTGCGAAGGCGGTCGGCGAAGCGTACGTGCCGACGATGACGGTCGAGCTCGTCGAGCGCGCGGACCGGTTCCTGCGCGGCGGCGATCAGGAGTCGTTCGCGGCGCAGGGCGATCCCGCGATCCGCTACGTCGAGCCCCACGAGAACTTCGACCATCAGCATCAGGACGTTCGCGTCGAGGGCGGCGTGCAGTATGGCGACCTGCTGCGCTACGTCGACTTCGACTATCTCGCGCGCGTCACACAACTCGACGTCGCCGCCCTGGCGACGCTCGCGCTTGCGCCAGCCGCACCCGCGCCGGCACTCGAGGCGAAGCGGCTGGGCTACGACTCGACGCTCCGCTGGCCGGCGGTCCCCGGCGCCGCGCGCTACGTCGCGGAGTGGCGGCGCACCACGGACGCCGTTTGGACGCACGGCCGCGACCTCGGCGACGCGACGAATGTCACGCTCCCGCTCTCGAAAGATGACTGGCTCTTCGGCATCTACGCCGTGGCGCCCGGCGGAGCACGCAGCGTCACGGCGTTTCCGACGCCCGTTCGTTAAGCACCGAAACGTTCGGCGAGGTCGTCGATCGCGTGCGCGAGGTCGGCATCGCGTGCGGTGACCCCGCCGGCATCGTGCGAGCGCAGGTCGAGCGTCAGCCGGTTCCAGACGATCGTGACGTCGGGGTGATGATTGCGCTCCCGAGCGAGCTCCGCAACGGCGATCAGCAGCGCGAGCGCGCCGTCGAAGTCGGCGCGCAGGAACGTCCGGCGAAGCGCCCCGTCCGTCAGCGTCCAACCGGGTAATGCCGCAAGCTCGATGCGCAGCGCGGTTTCGGCCAGACGCGGGCTCCGCGCGCGGCTCACGCGCGCGCGAGCGCCTCGAAGCTCGCGTCGACGGCGGCCAGCGTGAGCTCGAGCTCCCGCTCGCCGTGCTCCGTCGAGAGGAACATCAATTCGTTGGGGGACGGTGCGAGCAGGATGCCGCGCTCGCGCATGGCGTGGTAGTACGCCGCGAACGCGCACTCGTCGGCGGCGGAGCGCTCGTCGAAATCGCGCGCGGGCGCGCCGACGCGGAATGCGAAGTCGACCATGCTCGCGAGCTGCGTGACGGCGTAGCCGATGCCGCGGCGCGCGAAGATCGCGCGGATTCCCGCCGCGAGCGCCGCCGCACGCGCGTCGAGCCGCGCGTGCATGCCCGGGTCGCCTTCGATGAGATCGAGCGTGCGATGGCCCATTGCGACCGCGAACGGATTTCCAGAGAACGTCCCGCCCGCGAAGCACGCGCCGTCCGGCGCGAGCGCGGCCATCACGTCGGCGCGACCGCCGAACGCCGCGAGCGCAAACCCGCCGCCCATGATCTTCCCGAGTGCCGTGAGATCGGGCCTGAAGCCGAGCATGCCCTGAGCGCCCGCGAGCCCCAGCCGAAGCCAGGTGATGACCTCATCGAAGATCACGAGCGCGCCCGCGGCGCGCGCCCGCGCGAAAAGGCCCGCGAGATAGCCGGGCTCGGGGACGACGAGACCCATGTTGCCGACGACGGGCTCGACGACGATGGCGGCGAGCTCGTGCGCGCGGCCGGCGAGCCGGCGGTCGAGATCGGCGAGGTCGTTGTAGCGCGCGACGACGCTCTGCGCGCGCGTACCGGCGGCGATGCCGCTGGCGGCGACATCGCGCGTGTTCGCCGATGCCCCCGCGTCGTGCAGCATCCCATCCGCGTGGCCGTGATAGTTGCCCGCGAAGCGCGCGACGAGCGTCCGGCCGGTGAACGCGCGTGCCGTCCGGATCGCGCCCATGACCGCCTCCGTGCCGGTGCTCGCGAAGCGGAGCGCCTGCATGGCGGGCAGATGGCGCGCGATGCGCTCGGCGAGTCGCACCTCCTCCGGGAACGTCGAGCCGAACACCGTGCCGTCCGCGGCGAGCGCGTCGAGCCCGCGCACGAGTTCGGGATGCGCGTGGCCGAAGAGCAGCGGGCCGTACGCCATCACGTAGTCGACGTAGCCGCGGCCGGTCGCGTCGTACTGGTACGCACCGCGGCCGCGCGACGCCAGGAACGGCGTACCGCCGACCGCCGCGCCGATGCGCACGGGCGAGCTCGCGCCGCCCGCGAGCGCGCTCGCGGTGGCGACTGCGCTCACGGCTACGCGACCTCGGACCGCGCGACGCAGATCGTCGCGCGGTCGCTATCGAAGTTCACACGCACGAAGACGACGCTCACGCGCTGCGGCCCGCTCGCGAAGGGAAACACGAACTCGAAGGGCTCGATGCTCGTGTCGGGCGAGACGAGAAAGTCCGAGAACCGGCCCTCGAACTCGCGGATCGCCGTACACGGCGCGACGTCGCGAAAGAAGTTCCGGCCGAGCACGCGCTCACGTGCGAGCCCCGCGAGCTGGCTCTCGTAACTGTTGTACTCGAGGATCATCCCGGCGCGGTCGACGACGATCACGCCGAACGGCAGAGCATCGACCGACTCGACGAGTGAGGCGCGCTCGAGATCGAACGCGGCGAAGGGCTGCGGCACGCCTGTCGATTCGAGAATTACGCGGAAGATTCCGTCAGGCTAATGATACGCCGTCGCCACCCTCACGCTTGGATCGTAGCAGCGCCTGGTCCGCGAGCTCGAGCAACGCCTGCGCGTCGTTCGCGTCCCGTCGCAACGACGCGACGCCGAAGCTCGCCCGCATCGGATGGCCGGTGCCCGCGTATGCGAGCTCGAGCGCACCGAGCGCGTTGCGAACGCGCGTGAGTAGCGCGACGATCGTCTCGCGCGGCGCGCGTTCGAGCACGACGGCGAACGCGTCGCCGTCGTAGCGGAACGTACCGTCGCCCGCGCGCACGTTGGTCGCGAGGACCGTTCCGGCGGCAACGAGCACGTTGTCGCCCGCCGCGTCACCGAATCGTTCGTTGATCGAGGTGAACCGATCGAGATCGATCATGACGACATGGAGCTCGGCCCCCGCGTGCCGCGCGGCAACGATGCGCTGCGGGAGCTCCGCATCGAGCGACCGGCGATTCCCGAGCCCGGTGAGCGCGTCGCGGCGGTCGAACGCATCGGCTCGCGCGTCGAAGGGTGCGCGCCGCCCAACCTCCTCGACGTACGCGAGATGAGCGACCGGCTCGCCGCCCTGCCTCGCGAGCGGCGAGATCGTCAGCGCGACGCAGACGAGCGAGCCGTCGGCGCGGCGAAGACGCTGCTCGACGCGCCCGGCGGCAATCGAGCGCTCCGGCCCGACCGCGAGCTCGCCGAAGGTCTTCTCGGAGAGCTGCGCCGCCGTAAAACCGAGGATTTCGCTCAGCGCCGGATTGACGGTCGTGAATCGGCCGCCGATGTCGACGATCGCCATGCCGACGGGGGCACCGGCGTCGAGCGCCCGTGACAGTCGCATGTCTGCGAGCGAGGATTCGCCGACGTCCGGACACGGCGGGATCGACGCATGCGGTCCATCGAGCACGCGAAGCGCGCGGCCGCCCGTGCGCGGTGCGAAGTCCAGGTCGATCATGTCGAGTTACGTCGGCTGCGCGAGCACCGGACTTTCGATTGCGGGCGGCCACGTGCGGGTGCTCACCAAGTGCGGCGCGAGCGTCGCGGCACCCGCAGTGACGGCGAGGCGATTTCCGCCGAAACGAAGCCCCTCGCCGTGTGCTGCATATCGCATTCGGCCGAGCCGCTCCGCGGCCGCGACGGCGTGCATCGCGCCGCCGTCCGCGTCGCTCTCGACGAGGACGAGTACCGCGGCGTGCGCGGCTTGCAGCCGGTCTCGCCGCACGAGCGCCCAGCGGGTCACGCGTTCAGCCGGCAGCGCTTCCGTGAGGATCGCGCCGCCGGCGGCGACGATCTCGACTTCGAGTCCGGCGTGCTCGGGCGGATACGTCGCGCCGAAGCCGTGCGCGACGTACGCAATCGTCGGCGTTCCGGCGGCGAGGGCGCCACGATGCGCGGCCGCGTCGATGCCGAGCGCGAGGCCGCTGACGATCGGGCCGGGCGCGACGGTCGCGAGATCGTACGCCGCTCGCGCGCTCGAGGGCTCGGGCTCTCGCGTGCCGACGATCGCCGTTCCCGCCGCGCGCTCGGTCGCCGCGAGCGTTCCGAGAACGACGAGGAACGGCGGCGGATCGCCGAGATCGCGCAGGCCCGCGGGATAGGTCGGCTCGTCCAGCGCGACGACGCGCGCGCCGAGGGCTTCGAGACGCGCGGCGATCACGCGCGCGTCACGGCGCGCCTCCGCGAGCCGCGTCGCCGATTCATTGGCGAGCCAGTCGCGGAGCGCGCCGTCCTCGCCGCGGACGAGCGCCCGGATTCGACGTGCCGGAATCCGCAGGAGCGACGCAGCGATGAGGACGAGCGGCGCCGTCACCGCGGCCTCAGCGGTTGGGTGAGTACGCGGCCGCGACTTCCTCGACGATCGCGAGATCGACGTCCCGGTGCCGTTCGCGCGCGAGTCGCTCGGCTTCGCTGCGCAGCTTCTTCGTCACCGAGACGCGCACGAAGAACGGCACACGCTTGACGATCTGCTCGGAACGCGCCTTGGCCTCGTCGGTCCACGTCAGCGTCGCATTCTGGCCGCGCCCTGAATCGGCGACGATGCCGTGGCCCTCGCGCATGATCTCGGCCGTCGGCCGCTCCGCCTGCTGCGGCGGCGCGTAGGACGTCGGCAAGTTCGCAAAGAGCGTGTCGAAGAGAATCTCGCACACCGTCTGCAGCAGCCAGACGGCGCCGGCATAGCCGACGAATGGCGTGCCCGTCGCGCGTCGCACGACGGCCCCGGGAAACGACGCCTGATAGAATCGCGACGGCAGTTTCTCTTGCGCGATGATCATGCGCTCGTTGATCGAGCCGAAGATCATCATCGGGCTCGGACTCGCGTCGCGCAGCGCCGCGCGGACCACGCCACTCGGAGCGGCCTGCGGACCCGTGCGATACGCGCTGTACGTAATCGGTAGTCCGAGTTCCCCGCCGAGATACCGTTCGAGACCATCCTTGTAACTTGGCGGCGCGACGATGGCGATCGGACTGTTCGCGAAGAAGTCGCTGTGCGTCGAACGCCAGATGTCGCTCCAGGCCAGGAGCGTCGTGCGCTTCTCCTCGCGGATGAAGTCGTCGGCTCGCGCGGCGAGACCGAGCGCCGCCCCGAGCGATTCGAGGAACGCCGTCGTCTCTTCGAGGCCGAACGGTGCGTAGAACGTCGGGAGCCCGACCTCGCGCGCGAGCGAACCGCCAAACTCGCGGTACATCACGACCGTCGCATCGGCGTCCGCAAGCGACGGCGTGTCGTACGAACTCGCTTCGAACGGATACACGAGATGGACGTCCGCGCCGATCCCCGCGAGGAGCCGCTTCATCTCCGCGAGATCGCTGTACGAATTGAAGCAACCGTACGTCGGGCCGATGATGTTGACGCGCGGCCTGGTCTTGAGCGCTGCCGGCGTGGCATGTGCCGGACGAAGGAAGTGGTCGCGGTTCTGCCAGAGGAAGAGCAGCGCGCGGTCGCGGGCGACCCACTCGTCGTCGTCGAGCGAGCGTGCGTCGAAGAAGAGCGGCGAGCCGTGCACGCCGTCGTCGGTCGTCGTCCACGCCGCGCCGATGAGCTCCGACATGGGCGTGCTCACGATGAAGACCTGTTTGCCCGCGACGTTCGCGCGGCCGACTTTTTCCTTGAGCGCGGGAAGCGTGCCCGCGATCGTCACCTCATTCTCCGAAAGTTCCGAGCACGTGACGTTCTGCAGGTACGGCAGGGAATCGGTGTAGTTGATGACGGCGACGGCCGGCATCACGTGACAGCCGACGGGCCCGTCGAGGACGACGTTCGCATCGCGCAGGTTCGCGAAGACCTGCATCGCGCCCGTATCGCCGCCCGCGTGATCGAGGTCGGTGACGCGCTTGCCGATCGGGGTCGCTTGCGCGTCGCTCGGGAGCTCGGTTTGGAGTCCCGCCATTAGCGTGGCTCACTTGCGGTAGAGATCGCCGCGTCGGCGTTCGCCGCGAGGAGATGCGTCGTCAGGTCGAGCGTCGGAGCCCAGCCGGTGTCGCGTCGCGTCGGTACGCCCGTCTCGCTAAAGAAGCGCGCGATCTTATCGTAGCGGTCGCGGCTGCGCAACGTCGCGGTGACGAGCGAAAGCACGTCGCTCGCGCCTGCCGCGAAGACGAGCGACCGCGTCGCCATTGCGTTCGTGTAATAGATCGACGGGATGCCGAGCTCTTTCGCATGCGCGCAGAGCGGCGTCGTCCCGATCACGCAATCGTACTTGTGATGCTCGAGCGCTCCGATCTCATCGTCGAAATTCGCGCCGTAGAGCACCGTGCAGCCGCGTTCGCGCAACCACGCTTCTTCTTCGCGTGCGAGCGGATTCGTGTTGACCGAGGTCGAGAGGAAAGGGACCGACGCGCCCGCCTCGATGAGGAGCCGAACGAGCAAAAACTCATGTCCCTCGTAGCCCGCGACCATGAACGTCGTTCCGGCGAGCGGATAATCCGCCATTGCGACGCGCACGCGCTCTCGCTCCTCGCTCGCGACCGCCTCGACGACGCCCGGCGAGAGCTTCAGCGCCTCACCGATGCCGCGGATCCATGAGTACGTGCCGTCGATCCCGACAGGCGCGCCCTCGATGAACGGCAGCCCCTGCTTCATCTTCATCCGCTTTACGCTCTCGCTGTAGAACGGATGCAGCGGCGCGTTGACGGCACCGTCGACCATCGCGACGTAATCGGCCCAGCGCGGCCCGGGCACGGTCGTATTGACGTGGGTCCCGATGCGCCGCAAGACCTCGTCGATCGCGATCGGATCGCTCGGGAAGAGCTCGCCGATGAGGTTGACGCCCGAGCGGGCCTTTCGCTGCGAGGGTAAGCGCCACACGAGCGAATCGACGACGATGTCTTTCGCCTTCGCATGCGTATGCACCGAGTACGCCGGGAGCGGCACGTAGACGATCTCGGTGTTGCCGACTTGCTTCGGCAGCAGCTCGAAGGGCAGGCCGACGGTATCGGAGACGCAGAGCGAGCAGATCGGGATGAGCGCCGGCTGGTACTTCTCCGCCATCTCGATCGCCATTGCCTTGAGCTCGTCGAACACGCTGCCCTTGGCCCACGCCTGCGACGAGACGCCGGGCGAGAAGATCGGCCGATTCGCAACGTAAAAGTGCGCGACGAACGTGTGGCCGTACATGCAACCATCGCCCGACGAGATCACGATGGGCATCGCGTCCTCCATGCGCAGAAGGTTGCGGATGGCTCCAAAGGCGGGACACATCGAAGAAGGCTGTTTGCTCACGCGGTTCTCCTCATGCCAAGGGTAGGTGCCGTCGCGACTCGGTGACCGTGACGACACTCACGCGGAACGTTGCCTGCGCGAGCCGGCATCGGCAGGCGTTCGACGCTCGCGGACGGCCCGGCGCGACCGGACGACGTCCTACCAGTCGGCGGAGGGAACCGCGAACCCGCCGGCACTCACGACCGTCGGGACGAGCGCCTTATCGGCGTCGTCTTCGCTTTCAACGTAACGCCGATCGAACTTCCCGCCGTTGGGGATGCCGGAGAGTGGATCTGCGGCTTTCGCCGGCGTCACGATCTCCGGCAGCGACCACAGCTCGTCGGAGGAGACCGCGGTCCCCTCCATGGCGGCCGCGTTCCCGGAGAGAACGGTCATGAACTGATGGAAATCGACCTGCTGCGGATACCGCGCGTCGAGATTGTCGATCGCGTCCGTGACCTTCGCGACCGCAGCTTTCACGAGGGGATGCTCGAAGGGCCGCTCACCGAGCTCGTGCTGCGGGATGACGGGTAGCGACGCGAGAACCGGGACGTCGAGGAACTCGGCGAGGCGCGCGGCCTTGCCACTGCCGTCGTCCTTATTGACGAAGAGGCCGAGGACGCGCGTCTTGCCGCCCTGATCGGCGAAATACTTCACCGCCGAAGCGATATTGTTCGCGGCGTACATCGACTGGCCCTCGTTACTGCAGACGATGATCAGCTTGTCCGCCATCGAGCGCGCGATCGGCGTGCCGAAGCCGCCGCAGACGACGTCGCCGAGGAAGTCCAGCAGCATGTAATTGAAGTTCCACTCGGAGAGACCCCACTTCTCGAGGAGTCCGAACCCGAAGGTGATGCCGCGGCCGCCGCAGCCGCGAGCCGATTCCGGCCCGCCGAGCTCGATGCAGTAGACGCCGTCGCCCTTGAAGATGATGTCTTCGGGGGCGAGCTCTTCGTCGCGGCCCTCCGCGGAGAACTTTGCCCACGTTCCGAGCACCGTCGGGATGAACGCACCGCCGAAGTGCGTTACGACGCTGTCGTGCTTGGGATCGCAGCCCATCTGCAGTACGCGTGCATCGCGCTCGGTGAGCGTGCGTGCGACCATGCTCGTGAGCAACGACTTCCCCGCGCCGCCCTTGCCGTAAAACGCGACCGTGCTGTTCTTGCTTACGCCCATGAGAGGATCACCTTTGCGACGGATGGATCGCTGAAAGCGGTGCGATAGGCTCGCTCGCAGTCGGTCGCGGGAAGCACGACGTCCGCGAGATCGCCGATGCCGACGGAGCCGTTCGCGAGCGCGTCGCGTGCGGCGAGCAGATCGTCGTGCGCCCACTCGCGCGCAACGACGACGTTGACTTCCTTGACGAAGAGATCGACGTACGGCACGCGCAGTTCGTCGTAATATGAGAGCAGCGAAATCGTGCCGCCCGGGCGCAGCGCTCGGGCGCACGTAGCGAGTTGCGCGGGATCGCCCGTTGCCTCCACGACCGCATCGAGCCCGGTCGCGATCTCGTCGAACGGCCGGTCGCGCACGTCGACGCTTGCGACGTCGCAGTCCGCGGTGAACGCGAGCCGCGCCGGATTGACGTCGCCGCACACGACCTCCGCGCCGCTTGCGGCGAGGAAACGTGCCGCGAATTGGCCGATCGCCCCCGCGCCGAGCACGCCGACGCGCTTGCCGGCAACGTCGCCGAGCCGCCGAATGCCGTGCAGCGAGGTGGCCGCGAGCGCCAAGAGCGGCGCTGCTTGCAGCGGAATGCCATGAAGCGGCACGAGCTGCGCCGCGCGCTTGATCGTCCGGGCCGCCTGGCCGCCGAAGACGCCCGCGGCGTCGGTAAAGCTCGAGCTCCCGCCGACGAAGACGGCGTCGCCGACGGCGAGACCCCGGGCGGCGGATCCGAGCCGCGCGATCGTCCCGACGGACTCGTAGCCGGGCACCAGCGGAAATCGAAGCTGCGGAAATCCCGGGAGCCGGCCGTCGAAGACCAGCCGCTCGGTTCCCGTGCTGATCGACGAGAACGCGGTGTCGATGATCGCTTCGTCGTCGCCGGCGAGGCGCAGCGACGCGTCACGCATGGCGACGCGACCCGGCGCCTCAAAGACGATGACGCGCGTCGTCTCGCCGCTCGGAGCCGCCGGAGCCGCCGCGCCGTGCGCGGTCGCATGCGCATGAACCGCGCTCATCGCGCCCTCGCAGGCGCGGCGGCCGCCGCGAGCTTCGCGCGTTGTGTCTTGTGGATGTACTGCGCGACGTTGGCAACGTAGACCGTGTAGGCGAAGCCGAGCGAGGCAAGGATCGGTACCATCTCGTCCGGGTGGAAGGCGACCATCGCGAGATAGAAGACCTGCGAAAGGAACACGATGAGCGTCATGACGTCTTCTGCCAAGAATTCCGGTGCGAACCAGTAGAAGCCGTACACGTCGCGCTCCCAGAGCGCCCCCGTCACGACAGCTCCGACCATGAGCGAGATCTTGATGAACACGCTCGTTTTCACGGCAGCGAACGACGCGCCGTGGAACGCGAACGAAATCAGGAAGCCGACGCTGACAAGAAACGCCGCGAGCTGGCCGAGCGCAAAAATTGGGTGAACCATCGTCCAAACGCTCGCCGAGCGTCGGTCGCGAACGGGCATCGCGGCAGCCTGCACCAGAGATCCTCCGCAACCATCGTAGGCCTCGGATTCACTCGTCTCGGTGACGATCATCACCCGCGTCAACCGCCTACAAAAACTTGATTCCGAAGATCTTCACGGAGCCGTCGTCGGCGATCTTATCGAGGTAGGGCGGGATGATGATGACCGAGAGAATGCTGCCGATCAACATGACCAACAGGAAGACGAGAACCCAATCCATGATGCGGTTTCCCCGCTCGAGGAACTCGAGCCTAAACGATGAGGGACTGGAGCGAACGCAGGTCGAGTAACTCGAGCGCCTGACCCGTCGCCGCGTCGCGAACGTAGCCTTTTTGCCGGAATCGCGCCATGTTGCGTGATACCGTCTCGCGCGCCGTTCCGATCATGTTCGCGAGGTCCTGATGCGTCATCGGCAATTCGATCCGCACGGCGCCGCTGTCGAGCTCCGTGCCGTACTGCTCCGAGAAACGGACTAGAACGCGCGCGAGCCGCGACGCGACGTCACGGCCCCGGAAGTCATCGAGCAACGTGAGCGCGTCGCTCACCTGCTCGGAAATGCGCTGCATGAAGGCCGTAAAGCGCGCCGGGTCATTGCGGAGGAACGCTTCGAACGCCGTGTTCTCGATGATAACGACGTCACACGGCCCCATCGCTTCGACAAAGACCTCGCGCCAATACCCATTGAGGATCGCGCGATCACTCCACAGCGACCCGGCCTGCAAGATCGTAATGAGGATCTCGCGGCCGCTCGAAAGGAGCTTCGTCACCTTAAGGGTGCCCGAACGGCAATAGAACGTTCTTTCCGGTCGTGCGTATGGATCGGAAAGAACGGCCCCTTCATCGAAGCGTCTTGCGGGCGTCTCGTCCAGAAGACGAGCGAGACCGCCGGAAACTCCCGCACCGTCGAGGATGCGAGAATCTGGCAGGCTCCAAAATAGATCCAAACTAGCGCGCGACCTCCGCCCCGATATGCGCGCCGGGGTTCTCTTGAACTTCCGGCCTTGCCGCAATGGCTTGGACCGGCTGCTGATCTAGCCCTGCTTTGACGAGCGCCGACGGCCACTTCGCACCCTGATGGCACGTGTAGCAGGTGACCGCTTCGACGTTGGGCGGCAGGTATTTATGGTTGATGTCGTCGACCATCGCCCACATGCGATGGGCGATCTGATTCGTCGGATAGTACTGGAGCGACAGGAAGTCCGCCGAATTATGGCAGTGGAGGCAGTTCACGCCGAGCGAACGCGACACGGAGTACATCGAGTTCACCACGTAGCCGGCTTGTTTGGTCGACTTGTTCGTGTAGTCGAGGTACTGAACCGGAATAATATTCCACTGGACGGCCATCTGGGGCGCGCCACGATGACAGGTCACGCACCCGACGGCGCCGGTCACTCGGTACACCGGGTAGTCCCTTTTTACCGGGTCGACCCAGTTCTTGGTGACGCCGTCGGACATGATCTGCATCGTCCGCGCGATCCGCTTCGTCGGCGTGTCGTACGCGAAGTTCTTGACGTTGTGACAGTAGGTGCACTGCACGCCCATCGACTGCGTGTAGTACGCCATCTGTCCGATGAGCTGGCCGTAATTGTACTGCTTGAGCACTTGGACGTTGTAGAGGTTACCCGGTACGTAGTCGCGGGGAACCGCGGCCGGCTGGTCGGCGAAGTTTAGCGGTCGGTTCTGATCGACCGGCCCATACTTCTGCGTGTAGATCTCCGGCGCGCGCGAGTCAAAGGCGTTGCCGTCCTGCGCGGGGTTGACAAGCAGGTGCGGAATCGCAGCGGCCCGCGCACCCGGTGCGCCGAGCGCGGGCTTCGTCACCTTGTGCGTGTACTGGTACCCCTGACCCGCGCCCGTGACGGGATTCTGCTGTTGCATTGCAGGTATGTGCGAGGCCTGCGCTTGTGGAGCACCCGCCGCCCGAGCCGCGCCGAGTAGCGGACCGACGGAACTCCCGATGACGATGAAGGCCGCAATGCCGAGCGGCGCGATGAGCTTCCTCATCATTCTAATCCACCTTGAGCATTGTGAATTCCGGCGGCTTCCGGCTGGTCGATTCCGACCGCGGGAACGCCTGGCCGGCCATTTATTGCCGAGCGCGTCATCGGACCGTACTGCTGAACGAGACCGTGATCGACGGACCACACGTACCAGTCGTTGACGATGGTTCCGGTCGACATGATCCCGATGGCCGACGCGAGGACCGTGCCCATCGAGAACCACAGGAGCCAGTCGTGGATGGTTTTCGGGTTCGCGTTGAAGCCCATCGTCCAGCGCCAGAAGAGCATCGACTTATGCGAGCCCGAGTGCATGTCTTTGATCTCCGCGTCTTCCTTGTAGCTGCCCTCGGCGGCGGTTGCGAGGATCGTCGCGCCGTGCATGCCCCAGAGCATGGTCGAGCCAAACAGGAAGAAGATCGCGAGCCCATGCCAGGGGTTGTAGTAGAGATTGCCCCACAAAACGCTGAAGTTCTGCGCCCAGTCGAGGTCGGAGTTGAGCCCGAAGCCCGGCGCCTCGGCCCACGAGCCCATCGCGATCGGCCGGAGCACCCAAATGACCGTCGTCAGCGTAATCGCCGACATCCACGCGAGGAGCATGAACGGCCGCATCTTGTAGCGCCGGAGCCGATCGTAGAGCCGGCCCGCCCAGCAGGCGACGCTCGCGGCCCACAGCACGAGAATCATCTGCCAGTAGCCGCCTTGCTGGAGGGACGGGGCCATTCCGAGCCCGTCGGGCGGCAGCGCTTGGATGTTGGCAAAATATTTAGCAGTTAACCAAACGTTGCCTTGCATCTGCGCGATCGCTTGCCAGTTGACGACCGCGAATCCAGCGACGAAGAAGAACACCGAGAAGGCGCCCCACGTTCCGAGCCAGATTGTCCCGGTCTGGGTGGCCATGCCCATCTTCGCAAGGAGCGGAATCTTGAATGGGATGCCGGCTCGGATCCCGAGGGGATCCGCATCGTCGATGGGGCTGGGGCCGGGGATCTCGAACTCGGTGGAGGGCGGACGAGCGAGAATCGTTGCCATTATCGTGGACCTTTAGTGGAACCAGGGGATCTTGAATTCCCAGAACTTGACCCAGTCTTGGACGACGGTTCCCGACGTTAAGATGCAGAGATCCGACATCGTCAGCGTGTAGATCGCGAGCCAGAAGCCGAGGACGTGGATGCCGAGCTCGCCGATCGAATAGCCGATGTAGTCGCGCCAGAAATTATCTTCGTTCGCGGACTCCTGCGCCGTGTCGGCATAGGTGTTGTACGTACCAAGAATGGCGCCCGCGTGCATGGCGAGGACCATCGCGGTCAAGAAGAATCCGAGAATCGCATACGCGTGGAACGGGTTGAGATAAAAGTTGAGATAGCGGAAGCCCGTGTTCGAGACCCACGTCAAGTGGCCCGTGAACCCGAGGTCGAAGCCCTCGCACCAGCATCCCATCAGGAGCGGGCGGATGATCTCGAGAATCACGAACGCCGAGATCGCGAAGCTGAACATGATCGGGACGTGATAGCCCATCTCGAGCTTGCGGCAGATCTCGACTTCACGCAGCGCCCACGTGACGAAGGCAATCGTCGCGAAGACGATGATCAGCTGCCAGTCGCCGCCGCTGTAAAACGGCGCGAAGCCGAGCCCGTATTGCCGCAGCGGCGAAGAGATCGTCACGCGCGCCAGATCGCCGTCGCGTTGCGCCGCGATCGCGAGCACGATGATAAGGATCCCGAAGATGGTGGCGCCGATTGTCAGCGCGCCGAAGATCCCAACGTAAAATCGCCCGACCCAAAAGTCGAACGGATCGTTTCCTAAGAGATCGGTGAGGAATGTCCCGCCGCGCTTGCGATAGACGGGTTCGAAACTGAGCATGGTGCCTTCCTCATCCCGCGGCTCGAGGGCGGTCCGTCACCGCCACTCGAGTCGACGCGGGTCACGCGGATGATCTGGCGCTATTTTGCACCCGGGGCGGGAGCGGGCGCGGTGACCTGCGTCGCCGTCTGCGGAAAGATCCAATTGTATTTGGGCGACGAGAGCACGATGAAGTGGATCAGGAACGCGACCACGAGACCGGCGGCGCAATAGGCCGCGAGCACGGCGCGAAAGTTGTAGCTTTTGCGAACCATCATATCAGTAGCGCTCCGTTACCACGCGCGCCATAGCCACACGAACACGTGGGCGAAGACGGCGACGATGAAGAAAACCCACGAGCCCCAGACGGTCAGCGTGTGCTGCGTCCAGTCGCCGTTGTCGAAAAAGGGGCGGTAGACTTCGGGAACTTGGTCGTTTCCGACTTCGTAAACTCCGGCGGTCACCGGGTCGAGTGTGGCCATGAGCGGCGATCTCTCTTCGGGTGCGGGAGCCGTGATTGGCGTTCCCTCTGACATAGTGTAGTCGTTCAGATCGTCCGATGTTGTAGCCGAGGCTACCGGGCGACCGCGATCGCGAGCGCGGTCGCGAGCTTGCTGCCGAGCGGCACGAATGCCCGGCGCGAGTAGACGTCGTAGCCGTTGCGCTCGATGCGCTCGAGGATCCGGCGATAGAGCGAGAGCGCCAGCCGCACGGTATACCGCGACTCGGGCGAGAGCATCTCGATGCCAGGCTCCGCCTGCGCGTAGATTGCGCGCACGCGCTCGATCTGGAAGCGCATCAACGCGACGAAGCGCTCGTCGACGGAGCGCGCGAGCACGTCGGACTCGCCGTAGCCGAAGCGAGCGAGTTCGTCGGCCGGCAGGTAGATGCGGCCCATGCCGGCATCTTCGCCCACGTCGCGCAGGATGTTCGTGAGCTGCATCGCGTGTCCAAGCGCTGCGCCGTACTCGAGCGCCTCGGGCGAGGCATAGCCGAGGACCGGCGCTACGAGCAGACCCACCGTCGAGGCGACCAGGTAGCAGTACTCGGAGAGTTCGGTATAGGTCGCGTAGCGGCGGATCGTGAGATCCATGCGTGCGCCGCGCAGCAGCGCGAGCGCGGGCTCGAGCGGGATACCGAAACGGCGCGCGGCATCTCCGTACGCCGTCAAGATCGGATCGACGGGCCGCCCGTCGAGCGCCGCCAGCAGCTGGCGTTCGAGCCGTTCGAGTCCGACGAGCGGATCGTGACCGTGGGTCGCACGGTCGACGAGGTCGTCCGCGGAGCGACAGAACGCATACACCGCCCAGATCGCGCGGCGCTTCTCGGGCGCGAGGAAAAGCGATGCGAGATAAAACGTCTTCGAAGCATCGCGCGTGATCGTCCGGCACGTCGCATACGCGGCGCGCAGGGCGAGCGTCCGATCCGAACGGCCGGCGACGGCACGAGCCGCCGCCGGCGTTTCGACCGGGTCTTTAAGCGCGAACACCGATCTCCTCGACGGCGAGCTCAACGGCGGCCTTGGCGCTACGGACCGCGCCCTCGATGCTTGCCGGGAACCGATGGTTCGTATAGCAGCCGGCGAGAAACAGACCGCGCGCCGGCGTCCGGGCGCCAGGCCGAAGCTTCTCGGCACCGGGGGCGGCGCGATACACGCTCTTGGGAACGCGGACGAGCTTCGCCTTGACGAGGTTCGCGCGTGTCGCGAGCGGATAGAGCCGTTCCATGTCGCGCATGATGCGGTCGATGACGTACTCGTCGTCCTGCTTGATGAGATCGTCCGCGGGCGCGACGCAGATCTCGAAGAACGACTTGCCTTCCCACTCGTAGCCGGGCGAGGCCTGGCCGAGATCGGCGTGGACCGGCAGGATGGTGCCCGGCGCGAAGATCAGGTTCGTGAGCTTACTGATCTTGCGATCGAACCAGAGGTGCGCGTTGATGATCGGGCTCGACGTCAGCTTGCCGACGCCGTGAACCAGCGGATCGCGCAGCATCTCCGTTGGCAGCAGCTTCGCGGCGTTATGGACCGGGACCGCAAGGATCGTCGCCTCGGCGCGATACTCGCGGCAGTCGTGCGTCCGGACGCCCGCGACACGATCGCCCTCGAAGAGCAGCTCCGCCGCGCCCGAGGACATCACGACGTCCTGACCGCGCGACCGGACGTGATCGACGAGCGGCGCGACGAAAGCCTCCGACGGCGGCGCGTCGAGGAAGCCCGCGCGGCTCGCATTCTTACTCGAGGCGAAGTAGGCCATGACGCGCAGCATCGCCTCGGCCGAGATCTGATCGATGCGTGTGAAGTTGAGCGCGAGGGACATCGGCGCGAAGAACGTCCGCAGCATGTGCTCGCTCATCCCGCGCTTACGGTGCCACTCGACGTAACTGATGTCGTCCTGACGCTCGGCGTAGCCGTGATCGCCGAGGAGCACGGGCATCGTGCCCTTGGCAAACAGCAGCTTCTCGAGCGTGTTGAAAACGTACTTGCCGTTGAGCACCGCCGCGACGCCGTTGAACGGCGAGGGCAGATCGGCGAAATGGAACTCCTCGAAGACGGGGTCGTTCCCGGACCAGCGCGGCGAGAAGCCCGCCGGAAAGCCCCACGTCAGCGTGTGCGGCTGCCAGAGCACCCGGTGCGAGATGCCCACGTCCGCCAGCAGCGCATGGACGTTCGCATAGCCACCGAAGAACGAGTGCAGTCCCGTCTCGAGCCAGTCGCCGTCGCGGTCGCGCCACGACGACAGCTTGCCGCCGGGGATGTCGCGCTTCTCGATGACGAGCGCGGTCTTGCCGGCGTCGGCAAGATACTTGGCGGCGGCGAGTCCGGCCGGGCCTGCCCCGACGATGAGGACGTCGGGATCAGCGACGGCGATCAGAGGACGAACTCTTGCGGGTGGGCCACGGTCGGATGATCGAGCGCCATTAACCCGGCCTGCAGCGTCTCCTCGAAGAGGAACCGGACGGCGGCGGTCGTCGGGACGATGTCCGCGACGAGGGCGTCCTGCTCGAAGCGCGCGTTATGAATGACGGGCGACTCGTGCATCTTATCGAGAAACTTCTCGTAGTCGACGTCGCCGCCGGCGATGTTCTTCATCGGGATCGAGATGCCGATCGTCCGCGATGCGAGCAAGCCGCGCTTGAGCAGCTTCCGCGCGAGCACGTCGAGGTTCCCCGGAAACTGATACGCGAGCCGCGCCGCGTGACGCGAGGCGTCGACCTCGATGTTCGTAGCACCGGGGGTCTCGTCGAAGATCTGGCGGGCGGTCGCGGCATTCGCGGGCGCACCGAGCTCGAGGGGGATGGAAAGCGTGGCATAGGCGGCCATCGGAGCTCCTAGCGTCGCAACGGGTTGCAGCAAGCGTAATCGCGGGTCGGATAAACCTCGGTGACCGGTCGCACAGAGGTTGGCGACCGGCCGTCGAACCCATCGTATCGCCATCCGTTTTGGGAAAGTTGTAGTCTGCGCGTCATGCCTTCGCCTCCCGTCATCGAACCGAGTACGAACCTCAAGGCCATCGTCGCCGCGTTCCCGATCGCACGCGAGGTGCTCGAGGCGTTCGGGTTGCGCTGCTCCGGCTGCGGGGTCAACGCTACTGAGACGCTCGAAGCCGGTGCGAAAGCTCACGGTCTACGCGTCGAGCCGATCCTCACGGCGCTGCGCCAGGCCGAGCGCTCCGGCCGGGTGCCGACCATCCCCGCGGACGACCGGCGGCCACAGGTCGGCGCGCCGGGGCCGGCACTGCGCCGGGGACACTTCGGTGCGGTCGTGGCCGTTATGTCGGGCAAGGGCGGCGTCGGCAAGTCGCTCACGACGGGCCTCCTCGCGGTCGGCCTGCGCCGCGCGGGCAAGCGCGTCGGCATCCTCGACGCCGACATCACGGGGCCCTCGATCCCGCGGCTCTTCGGCCTGCGCACGCCGCTCGACGTTCGGAAGGACCCAAGCGAAGCACCCGACGCGCAGGGCCGCACGAAGCCGCTGTTCGTTCCTGCGACGACGCGCGCCGCGATCGAGGTCGTTAGCGCGAACCTGCTGACGCCGGCGGAGGACACGGCGATGGTCTGGCGCGGCCCGATCCTCTCGGGCGTCATCCGTCAGTTCTACGAGCAAACGCTCTGGAGCGACCTCGACGTGCTGCTCATCGACCTGCCGCCGGGCACCTCCGACGCGCCGCTCACCGTGCTGCAGTCGCTCGAGATCGATGGCGTCGTCCTCGTGACGATGCCGCAGGCGCTTGCGACGATGATCGTGCGCAAGGCCGCGAACCTCGTGCACCAGATGAAAAAACCGATCTTCGGCGTCGTCGAGAACATGTCGTATTACGTCGCGCCGGACACCGGCATGCGCCACGACGTCTTCGGACCGTCGTATGCGGACGAGGTCGCCGAGCTTGCGCGCGCACCCGTCTTCGCGCGGCTCCCGATCGATCCGGCGCTCCTGGCCGTTGCGGATGTGGGCAAGCTCGAGGAGACGACGTCGCCAGCGGCCGACCTGCTCGCCGCGCGGCTGCTCGCGGCGCTCGCGAGCCACGTCCGGCCGCAGCAGACGATTTCGCTGCTCTGACGTGCGAGCACACTAGGTCTTGGCGGCGCGCAGCAGCGGTAGGACGTCGATCCCGTTTACGACGAGCAGGTTGACGATGAGCAGGTCGTCGCTCGCCGCCGCAGCGACGTACGGCGCCGGCGCGGCGGTTGCGGCGGCGCACCCCGTTCGGATCTCGCTCGCGAGCTGGTCCGGCGTCGTTCCGGGCGGCGGAATTACGGGCACCGCCCGCAACGTCCGGCCGCTCGGCTCGCGGTCGGCGAGACACGGTAACGTCGGAGCATCCTTCCCGAAGTTCTCCGTGCCGGCGGGATAGGCAGCGTACGTCGCGCGCGTGCCGTCGAAACGCACGACGTCGAGCGCGAAGTGGGGCGCGTTCCGCCGGACCGCGCTCCCGTCGGTCGCCCGCGTTCGCAGCAGGACGACCCAGACGCCCGGGCCCGGACCGAACGGCACGGCGTCGCTCGAGCCCACGATCGCGACGACGAGCGCGCGCGCGAGACGTTCGATCGTCGGCCAGTCCGCCGGTGACGCGGCGTCGAGCGCGATTCGCGCGGCCTTCGTGTTGGCCACGGCCTCGTCGAGGTCGTCGACTTGCCCGAGCATCGTTCGCAGATCGCGGTCTGCCGCCGGTTCCCGAAGGACGCGGGCGTTGTAGAGGATCTGCTCCGCGAATGCCCCGACGAGGAGCTGCCGCGCCCGCGGCCGGCCGAGTGCCGCGAGATACCGCTGCTGAAAGGCCGCGAAGTCGCGATTCGCGGTGAGCCGATCGACGCTCGACCCGGCATTGAGCTCGCGCCGAACGGTCGCGAGCGCGGTCAGCGCGCTCGCGTCGGACGTCGCCGAACGCAGCGCGGCCTCGTCCTCGGCCACGAGGCCCGCGATCGAGCGTCGCGCGACGAGCGCGGGCGCGTCCTCGAGCTCTCCGAGCGTCGCGAGCGCGACGCCGAGCCGCGCGTCGCGCGCCACGCCCGCAAAGCTCGGCACGGCGGAGACCTGCGCGCGGGCCGTGCCCGCGACCGCGACGGCCAGGACGAGCGTCGCGGCGACGTAGCAGAACCTCATGTGCGGCGCTTCGGCGTCCGGCGGGGTACGACCGCGTTCATGGCTCGCTTCCTCCTGGGCGTCACGACCGGCGCCGTCGCCGGCTATCTCGCCGTGCGCTCCGTCGAAGCGGTGCGCGAGCTTCGCTGCCCCTCGCACGTTCTCGCAAAGGATCCGGCCCGGTACGGCGCGCGCCGGCGGGCGCTCATGCTCGCGGGGATCGCTCGCTCCCTCGCGACCCTCGCGTCCCTCGCGTACGCAATCGGCCCGCGCCTCGAGCCCGCCGCCGGGACCCACGAGCCGTGGTTCCGCCGTGCCGGGACCGTCGCCGGCGCCCTGGTGCTCGGCGGCATCGTCGAGCTCCCGACGGACTTCGTCGAGGGGTTCGCGCTCGAGCGCCGCTACGGGCTCTCCGAGCAGACGCCCGCGGCCTGGGCCGTCGACCGGCTCAAGGAGACCGGGCTCGGCCTCGCGTTCGGCGTTCCGCTCGTCGAAGCGCTCGCCGCGCTCGTCCGGCGCTTTCCGACACGCTGGCCGATCGCGCTCGCGGCCGCGACCGTGCCCCTCTCGGTCGGCGCCGCCGTCGTCGTGCCCGTCTATCTCGCGCCGCTCTTCAACACGTTTGCCCCGATCGAAGGGCCGATCCGGGACCGGATCGTCGCGCTTGCGACGCGCTTCCGCGTGGGTGATGCGACGCTGCTCACCATGGACATGGGCCGTCGGACCGTCAAGGCGAACGCGTACGTGACGGGACTCTTCGGCACGCAGCGCATCGTCGTCGGCGACACGTTGCTCGACAACTTCGCCGCCGATGAGACGATGTTCGTGGTGGCGCACGAGCTCGGCCATTACGTCGCGCGCGACGTTTGGCGCGGCGTCGCGCTCACGACCGCCGTCTCGGCGCTGACGTTCGCCGCAGCGCGGCGCGTCGCCGAGCGGCCCGGCCTCGATCCCGCGAGCGCGGCCGCGCTCGCGCGGCTGGCGTTCGCGGCGTCCCTGATCGGGACGGCGCTCGGGCCGGCCGCCGCAGCCTTCTCACGGTCGCGCGAGCGCGCCGCCGACCGGTTCGCGATCGCCGCGACGAACGACGCGGCCGCGGGTGTGGCGGCCTTCGAACGGCTGCGTGAACGGAACATGGCCGAGGACGAGCAACCGCGCTGGATGGAGCTCCTCTTCTCCAGTCATCCGTCGCTTGGCGGCCGCATCGCACGCTTGCGCGAGGCGGCGGCCGCTACTTGAGGCCGGCGAGCTCCTTGAGGCGCTTGACATCGGCGCTCGAGATCGTGTCATCGGTCTTCTCGGCGAGCTGCGCGATCGTGACGAAGCCGGCGCGCGGGCTGTAGATGACGCCACGATCGCGCTCGGCGCCGACGTGAAACTCGAAGTACGTCGCGTACGGCCGCAGGGGCGACGTATCGAACGTATCGACGTGCACGTGCCGCGTCGCAAGCCCCGCCTTATACGTCTCGATGATCGAGTACGTCGAGTCGGCCGTCTCGTCGGCGGGGACCTCGGCGATGTCGATCGTGAGTAGCTTCGTCCAATCGGCCTCGGTCTGGCCGTCCTTGGCGAACTTGAGCTGGAGCTGGGTCTTGTCTTTGGGGCCGATCGAGCCGATCAGCGCCGGGACGCCGAGCATGTCGGCGAGGGGTTGATACGGCGGCGGCGTGGTGGCCGCGGCGGCCCCGACCGGCACCGTGAAGGCGACGGCGAGCGCCGCGACGCTGAGCATTTTAGGCATCGCGAACTGGTTCGCGGTTAGATTCGGGGCTCCCCGGAAACGACGACGTCCATGGCTGCAACGCCGATGCCGACGGCGAATCCGCGCGGCTTCGTTCCCACGCTCAAAGCGATTTTCACGGCGTTCGGCGCGGATAAGGCGACGACGCTGGCGGCCGCGATCGCATTCTCGACGATCTTTTCGATTGCGCCGCTCCTCATCATCATGATCGCGATCGCGGGTGCGATCATCGGCCATCACGCCGTCGTCGAGAATCAGATCGTCGCAACGATCTCGCAGAACGGCGGTAGCTCGACCGGCGCGACGGTCCGCCGGCTCATCGATGCGAATTTCAACCGGCCGCGCCAGGGCCTGTTCGCCGAGATCATCGCGTGGGTCGCCTTCGCGTTTGCCGCGAGCAATCTGTTTGGATCCCTTCAGGGCGCGCTCAACTCCGTTTGGAACGTCGAGGGAACGACGGCGGGCTTCAAGCAGCTCGTGCGCGACCGGCTCGTCTCGTTCTTGATGATCATCGTCGTGCTTTTCGTCCTGATGGGGACGTTCATCGCGAACTCGGCGATCGCGTTCGTCGGGACGCACTTTCTCTCGCTGATCCCCTATGGCCAGAATCCGATCGTCCTCGCGGCGATCGCGCAAGCGGTGAACTTCGTGCTCGTTACGATCGTCTTCGCTTTGATCTTCAAGGTGCTGCCCGACGTGGACGTGCGCTGGCGCGATGTCGGGGTCGGCGCCGCCTTCACGGGCGTCCTCTTCATCGTGGGCGAGGCCGTCATTGCGATTTATCTCGCGCGCGCGGGCGTCGGCTCGGCATATGGCGCGGCGGGCTCTATCCTCGTCGCGCTGCTCTGGATCTACTACTCGGCGCTCATCCTCTTGCTCGGCGCGGAGTTCACGAAGGTCACGGCGAGACACGCGGCGCTGATCATGCCCTCGCTCGTGCGCGAGGTCAACGAGCATCCCGCCGGCGCGGATCCGCGCCGCGAGCATCGCGACCTCAAGGCGAGCGCCACCGACTCGACGTCGTCGGCGAGCGCACCCGCTTCCGCGACGACGCCCTAGCGAACGACCACCGAGGCTCGCGTCCCGAGCCACGCTGCAAGCGTGGTCTTCGAGGGCGCGGTGCACCCGGTCGCCAGCTCCCGGCGCAGCTCGCCGAGCGTCCCAAACGCCTCGGCGATTGCGTCGTGCTTGTGAATGGACTCGAAGTTGGTCTGCGAGGCGAGCACGAAGCCCTCGTCGCCCACGGCGGGCGAGGCCTCGAGCACGCCCGCGAGGATACCACGAACGACATCCTCGACGAACTTGGGATTGCGGTGTGCCTTCGTGACGACGAAGAACTCGTCGGGCCGCTTGAGCAGGCCATACGTCTCGCTCGACATCGCGCCCTCGACGAGATCGACGAGCCGATCAAGCCGCGCCGGCGTCCCGTCCGTCGTGCCGACGAGGACGGATCCGCGCCCGCGCTGGTTGTGCGTCGCGACGGGCAGCACGGCGAGCGCCCGGGCGGCGTCGGCCGGGCTGAAGCCCGCGGCTTCGAGATCGCGCTGGCTTTGCTCGCGGACCATGCCTTGGGCGCAGGGGCACGCCGTCATGCCCTCGGCCTCGACACCGGCGACGACGCGCGCCTCGCCGTCGCCGGCGTGCGCGATCGCGACGAGCGCGTAGGTCTCCGGGGCGAGCCGGCCGCTCACCGGCGTATACCGGTCGAGCGTAAACTCCGCGCGGACCCGCACGTCGGCGCGCAGCGCTCGCTGCGAATCGACGATGGCGCGCGCGACTGAGGCGACGAGGACGTCGATCGCGCCCGAGGGCGCGCGCGCGGCGGCCTGGAGCGTCGCCGAGGCGAGCAATTCCGAGAAGCGCGACATGTGCACGCCGGCCCGGTCAGGCGCGAGGTCGGCGACCATCGCAAACTCGCCAAGGCAGCGTACGGTCCGGTCCCCGATCTGCAGCGCGAGCTCCGCCTTCACGCCGGCGACCCCGACGCAGTCGATCGAGAGCGCGACGTCGGGAGCGTCTTCCTGACGATTCGCGCGAAAATCGAGCGCTCGCGCCCGCACGACGAGACCGGCCGCGGGCAGGCGCGCTGCTAGCGCGCCGAGCGTCTCGCCCGAGACGGGCTCGCGGACGTCGGGCGCGAGCTCCGCGAGCGGAACGAGATCGTACGGGCGACCCGCGAGATCCCGCTGCGGCACCGCCGCGCCGGCCACGTCGGCGACGAGGTCGTGGTACATGAGGATCGCGAGATCGATTGCGCGCGGCATCAGGGGCTCACGCCGCCCGCCGCCGACGGCGAGCTCGATCTCGCGCAGGAGCGCCGCTAGGCGCGTGGGCGACTCCCGGGCACGCAGGCGCGCCACCAAGTTGAAGAACGCGCCGCCCGTCGCGCCGTCCTGCGGCGGGCTCTCGTACATCGACGACACTGCGATGACGTCGGTCGCGGCGCGCAACCGCTGCAGCGCGCCGAGGACGTGGGCGCGGCGATCCCCGAGATTCGAGCCGATCGAGACGAAGACGTCATGCATGAGCGAACCGCTGGGTTCGTCCGAGGATGCGTCGGGTACTTCGAGGCGAACGCCGTTCGCTCGGAGCGGTTTGCCTTTTGGAGGAGCCTCGTGAGCATTCACACGTCCCCGCGGGAGAGCGAGACCCCGATCCCGGTCCTGATCAAACGCTTGATCGCCGAGATTCGCACGCTCGTGGGCCAGGAGCTCACACTTGCCAAACTCGAGCTCAAAGAGAAGGTCTCGCACCTCGCGACCGCCGGCAAGATGTTCGCCGTCGCCGCGGTCATGGGAATCGCGATGTTCGCGACGATCACGGTCGTCTTCATCGCCGCGCTCTCGCTCGTCGTTCCGGTCTGGGCGGCGGCGCTCATCGTCACCGCCGTATACGGCGGCCTCGCCGGAGCGTGCGCGCTCGTCGGCATCCGCGCGATCAAGTCGCTCTCGAATCCACTGGAGAAGACGATCCGCTCGGTGAAGGAAGACGCTTCGGCCATCAGCACCTCCATCGCCCGAGGCAGATAGGATTTCGGCATGCACGACGATCCGGAAGGCGTAGTCGACGACATCGCGGAGACGCGCGCGCAGCTGCAATCGACGGTCGAGGCGCTCTCCTTCAAAACCGATGTCTCGGCCCGCGCCGAGGACACCGTCGAGGAGATCACGACCGAGCTCACGCTCCGCATCGGAGACGCGAAGACCGTGACATCCGAGAAATACGACGAGTTCACCGAGGTCGTGGCCGAGCGCGCGCGCGTGCTCGGCCATGAGACGGCGGCGCGAGCGCATGAGGCGATCGATCGTGCGAACGACGCGCTCGAGCGCGCCGGCGAGACGACGGTGGCGCTCGCGCGCGGCATGACGCCCGCGCACGTGGCGAGAGCGGCTGGCCGCGGCATCGCCAATCGGCCACTCGTGCTCGTGCTCGTCGGGCTCGCGTTGATGCTCCTCATCGACACGCTCCGTACGGGGCCGCGCTCGATGCCGGACGAGCCCTAACCGCACCTTCCCCTCCGGCGCGCGGGGTTCTGGAAACGAGCGCCCGAACGCCCCCCCGGATGTCCCCGCGTTTCGTCGACCGGGTTCTCTTTGCCATTGCGATCGCTTCGGTCGGGGCGTCCTTCGGCGATCCCTTTGTTGAGCTCGTCGGGGACGCCGGCGCCTTCGGCCCAGGCTACCATGACGTCGATCACCTCGGCGTCGTGCCCGCACTCTGCACGGGTCTCGTGGTCGCGACGATCCTGATGGTGCGCCGGATCCTCGGCCGCCTTGGCCGACTCCATCGGGACGAAGCGCTCGCGTTCGTGCGGACCGCGGCCGTCCCGAGCGGCGCCGGTCATTTCCTCGGGATCGTAGCACTCGACTTCCTCGGCGTCCGGACGATCGAGGCGTTCGAAGCCGTCGTCTCCGCACCGGCACCAGCCCACGCGGCGGTGCCCTTCGGCTGGCTCGGAGCCCCGGTGCTCATCGCGCTTGCGATCCACGTCACGATCGTCTGGCTCGCGCTGCGGTGCGCACGCGCGCTCGCGGTCGCGTCGCTCGAAGCCTTGGCACGCTTTATCACCATGTTGGACCGGCTCGACGCCTCCCTCACGCGACCGGTCGTGTCGCCCGGTGCCGTCGACACGCGCCCGGCAACGCCGGCTCGGCCGTTGCCGGAACGGTCATGGCGCGTTCACGGCATGCGCGCGCCCCCGAACCTCATTCGCATGTAGCCCGAAAGCTTTTGCGATCGCTTGGGCGCGCGAGGCGCTCGATGAGGTTCACCCTTGAGATCTCCGCGTACGGCGCTGGCCGTTCTCGCATTCGCTGCGGCCGAACTCGCGCTGATCGCTCCGCCGGCCGCCTCCGCAGCCGAATCCACAACCGGCGTCATCGTCGGCACCGTCGCGAGCGCGGCGGGCGTGCCGATCGCGGGCGCTCGAATCAACGCTGCGTCGCCGTCGGGCACGTACTCGACGACGACCGATGCGCGTGGCCGCTATCAGATCCTCGGCGTCTCGCCAGACACGTACACCATCTCCGCCGAGGCGCCCGCGTACGCGGAGGTCTCCGAAGCCGGCATCGCCGTCCTCCCGAATTCGACGCGCTCCGATACGATCGCGCTTTCGAAGGAGCTACGCACGATCGCGAAGGTCGGTGCGACTGCAGGCGCCTTCGACCTTGGCTCAACGGCGGATTCGTTCACCGTTACCGGATCCACGGCGCGAGCGCGTTCCCCGGTCGCCAACGGCTCGGGGCTCGGCAGCTACATCGCGGGAACCGTCCAAGGCGCGATCGCGAGCGTCCCGGGCGTCGATCTCGACGGGTTTGCAAATACGATCCTGCGCGGCGGCGAGACGAAGGACGCGATCTTCGACTTCGACTCGATTCCGATTCCGCAGGGCCTCATCGCCGAACCTGGCGGCAACGTCGTCGGCGCGCAACTCCCGACGACCGGCATCGCCTCGACGAACGTCACGCTCGCGGGCTACACGACGCAGCTCCAGAATACGCTCGGCGGCGTCGTCGACCAGATTCCCGCGGTGGGCACGTATCCCGGGAGCACGACGCTCGAGCTCGGCATTGGCTCGCTCGCGCAGTATGGCCTCGCGACCGAGGAGATTCTCGGCGCGACGCCCGATCGCAACGTGCGTTACGCGCTCTCGAGCACCTTCGGTAGTCAGTACTTCAGTTACGGTGACGGCAACACGTTCTACCCCTCAGAAGCCGCGACGTATGGCCTCGCGCTGCAGAATCGCGGCGAGTTCTCCGTCACCGGCAACGTCCACGTGAAGCTCGACGCGAAAGACGACGTCTCGGTGCTCGGCCTCGTCGGGCAGGCGACGTATCGGCAGTACGGCTCGCCGTACGCCGGGGAGAAGGTCGGCGCGTTCGACGGGATGGCGACGACGTATCCCGGCGAGACGAATCCCGCGCAGCCCGTCACCTACGCCTCGGGCGTGCGCGGGACCTACGACATCATCAAGGCGCAGCTGCTGCGCTCGGGGGCGACGTCACTCACGCGGATCCAGCTGTATCAATCGCAGTACGGGTCGAGCGCCGGCGGCCCGTTCTGGGACGAGAACGGCTTCCCGAACGGGGCATTCTCGCTGCGCACGTCGCAGAGCACGCGCGAGACGGGCATCACCTACGACGGCGACTACTATTTCGGCTCGCTACATCGACTGCAGCTGGGCGGCTCGTTCCGCAACGATCGTTTCGTGCTCGACCAGGTCGTGCCGACGGCGGATGAGTTCATCACCTCGAATCCGGTGCTCAACTCCTATCTCGCCTTTCTCGGCGACACGTTCCGGCCGACCGAGCAGCTAACGCTCACGGCCTTCGGCCGGGCGACGGGCACGCGCGTCATTCCGAGTACCGGTACTTCCTACAGCACGGGTGCCCTCGATCCGCACGCCTCGGTCGCGTACCGCTTCGGCCGGCAGTACGCGCTGCGCGCGAGCTTCGATCACACGACGATCGCGCCGGCGCCGCTGGAAGCAGAGCGCATCGATTCGCCCACGGCCGCGCCGTTCACGCCGCTCGCGAACTCGTCGTCCAACGACTTCACGTATTCGTTCGAGGGCGGCGGTGCGACGCAATTCCGCGCGACCTATTTCGCGAACTACGACAAGAACCGCATCGACGTGCTGCCGTTCAACTTCCGCTCGGCTGCGGCTGCGGTTGCAAACCCGACCGGCGTCGGCGTTCCGACCAACGCCGGTCAGCTCGTCTCGCACGGCGCCGAGCTGTACGTCCGCCGCGGCGGCTTCTCGTTCGATGCGAATTACGTTCGCGCGATGTCTTCGAGCGCGTCGCAGTTCGCGTACAACAGCCTCAACCCGGCCGTCATCGCGGCGAACCACCTGCTGCCCGCGAGCTACGTGCCGGCCCTGACGGCGACGATGTCGTACACGCTACCGCTCGCGCGCAATCACATCCGCGTGACGCCCGAATTCTCGTTCGAGACCGGTTATCCGTACGGCAACGGCCGCAAGATCTTCAAGCTCGACCCGGCGACGAACAAGCCGATCCAAGTCGAAAACGATAACTTCGTGAACCCGGGCTTCAATTATTATTTTCTCCGAGATCCAACGTTGCCGTTCAACGCGACGAGCAATCCTTTTATCGCAAATCTCGGGACCCCCGAGGGCAACGATCCCAACACCCTGACCTCGCCGCCGCACACGCTGCTCAACCTCCACATCGAGGGCGATCTCTCGCCGCGGCTCACGGCCATCTTCGACGTCACGAATCTCCTCGGCGACTTCACGCCGACGCAGCTGCAGGGCAATCCCTACTTGATCGGACCGCCGGGGTACGCCGGGACGAACGATCCGACGTCACCCTATGCGAACTACGAGGCGAGCGCCAGCGCCGGCACCCCGTACCTGCTCGGCAACGGCCTCCCGACGAACGACGGCGTCACGCAGTCGGTCCCGTGGCAGTACGGTCGAGGCGGCTACGTTGCCGAAAGTTACCCGCTCGGCCGCACGATTCAAGTCCGGCTGCGCTACCGGTTATGATCTGCACGCGCCCGTGGCGTGCCAACTTCGGGACGCGCCGCGGGTCCTATCGAACATGAACGAACAAGCGATCAGCGAGCGGGCGACGTTCGCAGCGGGCTGCTTCTGGGGCGTCGAGTCGGCGTTCCGCGCGATTCCCGGAGTCCTCGACGTCACGGTCGGCTACACCGGCGGCACGTCGCCGCAGCCAACGTACCGCGAGGTGTGCAGCGGTCGAACGGGCCACGCCGAGGCGATCGACGTGCTCTTCGATCCCGCGCGCGTGAGCTATGCGACGCTCGCGAAGGCCTTCTTCGAGATCCACGATCCGACGACGCTCAATCGTCAGGGTCCCGATGTCGGCTCGCAGTACCGCTCGGCGATCTTTTACCATGACGCGGCGCAGCGCGACGTCGCGAACGCGACGGTCGCGGAGCTCGAATCGGCGCATCGCTTCCGTCGTCCGATCGTCTCGCAGATCGTTCCGGCCGAGCCGTTCCACCCGGCCGAGGACTATCACCAGCGCTACTTCGAGAAGAACGGCATCGCCGGGCACGCCTGCCCGGTCTGACCGTCGGCGCTAGGCCTGGAGTTGCTTCTGCGTCTCCGGCTTGTGCCCGCGGTAGCGCTTGACCGGGCGGCGCTTCGGCGCGCTCGGTCGGCGCTTGCCGTGGGGATCGCCCGTCTCAATGCGCGCACTCGCCGCGGCGATCGCGTCGGGCAGGCTCGGCGCCGTGACGAGGTCGCGCGGCGGGTTACGACCCAATCGCAATGAGGCGACCCACACGTCGCCGCGCAGCGTCACATCGATGACCTGCGCCTCTTCCGAGATCGAGCGTTTGTCGACGTCGAGCATGCGCATGGCGAACGCGTCCGCGTTCTCATGCGGCGCGACGCGCTTCGCGGTCTCGACGTAGTGCGCAAACTTTCCCGAGAAGCCCGGGATCGGGCGGCCCTTCCGGTCGCGCGCGGTCCGGAGCGCCGGCCGATCGAGCCGCCAGTGCTCGGGTGAGATCATCTGCCAGGCAACCGCACGGTCCGGCTTCGAGGCATCGGCGACCTCGCGGAGCGCTGTCTCGATCTGCGACCACGTTCGCACGCGCGCGGCGCGCCGCGAATCGAGCTTGAAGAGATGCTCGTAGCGCTCCGCCACGTCGGAGATGATCTCGCCCTCGGCGTCGATCTGCGCCGGTAGTCCCCAGAGCGTTGGCAGCGTGACGAGTTGATGACGGCGGGCTCGGTCGACGATGTCGATGATCGTCGCGAACGGCTTCCAGCTTTGCTCGATCACTTGCCGCCGAGCGTGGGCGACCGGCAGTTCTGAGAGCAAGTAGGCGAAGTCGTCGAGCGGCCGGAGCCCCCGGCCGGTGACCTGCGTATAGAGCGTCGTGGACTTTGTCGGCCGCGCATTGATGATCGCCTGAATCGACGGGACATCGAAGCCCTCGAGATAGAGGCCGCAATTCACGAGCACGTCGAGCCCGTTGCCGCGAAACGCCGCGACGATCTGCTCACGCTCGGCCGTCGGCGTATCGCCGCTCGCAAATGCGGCCGACACCCCGGCGTCGACGAAGAGCTTCGCGACATTGCGAGCGTGCTCGACGGAGGCCGTGAAGACGAGCGTTTTCTTTCCGGCGACGATGCGCTGGTACGCCTCGAGGATCTTGAGATTGCGCTCGTCGTTGTCGACCGCATCGGCAAGCTGACCGAGCACGAAATCGCCCGCGCGCGAAGCGACCGCATCGAGATCGACGTCGCTCGTGACCGCGTAGGAGCGGACGGGAACGAGATAGCCCGCCTCGATACCGCCACGCGCGTCCATCTCATAGACGATCTCGGGGAAGATCGCGTTGAGCTCAACGCCGTCGCCGCGCTGCGGCGTCGCGGTAAAGCCGATGACGAGTGAGTCCGGGCGCTTCTGCTCGATCTTGTCGAGGATCGCGCGATACGTCGGCGCCGCGGCGTGATGCGCTTCGTCGATGACGAAGAGCGCGATCCGGCGACCGAACTTCGTCGCGAAGCGCTGCAGCCGCGCGCCGGTGAGCGTTTGCACCGTGGCGACGACGATGCTGCACGTCTCCTGAGCCGTACGATCGGCCTTCTCGATGCCGATAACGGCGTCCGGATTCTGCGCCTGCAGCTTCTCGACGAGTTGCGTAATCAACTCGTCGCGATGCGCAACAACGAGCGTCACGTCCGTCGGCCGTAACTCCAAGAGCTGCGGCAGCGTCGCAATGACGACCGATTTTCCGAGCCCCGTCGCGAGCGAGACGAGTTGCGCGCGACACCCGCGGTCGCGAGCGGCGACGATCGCCTGCTGCGCCTCGAGCTGATATGGCCGAAGACGAAGGGTACTAAAATTCAAATCGGGCGTTCCATCACTGCGGATGCGGGGCCGGCGGAGCGGGGGCTCGACGCGTGAACCGACGCGAGCTATTCGCTCGTGTCGGTCACCTCATCAGACGGTCGAATGCTCAAATCCTTCTCGGTCGCGAGCCAGGTCGCGAAGCGACGCTCGAAGAGATCGGGCCGCAACAGCATTTGATCGCGGAACGCCTCGAAGCTTCGCTCATGATACGTCGCGTACTTGCCGAGGAGTTCCGTCCCGGAGATCACACCTGCTTCGATCATGAGATCGGCGAGCGCGCGAATGCGAACGCGCAGGAAGGCGATGGTATCGAGCATGTTCGCGAAGAGCTCGAGTCCGACGGTCTCGGGCTCGTCGATCGTCGGCAAGGCGTCCGGCTCGGCCGAGGCGGGCGGTGGGGCCGGGTGCGCAAGCGCAATGCGCCGCAGGTCGCCGAGCGTCGCGAAGGTCTCGCCGAACGCGCCCCACGTGAGGGCGCCCGACGCCGCGATTGAATAGCTGAAATTCTGGCCGTCGAGAAGATAGGCGATGAGCTCTTCGTCGCCCGCGACGAGCCGGTAGTCGTCGGCGGTAAGGATGCTTCGCCGAGCGACGTCGAGCGATACCACGACCGACGGTTCGTTCATCGCGACCCCATCACCGACGACTAGAGTAAGGCCCGGCGGAGATCGCCGAGTACCGCGACGAGCGTCGCATTGAACCGCGCCGCGAGCGCGCCGTCGATCACGCGATGATCGTACGAGAGCGAGAGCGGGAGCATCAGCCGCGGCACGAACGCCGCGCCGTCCCACACCGGCTGCATCGCCGTCCGACTCAGGCCGAGGATCGCCACTTCGGGCGCATTGACGATGGGCGTGAACGACGTGCCGCCGATGCCGCCCAGGCTCGAGATCGTGAACGTGGCGCCGCTCGCGTCGTCCGCGCTGAACTCGCCCGCGCGCGCCCGAGCTGCAAGCACCGCCGTCTCGCTCGCCAGCTCGAACACACCCTTGCGGTCGACGTCGCGCACGACCGGCACGACGAGCCCATTCGGCGTGTCGGCCGCGAAGCCGATGTTGTAGTAGCCCTTGCGCACGAGCGTGTCGCCGTCGAGCGAGCTGTTGACGTCGGGATGCTCGCGCAGCGCCGCGACCGCGGCGAGCATCGCAAACGCGAGCAGAGTCACCCGGGCGCCGGGACGCTCGGCGTTGAGCCGCTTCCGAAGCGCTTCGAGCTCCGTGACGTCGGCCGCATCGTGGTTCGTGACGTGCGGGATCCCGAGCCAATTGCGGTGCAGATTGGCGCCGGCCGCGCGTCGCAAACGCGAGAGCGCGACGCGCTCGACCGGACCGTATTTCTCATAATCGATCGCCGGCAGCGGCGGGAGATCGGCGCCGATGCCGGGCCTGGCCGCGGCCGGCGGTTGCGCGGGCCAAGCGAGCCGATCGCGAACGAACCGCTGGACATCCTCGCGCGTGATCCGGCCGCTCGGTCCGGTCCCGGTAGTATCGGCGAGCGGCGCGCCGAGCTCGCGGGCGAAGCGCCGGATGGCCGGGCTCGCGTGGACGCTGCGCCGCGCGGATTCCGACGCGACGGCAGCCTCCGCGACGGCGGTGTGCTCCGGCCCGGGTGCGGGTGCGGGTGCGACGACGGCGGCGGCGGATCCGGATGGCGTCTCGGCGGGCTCGATATTCGGCGCCGGTTCGCGCCCGAGGGCCGACGTCACGCTCGAGACGACCGGCGGAGCGGCCGGTGCGACGGCGCTCGCGGCGTCTTCGACGGTCACGCTACCGAGAACCGACCCTTCGCTCACGAGGTCGCCCACGCGCACCGAAATCTCCCGGACGATGCCCGCGCGGCCGGCGGGTACATCGATCGTCGCCTTCTCGGATTCGAGCGACACCAGCGGCGCCTCGACGGCGATCCGATCGCCTGGCCGCACGAGGATCTCAACGATCGGGACGTTGGCGAAGCCGCCGAGATCGGGCACGCGCAACTCGGCAACGGAGCCGGGCGCGACCGATGCGACGTCCGCGCGCGGCGGCGACATCGGGAGGGGCGGCGAGCTCGCCGCGGCGACGACGTCCGGGATGACGGGGGCGACCACGGCGGCACCGTCGGTGGCGGAGCCGGCCGTCGCGTCCTCGGCGTCGAGCATGAGGATCACGGACCCCTGCGAGACAATATCGCCCGCTTTCACCGCGACGCTCGCGACCACACCCGCGCTCGGGGATGGCACGTCGATCGTCGCCTTCGCGGATTCGAGCGTGACGATCGGATCCTCCACGCGTACGACGTCGCCCGGGCCGACGAGGACGTCGATGACGGGCACGTCGGCGAAGTCGCCGATATCGGGGACGCGAATCTCGAGCGTCGTCATACGGCGGTCGGCTGCGCCTTCTCGGGATCGATGCCGAGCCGAGTGATCGCGCGCGCGACGACCTCGCGCTCGACCTCGCCGTCGGCGGCGAGCGCCGAGAGCGCGGCGAGCGCGATGTAGCGGCGGTCGACCTCGAAGAACGACCGGAGCTTCCGGCGATAGTCGCTGCGGCCGTAGCCATCGGTGCCGAGCGCATGGAAGCGCCGCGGGACGAACGGCCGGATGCCGTCGACGAAGGCCTTCACGTAGTCGCTCACGGCGACGACTGGCCCGCGCCGCTCGCCGAGGCAAGCCGTCACGTACGACACGCGCGGGTCCTCGAGGGGATGGAGCATGTTCCAGCGTTCGGCCGCGAGCCCGTCGCGGCGCAGCTCGTTGAAGCTCGTCGCGCTCCAGACGTCGGCGGCGACGCCGAAGTCCGCTTCGAGAAGGTCGGCGGCCGCGAGCGCCTCGCGCAGGATCGCCCCCGACCCGATGAGCTGCACGCGCGGCAACGCCGCGTCTGCCGCGCTCTCGCGCAGCAGGTACATGCCCCGCACGATGCCCTCTTCTGCGCCCTCGGGCATCGGCGGATGGGAATAATTTTCATTCATGACCGTTAGATAATAGTAAACATCTTGTTGTTCGGCGACCATCCGTCGCAGGCCGTCGCGCACGATCGTCGCGAGCTCGTAGCCGTAGGTCGGATCGTACGAGATGCAGTTCGGAATGAACGCGGCGATCGGCTGGCTCTGGCCGTCCTCGTGCTGCAAGCCTTCGCCATTGAGCGTCGTGCGACCCGACGTCCCGCCGATGAGGAAGCCGCGAGAACGCATGTCGCCCGCGGCCCAAGCCAGATCGCCGATGCGCTGGAATCCGAACATCGAGTAAAAGATGAACATCGGGATCATCGGCTCGTCGCTCGTCGAGTAGCTCGTCGCCGCCGCGATCCACGAGCTCATCGCGCCCGCCTCGTTGATCCCCTCCTGAAGGATCTGACCGTGCACGTCCTCGCGATAGTACATCAGCTGCGCGCTGTCGTGGGGCTCGTAGAGCTGGCCCAGGTGCGAGTAGATGCCGATCTGCCGGAACATCCCCTCCATGCCGAACGTCCGCGACTCATCGGCGACGATCGGGACGATCCGGTCGCCGATCGCCTTATCCTTGAGGAGCGCAGAGAGGATGCGCGTGAAGGCCATGGTGGTCGACATCTCACGATCGCCCGACCCGCGCAGTACCGATTCGAACGTCTCGGGCGATGGCATCGAGAACGTCTTCGAGAGTCGGCGCCGCTGCGGAACGTAGCCGAGCGCGCGCGTACGCTCGCGCAGATACTGGGCCTCGGGGCTATCGGCGGGGGGCTTCGCAAACGGCACCTTCGCGAGGTCGCCGTCGGAGATCGGGATACCGAACCGGTCGCGGAACTGTCGCATCGCCCGCAGGTCGAGCGACTTCTGCTGATGGGCGATGTTTTGCGCCTCGCCGGAGGAGCCCATGCCGTAGCCCTTGATCGTCTTGGCGAGCACGACCGACGGGCCGCCCTTGAAGTCGGCCGCCGCGCGGTACGCGGCGTAGATCTTCTCGGGATCGTGGCCGCCGCGGTTGAGCGCCCAGATCTGCTCGTCCGTCCAATCCGCGACGAGCGCCGCCGTCTCGGGATAGCGGCCGAAGAAATGCTCGCGCACGTAGGCGCCATCGTTGGCTTTAAAGCGCTGATACTCGCCGTCGAGGCACTCCGTCATGAGCTGCACGAGCTTCCCGCTGCGGTCGCGCTCGAGCAGACCGTCCCAGCCGCGGCCCCAGATGCACTTCACGACGTTCCAGCCCAAGCCGCGGAACTGGCGCTCGAGCTCCTGGATGATCTTGCCATTGCCGCGGACCGGGCCATCGAGCCGCTGCAGGTTGCAGTTGACGACGAAGATGAGATTGTCGAGCTGCTCGCGCGTTGCAACCCCAATCGCGCCGAGCGACTCGGGCTCGTCGCACTCGCCGTCGCCGAGGAAGCACCATACCTTGCGGCCCTCGGTCTTCGCGATGCCGCGATTCTCGAGGTACTTCAGGAACCGTGCCTGGTAGATCGCCTGGATCGGGCCGAGGCCCATCGAGACGGTGGCGAACTGCCAAAAGTCCGGCATGAGCCACGGGTGTGGATACGAGGAGAGCCCGTCGCCATCGACTTCCTGACGGAAGTTCGCGAGCTGCTCCTCGGTGATGCGGCCTTCGAGATAGGCGCGCGCGTAGACGCCGGGCGCCGAGTGACCTTGAAAGAACACGAGGTCGCCGCCGAAGTCGGCCGACGGCGCGCGGAAGAAGTGATTGAAGCCGACGTCATAGAGCGTCGCCGAAGAGGCGAAGCTCGCGACGTGGCCGCCGAGCTCGGAGCTCGCCTCGTTCGCGCGCACGACCATCGCCATCGCGTTCCAGCGGATGAAGTGCCGGATGCGCGTCTCGAGCTCGGTGTTGCCGGGCATCCGCGGCTGCTGCGAGCGCGGAATCGTATTGACGTACGGCGTCTGCACGCCGAGCTCGACCGTCGCGCCGCCCGACTGCGCGCGCTCGACGATGCGTTCCACCAAGTGCCGCGCGCGCGTGAGCCCCTCGTGTTCGAGGACGCCGTCGAGGGCCTCGAGCCACTCGCGCGTCTCTTGGGGATCGCCGTCCGCCGGCTGTGGAATCGTCAGCATTCCCAATCCGTTTGGCGCTCGGCGACGCGATTCATTGCGCCGAGCCGCCCGTCACCTGCCGGCCGGGCACGGCGGGTTCTCCCGAGCCGCAAAATATCGTCGCCCAAGCGCCCTGCTCGCCGTCGCGGGCTTCATTCTCTGCGTCGAGGCGGCGGCCGAGGTCGACGAGGCGGCCGGCGTTGCGCCCGGGATGCCTCAGCGGCCCCAGCGCAACGCCGGCGTCTCGATCGGCTCGTCCCAGAGCGCCAGCATGGCGTCGTCGACGCGCATCAGCGATACCGAGCAACCCGCCATGTCGAGGCTCGTAATGAAGTTCCCGATGAGCGTTCGCGCGATCGTGACGCCGCGATCGGTTAGGAGCCGCGCCACATGGCGATGGGCGAGATAGAGCTCGATGAGCGGCGTGCCGCCCATCCCGTTCGTCAGCGCGATCACGCGTTCGCCGCGCGCGAGCTTGAGATCGTCCGCGACCGCGCTCACCAGCGTCTCGAGGATGTCGTGCGCCGAAGTCATCGCCCGACGCTCGCGGCCCGCTTCGCCGTGGATGCCGATCCCAATCTCGATCTCGTCCGGTCCCAAATCGAACGTCGGTGAACCCTTCGCCGGAACCGTGCACGACGTGAGCGCCATGCCCATCGACCGGCTCGCGGTGGCGGCCGCCTCGCCGATGCGGACGACTTCGTCGAGGTTCGCGCCCCGCTCGGCGGCGGCGCCCGCGAGCCGCTCGACGAAGACCGTCGCGCCGACGCCGCGGCGGCCGATCGTGTACGCCGAATCTTTCACCGCGACGTCATCGGCGACGAGCAACGTCTTCGCCGTGATCCCCGACGCGCCGAGCAACTCGGTCGCGAGATCGAAATTCATGACGTCGCCCGTATAGTTCTTGACGACGAATGCGACGCCGGCGCCGCCGTCGGCGGCCTGCGCCGCCGCCTCCATCTGATCCGGCACCGGGCTCGCGAAGACTTCGCCCGGGCAGGCCGCATCCAGCATGCCAATACCGACGAAGCCACCGTGCAGCGGCTCGTGCCCAGCGCCGCCGCCCGAGACGAGCGCCACCTTTCCGGGTCGCGGCTGCGCGGCCCGCGCGAGGTAGCGCGGCTCGCGGTTGAATCGCACCAGGTGCGGATGCGCGAGCGCCATGCCCTCGCACGCATCGTCGACGACGGTCTCTACGCGATCGATCAGCTTCTTCATGACCGAATCATGCCACGAATCACGCTAGGCGCCCACACTCTAGGGGCTGGCCGGACGCGCCGTTCTGCGTCATCGTTCGGACGCGATCGAGCGAGTATGAGCAGCGACCCGAAGTCATCACCGTGGAGAGCGTCTCGGCTTCAAAGCGATCGAGTCCGGCGATCGTCGCGCGGTATTTCGCGAAGCCGAACGACAACGACGTTTCGTGTCAGATCTCGGAAAGCTTCAGGTCACCCCGAGGTCAACGTCAGCGCAGCCGATACGCCGCACTGAACCGTTTTGCAGACCTTCCAGAGACCTGGACGAGATATCGAGACGAATTCCAGGGACGCGCGTTGCACGTCGCACGCGGGCACTCGCGCGCAGCACGCGTGGTCGCCCAGGTCACGCTTCGACAGAACCGGAGCCTTCGCGACGCGTCGCACGACCTCGGCTTCGGCGAGGTCGCTCACTGCGCGAGGGTGTATGGAGCCGCCGATCCGATTTGAACGGACGACCTGCTGATTACGAATCAGAGCTCAACCACAAGGGCGACGCACTTAACGAAGGAAAAGTGCGTCGCCTGCGTCGCCCAGAGCGCCTTTGGCGCTCCCGTTACCCCCATCCGTTACCCCCGACCTGGCGAAAAGACGAAGCGCCCTTACCCATAAAGATCGTCGGCCGAGACCCCGCGGACGCCCGAACGCGCGACAACATCCGGCCGCACGCCGCCGCGGCCAACGAGTAGTCGCGGGATATTCGGAGCATCCAACACGGCGGCGTCGCGTTCGAGATCATTCAGCACGGCTTCACCCAGCGGCTCGCGCCGCCACTTCACGGAACCGATGAACGTTGGTCGGCGCGCAGCCGTGCCGACGATATCGATTTCGTGTTGGCCATCGTTTGACCACCATGACGACACCGCATCACCCGGCAAGACCCTCTCGGCGATCAAGTAACGGGCATAGCTACGCGCAATCTCTTCGAAACCAAGACCCATGTAATCATCGAGTCCAGTCATGATATTCTCGACGACCTGGGCGCCTAGGCCGCGGTCGATCGCACCGCGCTGCGGCGCGATGAAGCGAAAATAGAACCGGTAGTACGGATCTCCGATCGCGTACGACGCGCGCCGCGATTTATCAGCGTTTTCGGTCGCTGGCACGCGCCGCTCTAGCAAGTCAAGGTCGAGCAACCGCTGGATCGTACGATCGGTCGTGATCTTTGCTTGCGAGCGGATCTCGTTGTGTTTGGTGGCTCCGAGCGCGACGGCTTGCAACGCGCGATATGGCGCGCGCGCATCTTCGAGATCAGTTGATAGCGTGAGCTCCGCCGAGTCGACGAGCGAGCTCGCGGGGTCTCCAAAGAGCGCGAGCAGGTTCGCACGCACATCGAGCTCGGCGTTCCATTGCCGCAGATACAGGGGCGTCCCGCCGAGGATCGAGTAGACGCGGGCCTTGTCTTCGCCCGCGAGCGTCGGCGTAAAGAGCGCCGCCGTGCGGTAGTCGAGCGGCCGGACGTGAAATTTCGCCGTGAAGCGCTGGTGCAGCGGCGCCGCGGCGCCGTCGAGCTCTTCCATGAATCGCTGTGCCGACCCGCACAAAATCAGCAGGACGTTGCTTGTGCGTCCGCGTTGGTCCCACCATCGTTGCACGATTGAGGGCAGACCCGTTGTCGAGGCCGCGAGGTACGGAAACTCATCGAGGATGACGACGAGCCGCTCGCCATTGCGCGCGCTCAAGAAATCGAGAGCCTCGCCCCAGCCCGGGAAATCGTAGCCCGGCGGCAGTCCGCCCTCTCCAAGGAATGCCCGCACGGCAGCCGTGAAGCCGGCGAGCTCGCTTGCTTCCGTTTGTTGGGTTGCTTGGTAGAAGATCGTTGGCTTGCCGGTCGCGAACTGCTCTAGCAAGTACGACTTTCCGATGCGTCGGCGGCCGTACACCAGCACCAGCTGCGCGCCAGCCTGATCGTATCGCCGCTGTAGACCCTCGAGTTCAGAGGATCGGCCAATAAACTGCTTCTCAGGCATGTTGCTTCACAAGCAGTATGCTCCGGAAGCAGTCTCAACGTCAAGGGAGTGGGCGCCTTGAGCTACTGCCCGTGACACTAATTACCGAGGCTCGCCACCCGCCTCGTCCCTCCCCCCGCCTCTAAGGCAACGTACATGGTCGCAGCCATTCGTCGTCCAGATGGGTCTTATCAACGAATGGGTTTTTCGCGTGACGGACGCTCATGACGGACGCTCTGCCGCCCGCGAATACACCCGCGGGCGCGCCCGTTACTGCCAGCCCACTCGCCACAGGTGACTACGGCGGCCGCTACCAAGACGCGGTCGACGGTTGGTTCCTCTCCCATTTGCTCATGGGCACGTCGGTGGCCGGTGTCCCCGGCACCCTCACGCGCGTCGGCTTCCAGCGCCGCGCCCACGGGGCGTTCCTCGACGACACCGTCATCGAGATGTCCGGCGGATCGACGGTCGAGTTCTCGACCAAAGCCGGAATAAAGCTCGGGGCCAGCGACCCCGAACTGCGCGAAACGCTGACCCTCGCCTGGGCCCGCGCGCAGGGGCCTGCGGAGCAACGGAGCGGCCTAGTCGCTCCTCCTTCGGCCACCGGCATCGGGATCTTCGCGCACCTACTCTTCCTCGCAACCAACACGACGAGCTCGCCGATTTCATGCGCGCGATTTCAGGACCGAACGTCGTCGCTGCCGCGAATCAACGGCGCTTCGCGGCGTGCCGGACGATTCTCGACGACGTGAATCAAACACCGATCACCGACGCGCAATTCCACGCGTTCTTGCGCCAATTTGTCCTAGCAGGTTGCGGAAAAAGCAATGCCGCTGGTGTCGATCTGGCGGGCTTTTTTCGCTATAATTGGAGCAGGTTTCCTCGATATCTTGAGGTAGCGGCTGATGCGGTCCGAAGATGTACAAAACAC